>Ga0070682_100001239_pt1 | contig 14521 bp, 13 predicted proteins | sample KBSC63LmetaG_FD_64668 | JGI IMG/M metagenome (GOLD analysis project Ga0070682, IMG submission 64668) | Corn rhizosphere microbial communities from Kellogg Biological Station, Michigan, USA - KBS C6-3L metaG | ecosystem: Host-associated > Plants > Roots > Rhizosphere | place: USA: Michigan... | reverse complement strand
CTTGCGCGAGCGCCGACGAGGCGCTGCGGCGGCTGCCGGACTACGCGAATCGCATCGATCTCGTGCTGACGGACGTCGTCATGCCCCGCATGAACGGCAAGGAGCTCGCGGCGCGGGTCGCTTCGCTCCAGCCGGGCATCTCGGTGCTCTTCAGCTCCGGTTACGGGGAGGACATCATCGCCAAGCAGGGCGTGCTCGACGCGGGCCTCTACTTCATCGGCAAGCCGTACCGCCCGGCCGAGCTCGCCGCCAAGGTGCGTAGCATCCTCGACGCGCGCGCCACGCAGCTCGCCGCACGCGCGTCGTAGCTAGGCTGCACTGGCTCCCTGGCTCCTACCTCAGGATTTCGCGACATACGCCCGACAGTATCCGTTCGGGTGCACGGGGCCGGGCAGCACCTTGCAGTGCCCGCAGTCGCTCACCTTCTCGGCCGGGACGTACTGGGCGCATTTGACGCACGTCTTGCCCGGTTGAGTGGTCGCGTCTTCGTAGCCGAGGGCGGTGCGCGCCGTTTGCTGATCGGCGGTGAGCGAGCTCACGTCGTTGCAAAACGAAGGGCCCTTGCCGCACGCTGCGGCGCCGAAGAGCGCCACGCTCGACGCCCCGTGCACGAGCAGGGAGCGTCGAGAGACGAGGCCCAAGGCCGTGGATGCGCGCTTCATGGCTTCAGCGACCGCCAAAGGCGCGCGGGGGAAGCGACGCGAGGTAGGCAAAGGTCGCGCGCATCTCCGTCTCGTTGAACTTGGCGAGCGCGGCGGTGGGCATCATCGGGTCGAGCTTCTTACCCTTCTTGTTGATGCCCGTTTCCAGGAGCCTCTTGAAGTCCTCGAAGGTCCAACCCTTGAGGCCCGTCTCGTGCGGTGTGAGGTTCAGGGGGACGGCCATTTCCGGTGGCGCACCGGGGATCGGGCCGCCGGACAAGGTAGCGCCGTGGCAGCCGGTGCACTGGCGACCGATGAAAGCACCGTAGGCGACGGTGGGGGTCGGCGGGGGAGCCAGCTCGACGTGGCTGTGATCGATGCGCCGCGCGACGTCGATCGGGATCATGTCCAGCCGATCGAGCACCTTGGCGAGCAGGCCGAGCTCGAACGGCCCGTTGGGCTTCTGAACGCCCGGCATCGTGCGCGCCCAGGAGATGACGTTGGTCAGGTCTTCCTCGGAGATCCAGTTGAACTCGTGCGCGGGCATGAAACGCACCGTGCGTCCGTCCCGCTTCACGGCGTGGCGGACGAGCCGCGCGAGCTCAGCGTCCGAATAGACGGCTCCGAGGCCGCTCGAGGTGATGTTCGGCCCCGAGAATCGGCCGAGCGGGCCGACCTCGATGAGCGCGCCGCCCGCGAGATTGGACCCGTGGCAGTCCGAGACGGCGCACGGGGCGATGGTCTCGCCCACGTGGCGCCCCCGCTCGAGCGCTGCGGCGTCGGCCGTGCGCGTGATGGTGGGCAGCGGCACGTCGTAGACCTTGTCGATGCTCGAGCTGAACGCGTGCACCTGATACGCCACGAACGACCCGCCCCCGACCACCACGAGACCGACTAGACCAAGAGCCCCTTGCAGGACGCGTTTGACGATGGGCTTCACGGAGCGCTCCTTACCGAATTTGCGGCAGCAAGATAGTGCTTCGCGCAGAAAATGGCGATGGCCATTTTCCGAAGCGGCGGGCGGGTGGCGGACGGCGACCGGCGACGGGCGGTCAGCGTTTGCGGATCAGAGCGCGTCTCTCGTCGCCTGGTCGGGCGCTCCGACCTTCAGCACGACGTAGGCCGCGTTCTCGAACGCGCGTTCGTACCCGGGGAGCGCTCCCTCGCGCCCTCGGCGTACGACGGCGTAGTCAAAGCCGTAGCGCGCGCGCAGCGCCTCCAGACGCTCGGCATCGAGCTCGTCGTAGCCTTCGAGCTCTGCGGCGTGGGTCATGCCGCGCCGGCCCGTCACGTCCTCGATGCGCCGGTACCAGTCGAGCACCTCGCGCGGCACGGCGGGGTTTCCCTTCCAATCGACGACGATCGCCCGCTCCCCGAAGAAGCGCAGGGAGTCGTCGTCGGGCGGCGTCAGAAACAGGGCTTGCCGCGGCGTCCGCTCGCGCATGAACGCGAAGAGGCCCCGCGCTTCGCGTGGGGCAACGGCGAGCAGGCTCGAGCGCTGCCGGATGCGGGTGAGCGGTCCGATCGCGAAGTAGATGCACACGACGCCCACGCCCACCGCCAAGAGCGCCGGCGCATGGCGCGCCCACAGCGAACGGAGCGCGAGCGGAGCGTCCTCGCTTCGCGCCCGCCGCGCGACGGCGTCCCAGACGAGCGCGACGAGCGCCGTCGCCCCCAGGACCTCCACGGGGACCCGCTCGTGCCGCACGACGTAAGCGCTCACGACGGCGACGAGCCCAGCGAGGACGAAGCTCCGCGCACGTGGCGTGTAGAGGCGCGCGACGCTCGGGACGAGCAACGCGCGCACCGCCGCGGCGAGACAGAGGACCTGGAAAAGCAGCTCGGTGTGCGGAGCGAGGCGCCACGCGAAGAGCGCCGCCGCGCGCTCGCTGGCGAGGCCCGCGAAAGTGCCGCCCCACACGACGACGCTCAGCCCCGCCGCGAGCGCGGCCAGGCGGACGAACGGCTCGGCCGAGGGTCTGCGTGCGAGCGGGAGGAGCGCGGCGAGCGCGAGGGCGTGCCAGGCGAGCAGCGGCAAGAACTCGATGAGCTTCGAGACCAGCTGGAAATGGTGCGGCGCGCGGATCGCGAGATAGACGTGTCGTCCGAGGTCGGCGTCGGGGGAAGGCGCTGCGGCGGCGCGCAGCGTCGGGAGGAACGCGAGCACGGCGAGCACCGGCAGCGCGAGCTGGACCACGAGCCTCCGCGCGAGCTCGCGTCGGCCCAGCAAGAGCTCGGCGATCAGCAACGCGGGGGCGCACAAGAGCGCGAAGTTGATGTGCACGAGCCCGCCCGCTGCGATGAGCACGCTCGAAGCGAACCCCCGGCCTGCCGTGAAGGCGAGCGCGGCGCCGATCAAGCACGCGCTGCTCAGCGTCGAAGGCTGGAGCTCACGATCGAAGACGTACGTGAGCGCAGGCCCGCGGGTTTGCGTCGCGAGCAGCAGCGCGAGCAGGAGCAGGAAGGTCGCGAGGGCGCCGCGCCCCACGAGCTTTCGACAGAGCAGGTAGAGAGCGAGCCCCGCCGCCGTCACCGCCACCGTGAACGCGAGCGCGACCGCCCATCCACCCCGGTCGAGCCGGAGCAAGCTCGCCCCGAGCTCGGTGAACACGGGGTGGTACTGCGTGGTTCGGGTGGCGAACCAGTCGCGGGTGAAAAGTCCCGGGTCGAGCCGTCGGAGGGCCGGGATCAGGTAGGTGACCTGGTTGCCGACGCCGTAGTTGAAGCCGAAGCTCGCGGCGAACGCCGCCGACGAAACACCGGCAATCCCGAGGCCAACGGCGTCCGCGGGAGGCGGGGGACCGAGCACCTCTGCTTCTGCCACGCCGCGGAGGATAGCCGCTCCTTGACCCGAGGCGTGTCGTTTGCTTGGCTTCCGGGCCGCGGGAGCTCAAGCAAGCGTGATCGGTTCCAATCAGAGCCCCGGCGATGCCGTGGCGGCACCCCCGGCGGATCCGCCGCTCGCCCCGAGCCTCGGGGTCGAACCTGCCGTGGTCGTACCGGCCGAGCCCGCGCCGCCCGCGCCGCGCCGGCCGAGCGCGCTGCGTCGCTTCTTCGAGTGGTTCTGGTTGGGCCGGGCCATGGCCGACCTGCGCGCCCGGGGGCGTGTGGGCTCGCCGCGAGCGCTCGAGCTCTTGCGCCGCGCGTGGCGCTCGGTCGAGCTCGCCGAGCGGGCCCTGTTGCCGTCGCTTCGCCTCCTCCACGGTGCTGCCGACGCCGAGGCACGTGAGCTCGCTCGTCAGGGTCTGTTCTGGGCGCTCGCTGCCGAGGCGACGCTCCGGCGCGAGGCGAGCCAGCCGGGTGCGAGTGAAACCGTGGCTCCGTTCTCGAGCAGCGCGCTCCTCGAGCTGTGGGCCGACGCCGATCGCTCGGTGCTCGTGGGCGCCGCGGGCGGCGAAGCCGGCGTCCACCTGCTCGAGGTTTCGCTGCGCGTGAGCGATTTCGCGGACTTCGCCGACCTTTCCGGCGAGGAACAGGCACGCCAGGCGCGCGATCTCGTCGCCTTCGTCCGCAATCTGATCGGCGCGCTCGAGGCGCCGCGCGTGAGCCTCGACCGGCTTTGGACGCGCCGGGTGCTGCGCCTCGGCTTCGGCTTCGGCGTGCTTCTCGGGTTGGTCGTGCTCGCGCTTTCCCTGCGCTCGCGGCAGGAGAGCGCGCGTGATTGGGCGCGCGACCGCCCCTACAAGACGAGCTCCGTCTACCCCAACGTCGGCTGCAAATCTCCCGAGCAAGAATGCGCGCAGAGCCCGTTCTACTTCTTCCACACTCAGGAGGAGGAGAGCGCTTGGATCGAGATCGACCTGGGGACGAAGCGCCGCTTCAGCGCGATCAAGGTCGTCAACCGTGAGGACTGCTGCGCGGACCGCGCTTCGCCGATCGCGTTCGAGGTCAGCGTCGACCACATCAAGTGGCGCGAGGTCGTGCGTCGTACCGAGGTGTTCAACACCTGGAACCAGGAATTTCCGCCGCAGAACGCGCGCTGGGTGCGGCTCGTCCTGCTCAAGAAATCTGCGCTCCACCTGCGCAAATTTTCCGTGCTGCGCTAGCGCTGGTCGGGCCGAGGCCGCGCTCAGACGTGGTCGGTGTCGGGGCCGGCGCGTCGCGAGAGCGCCGGGTCGCGCTCGAGCGGTTCGATGTTCGTCTCACGCGTCGCGATGTAGAGCGGACGGCGCTTGATCTCCTCGTAGATGCGACCGACGTACTCACCGAGGATCCCCGTCATCACGAACTGCGCGGAGAAGCCGAACGTGACGGCCACCATGATGCCCGTCCAGCCGGGGACGGCGCCCAGGTGCAAGATCTTCACGAACAGCAGCCAGATCCCCACGACGATCGTGAGCGAACCGGCGATCAGGCCGAGCCACGTCGCCATGCGGAGCGGCAACACCGAGAACGACGTGATGCCGTCGATCGCGAACCTCAGCATCTTGCGGAGCGGGTACTTGGTTTCACCCGCGAAGCGCGCCTCGCGGTCGTAGTAGACGGCGGTCTGGCGGAAACCCACCCAGGCGACCATGCCGCGCACGAACCGATGTTGCTCGCGCAGGGCCCGCATCGCGAGCACGACGGGCCGCGTCATCAGTCGAAAGTCACCCGCGTCGGCCGGTATCTCCACGCGGGTCATCGCGCGGATCAGCCGGTAGAAGACCGAGGCCGTCGCGCGCTTGAAAATCGTCTCGGCGGCGCGCCGTTTGCGGACCCCGTAGACCACGTCGTACCCCTCGGCGACCTTGTCGAGCATCTGCTGCACGACCTCGGGCGGGTCTTGCAGATCGGCATCCATGATGACCACGGAGTCGCCGTCGGCCCGGTCGATACCGGCCGTGATGGCGATCTGATGGCCGAAGTTGCGAGAAAAACCGATCACCTTGAAGCGGGGCTCGCTCGCCGCGAGCGCGCTCAGGAGCTCGGCCGAACGGTCCTTCGACCCGTCATCGATGAAAACCGTCTCCCACGCGCTCCCCACGCTCGTGAGGCTCGAGAACAGCTCGTGCAGCCGCCGAGCGAGCTCCGGCAGGGTCTCCTCTTCGTTGAAAACGGGGATGACGACGGAGAGCTTCGGTCGGATCATAGGCGGGGCCGAATCACGCTGGGGCGTGCACCATAGCGAGCACTCGGGTCAGCGCAAAGGGAGGTGCGGAAAAGCTTGACTCATCCCGTGCGGAAAACCATCGTCAGGCCCCTCGAGGCGCTGTAGTCCCCGCGATGATCGTCGGAAAAACCCCCACGGAAGCACGCCTCGCCGGTGGCACCGTGCTGCTGTTCACCGCCGGCATGTCGGTGGCCGCGTTCTTTTACCTGCTCGGCTACGACCGCTCGCTCGAGCACGTCACGTCCAACGTGATGGACAAGCAGTCGCGCGATCTCCTCATCTACTCGATGGGTGGGACGGGGCTCGCGTTCGCGCTCGCCGGTGCCTGCTACTGGATGCTGCGCGGCTTCTCCGACGGCGCGGTCTCCTCGCTCTTGCGTACGGCGCGGGTGCTTTCCCCGCTGATGGTCATCTTCCCGCTCCCCGTCCTGCTCGACTACCACTGGACGGATCGTAGCGAGTGGGCGTTCGTCCTGTCGGCGGGGCTGTTCGGGCTCGGCTGCGAGCGCACGCTCAGGCTTTGCTTCGAGGCGATCGACTGGACGGGCATTCGCGGTTGGTACGCGCGCACGCGCAGTCGGCATCCGCGTCTCTTCGCGGCGACGCCGCCCCTGCTGGTCGCGGCGATGGCCCTCTTCGTGGCGAGCTACCTCGCCTACTTCACGATCCTCAATCACTACCGGCTCAAGACGGCGAGCTGGGACCTCGCCATCTTCGACAACCTGATGTGGAACCTGATCCGCGGCAAATGGTTCGCCGCGAGCCCCGATCTAGGGCGTACGGGCTCTCACATCCAGTTTCACGCCAACTTCCTCTTCTACCTCTACGCGCCGATCTACGCGCTTTATCAGCACGCCGAGACGCTGCTCGTGCTCCAGGCCGTGCTGGTTTCCGCGACTGCCGTTCCCATCTACCTCATCGCCCGGCGGCGCCTCGGTAACCCGTGGGCCGGCGTGGTCTTCGCGTACGCGTACCTGATCCACGCCCCGATGCACGGGCCGGTCTTCTACGATTTTCACGACCTCACGCTGGCTCCGTTTTGGATCGCCTGGGTCGTCTATTGCTACGAGGTGGAGCGCAAAGGGTGGCTCCTCGCGCTGTGGATTTGCGCGCTGCTCGTGCGTGAGGACACGAGCGCGGTGCTCGCCGCCGGCTGCATGTTCCACCTCGTGAGCGGCAAACGCACGCGCTGGGCGATCGTCGGCGGGCTCATCTCGGCGATGTACTTCGTCGTCGTGAAGTTCTTCGTGATGCCGCTGCATCGCACCTGGTCGGATTCGAACAGCTTCACCTGGATGTTCCAGGGGCTGATCCCGCCTGGGGAAACGGGCTTCAAGGGCGTGCTCCGCACGCTCGTGTCGAACCCCGTCTTCACCTTCAACTCGCTGCTCGACCAAGACAAGCTCACCTACATCGTCAAGATGATGGGGCCCGTGCTGCTGCTGCCGTTCCGGCATCCGCGCGCCTGGATTCTGTTCATCCCCCCGGCGATGTTCACGCTGCTTTCGTCGGGCTACAAGCCGCTCTACCAGACGTTCTTCCAGTACACGTCGAACTACACGTCGTACATCTTCTTTGCGTCCGCGGTGACGCTCGCCTGGTGGCTCGAAACCGACGCGAAGCTCGGCGTGCGGCGCATGCGCGTGCCCGCGGCGCTCGTGGCGATCGCCGCGACGGCGAGCATCTACAGCTACAGTCACGGCGCGCTCTTCCAACGGCACAATTTCGTCGGGGGCTTCCGCCAAGTGCAGTTCGAGATCACTCCGGAGGATCGCCGGCGTCACAAAGATCTGTACGACCTGATCGCGATGATCCCGCCCCAGGCCTCGGTCGCCGCGACCGAGACCGAGGCTCCCCACGTTTCCAATCGTCGCTTTTGCTTCACGCTGCGCTTCCACTACGAAGACGCCGATTACCTCTTGATGGCGCTCGACGAAGCGCGTGGCGAACCGACCACCCACCAGGTCCTCGCCACCGCGATCGGGACCGGCAAGTACGGCTACGTCACCCGTCGCGGCAGCTTCGCCCTCTGGCAGCGCGGCCACAAGAAGGACAACAACGAGCAAGGCATGAAGCTCATCGGCTTGTGAACTTCGTAAAAAGCTGAAAAACTGGGGTTGGTGGTTGTGGTAGCTCGGGTCTTGGATTGGTTCTGGCTCGCGTCCGCGGAACGCGCGGTGCGCGCGCCCGCCGGGACCCCGTCCCCGCGCGTGCTCGAGCTCACGGCGCGTGCGGCTGTCGCCTTCGAAGCGGCGGATCGGACGGCGAACCCGGCGGAGCCGTTCGCCCAGACGGGCGCGGAGGCACTCGCGTGCGAGCTCTACCGCGAGGCCATCCACGCCGCTCTCGTCGCGCACCTCGAGCTCGGCAGCGCAGGCGCCGGTGCCGCGCCCGTGCCGGAGCTCCCGAGCGTGCTCGAGCGTTTCGACGCGGCGTTGCTCGAGCGTCTTCCCGCGGGTGGTGCGGAGCTCACCGCGCTGCGCGTCGAGCTCGGTTCGGGGTCGTACCTCGGGTTTGCCGAGCTCCCGCGAGCCGAACAGAAGCGGCTCCTCGGGCGACTCGAGTCGCTCGCCGGGGTCTTGCTCGAGCCGCTGTCGGGCCTTCGGCGAAGGCTCGAGCGCATCTGGGCCCGTCGCGTGCTGCACGTCGCGGTGCTGCTCGGACTGGTCGTCGGCTCCGTCTGGGGCGTCCGCACGGCCCTGCGCTGGAACTACGAAAAGACGGATCTGGCGCCGCGGGCGACGTGGACCCTGAGCTCCAACTACGCCGTCGGCGGCTGCAAGTCGCCGGAGCAGCACTGCGTGGGCGGCGAAAACTACTTCTTCCACACGGGCCAGGAGCCCGATCCATGGATCCGTTTCGACCTCGGCAAGGAGCGACGCATCTCGGCAATCACCGTCGAGAATCGTCGCGACTGTTGCCCCGAGCGGGCGAACCCGCTGGTCGTCGCCGTGAGCGTGGACGGCAAGAAATGGACGGAGGTGGCGCGTCATACCGGTGCGTTCACCGAATGGAGCAAGCGCTTCCCGTCGACGAAGGCGCGCTACGTCAAGCTGCACGTTCCGGGCACGGCGACGATCCTTCACCTCGCGCGGGTGAGGATCTTCCCCTGAGCGCGCGATGCAGTGCGTGATCCTCGCCGGCGGCCTCGGCACTCGAATGCGCCCACACACCGAAACGGTGCCGAAGGCACTGCTCGAGGTGGCCGGCCGCCCCTTCGTCGATCATCAGCTCGCCTGGCTCGCGTCGCACGGCGTCGAGAACGTCGTCCTCTCGATCGGCCATTTGGGTGAGCAACTCGAGGCGCACGTGGGCGACGGAGCGCGCTTCGGCGTGCGCGTTCGGTTCGTGAGCGAGGGCAGCGCCCTGCGCGGCACGGCCGGTGCGCTGCGTCTCGCGGCCGATCAGGGCGCACTCGAGGAAGAGTTCCTGGTCGTGTACGGTGATTCGTACCTGCCGATCGACTTCGGTGCCGTCGCTGCCGCTTTCCGCGCGTCGGGCGCGCCGGCGCTGATGACGGTGTTCGAGAACGAAGGGCGCTGGGACACGAGCAACGTCGTGTTCGACGCGCGGAGCGAGCGCATCGTCGTTTACGACAAGCAGCGAAAGCTCCGCCCGGTGGAGGAGTTCCGCTACATCGACTACGGCCTTTCGGCGTTTCGCCGCAGCGTGATCGAACGCGAGGTTCCCGCGGGACTGCGCTTCGACCTCGCCGACGTGTGCCGCGAGCTCAGCCTGCGCGGCGAGCTCTCCGGCCTGCGCGTGACCGAACGTTTCTACGAGATCGGCTCACCCGAGGGCATCGCCGAGCTCGAGCGGCTCCTGGGAGGAGCGTGACGGCTGGAAGAATTCTGGTCGTTCTGGATCGCGACGGCGTCCTGAATCGGCTGGTTCGGCACCGCCCCGGTGGAAACTTCGAGAGCCCGCACACGCTCGACGAGGTGGAGCTCCTGCCCGGCGTTCCGGAGGCCGTCGCGCGCCTGACCCGCGCGGGCGTGCGCGTCGCGATCGCCACGAATCAGCCCGCGGCGGCCAAGGGGGAGGTGAGCCCGGAGCTGCTCGTTGCCATTCACGAAACGATCGTGCGCGCGGTCGAAGCCGCCGGCGGCCGCATCGAGAGCTCGCACCTCTGTCGCCATCGAGCGGAGGACGACTGCAGCTGTCGCAAGCCGCGCCCCGGGCTCTTGCGTGAGGCGCTCGTCGCGCAGCCGGGCGCCAGCGCCGAGCGCGCCTGGATGGTCGGCGATCGAGCGACCGACGTGCTCGCGGGACGCGCGGTCGGGTTCCGTACTGCGCTCGTCGGAGCGTCACTCTTTCCGGGTGATGCCGAACAGCTACGCGCGGAAGGTGCGGAACCGTCGTTTCGTGGTAATGATCTGAACGCTTTCGTCGATCACCTGCTGGAACGCTCCGTGGCCGCACCGACCCCCATCAAGCTCTTCTCCGACGGGGCCGATCTCGCTTCGCTGCTCGAGATGGCGAAAAACCCGAAGATTGCGGGTTTCACGACCAACCCCACGTTGATGCGCAAGGCCGGCATCAGCGACTACGTCGCGTTCGCCCGGCAGGTCCTCGAGCACATCCAGGATCGACCGATCTCGTTCGAGGTGTTCGCCGACGAGTTCGAGCAGATGGCGGCGCAAGCGCGCCTGATCGCTTCGTGGGCGAAGAACGTCTACGTGAAGATCCCGATCACGAACACGCGCGGTGAGTCTTCGCTGCCGCTCGTGAAAGCGCTTTCGGTGGACGGTCGCGTGCAGGTCAACGTCACGGCGATTTGCACGCTCGAGCAGGTGCGCGGCGTGTCCCAGGCGCTGATCGGTGGCGCCCCGGCCGTGATCTCGGTGTTCGCCGGCCGCGTTGCCGACACCGGGCGCGACCCGGTGCCGCACATGCGCGAAGCGCGCGCCATCATCGACGCCTCGAAGGCCCAGGCCGAGCTCTTGTGGGCCAGCCCGCGCGAGCTCTTGAACATCCTCCAGGCGGAGGAGGCGGGCGCGCACATCATCACGGTGCCGCCCGACATGCTGAAGAAGCTCCCCCTGTTCGGTAAGGATCTCGGCGAATACAGCCTCGAAACGGTCAAGATGTTCCACAACGACGCGCAGGCCGCCGGATACACGCTGTGAGCGACGCTTTCGTCGAGAGCTACCTGGAAGAGAGCGTGCGCGTCCTGCGCGAGCTCGACGCGGACGCCGTGGCGCGTCTGGCCACGGGCCTCGGCGCGGCGCGCGACGGGGGCGGTCGGCTGTTCATTCTGGGCGTCGGTGGCTCGGCCGGTCACGCGAGCCACGCCGTCAACGATTTTCGCAAGCTGTGCGCGTTCGAGTCCTACACGCCCACCGACAACGTCTCCGAGCTCACCGCCCGCGTGAACGACGAGGGCTGGGACACGAGCTTCTCCGAATGGCTCAAGGTGTCGCGCCTCGCGCCGGCCGATGCGGTGCTCGTCTTCTCCGTCGGCGGCGGTAGCAAAGAGAAGAACGTCTCGAACAACCTGGTCCTGGCGCTCGAGCACGCGAAGGCGGTCGGCGCGCGCATCTTCGGCATCGTCGGCAAGGACGGCGGGTTCACGGCGCGCGTCGCGGACGCCTGCGTGATCGTTCCGACCGTCTCGCCCGATCGGATCACCCCGCACACCGAGGGGATGGCCGCGGTCATTTGGCACTTGCTGGTCAGTCACCCGGCGCTCAAGCGCGCCGCGACGAAGTGGGAATCGGTCAAGTAGAGCGAGAGCCGGTGACCGCGACACGCACGGAATCGTTCGGGCAGGGCTACGAGCCGACGCTCGTGGATCGCTTCGGCGTCTGGCTTTCGGCGCGGCAAATTCGGCGCTATTTCCCCTCGTTCCGCGGCAAGGCCATCGCCGACCTCGGCTGCGGGCACGAAGCGGCCTTCACGCGCACCGTCCTCGCAGAGGTCGAGCGAGCCGTGCTGGTCGACGTGGCGATTGCGGCCGATCTGAAGGCAAATCCGAAGGTGCAGGCCGTGGAAGGCGGTCTGCCGGAGTCGCTGACGGGCCTCACCGAGCAGAGCTTCGATCTCGTGATGATCGTGTCGGTGCTCGAGCACCTGCGCGAACCCTTGCAGACACTGCGCGAAATCCGGCGGCTGTTGCGACCGGGCGGCACGTGTCTCGTCAACGTCCCGTCGTGGATGGGCAAGCGTTTCCTCGAGCTCTCGGCGTTCAAGCTCGGCCTCTCGCCCGCGGCCGAGATGGACGACCACAAGATGTACTACGACGTGCGCGATCTCTGGCCGCTGCTGGTCCAGGCGGGCTTCCTGCCGAGCGAGATCGAGTGCTTCTCTCACAAGGGCGGGCTCAACACCTTCGCCGCCTGTCGCCTCAAGTCGTGAAGGGCCTCTTTCGCGCCGCTTCCGACTGGGTCGACCTGCAGTGGTCGCTGCTCGTCGCGCTGCTCACGCGCGTGGCCCCGCGCGCGCACGGACGGTTGCTCGACGTGGGCTGCGGGCAAAGGCCGTACGAGCACCTCTTTCGCCCGTACGTGAGCGAGTACGTCGGCATCGAGCACGAGGGGACGTTCGAGCACACGAACGCCTCGCAGAGCGACAAGAAGCCGGACCTCTACTACGACGGCAAGCGCCTACCGTTCGAGGACGCGAGCTTCGACACCGTGCTGAACGTGCAGGTGCTCGAGCACACGCCGCACCCCGCGTTGCTCGTGAAGGAGATGGGGCGCGTGCTCAAGCCGGGAGGCACGCTGCTGCTCTCCGCGCCGTTCCAGTTCCGTCTGCACGAAGAGCCGCACGACTACTTCCGCTATAGCCCGCACGGCCTGCGCACGCTGTGCGACGCGGCCGGGCTCGAGATCATCGAAACCTTGAGCCAGGGAAGCCTGTGGAGCGTGGTCGCGCACAAGCTCAACAGCTACCTCGCGTTTCGCGTGGCGCGTGTCGGCGGCCTCGCGCAAGCCATGGGAAAGCTCTCGCACGAGGGTGCCGCGGCCGTCCGAACGCGCTACTGGACGCTGCCGTTCGTCGCGCCGGCCATGGTGGGCCTCGCGGGTGGCGCGCGGTTCTTCGATCGGATCCTTCCGGATCCCGAAGAATCCTTGGGTTTTTTGATCATCGCCCGCAAGATGTCGGCGCCGTCGTACTAGATTCCGAGCGAAACGCATGGAAACGGACTGGATCAAGAGCACGGCCGGCGCCCGCTTTTTCGTCGTCGGCGGAGCGGGCTTCATCGGCGCGCATTTCGTCGATTGGCTGCTCGGGGAGGGCAAGGCCGCCCGCGTCACGGCATACGACAACTTCACCTCCGGGCGACAGTGGCACATCGACCCGCACGTTGCCGACGCACGCTTCAGCGTCGTGCGCGGCAATGTCGAGGACTTGCCGGCGCTCCGTCAGGCGATGGACGGGCACGACATCGTGATCCACCTGGCCTCGAACCCCGACATCGCGCGTGCCGCCACCGAGCCCGACATCGATTTCTGGCAAGGCACCGCGCTCACTCAATCCGTCGTCGAGGCGATGCGCGTCACGAGCGCCAAGCGGATCCTCTACGCGTCCGGCAGCGGCGTGTACGGCGACCTCGGCACCCAGGAGATCCCCGAGGACCAGGGGGCGCTGTTGCCGATTTCCACGTACGGGGCGAGCAAGCTGGCCGGCGAAATGCTGATCGCGAGTTACTCGTTCATGTTCGGCCTGTCGGGCTGCGCGTTCCGCTTCGGGAACGTCGTGGGGCCGCGCCAGACGCACGGCGTCGGCTTCGACTTCGCGCGCCGGCTCTTGAAGAATTCGAGCGAGCTTTCGATCCTGGGTGACGGCTCGCAGAGCAAGTCGTACGTCCACGTCTCCGACATCATCCGCGCGGTGCTGCTCGCACACGAGAAAACGCCCACCCGCTACCAGGTGTACAATGTCGGAACGGGGGACGAGATCACCGTGAGCCAGATTGCGGAGCTCGCCGTCGAGTGCGTGGGTCTGCCGCGCGGCTCGGTTCGTTTCGCGTACACGGGCGGTGATCGCGGTTGGAAGGGCGACGTGCCCGTCGTTCGCCTGCGGACCGAGCGGATTCGGGGGCTCGGCTGGGCGCCGCGGCACAACTCGCGCGAGGCGCTCGCGGCCGCCGTGAACGCGATGATCCCGGACATGAAAGCTGGGCGGATGTGACCTCCGTCGTCCCGAACAGCGTTCGCGCCGCTCTCGAGCTGGATCGCCGCGTGGTGGCCGACCCCGAGGTCCATCTGCTGCTACCCCCCGACGACGTCGCCGAGCCAGAGTTCTCGATCGTCATCCCCGCGCTGAACGAGCAGCTCACGATCGCGGACTTCGTCACCTGGTGCCACGAAGGCATGCAGAAGGCCGGGGTGGCGGGCGAGATCCTGATCGTCGACAGCGGCAGCGACCGGACGACGGAGCTTGCGATCGCGGGCGGCGCGCGCGTGCTGCGGACGCCCAAGCGCGGTCTCGGCCGCGCCTACCAGGATGCCCTTCCGTTCGTGCGCGGCAGGTACCTGCTGCTCGGCGACTGCGATTGCACGTACGATTTTCGCGAGCTTGCCCCGTTCGTGGAGAAGTTCCATGGGGGGGCCGAATTCGTGATGGGCTCGCGGTTCCGGGGCTACATCGAGCCCGGCTCGATGCCGCCCCTGCATCGGTACCTCGGCACGCCCGTCACGACGTGGATCCTCAACGTCATCTTCGGGAGCCGTTTCTCCGACATCCATTGCGGGATGCGCGGCATCACGAAAGACGCCTTCGAGCGCATGGACCTTCGCTCCCAGTCCTGGGAGTACGCCTCCGAGATGGTGCTCAAGTCGGT
>Ga0070682_100001235_pt1 | contig 14563 bp, 8 predicted proteins | sample KBSC63LmetaG_FD_64668 | JGI IMG/M metagenome (GOLD analysis project Ga0070682, IMG submission 64668) | Corn rhizosphere microbial communities from Kellogg Biological Station, Michigan, USA - KBS C6-3L metaG | ecosystem: Host-associated > Plants > Roots > Rhizosphere | place: USA: Michigan... | reverse complement strand
GCCTTGCGAAGTGTGTCGGCATGTCACAGCCAGCGACACCGCGCACCCACATCAGCCACCTCGTCGCACGCGCTCTCACGAGCGTCGTGCCGGTGCTCGCGCTCGCAACCGGGGGTTGCCTCGAACGTCCCGTGACCCCAGTGCAGCCGAGTACCACGAACGTCTTCGTCGGAACGATCGCGAGCCAAGCCGTCGACAAGGTCGACATGCTGTTCATGATCGACAACTCGCTGTCGATGGCCGACAAGCAGGACATCCTGGCGCAGGCCGTACCGGTCCTCGTGCAGCGCCTCGTCACGCCAACCTGCGTCGGCGACGACGGCAAGCCCATGGGCGTCGCCGACGAGAACGGACGCTGCGCGAACGGCAGCCCCGAGTTCAACGCGGTGAAGGACATCCACCTCGGCGTCATCACCTCGAGCCTCGGCGGACACGGCGGGTCGGACTGTGTGCGCGACTCGAACGATGCGCTCGACGGCCGCACCCCCGATGATCGCGGCGAGCTCTTGCCGACGGCCTACCCCGCCGTGCGTGGCCCCATCGTCTCCTGGAACGACAGCGGATTTCTCGCCTGGGACCCGAGCGGCAAGAAGAACACGCCCGCCGGCGAGGACAATCTCGAGCGCCTGACCGCGAACTTCCGTGATCAGGTCGTCAAGGCCGGTGAGCACGGCTGCGGCTACGAGGGCTCGCTCGAGTCCTGGTATCGCTTCCTCGTCGATCCGGAGCCGCCGCTCGAGGTGACGGCCCAAAGCTCCGGCGACAACCAGCCGATCGTCGCGACGCGCGGCCCCGTCAACCAAACGATCCTCGCGCAAAGGAAGGCGTTCCTGCGTCCCGACTCGCTGCTCGCCATCGTCATGCTCACGGACGAGAACGATTGCTCGATCGTCGACGACGACGGCACGCAAGGCTGGCTCGCCGCGTCACAGACCGTCTCGATGCCGCACGCCTCCGCCGCCTGCGCGACGAACCCGGACGACCGCTGCTGCCACACCTGCGCCGCGGACGCGCCGAGCGGCTGCACGCCGAACGCCAGCGACGCCGAGTGCTCGAAAGGCAAAGGCAGCTTCGCGACCGTTCCGGCGGGCGAGGACTCCCCACACCTGCGCTGCTTCGACCAGAAGCGCCGCTTCGGCCTCGACCTCCTCTATCCGACCGCGCGTTACGTGGACGCGCTCACGAAGCCGACGGTGCCGAATCGTGCCGGAAAACTCGTGCAAAACCCGATCTTCGCCGCCGCGGACGGGGCGCCGCCGCGCAGCAAGAGCCTCGTCCTCCTCACGGGCATCGTCGGCGTGCCGTGGCAGGACCTCGCGACCGCGGACAGCCTCACGGGCAGGAACCTCACCTACCTGAACTCCGGCGAGCTCGAGAAGCAGGGACGCTGGGACATGATCCTCGGCGTCGAGAACGGACCGAGCGACCCCCTGATGCGCGAGTCGATTGCGCCGCGCACCGGCGAGAACCCGGTCACGGGGGCCAAGCTCGCGCCACCCGACACGTCGAGCGAGATGATGAATCCGATCAACGGACACGAGCAGAACATCGTGCACGCGGACGACCTGCAGTACGCGTGCACCTTCCCGCTCATGAAGGAGCGGCCGTGCACCGACGCGAACGACGACTCGTGCGACTGCACCTCGGACTACCGCGACTACCACCGGCCACTCTGCCGGTTCGACGGTGGCCCGGACACGGGCGGCGTTCAGATTGCCGCCAAGGCGTACCCGGGCCTGCGCGAGCTCTCCGTGCTGCGCGGCATCGGTGACAACGGCATCGTGGCGAGCATCTGCCCGAAGAACACGCAGCCGGCCGCGGGCGTGCCCCCCGAGGCGGATCCTTCCTACGGCTATAACCCCGCGATCGCCGCGATGGCCGAGATCTTCAAGTCGCGGCTCGCCCAGGAGTGCCTACCGCGGCCGCTACCCGTCGAGACGGATCCCCGGGCCGACAGCTTCGGCCAGGTGCCCTGCTCCGTGGTCGAAGCCGTCCCGAACGCCGCCGCAAGCTGCAGCTGCGACCTGACGCACGGTCGGCTCCCGCTCGCAGCGGACGAAAACAAGCTGCGCGACGCCGTGCGCGCTCAGCTCAAGCTCGAGCATCGCTGCGACGAAGGGAGCGGACCTGCCTGCAACGACTACTGCATGTGCCGGCTCGAGTCGCTCAGCGGCCCTGCGCTCACCGCGTGCCAGAACGGGCACGAGGACGGCGGCACCTTCGGCTACTGCTACGTCGATCCGGCGCAAGGCATCGGCGATCCGGAGCTCGTGAAGGCGTGCCCGGCCACGAGCCGCAGGAGCTTGCGCTTCGTGGGCGAGGGACTACCGGCGAACGGCTCGGTCACGTTCATGGCCTGCCAGGGCCAGAGCTTCGCCGACGCGGCGAACGAGTAGGCGTTCGGCTCAGGAGAAGCGCTTGGCGATCGCGTCCACGACCTGCCCGTAGTCGGGCTTGAGCTTGACGGGCGGGTTCGCGAGATCGGCGTTGATGCCGGCAATCTCCGAGTCGTGGTAGCGGACCTTGAACTCGGTGAACTTGAGCCCGGCGGCGGTCGAGACGCAGACGACGCGCTCACCGCGCTGGATCGTGCCGTGTTCGATGAGCTTCTTCAGCACCGCGAGCCCGACCGCCGTGTGGGGGCAGGTGTACATGCCGGTGCGATCGGCGCGTGCGGCCGCGTCGCAGAGCTCCTGCTCGCTCGCTTGCTCGACGATGCCGTTCATCGCTTCGAGGGCCTGGATCGCGCGCGGCGCGCTCACGGGGTTGCCAATCTGGATGGCGGTCGCGAGCGTGGGCTTCGCCTGGATCGCATCGACGACGCGCTTGCCCGCGCTCCAGGCGCGGTAGAGGGGATTCGCGTTCTCGGCCTGCGCGACCACGAGGCGCGGGAAACGCGCGATGATGCCGAGATCCTTCATCAGCTTGAAGCCGGCATAGAGCGCGGAGGCGTTGCCGAGGTTGCCGCTCGGCAAGATCACCCAATCGGGCACCTGCCAATCGAACTGCTGGACGATCTCGATGGCGACCGTCTTCTGGCCCTCGATGCGGAGCGGGTTCATCGAGTTCGCGAGGTAGACGATGCCTTCGGCCGCGAGACGCTGCACGATGGCCATGCAGCCGTCGAAATCGGTGTCGAGACCGAGCACGAGCGCGCCGTGCGCGAGCGGCTGCACGAGCTGCGCCGTCGAGATCTTCCCGTAGGGTAAGAGCACGACCACGGGCAGCCCGGCCGCGGCCCCGTATGCGGCGAGCGACGCGCTCGTGTCGCCGGTCGAGGCGCAGGCGATGGCCTTCACCTTCAAGCCCTGCTGAATCGCCATCTGCACGACGCTCACGAGCACGGTCATGCCGAGGTCCTTGAACGACCCGGAGTGACTGTTGCCGCAGAGCTTGACCCAGAGCTCGTCGAGCCCAATCTGCTTGCCGTAGCGCTCCGCCCAGAAGAGGTTCGTGCACCCCTCGTACATCGACACGATGGTGTTGTCGGGCATCTGCGGCATCACCCACTCGCGCTTGCCCCACACGCCGGAGCCGTAGGGCCAGGCGTTTTGGCGGTAGCGCTCGTCGAAGAGCTTCATCCAGACCGGACCGCTGCGATCCGCGAGCGCTTCCACGTCGTGAACGACGGTGAGCAGGCCGTCACACTTCGGACAGCGGTAGATCGGTTGGGTGACCGGGTACGATCCCTCGCAACCGTTGAAGCAGCGAAACTCCGCGTGATAGGGCATTCTCGTTCGGGGGGAAGAGGTGCTGGGCTCTGCCGGCGCTGACTATACTCGTGGCATCGGGGCCGTGGTAGGCGCGCCCATGCGTTCGGCCCCGGGCGTCGGAAAAGCTCTCGGGCTCGCGCTCGCGCTCTTCGCGCGGGGTGCTTTAGCACAGCCGCTCGCCCCCGAAGGTCAGCCGATCGTCACCAACCGGTATTCGATCGACCTCACCCAGGGGCCGGTGTTCGCCGGGAGCCGCGTGGTGGGCCTCGCGGGCACGTTCGTGGCAATAGCGGACGGCATCGACGGCGACACGCAGAATCCCGCCTCGCCCGCCGTCCGCGTTCCCTATTCGTACTCCGACGTCGACTTCGAGCTCGGCGCGAGCCTCACGTTCCCCGGAGGCCTCGGGCGCTCCGGGGACTTTTTCAATTCCGGAACCGCGAACCCCGACGGCAAGGACGGCGAGCCGACCCGCACGCACGTGACCGCCGGCAACAAGCTCTATGTGTTCCTGAGCGGCGCGTTCAACCTGCAGATCGATCGGTGGGGCTTCGGAGTGACTGCGGACCTCCAGCAGTACAGCTTGAAGCGTCCGGGCGAAACGAGCGATCCGAAGAACGAGCTCACCGCGCAGATCATGCAAAATCACTTTCTGTCGGCGTACTCGTTCGCCGACGATCAGCTCGTCGTGGGGGTCGGGGCCCGCGTCGTGACGCTCAACGTGAGCACCCGCCAGACGATCCTGTCGAGCGGCGTCGATTCACTCAACACGACCGGAGTCGGGATCGAGACCGGCTTCATCTGGCGCCCGAACGGTGAGCGCGTGCGCGTCGGCGCCGCCGTCCGCTCGGCCGTTTCCGCGGAAACGTCCGGCCGCGTGCTGTTCGCCGGCTTGCCGAACGAGCTCTGGCTGCCGGACCGCCTGACGCTCCCCTGGGATTTGAGCTTCGGAACGGCGGTGCAGCTCGGGCGCCGGCCGCTGAACCCGCGCTGGGTGAGCCCGAGCGAGCTCCTCGCCCACAAGAAGCGCTACCTCGCCTGGCAGGCCCGCGAGCGCGCGCGCCGCACGCGCGAAACCCTCGCCGAGGCGCGGCGCGCGGGGCGCTCGGACCTTGCCGAGCTCGAGCGCGTCCTCACCGCAACCGACTCCGCCGAAGCCGCCCTCGACAAGCTGGAGCTCGAGCGGGCCGAGCGCGACGTTCGAAAGGTGCTTCGCGCCCGCTACGAAGCAATGCCACGCTTCCACGTGCTCCTCATGAGCTCGCTTCTCCTCACCGGCACGGTGCCGCAAGGCGTCGGCATCGAAGGGTTTTTGGACCGCACCGTGCAGCGCTCCGGGGAGCAGATCTCGGTATCCCCGCGCTTCGCGGTCGAGATCGAGCCGGTGCCGTATTGGGTGCAAACACGCGCGGGCTTCTATTTCGAGCCGACCCGCTTCAGCGCCAACGCGGACGGCGGGCGCAGCCATGCGACGCTCGGCGCCGACGTGAAGCTCCTGCCGTGGGACGTGTTCGGAACGTTCCCCGAGCGCACCTGGTGGCGCGTGACGGGCTCCTTCGACATCGCGCGCGACTACCTCGGCTGGGGCATCGCGGTCGGGGTGTGGCGTTGAAGCCCAGGCGGGGCGCCGCGCTCGGCGTGATCGCGCTCGCGTTCGCGCTCACTGGCTGCCGAAGCAAGGCACGCCCCCCGGACCGCACGGAGCCGTGGCTCGCCTCGGCACGCGCCTCCGCTTCGGCGAGCCCACTCGTCCGGCGTTTGACGTATCGGCTCGTCTCGAGCCGGGTCGATTTCGAGCTACCCGGCAAGCGCGCGACGCCCAAAGGCAAGCTCACGGGCGGCACCGGTGCGCTCGACGTCGATCTCGACGACCTCTCGCACACTACGGGCCGCGTCGCGTTCGATCTCTCGACCCTGGAGCTCACCGGTAGCGACGGGCTCGTCGACGGCCCAAACACCGCGCGGGCGCTCGACTGGCTCGAGCTCGGCGTCGGTACCGGCGCCGAGCGGCGCGATGGCCTGCGCCAGGCGCTGTTCGACCTCACGAGCCTCGACGCCGGGCACCTCGTCGTCGCCCCGAGCGAGGGACGCGCGACGCGGCGCCGCGAGCTCGTGAGCCAGTGGGCCGTGAAGGGCGAGCTCAGCTTGCACGGCATCCGTGCCCCCGAGAGCGCGGAGGTGACCCTGATGCTCGTCCCCGCCCCCGAGCCGAGCGGTCCCCCCGCCGAGCTACTGATCCGATCCCGGCGCCCGCTCGTAATAGAGCTCGGGACCCACGAAATCCGCCCGCGCGACGGCCGCGGGGCACAGGTCTCGAAGGACCAAGCCGCGCTCGGGGACGGCGTCGGCCGCCAGGCAAAAGTGAGCTTCGAGCTCAAATTCACGCCGCAACCCTGACCGAGCGAAACGCCCGGGGCCGGAAACCGCGGGGGCCGGCGCGACATACCCTACCGGGCGGCGCGAGCGCTAAGCTCGGCCCTCGCCGAAGGAGTCACCATGCAAAAGACGCTCACCGTAGAAGCCATCGTCACCGCGTTCGCGGCGGCAGGACTCGTCGCCTGCGGCGGCGCCCCCGCGGAGCCCGCGCAAAGCCCGGTCGCCGCGCAGGAGGTTCCGGCGGCAGCGAGCCCCGCGCCCGCCGCTCCGGTTGCCGCTGATGCCGCCCCCGCAGCGCCCGCAAGCACCGACGCCGCGCCCGCAGCCCCCGCCGCTCCGGCGACTACCGCGGCGGCAGCGGCCACTCCACCCCAGGCCGGGGACAAGCCGGCCGATGCCACCGCGCCCAAGCCGATGTCGAAGAAGAAAGCCGGTGGCGCCAAGGCCGGTTGCGGCCCGGGAACGTGCGGCTGAGCGCGCGCCCGTCACGAGTGGGCCGATGAACGAGGACCGACGCACGTTGCCGAACGGCGTCGGGCTCGGCCTGCGCTGGGAGTTCCTCGAAGAGGTGCTCGACGGACCGCCGCTCGCGGTCGACTTCTTCGAGGTCTCGCCCGAAAACTACATGCGACGCGGCGGCTACTATCCCGCGGCCCTCGAGCGCGTCCTCACGCGCTACCCGCTCGTGACGCACGGTCTCACGCTGTCGCTCGGCGCGCACGCGCCCCCTGACGCCGACTACCTCCGCGAGCTCACGAGCGAGGTCGAGCGGCTAGCGACGCCGTGGCACTCCGATCACCTGGCGTTCACGAGCGCCGGGGCGCAGGCCTTCCACGAGCTTCTGCCGCTGCCCTTCACGCGCGACACGGCGCGCCGCGTGGCCGACCGACTGGAGGCGCTCAGCGAGACGCTCGGGCGACCCGTCGCCGTCGAGAACATCACCTACTACGCGCTCCCGGGGCCGACCGAGCTCTCCGAGGGGGATTTCTTGGGCGAGCTCTTCGAGCGGACCCGGGCGGGGCTCTTGCTCGACGTGAACAACGTGTACGTGAACGCGCAGAACCACGGTTTCGATGCCGAGCAGGCGCTCGCGAGCTTTCCCTTCGACCGCGTCGTCGAGGTTCACGTCGCGGGCCACACCCACACGGCAAGCGGGCTCATCCTCGACACGCACGGTGCGAAAGTGATCGAGCCGGTGCTCGCGCTGCTCGAGCGGGCGCTCGCGCACACGGGACCCGTCCCCGTGCTCCTCGAGCGCGACAACGACGTCCCGCCGCTCGCGGAGCTCGTCGCCGAGGTGCAGGTGATTCGAGCGGTGTGCGAGCGCGCGTGGCGGGCGGCGAACCGGAGCGTCGCCGTATCGACGCAACGAGCGAGGGCCGATGCAAGCCGGGCTTGAGAGCGCGCTCGCCGAGCTCGTGCTGGGACCACCCGTCGATCGGGAGGGCCTCGGCGCGCTCCTGTCGCGCCACGCGCTCGGCCCCGAAGAGCGCGCGGCGATCGAGGGCGCCCCCGAGCGCTTCCTCGTGTACCGAAAGCTCGTGCGCAATACGCTGCGAAATGCGGTCGGACTCGCGATCCCGCGCACGATGGCGCGGCTCGGGCCGCTGTTCGACGACTACTTCGAGCGCTTCCTCGCGGAGCGCGGCCCGCGCACGCACTACCTGCGCGACGTGACGACGGAGCTCCTCGATTTCGTCGCGCCGCTCTGGGCGGACGACGCGCGCGTCCCCGCCTGGACCCACGACCTCGCGCGGCACGAAGCGCTCGAGATCGTGGTCGCGTCACTCGGCGAGCCCGTCGTGCCGCGCGAGCTCGGCCCGCTCGACGCCGAGCGGCCGCTCGCGTTCATCGAAGCCGCGCGCGTCGTTCACTATGCGTTCGCGGTGCATCGGCTCCCGCCGAGCGAGGACGACCGGAGCGCGCCTCTGCGCGAGCCGACCGCGCTCTTCGTGTACCGCGATGCCGAGCACGACGTGCGCTACCTCGAGCTGACGCCGCTCGCGGCCGCCTTCGTGGAGCGGCTGCTCGCGGGCGAGAGCATGAAGGCGGCGCTGCTCGGAGCCTGCGCCGGCTTCGGGACCGAGCCGTCGGTCGCGCTTTCGGGCACGGCGGCGCTGCTCAGCGACCTTTCGGCGCGCGGGGCGCTCCTCGGTCAGGCCGCCGCAGAAAGCTTGCGAGGGCCGGCAAAAACGTCGGACCATCGAGGAACGCTCCGCGAGAAGGGACCCCCATGAGCCACCGCGACCCGCTCGGGATCGTCGGCACGCTGGTCGCCGACAAGTACCGCATCGAAAAGCTCGTCGGCGAGGGCGGCTTCGCCGTCGTCTACCGGGCGATGCACAGCATCTGGAACAAGCCCGTTGCCATCAAGTTCTTCAACGGCCTCTCCTCGGCGCCCGTCGATCAGCGCGCCGAGTTCCAGCAAGCCTTCATTCAGGAGGGAGCGCTCCTCACGGAGCTCTCGAGCAAGACCGCGGCGATCGTGCAAGCGCGCGACGTGGGCACGTACACGAGCCCGGACGGCCATTGGATGCCGTACATGGTGCTCGAGTGGCTCGAGGGCTTCGCGCTCGACGAGCTGCTCGAGCGCGAGAAGCGCGCGGGGCTCCCGCCCTGGACGATCGCCGAAGTTCACCAGCTCCTCGCGCAGGTGGCGGCCGCGCTCGACGTAGCCCACGGCAAGGGCGTCGCGCACCGCGACATCAAGCCGCCGAACTTGTTCGTGCTCGGCGCGGGCGCCCACGACCCGAGCGCCTCCGTGAAAGTGCTGGATTTCGGCGTCGCGAAGATGATGAGCGACAACACGCAGCTCAAGGCCGCGCTCGCCAAGACCGGCATGGGCCTCACTTCCTTCACGCCGCAGTACGGCGCGCCCGAGCAATTCAGCCGCAGCTACGGCGCCACGGGCCCCTGGACGGACGTGTTCGCGCTCGCGCTCGTCGCGGTCGAAATGCTCACCGGCAAGATCGCTCTCGACGGCGAGGATCTCGTGCAGCTCGGGTTCGCTTCCGGGAACCCGGCGCACCGGCCGACGCCGCGCACGCTCGGCGTCCCGGTGACCGACCCGGTCGAAGCCGTGTTCCAGAAGGCGCTCGCCGTGAAGCCGGAGGATCGCTTCGCACGGGCCGCCGATTTCTGGGCGGCGTTCGATCGGGCGCTCGGCGTGCAGAGCGCCGCTGGGTCGCGCGCCCCCTCGCCGTCCGAACGCGTGCGCACGGCCCCGACCGAGCTCGCGCCGTCGACACCGTTCACGCGTCCGGCGGGGAGCACCACGGGCGAGAGCGCCGCGACCACGGGCCCGCGCCCGGAGGAAGCCAAGTCGAAAGTCGGCCTCGTCGTCGGCGGAATCGTCGTGCTCGCGGGGGCAGCGGGAGCGGCATTCTTTTTGAAAGGCGGCTCGAACGGCGGCGCCCCGGCGGCCGCGCCGATCGCGACGAGCGCGGCGCCCGTGGTGGCCAGCGCCCCGCCCGCTCCGAGCGCCGCTCCCCCCGCACCCACCTGTCCCGAGCGCATGGCGACGATCCCCGCCGGCCAATACTTCCAGGGGTCCGACGCCAAGGACGCCGGGGACAACGAGAAGCCGTCGCACAACGTCACGCTCGCCGGCTACTGCATGGACCTCTACGAGACGACGGCGAAGGAATACAAAGCGTGCTCCGACGTGGGCAAATGCCGCCGGCCATCGAACGACGTCGAATGGCCGAAGATCACGCCCGCCGACCGCAAGCTCTACGCCCCGCTCTGCACGTTCGGCAAAGAAGGGATGGAGGATCATCCCATCAACTGCGTGAGCCACTCGATGGCGGAGACCTACTGCAAAGCGCAGGGCAAGCGCCTCCCTACGGAAGCCGAATGGGAGTACGCGACGCGCGGTCCCGACGGACGCGTCTACCCCTGGGGTGACGAAGCACCCACCGCCAAGCACCTGAACGCCTGCGGAAGCGAATGCGTGAGCTGGGGCCAGAAGCACGGCACCGCGCTCTCCGCGCTTTACCCAGCGGACGACGGCTACGCGACGACGGCGCCGGTCGGGAAATTCGAGGCCGGAAAATCCCGCTTCGGCCCGTACGACGTGGCCGGCAACGTCTGGGAATGGGTCGCCGACTGGTACGCGCCTTACACCGCCGATCCCAAAACGAACCCGAAGGGTCCCGACACCGGCGAAAAGAAGGTCATCCGCGGCGGCGCGTGGAACGGCGGCTTCACGAGCTGGCTCCGCCCCTCCTTCCGCTACGCTCAGGACCCGAACGCGCTCTCCTACGGCATCGGCTTCCGCTGCGCCGCGGATCTCTAGCCGCTGGTCGTCGGCGTCCCCGGCCGCCGCTGCGCTCCGGAGCGGCGTCTAGGGCGGTCCGGACGGCGCGGTGCCCTGGCCGTAGTCGTTGGCGCCCATGCACGTGACGTTGCCGAACGTGCGGACGCCGCACGCTGTGTCGCCGGCAGCCCCGACGGCCGTGAAGGTGCCGACCTGAGACCCGAGCCCGCCCGTGGTTCGCCCCCAGTGCGCATACGTGCCGTCGGTAGCGCGCGCGACGGCGAAAGCACCGCCGAGCTCGAGGCTCGCGAACGTTCCCCCTGGAGGGGGCCGCTTGCCTTCCGAGCTGTCACCCCAGCAGGTGATGCTCTGGTCCGTCGCAATCGCGCAAGCGGTCATCGGACCGAGGCTCAACGCCTGGTACGTGCCCGCGGGCGGCGTCGATTGGCCCGACAAGTTGTAACCCCAGCACGCGAGCGTGCCGTCGGCGTGGATGCCGCAGCTGTAGTTCTGGCTCGCATCGACGGCGATGAAGGACCCAGACGGCGCGCTGCTCTCACCGTACTGATTCGAGCCCCAGCACGTCACGGTCTGGTCCTCTTTCACGGCGCACGTGTGGTGGAAGCCGACTCCGACGTCGAGGAACGTGCCGCCCGGCGCCGTGCCTTTGCCGTTTTCGTTGGAGCCCCAGCACACGAGCGATTTGTCGGGGCGGATGGCGCACGCAGAGTCGTAGCCGGCGCTCAGCCGGGCGAAGACGCCGCTCGGCGGAGCGAGCGTCGTGCTCGTGTCCCTGCCCCAGCAGCCGAGCGTCCCGTCCGTGCGAATGCCGCAGAAATACCACCATCCGCCGCTCAGGGCGCTGAAGGTGACCGAGCAGTCCTGCGCCATGGTGCCGGCGGGGCACGCGCAGCTGTAGTCGTCGGTCCCCGAAGCGCAGCTCGCGTCGTGCGTGCACGGGTTCGGCGTACAGAACTGGGAAATATAGCAGCCGGAGTAGCCGTTCCCGCTGTAGCCCGGCGGACAGCTCCCACAGCCGCTGCTCCCCGGGTAGTTGAGGCAGGTGACGAGCGGGTCGCAGTCGCCGTGATTCGTCGCGCACTCGTCGACGTCGACGCAGCCGGTGTAGCCGTCGCCGGTGTAGTTGAGCGGGCAGGCGCCGCACTCACGCGTTCCGTCGGCGTGCGGCGTGCAGATCGTCAGGGAATCGCAGGGATTTTGCACGCAGGGCGGCAGCACGCACACGAAATCTTCGCCGGGTGCGAGCTGGTAGCCGACATCGCACGCGCATTGTATCGCGCCTTGGGACTCGAGACAGGTTCCATGGCCGCCGCAGGTCACGTCGACGCACAACGGGCAGGACTGCCCCACGCAGACGTCGATGCCGCTCGTGTCCTCGATGGGCCCGATGTCGGGGTGCGCGTCGCGCGGCGTGCCATACATGTCGTCGCTCGGCGCGCCCACGGTGGTCCCGGCGTCGACGCACGGCTTGTCGACGGCACCGCACCCCCCGAAGAAGTTCGCGGCAGCGCCGGGCAGCGCGTTGACCTCCGCGTCCGTCGTGAGCCCGCCGACGGAGCCGAGAAATGTGTTGTTCTCGAGCACCGCGAACGCCCCACTGAGCGCCGTCGGATTGCCGACGATCTCGTTGTTGCGCACGATGACCGAGGGGTTCGTGCTGAGGCCGACCCCCGTGGGCGCGAAGGCACCGCGGATGTAGTTCGAATGCACGTCGCTACCGCCGTCGGCGACGAGGCCGGTACTGCTCGACGCGTAAGGCGGCGTGATGCCGCACGAGCCGTCGAAGGCGCGACCCCCGATCGAGTTGTTCTCGAGCCGAGCGTTGGTCGCATGCACGCCGACCGCCACCCCCGAACAGCCGCCAGTGATGCTGTTGCCGGCGACCAGCGTCGGCCCGACCACGACGAGCCCGGTGGACGTGAAGCCCGTGCCGGTGTGCAGGCCGGACGGCTCGACCAAGCCGATGATGGCGCTGTGCTTGAGCGCAACGCAGCCTGAGCACCCGACGCCGACGGCGCTTCCCTGCGTGCCCGGCGATAAGCCGGATTTGTCGACGCTCACGACGCCGCCCTCGAGCGTGCAGGGAGCGGCACAGCTGACACCGACGTTGTCGATGCCGAGGCCCCCGACGCTGGAGACCTTGTTTTCGGAGAGGAGGGCCGTGCACGTCCCAGAAACGTGAATGCCCGCGACCGCCGGCTGCCCGCTCGCGTAGCCCTCCGTCGGGTTCGACGCCGTGACGGTGTTACCGGAGACGACCACGTCGCCCGTGCAGGGGTCGAGGTCGATGCCCGTCAGCGCATAGTAGGGTCCAGTGGCGCTCACGACGTTGTCGTTGAGCTCGATGGCCGTCGCGTCGCCGGCAACGTGCACCCCGACCCCGGAAGAGAGCGCCCCGTAGTTCGTGCCCACGGTCACGTGGCTGCTCGATACGCGGGACCCCGCCGCCTCGCTGAGCTCGACACCGGCCACGGTGGCGGAGCCGCTCACGTTCACGCTACTCGCGTCGAGCGTGACGAACGAGGAGACGACACGAATGCCGAACGTATCGACAGCGCCCGTGTTGACGTAGACCTTGAGCCCCGTGGCCGCGAGCCTTCCGCCGTTCACGACGTTCACGCCCGCGAGATGCGCAGCCGTTCCAGCGTGGATCTCGACGCCCTCGAGCCGCGCGCCGGCACTCGCGTCCACCGTCACGCCGCTCACGAACGCTGCAGCATCGCCGCCGCCATTGGTGATCACGACGCCGTCGAGCCGCGTGGCGTGCACGATGTCCGAACCGAACGAAACGCCCTCGACCGCGTAGGGCGTGAGCTCGGTCGTCGAGTCCGCACAGCGTGTCCAGCCCGTCGATTCGTAGTTGCCGTACACGGACACGCGGTCGCGCATGTGCATCGAGGGCGCCGAGAACGTTCCATGGCTCCCGCACGCGGCCCCCGCCGCGACGCAGACGGTGGTCGCCACGTCCGGGTGTGCGCTCGCGTAGTCGACGGCGGCCTGAAACGTCAAAAACGGCGTGGCGCCGCCCGACTGCGCGCCGTCCGCATCGTCGCCGGTCGGCGCGAGCTTGATGCACGGACAGTCGGCGCCCGGACCGTCGCTGCACGCGTCGCTTGCGGCACCGCCCGCGCCCACATCACCGGCAGCGCCCCCGAGCTCGCCCGCCGAGCCGCCGGACGCCGGCGCATTGCCGGCTCCCCCGACGCTGGGTGTTCCGCCCGTGCCGCCACGCCCCGAACCACCGCCGACTCCTGCGTCGCCGCCGGATCCGGGTCCCCCACCCTTGCCGCTCGCGCTACTCCCACCACGTCCGGCGTTCGAGCCACCCGTCCCGCCGTCTCCGTCGTCTGCGCCTGCTCCGCCCTGAACGCTGCCACCGCGCCCTGCCCCGCGTCCGGCGCCGCCACCATGAGCTCCCGCGACGCCACCGCCGGCGTGACCGCTCTTTCCGGCGCTCGGGGGGTTCGGCGGGGGCGAATCGTCGCCTCCACAGCCCGCGGTCGCGCCGAGCGCGAGGACGGCTCCGAAGAGGACGAGCCCGCGCTTAGTAAAGAAGCTCATGGCGGTTTAGGGTGCGCAATCGGACGCGGCCGGGCAAGGCGAGCCGTTCCCCTTCGATGCACGGCGACCGCGCGCCGTTCACCGGCGCGGCTTACTCGTCGTGATCACGCGGGTTTGGTCGCCTGTGCGCCGATCTCCCACCCGCGCCGAAAGCCCCCGGTGGCCGGCGCGCCCGGGGCGGGATCAGGCGCGCGTCCCGAACGCGTTGCACGAGCGTGCGAAAGACACGCTCGAGCCCGGCCTGGATTTCCGGAGCCTCTCCAGCGAGCGTGAGAGCGAGGGCGACGGATTCGAGGGTCGAGACGAATTCGCGCCGGGGCTCAGCGCGCAAGCGCCCGTAGATCGACGGTTTCTGCGGCTCGATCGCCACGCGCCCGAGCTTGTTGAGCCACGGGTTCCGCCACCACAGGGTTTTGGCCTTGGACCACGTACCGTCGAGCACGACGATGCCTTCGAGCGCGGACGACTCGACTTGGCTCCCGCGCCGGGTCGTGACACCCGGGCCCTCCGCATCGCGGTCGGGAAAGAGCACCGCCCAGCGCTTGGCGTCCACGGCCTCCTCGCCGAGTGCGTGGCCGAGGTTCCGCCAGGAGAGTCCCACGACGATGCGCGCGTTCGGCAAGCTCGCCTCGAG
>Ga0070682_100001233_pt1 | contig 14566 bp, 19 predicted proteins | sample KBSC63LmetaG_FD_64668 | JGI IMG/M metagenome (GOLD analysis project Ga0070682, IMG submission 64668) | Corn rhizosphere microbial communities from Kellogg Biological Station, Michigan, USA - KBS C6-3L metaG | ecosystem: Host-associated > Plants > Roots > Rhizosphere | place: USA: Michigan... | reverse complement strand
GACGAGGCGCTCCGTAGCGTCCCGGCCGCCAAGCTGGCCGTAGTACTCCACCGCGTAGCGCCGGATGTAGGGATCCCGGTCTTCGAGCAGGGCTTCGATCCGCGGCAGGAGGCTCGGCTCGAGACGCTCTCCGAGAGCCGACATCGCCTCGAATCGGACGCTCTCGTCATTGTCATCGAGCGCAGAGAGGAACGGAAGCAGTGCGGCAGAAATTGCGGCTTCGCCTTGGTCCGCGCTTGTCACTGAGGCTTGCGCGTCGGTCAACGCCTCTAGTGAGGTCCTCAGGGTGACGACCTCTCGTTCGAGGTCCTCCGTCGCGGCGCTCTCCTCGCCGGGTTGAGCTTGTGCCTTCTTACCCTGCAGTGCCTCATCGACCTCGTCGAGGCGCCTAGTCAGGGTGTCGCGATCACGCTCGTCGATCTTGCTCGCATCGGCGCCACCCGCAGGGCCTCGAGGCTCGTTTGCATCCTGACTGTCCTGATCTTGAAGCTCCGCGATCGCGAGAGGGGGAAGCACTGGGATTGGACCAAGTGCCGGCTTCGGATAAGCAGGCTTCCCCCAGAGCGAGCGCAACAGTTTCTCCAGGCCGTCTGAGTCAAAGGCTGAGATCGGAAAGCGCTCGCTGAACCCGAAGAGGTCGTCCGGAATGTCGTCCTCGCTGCTACCGGGTAGAAGGATGACCTTAACTCGCTGGAGGGCCTCGGTCTGGCTGCGCTCGAAGATCGCCTTTATCGCGGCTGCCTCGCGAGCTGCGCCGGCACCAACGCCCTCCACCTCTTCGCCTTTCCAGCGGCGCTTGTATGCGGCGTCCACCGTGACGAGAGTGAAGTCGCTCTCACCGATCAGATTGGGTCCGAACGTCGTCCATTGTCGATGATCAGAGCTGTGGAAGAGATCGAGCTCGGCATCTATCCCTCCGACTCTGCGCAGGGCGGTAGTGAATTGCAGAACCGTTTTTTGCCAGTCGCCACTCTGCGCATATGAAACGAATGCCGTCGGACGAGCGGGATCACTCGCAGATTCGCTCATACCGAGAAGGTCCTTCGACTTCGGCGGCAGGCGGTAGTCTCAATGCGTGAACGAAGACCAAGGTAAAGGTAACGAGCAAGAAATCTCTGTTGGGATTCCGCTGGATGGGGATGGCTTCGTGTTGCGAGAGTGCCCGGCATGTGAGCGGGAGTTTAGGTGGCATGTATCGGCAGATGAGGATGAGGGGCTGCCGGCGCCTGCCGATGGCTACTCGTGTCCTTACTGCAAGAAGCAGGCGCCTCCGGACTCTTGGTTCACGAAGGCCCAGGCTGACTTCCTTACCGCGACCGCGCTGCACGAGATGGTTGGCCCGCAACTCGATGAGATGCTGGGCGGGCTCGCAAGCGACTCCGGGTTGCTCAGGGTCGAGGTAACTAGCTCAGTGGCGGGCGAGAAACCGCCCCCCCTTGACGAGAACTTTGATGCCGAGACTCGCCGCGTCGAGTTCTCATGCCACCCAACTGAGCCCGTCAAGGTTGATCGCGACTGGCAGGGCCCCGTCTATTGCGTGATCTGTAGCAGTACCCAGCATTGACGGAACCCGGTCTCCTTGGAAAATCACTTGCCCTGGACTAGGCTTCGCGCGTGAAGCGACGTTGTATTGATTGGTCTAGCGCCGAGGTTGATGCAGATGGGACCCTGGCTGTCAAGATCACCGGTGAAGTCGATGACGCCTGGATGGATGCTCTTGTGCGCACGCTTGAGTGGATGCAGGGCGAGTCCCATGGAGGTGATTGGGGTGAGATCACCTATGGGCCTGAAACCTTTCGGGTCGGGGGCGTTGTCGAGAACTCGGTAACTGCACTTCGGCAGTTCTTGGATGACGCTGTCAGGCATGCAAATGATGCGGCTGAGCAAAGTGTTGCTGCTGTGCAGGATGAGCGCCCCGCTACGAATCTTGGACCGGAGGCCGCGCGGCGTATGACTGATCAATTCCGTAGCTGAGCATCGCGAGCCACTAATGGACGGACCAGAGGGTGTTCCCTGCTGCACCCAGCCGTATTCAGTCGGGACATAGAGGCTCAGCGGCGACCCTTGGCGACGTAGTTCGAGGCGCTTTCGCCGGCACCCCGGGGCCTTATCGGCGTCGGTAGATGCCGAGGTCCTTCGTTCGGTCGCACGGTGCCCTCAGCAACAAGGGCAGAGAGATGCGGGGTCGAGGCGGTGACGCTCTGCGCCGCTAAATGCCCCTGCGTTGTTCTGTTGTTCCGCTGGTGAGTCACGCACGCATGATACGAGTTGTCTGCGACTAGATTTATGCTTCGCTCATGCCAGCAGTCAACGAGGCTCTGATCGCCGAGGCAGGACGCCGTCTGGCTGCCGCCGCACCCGAAGCGCAGGTCGTTCTGTTTGGTTCGCGCGCTTTTGGCCCGGCGAATCCGCACAGGGGCGTTGGCTTTCTCGTCGTAGAGCCCGAGGTCGCAAATGAGGCTGAGGAGTCGGTGCGTCTCCATCGCACCTTGCGCGACCTTCGAATGCCGACCGACGTCATAGTCGTCAGTCGCGACTATGCGGAGCGCTGGCGCGACGTGCGCGGCGGGCTCGTCCACGCCGCTCTCTCGCAGGGACAGGTTCTCGCCGGATGAGTGCTGAGACGAACCTGGGTGAAGACCTCTGATGGCGAATGGCGAGGCTGGTGAGGCCAAAGATCCAACAGGCGTTCGCGTGGTCGTGCCGGCTGAACTCTGGCGCAACAAGGTTCTGCGAGATCACCCAGAGGTGGCGCTTCATCTCGCTGACGTACTGCGGGCTGTTACCGAACCAGACCGCGTTCTGCCCGATCCGGTTTATGAGCGGCGCAAGCGTCACTACCTGCGTGGCGCAGGCCCTAGCCGCTGGCTGCTGGTGGTCGTAAGCTATGAGCAAGAGCCAGCGCGGGTTATCTCTGCGTTCGGCAACCGGAAGGACCCGCGCTCATGGAGCAAGTGAACATCAGAATCGGCCCGGTCGCCTTCGACCATGCCGACTACGACGCTGAGAACGACGTGCTCTATTTGCATGTCGGCGAGCCTCGGGAGGCGGAGGGTGAGGAGACGCCCGAGGGGCACGTCTTGCGCTTCGAGCCCGGTACTCAGCGCATCGTCGGTCTAACCGTCTTGGGCGCTCAAGCGATTCTTGATCGCGATGGCGAACTGCGCATCACGATTCCCGAGTCGGTCAAGGCGAGCGCCGACGACCTCGCTCCGGCTCTCGCTGCTGTCTAGCGTCGAAGCGTCTGACCTTCGGTCGAACGCAAGCACTGGACAAGTCGCATTCCAGTCACATAACCGCCGCAAGCTCGCTCGCCATGCGGGCGCACTTCAGCCTTTCAAGCCGGAGGTCGAGAGTCCGATTCTCTCCGGGCGCATTTCCGTTGCTCTTGGAGGGCTCAGCGGCGAGGATGACGCGGGTGCGGATTCGGCTTGCGACTCTTAGCGATACGGCGGCCGTCGACGGCTTGGTCCAGCGTGCTTACGCCCACTACGTTGACCGCATTGGCCGTCGGCCGGGGCCGATGGACGAGGACTACGTCCGGAAGGTCAGCGAAGGCAAGGTCTCGGTCGCTGTCGAGGCAGACGAGATCGTCGGCCTGATTGTTCTCACGAGCGAGCCGGATCATTTGCTGGTCGAGAATGTCGCCGTCGAGCCGGCGCATCAGGGCGAGGGGATTGGCCGCGCCTTGCTGGCCTTCGCGGAGGAGGTTGCCGCTGAAGGCGGTCTCACGACACTCCGTCTCTACACCCACGCCCTGATGACCGAGAACCTGGCCTTTTACCCCCGCCTCGGCTACATCGAGGTAGACCGCCGCAGCGACAATGGCTTCGAGAGGGTCTTCTTTTCGAAGCGACTCTCGCCTAGCTCGCCAGGACCCGCTTGAGGTTGTCGAAGCACTTGGTCCAGCCACTTTCATGGGAGCGGACCGACTCGGCGTCCCTGAGGCCGCTGTGGGTCATGCGCACCTTGGTCACGCCTTCGGTCTCCTCGAAGTCGAGCTCGATCAGCGTTTGCCTGGTCTCGTCTTCATCCCAGGTCCAGGTGAATGCCAGGCGGGTCGGCGGGTCGATCTCGGTGTAGTGCCCGCCGCCGCCGTGCTCGACCTCCTTGTGGGGGTTGCGCATGACCACGCGGACGGCGCCCCCAACGCGGAGGTCGACCTTTGCTTCGGGGGTCTCCCAATCGTGCTCGGCGTGGAACCAGCGCCGCAGGACCTCCTCGCTGGTCCAGGCATCGAAGACCGCTTGGGCGGGGGCCTGGAAGGCGCGCTCGATGTGCAGCGTCTCGCCACTCATCGGGCGCGGTCCTCTCGGCGGTGCAGGTTCACGGCGATCCAGGCCCTAGCCACCACCAGCCCCGTGCCGGGGCCGGCCAGCCAGGGCAGGAGCTCCTCGACCGGCACGCCGGCGACATGAGCGAGCGGGATCATGGCCGCGGGCTCCTCGAGCCCCGCTGCGAGTCGGAGTTGGCCGAAAGGGCCGCCTCGTGGACGGTCGGCTCGCCGTACTCGTCGTGCAGGTTCCACCACACGTAGGGCTCGCTCTGCGGGTAGCCCTCGGGTGAGTCCTCCCATTTCTCCTGGCGGCCGAGCGCGGTGATGTCGAGGTAGGCCCAGGCGGTCCCCAGCCCCTCGTCGCCGCGCTTGTCGATGAAGTACGTGCGGAAGATCCGGTCCTCGTCGTCGCGGTAGAAGGCGTTGGTGCCGTGCCACTCGCCGACCCCGAAATCGGCGTCGAAGTCGTCGGTGATCGTGTACCAGGGTATCTCCCAGCCCATTCGCGCCTTCCAGCGCTCGATGTCAGCTTGCGGCGCGCGCGAGATGTTGGCGAACGTGGTGTCACGGGCATTGAGGTGGGCGAGGTTGGCGACCTGGTCGGCCATGAACGAGCAACCACGGCAGCCGCTCTCGGGCCAATCGGCGACGCCGGGCTCGAAGAAGAAGCGGTAGAGAATCAGCTGGCGACGCCCCTCGAAGAGGTCGAGCAGGCTCGCCGGCCCGTCGGGCCCCTCGAAGCGGTACTCCTTCTCCACGGCCATCCTTGGCATGCGGCGCCGCTCGGCGGCCAGTGCGTCGCGGGCACGGGTCAACTCCTTCTCCTTGACCAGCAGTTCCTCGCGGGCGGACTGCCATTCCTGCGGCGAGACGATCGGCGGCATCTTCATTTCTGCTCCTCCTTCAAGTACTCGTCGACGACATCGAACAGGCGCCCCCAGAGAGCGCGCTGGCGATCCATCCACTCGGCGGCCTCGTCGAGAACCTCGGGCTTGAGCGAGAGCCGGTGCGTTCGACCCTCGATTACCCGGCTGACGACACCCGTCTCCTCCAGCACCCGCAGGTGCTTGGAGATCGCAGGTTTGGAGACGTCGAAGTCGCGGGTGACTTCGCCGACGCTCGCCGGACCAGCGGCGAGGCGTTCGACGATTCCGCGACGGATCGGGTGCGAGAGAGCCTTGAATGGATCGTTAACCATTTGGTTAACGATAGCGAACGAGCTACTTCCGCGAGTCAGGCGGCGCCGGGCTCTGACTCCTCGACCGTCAGCTCGGCGGTCGGGACGACCTCGAGGCGCTGGTCCGGGATCGGCTCGCCGCTCCTGACCGAGAGGCCGTAGGTGCCGGCGGCGAGTCGCTCTTCGGCTCGCTCGACCGCGGCCAGCCGGCCGCGCAGGTCCTCGAGGCGACCGGCGTCGAACTCGTCTTGGTAGAGCCCCTCGGAGTCCCGATCGCCGGGCTCGCGGCGCTCGTCGCCCTCCTCGGTGCCTTCGCCCTCGATCGAGGCGATCTCGCGCTCGACCTGGGCTCGCTCGGCTGCAATCAACTCTTTGGCGCGCTCCGGTTTCATGGCCGACACCGTACCCGCCTTTCAGCCTTTCGATTCCTGCTGTCCGCAATCCGCCAGCACCAGACGCAGGCCGACGTCGAGCTCCGGGCGGCCGCGCAGGTGCCCGTAGCGCTCCTCCCAGGCGCCGCTCTTCAGGTCCGCAGCGAGGCGCTCGCGCCCACTGCGGCGCGCCTCCTCGGAGATGCTCTGCCAGACCCACATCGGCTGCACCACATCCTCTTCGAAGAGCATCTCCGGCCGGGCCCAGAGCGCGGCGAAGAAGAGATCGCTGCAGTCGCGGGGAACCGGGATCGGCGTGCTCGTCGACCCCGGCAGGCGCGCCATCAACTCGCCGCTGCTCGCTCCCGACCGACGCTTCAGGGCAAGCATTTCCGGGAAGTAGTCGCGGGCGATCCAGAGGTCCCCCAGCGCCTCGGGATCGAAGGCGACGATCACGATCCGCCCCTTGCTCACGCGCTGCATCTCCGCCAAGCCGGCGTCGAGGTCGGCCCAGTGATGGGCGGTGAGGACGGCCATCGCAGCGTCGAAGCTACGGTCGGGGAAGGGGAGCTCTTCAGCGCTCGCCTGCATCGCCGGCGTCGACCCGCTCGGTCGCTGCCCGATCATCTCCATCGAGGGCTCGACCGCGGTCACCTCGCGCTCCGCCGGCTCGTAGGAGCCGGTCCCCGCGCCGACGTTGAGCACGGTCCGGGCATCGCCAAGGGCAGCGTCGATCTGCGTCGCGATCCGCGGGTCAGGGCGACGAACCCGGCCGTAGCCTCGTCCCAGCCGGTCGTAGGGCACTACGCTCACGGGCCCACTTTAGCCGCGGTTTTGGAGCCGCCCGCGGCGATATCAAACGGCGAGGCCATCACTTATCCCAGGGCGCTATTCTTCGAGTCAGCCTCGTGCCTCGGCCCGGGGTTTTTCCTTGTAATGGCGCGTAAGTAATCGAGGGAGAAATGGCTCGCGGAGATGTCCGCATCGCGGTGACGATGGCTTGCGAAGACTGCAAGCGACGCAACTATCAGACAAATAAGTCGCGGCGAAACTCGCCCGACCGGATCGAGCTGCGCAAGTTCTGTCGCTGGTGTGGCAAGCACACGGCGCACAAGGAGACGCGCTAGCCCCAATGGCCAAGACGCGCGCACAGCGCAAGGCCGAGCGCCGCGCCCGCGAAGAGCAGGAGCGCAAGCGCATCGGCTCCGAGCGCGACGGCGAGTCGCACGCTCAGCGCGACACGCAGGTGCCGGTCTCCGGCGAGGTCGCCGAGGTCGAGGCGATGGAGAGGGGCATGGGCGCCGGCGCTCCCGAGGCCGCTCTCGAGACGCCCGACGCCCCCAAGACTTCCTCCCGCGCCGAAAAGCGCGCCGAAGCGAAGGCGCTGAAGGACTCAGAAAAGCGCAAGCGCGCCGAGCAGAAGCGCCGCGAGAGCGAGCAGCTCGCCAAGAAGCAGAAACAGGCACAGGCGCAACGCCAGCGCGGCGGCGTCATCGGCTTCCTCCTCTCCTGCTGGGCGGAGCTGAAGAAGGTCCAATGGCCCGACCGCGACACCCTGGTCCAGGCCACCGCCGTCACGATCATCTTCGTCGCTGTCGCCGCCACCTACCTCGGCGCGCTCGACGCGGCTTTCAACTTTCTCGTCAAGCAGATCCTGTGAGCCGATGCTCGATACTTGACAAAGCCGAGCATCGGCGAACGTCATTTATTCCGGGATCTCCGAACAAAGGCAATAACTAACGATGTATCGCTGGTACGTGATCAACACCTACTCGGGTCACGAGAACAAGGTCAAGCACAACCTCGAGCACCGGGTTCAGACGATGAGTCAGAACCGCAACGTGCGCCAGGTCGTCGTTCCCACCGAGCAGGTGATGGAACTCAACAAGGACGGCCAGAAAGAACCGAAGGAGAAGCGCACGATGCCGGGCTACGTCCTGGTCAACATGGAGATGACCGATGACGCTTGGGGCTTGGTCAAGAACACTCCCGGCGTGACCGGTTTCGTCGGCTCGCGCAACAAGCCGGTGCCGCTCTCCAAACCGGAGGTCGACCGTCTGCTGCACCGCGAGACCGCCGAGCGCCCCCGCACTCAGGCCCAGTTCTCGATCGGCGAGTCGGTCAAGGTCGTCTCCGGCCCGCTCTCCGACTTCTCCGGCGAGATCGCCGAGATCAACGAGGACGCCGCCAAACTCAAGGTCCTGGTCTCGATCTTCGGCCGCGAGACGCCGGTCGAGGTCGGCTACGACCAGGTCAAGAAGATTTAGGCGCTCGCCCGCTACCCTCTCCGATCCCGATGGCAAAGAAAGTCCTCACTCAGATCAAGCTGCAGATCTCCGCCGGTTCGGCAAACCCGGCGCCGCCGGTCGGCCCTGCGCTGGGCCAGCACGGCGTCAACATCATGGAGTTCTGCAAGGCCTTCAACGCCCAGACCCAGTCCGAAGGCGGCACGATCATCCCGGTCGAGATCACGGTCTACGAGGACCGCTCCTTCACCTTCATCACCAAGACGCCCCCGGCTGCGGTGCTGATCAAGGAGGCGATCGGGATCAAGAAGGGCTCGGGCGAGCCCCACGTCAACAAGGTGGGAACGATCTCGATGGACCAGGTCCGCCAGATCGCCGAGCGCAAGATGCCCGACCTCAACGCCAACGACCTCGACGCCGCCTCGAAGATCATCGCCGGCACCGCCCGTTCGATGGGTGTGGACGTCAAATAGCCATGGCCCACGGCAAGCGCTACCGCAAACAGCTCGAGAAGGTCCAACGCGACCAGGCCTATCCGCCGGTCGAGGCGATCGCCCTGCTCAAGGAGACCGCCAGCGCCAACTTCGACGAGACGGTCGAGCTGCACGTGCTGCTCGGCGTCAACGTCCGCCACGCCGAGGAGCAGTTGCGCGGCACTCTCGCCCTGCCCCACGGCCTCGGCAAGGACGTCACCGTGGCGGTCTTCGCCCAGGGCCAGCAGGCCCGCGACGCCGAAGCTGCCGGCGCCGACTTCGTCGGTGGCGACGACCTCGCCAAGAAAGTCGAGGAGGAGGGCTGGACCGACTTCGACGTCGCGATCTCGACCCCGCAGATGATGGGCACGGTCGGCAAGCTCGGCCGCGTGCTCGGCCCGCAGGGCAAGATGCCGAACCCCAAGGTCGGCACCGTCACCGACGACATCGAGAAAGCGGTCAGTGAGTCGAAGGCAGGCAAGGTCGAGTACCGCACCGACCGCCAGGCGATCGTCCACATGGCGATCGGCAAGGCCAGCCTCACCCCCGATCAGTTGCTCGACAACTTCACCACGGTGATGGAGGAGATCATCCGCGCCAAGCCCTCGGCGGCGAAAGGCCGCTACATCGTCACCTGCACGCTGACGACGACGATGGGCCCCGGCATCCGGGTCGATGCTTCCAAGATCGGCGACCGCGATGAGGGCGCCGTCGCGCCCCAGGCGGCAGAGGAACCCGTAACGGCCTAGACTGCGCCGTCGCGAACCCCAGACCACCGGCGGGGCCGACCCCGTAAGCCCGGTGCAGGCGAACGATGAACCGAGACGAAAAGGCAACAGCTATTGAGGAGATCGCCGCCGACATCGAGGCGGCCGAGGCGATCTTCGCGGTTGACTACCGGGGGATCAGCGTCCCCCAGGCGGCTGAACTGCGCGCCAAACTGCGCGAGTCCGACGCCAGCTTCCGCATCGTCAAGAACCGCCTGACCAAAATCGCCGCTGACAAAGCCGGCGCGGGGGAGCGACTCAACGCGCTGCTGCAGGGGCCGACGGCACTCACCTTCGTGCGCGGCGACACCGCGCAGGCCGCCAAGGCGATCTCGAGCTTCAACAAAGAGCACAAAGTGCTCACCTTCAAGGGCGGCTTCATGGACGGCATCGATGTCGATGAGGGCGGCTTCGAAGCGATCGCCAAGCTGCCTTCGCGCGACGTCCTCAACGGCCAGCTCGCCGGCATCGTTGCCAGCCCGCTGACCGGCCTGGTCCGCGGCCTCGGCTCGATGATCCAAGGACTTGCGCTGCAGCTGGGGCAGATTGCCGAGAAGGGGCTCGTGACGGGCGAGTCGCCGGCGGGTCCTGTCGCGGCGGAGGACTCCTCGTCCTCGCAAGCTGCGGGCGAGGAGCCCACCGCCACACCACCCGCCGGAGAGGCGCCTGAGGACGAGCAGCCCAAGGATGAAGCCCCAGCCGAGGAGACGAAAGCTGAGGCCGCAGAGGCAAAGGCTGATGACGAGGCTGGGCCCGCTGCCGAGGAGGCAAAAGCTGACGAGGAGGCTGAGTCCGTTGGGGACGACGCCGAGGAGAAGGCGGAGGACGATGCCGCCGAGGATGAGACTTCAGACACTGACGACGCGAGCAAGGAAGAGGAGTAGATGGCAACCAAGGTTTCAACAGATGACTGGATCGAGGAGCTGAAGAGCATCTCGGTGCTCGAGCTCTCCGAGCGGATCAAAGCCCTCGAGGAGGAGTTCGGCGTCTCGGCCACGGCCGTCGCCGCTGCCGCTCCGGCTGCTGCCGGCGCTCCCGCCGGCGACGGCGCCGGTGGCGACGAAGAGGCCTCCACGGTCGACGTCGTCCTCGCCGAGGTCGGCGGCCAGAAGGTCCCCGTGATCAAGGTCGTGCGTGCCGCGACCGGGCTCGGCCTGAAAGAGGCCAAGGCAATGGTCGACGAGGCCCCCAAGGCAATCAAGGAGGGCATCGACCGCGAGGAGGCCGACAAGCTGAAGGCCGAACTCGAGGAGGCCGGCGCCACCGTCGAGCTCAAATAAACCTCGCATCGTCCGCGGTTGGAACCCAGGCAGGGAGCCAAACCAGCGGCAGAGCGCGGCCGTGTGTTATTTTTCGCGGTCGCGCCCAGTTTTGTCCCCTGCCCGATATCTGCGCTGTACCTAACGTCCCTCTGACCTTCTGAGGAGTCGCCCGTCTTGGCACGTTCGAACGCTGCCCCCGTAACCCGCAGGAGTTTTTCCCGACTAAAGAATCCCCTCGAAGTCCCCCATCTGATCGATATCCAACGTCGCTCTTTCGAAGAGCTGACGGATCCGAAGAAGGGTGGACTGCGAGAGACGATTGACGACATATCCCCGATTGAGGACTACACGGGGAACCTCGCCATTGTCTTCGGCGAGTTCAAATTCGAGGAGCCGCCGCACACGATCGAGGAGTGCCGCGAGAAGGACATGACCTACTCGCGACCGCTCTCGGCGACGGTTGCCTTCCAGAACAAAGAGACCGGTGAGATCCGCGAGCAGGCCGTCTTCATGGGCGACTTCCCGTGGATGACCGATCGCGGCACCTTCATCATCAACGGCACCGAGCGCGTCGTCGTCACCCAGCTCGTCCGTTCCCCCGGTGCCTACGTGATGGCGCCGAAGGACGCTGAAAAGCAGGTCTTCATCGCCAACCTGATGCCTGCCCGCGGTTCCTGGCTCGAGCTGGAAATCGACAAAAAAGGCAAAGTCTTCGTCCGCATCGACCGCAAGCGCAAGCTGCCGGTGACGGTGCTGCTGCGTGCGATGGGTTACGTCGAGGACAAACAGCTCCTCGACATGTTCGACAACTCGGTCTACATGCGTCACACGATCGAGGCCGACACCGAGGCGACCCGCACCGAGGAGGGTGCCCTGATCGAGCTGTTCAAGAAGCAGCGTCCGGGCGAGCCGCCCTCAGTCGACGCTGCCCGCAACCTGCTCGAGCAGCTCTTCTTCGATTCCAAGCGCTACGACCTCACCCGGGTCGGCCGCTACAAGCTCAACGCCCGGCTCGACCTCGACATCGATCTCGACACGCGGGTCCTCACCCACGACGACATCATCGCCCTGGTCAAGGAGCTCGTCAGTCTCCCCAAGCTGCTCGGCATCCCTGAGGAGATCGATGAGGAGAACCCGATCAAAGATTACGCCGCGGAGGCGATCACCTACCCCCGCGAGCCGGTCAACGAGCACCTCGACGAGTACGAGCACTTCGGCAACCGGCGCCTGCGCACGGTCGGCGAGCTGATCCAGGAGGCCTTCCGCATCGGCCTCTACCGGATGGAGCGCGTCGTTCGCGAGCGCCTCACCACCGAAGACTCGGATGCGATCACGCCGCAGACGATCATCAACATCCGCCCCGTCGTGGCCGCGATGAAGGAGTTCTTCGGCTCCTCGCAGCTCTCGCAGTTCATGGACCAGACCAACTCGCTGTCTGGGCTCACCCACCGGCGCCGCCTCTCGGCGCTCGGCGCGGGCGGACTGACCCGTGAGCGTGCCCCGATCGAGGTGCGCGACGTGCACCCGACCCACTACGGCCGTATGTGCCCGATCGAGACGCCGGAGGGCCCGAACATCGGCCTGATGGGCTCGCTCGCCTCCTACGCGGAAATCTCCGAACACGGCTTCGTCACGACTCCCTACCGGGTGGTCAAGGACGGCGTCGTCACCGAGGAGATCGTTCACTACGACGCCACTCAGGACGAGGACAAGGTGATCGCTCAGGCGAACGCCGAGATCGATGAGTCGACCGGCAAACTGAAGGGCCCGACGGTCCTGGTCCGCGCCGGCGAGGACGAGTACGCGACTGCCGCGCCGAAGGAAGTCGATCTGATGGACGTCTCACCGACCCAGATCTGGTCGGTGGCGACGGCGCTGATCCCCTTCCTCGAGCACGACGACGCCAACCGGGCGCTGATGGGCTCCAACATGCAGCGCCAGGCGGTGCCGCTGCTGAAGCCCGACCCGCCGCTGATCGGCACCGGCATGGAGCGCCGCGCCGCGGTCGACACCGGCGACGTCGTCCTCGCCGAGGCCGACGGGGAGATCGCCCACGTCGACTCCGAGCGGATCGTGGTCAGCCACGGAGCGAAAAAAGTCGAGTACCCGCTGCACAAGTTCATGCGCTCCAACCAGGGCACGATCATCCACCAGCGCCCGATCATCAAGAGCGGGCAGAAGGTCAAGCAGGGTGACGTGCTCGCCGACGGTTCCTCGACCGGCGGCGGCGAGATCGCCTTGGGCAAGAACTGCCTGGTCGCTTTCATGTCCTGGGAGGGCTACAACTTCGAGGACGCGATCATCCTCTCCGAGCGCCTGGTCAAGGACGACGAGCTCACCTCGATTCACATCGAGGAGTACGAGATCGACGCCCGCACGACCAAGCTCGGCGACGAGGAGATCACCCGCGACATCCCCAACCGTTCCGAGGAGAGCCTGCGCAACCTCGACGAGCGCGGCATCGTCCGCGTCGGCGCCGAGGTCGTGTCGGGTGATCTGCTGGTCGGCAAGGTCACGCCCAAGGGCGAGACCGAGCTGACGGCCGAGGAGAAGCTGATCCGCGCGATCTTCAAGGAGAAGGCGCGCGAGGTTCGCGACACCTCGCTCAAGGTTCCCCACGGCGAGGGTGGCGTCGTCATCGACGTGCTCACCTTCAGCCGCGACGACGGCGACGATCTCGCCGCCGGGGTCAACGACCTGGTCCGCGTCTTCGTCGCGACCAAGCGCAAGATCGCCGAGGGCGACAAGCTTGCCGGCCGTCACGGGAACAAGGGTGTGATCTCCAAGATCGTGCCCGAGGAGGACATGCCCCACCTCGCCGACGGCACCCCCGTCGACGTGATCCTCAACCCGCTCGGCGTGCCGAGCCGGATGAACATCGGGCAGATCCTCGAGACCCACCTCGGCTGGGTTGCCGGCAACGGCTGGTACGACGACGGTTCGGAGGCCTACAAACAGGCCCACTCCGACGAGGGCGACGGTCGCGTCTACGTGGCGACCTCGGTCTTCGACGGCGCCAGCGTCGAGGATGTCGACGAGGCGCTCTGTAAGTGGCAGGAGGAGAACAAAGAGCGCGGCATCGACCTCGGCATCCACCCCGACGAGCGCCCCGGCGCCCGTGCCGACGGCAGCGTCCAGCTCTACAACGGCCGTACCGGCGAGCCCTACGAGGGCAAGGTCACGGTCGGCTACATGTACATCCTCAAGCTGCTGCACCTGGTCGACGACAAGATCCACGCCCGTTCGACCGGCCCCTACTCGCTCGTCACCCAGCAGCCGCTGGGCGGCAAGGCGCAGTTCGGTGGCCAGCGCTTCGGCGAGATGGAGGTTTGGGCCCTGGAGGCCTACGGCGCTGCCTACACGCTGCAGGAGATGCTCACCGTCAAGTCCGACGACACGGTCGGGCGGGTCAAGGCCTACGAGGCGATCGTCAAGGGGGAGAACATTCCCGAGCCGTCGATCCCGGAGTCCTTCAAAGTGCTGCTGAAGGAGATCCAGAGCCTCTCGCTCGACGCCAACGTCGTCTCCGAAGGTGGGGACGTCGAGATCGCCGAGGAGGACGACGACCTGCTCAAGGCCGCCGAGGAGCTCGGCATGGACCTGACTGGCGTTCGCGCTGATGGCAACGGCTCCAACGGGGCCGCCGACGAGCGCGAGGAGCAGACCGTCGCCGAGGGCGAGGGCGGCACAGATGGGGCGGCAGAGACAGAGAAAGAGGCCGAAGAGGCGAAGGTGGAGGACTGATGATCGACATCAACAATTTCGACGCGATTGAAATCGGCCTCGCGTCGTCGAAGAAGATCCGCTCCTGGAGTTGGGGCGAGGTCACCAAGCCCGAGACGATCAACTACCGCACGCTGAAGCCGGAGAAAGACGGCCTCTTCTGCGAGCGCATCTTCGGTCCGACCAAGGACTGGGAGTGCTACTGCGGCAAGTACAAGCGCGTCCGCTACAAGGGCATCGTCTGCGAGCGCTGCGGCGTCGAGGTGACGCG
>Ga0070682_100001232_pt1 | contig 14576 bp, 14 predicted proteins | sample KBSC63LmetaG_FD_64668 | JGI IMG/M metagenome (GOLD analysis project Ga0070682, IMG submission 64668) | Corn rhizosphere microbial communities from Kellogg Biological Station, Michigan, USA - KBS C6-3L metaG | ecosystem: Host-associated > Plants > Roots > Rhizosphere | place: USA: Michigan... | reverse complement strand
CCGACTTCCATCGCCAGGGTCACCGGCACGTCGAGGATCATGTCGAGGTTGACGTCGCCGCCTTCGGCCGACGCGCCATGCAGGGCATCGAATTGAACGCGCTCGCCGGCGTCGGCGGTCGCTGCGTCTGTGGGCTGGTTCATGCGGGGCTCTTCTCTCTGGATGAATCGGCGGCCGCAGACCTTTCGCGGCGGCCGGCCGGGATATGGAAACGCACGGCGTTGCGGCCGTTGGACTGACCATAGCGACCGCGGAAAACGGGCACGTCCTCGGCGTAGACGGTGGCCAGCTCGGGCAGCTGCACCGGGATCACGTCGCCGGGGCGCAGGTGCAGGAACTCGCCCAGGCTCAGGCGGGACTCCAGCAGCAGCGAGCTGAGGTCGACCTCGGCATCGAGCAATTCCTCCCGCAACATCTCGGCAAAGCGGTCGTCCCCATCCATGCGGTCGCTCTGCACGCCGGCGTCGAGCAGGCTGCGGATCGGCTCGACCATCGCGTAAGGCAGGGTCAGGTGGATTTCGCCGCCGCCGCCGTCCAGCTCCACGTGGAAGCGCGACACCACCACCGTCTCGGTGGGGCTGACGATGTTGGCGAACTGCGGATTGATCTCCGAGTTGAGGTACTCGAAGTTCAGCCCCAGCACCGGCGCCCACGCCTCCGCCATCGCACCGAACAGTTCGGTCAGCATGATCTGGATCACGCGGTTCTCGGTGGCGGTGAAATCGCGGCCCTCGATGCGCGCGTGGAAGCGGCCGTCGCCGCCGAAGAAGTTGTCGATCACGGTGAACACCAGCCGCGGCTCGAACACCACCAGCGCGGTGCCGCGCAGCGGCTTGATGCGCACCAGGTTCATGTTGCTGGGCAGGGCCAGGCCATGCACGTACTCGGCGAACTTCACCATCTTCACGCCCAGCACCGAGACCTCGCAGGTCTTGCGCAGCACGCCGAACAGCGCGGTGCGGAAGAACCGGGCGAAGCGGTCGTTGACCATCTCCAGGGTGGGCAGGCGGCCGCGCACGATGCGATCCTGCTGGGTGAAGTCGTAGGTGATCACCGCTTCGGGCGGCAACGGCTCGTCGCCCCCGGTGGCCACGGCGCCGCCGGTGACGCCATCCATCAGCGCATCGATTTCATCCTGGGAAAGCAGGTCGCTCATGCGTCGCTCCCGGTCACTGGATCACGAAACTGGTGAAATACAAGGCATCGATGCCGGGCCGGCCGAGCCGCTTCTGCACGATCCGGCGCACCTCGGCCAGCGCGTCGGCCTGCAGCTTGTCGCGGCCGGCGGTTTCGCTGACGACATCGAACTTCTGGTTGCTGAACAGCGACACCAGGCCATCGCGCAGGATCGGGTCGACGTCCTTGGCCACGGTGATCGCCGCCTGGTCGTGCGCCATCAAGGTGACGCCCACCTGCAGGTAACGCAGCGTGTCGCCATCGCGCAGCGTCACCACGAAGGCGGGCTCCATCGCCAGGAAGATCTCCGGCTTGCCGGCATCCGGCGCGGCCGTCTTGGCTGCCTTCGCCGCGTCGGCATGACGCGCCTGCCACAGGTAACCGCCGCCCCCGAGGGCAGCCAGCACCAGCAGCAGGATCCCGATCTTCAGCGGCGAAAAGCCGCGCTTCTCCGGCGCGTCTTCGACTTCTTCGGGCAATGCCTCGTTGACCATGGGAATCTCTTGCAGGGTGGAATGGATGGCGCGCGCCGATGGCGACACCGCTACAACGCCCTTCGTCAAAAGCAATCCGCGTGCCATCGAGACAAGATGTTGTATTTCAATGACCTGCGGCGTCATCGCGACGCCGAGCGGGGCCGGCGGCGCTTTCTTGACGCGCGTCGGAACGGTGGCGTGGCGCCATCCCGACGGCGGGGCGACAATAGCGATCGCGACGACCTCATTCCTTCGGCTCCGCTGGCCTGCTGCGTCGCCGAAGTGCGATGACCAGCTTCGCTGTTGTAAAGCACCTCCGGCCTTCGCCGGAATGACGATGGAGGTTTTGTCGCAAGCGTTACGGCGCACCGCGGGCGACCCGCATCTCGCCGCCCCGAACGGCAGCCCGCCGCTCCGATTCGAAACATCCGCTCGCCACACCTTCGTCATTCCGGCGCAGGCCGGAATGACGAAGGTGTGGCGCCGTCTCAGGCGAATGCGTCGAGCAGGCCGACCTGGCTCAGTGGGGTAACCAGGCTGACCGCCTGGACGTCGGCGGTCTCCGCCCTACCCTCGCCGCGGCCGGCCTGGCCATCCTGGTCGCCACGGTCGTGCTGCCCCACTTCGGCATTGCCGAGGGAGAGGCCGTGCTGGGCCAGCATCTGGTCGAGCTGGGGCAGGCTCTGCTGCACGGCGTTGACCGCGCCGGGGTGCTGTGCGTGGAACACCAGGTCGACGCGGTTGTGGTTCACGCTGATCTTGAGATCCAACGAACCGAGTTCCTCGGGATGCAGGCGAATGCGCGCCTGCTTGACGTCGTGACCGACGGACCAGGCGATCTGCTGGCCCAACTCCTGCGCAAAGGCGTGAGCGCCGGATGCGACCGGTAGCGGCGCGACGGCCGTGGCGGCGGGCGCCGCAGGCGCTGGCGACGCCAGCAGCGGTGCGGCGTCGACGCGCGCGGCATCATGGCTGCTCTTCGGGTCGGGCTCCAGCCCATCCGTGACCAGCAGCGGGGTCGACACGGTCGCGACGGCCGCGCTGGCGGCAGCCGCCGTGGTGGCGCCGCTGCCGATCTGCAGCAAGGTGGCCGCGTTGGCATCAGCCGTCACCGGCTTGCCCGCCAACCCCGCCGCCGCTGCGGCCACGGCCGCGCCGGGTAGCGACGGTTTGGCCGCTGCCGGGCCGAGCATGGTCAGCATCGCCCCAACCAGGGCGGCCGCACCGGTTTCGCCGTCTTTGGCGCCCTCTTCTGTCGTTGCCGGTTCATCCGACGCGGCACCGGCGATGACGTCCGCCAACGGTGTCGCTTCGGTCGCCGCGGGCGGCTTGACGGTCGGCGCGGCGGGTGGCTCCGGGGCGGCATCGCCGGATGTCGACGCCTCGGCGCCCGGCTTGTCCAATCGGGCGCCGGCGGTGTCCGGGCGGCGCGTGTGCGGGCCTGCGGGCGAGGGATCGCCGCGGCGATCGCGCGCGGGGTCAGGGCCTCGCTGCGGCGGCGCGTCGCGGGCGCCGGCCGCCGGGCCGCCGCGCACGCGCGCGTCATGGAGATGCTGCTCGAACGGCGCCGCGTCCGTTCGCGCGGGTGCGGCACCGGCGGATGCGCCTTTCGACGCACCGGGATGGGAGGAAAGCGAGCCGACAACGTGGGCAGTCATGGCAGGGATGCTCCGGCTGGGGGCGGACAGGCGCGCAAGCCGGCGCGCCCGGGGAAATGGAAGTGGCGGCATGGCCGCGAGTCGATGACGGGCCGCATCACGGCCGCCGGTACTGGAAGCGTTCGTCGGTCTCCGCCTGCTCGCGGCGTTCGTCGGCGCGGCGCTCGTGTTCGAGATGGCGGGCGACCACGCTGTCCAGCGCGCTCTCGCGCGCATGGCTGTGCTTCCACTGCTCGCGCACCTGCTCCAGCTGGCGCGTCTGCCGGGCCACCTCGGTCACCTGCTGCGCGATCGCCTGGTCGATGCGCTGGATGAAGCTTTGCCGGTTGAGCATGGCACTGACGCTGAGCATCGTGTCGCCGCCGTTGGCGTACTCCTCGCGATAGCGGTGCAGCTCGCTCAGTTGGTGCTCGGCGCGGGCCAGCAACTGCTGCTGGGCCGCCAGCCTGGACAACGCCTCCTCGCTGCGCTGCCGCGCCTGATCCACCGCGGGTTGCAACTGGCTGGCCCGCGAACTCATTCATGCACCTCGTCGGCAAGCTCGGCCAGGGCGGCAATCGCCTGTTCGAGCGTCATCGGCTCGTCGACCTCCTGTTGCAGGAACGCGCGCAGCCGCGGCCACATCTCGATCGCCTGGTCGACTTGCGGGTCGGAGCCCTTCTGGTAGGCGCCTACGGCTATCAGGTCGCGCTGCTGACGATAGGCGGAATAGACCTGGCGAAAACGCTGCGCGCTGCGCAAATGCTCGCGGGTGGCCACCGCCGGCATCACGCGGCTGATCGACGCCTCGATGTCGATGGCCGGGTAATGGCCGGCCTCGGCCAGGTCGCGCGAGAGCACGATGTGGCCGTCCAGGATCGCGCGCGCCGCGTCGGCGATCGGATCGTGGCGGTAGTCGTCGCCTTCGGTCAGCACGGTGTAGAACGCGGTGATCGAACCGACGCCCTCGGCATCGTTGCCGGCGCGCTCGACCAGCGCCGGCATCATCGCGAACACCGACGGCGGGTAGCCTTTTGTAGCCGGCGGCTCGCCGATCGCCAGCGCGATCTCGCGCTGCGCCTGGGCATAGCGGGTCAGCGAATCCATCAGCAGCAGCACGCGCATGCCGCGGTCGCGGAACCACTCGGCGATCGCCGTCGCATACTGCGCGCCGCGCAGGCGCTTCAGCGGCGGCGCATCGGCCGGCGCGGCCACGATTACCGCGCGGCGGCGACCTTCCTCGCCCAAGGTCTGCTCGACGAATTCCTTCACCTCGCGGCCGCGTTCGCCGATTAGCCCGACCACCACCACGTCGGCGTTGGTGTAGCGGGTCATCATGCCGAGCAGGGTGGACTTGCCGACGCCGGAGCCGGCGAACAGGCCCAGCCGCTGGCCGCGGCCGACGGTAAGCAGCGCGTTGATCGCGCGCACGCCGACATCCAGCGGCGCATCGATCGGCTTGCGCGCCATCGGGTTGATCGGCTCGCGCTTCAGTGCCGCATGCTCGTCTGATTCCAGCGCGCCGAGCCCGTCCAGCGGCACGCCGTCGGCGCCGATCACGCGGCCAAGCAGGCCCGCGCCCACCGGCAGACCGCCACGGCGCACGCACGGCCGCACCCGCGCATTCGGCAGCACGCCGTGCATGTCGCCCACCGGCATCAACAACAGGCGCTCGTCGGCGAAGCCGACCACTTCGGTATCCAGGGTGGCGCCGTCGGCGGTGTCGACCAGGCAGCGCGCGCCCAGCGCCGCCTCGCAGCCCTCCGCCTCCAGGGTGAGACCGACCACCCGGCGCAGGCTGCCCTCCACCGCCAGCGTACGCACGGTTTCGGCGCGCTCGCGCCGCCGCGCCAGCTGCTGCTGCCACAAGGTGTGGCGGGCGGCGGTGGCGGGATCAGGCGTCATGGCATGGAGCAGGAGTGAGGGGAGAGGAGTGAGGACTGAGAGAAGAGCACTGCGTGCGGGCGGGCTTCAGTGGCGCGATGGCGGCTGAACCCTTTCCCCGGCGAGAAAGGGGTTTCGAGGCGAAGTGCGAGGCAATTGGGCGAGCCCTTCTCCCCGTGGAAGAAGAGCCTGCCCCGGACTCGATCCGGGGTGGCGCGCAGCGACGGATGAGGGTGCGGGCGGAGCGAATGGTCGAATGACGCCAGGACGGGGGGTCTTCATTGCGGATCGCGCAAGCCTCGTACCCTCTCCCCCACCCCTCTCCCGGCGGGAGAGGGGCTTCATCAAGAGCGTGGTACGCAGCGTTGGATGAGGGGGTCATGTTTCGCCCTCTTCGTCATCGGCGTCGTCGCCCAGCACCGCATCGATCACTGCCGCCAGGCGGGTGTCCACCCGTGCATCCAGCCGCGAGCGCTCGCTTTCCAGCCGGCAGTCGCCGCGGGTCAGCGCGGGATCGGCGAGCAGCTGCCAATGGCTTTCGGCGGCGCCCAGGTCGCGCAACAAGGCCAGGTCGTCCGGGTGCACGTGCACGCGCAGTTCGCGGGCAGCCGCAGGCAGCGCCGTCGCGGCCTGGCGCACGGCCTGCACGATCAGGTCGGGGGACAGTTGCAGTTCGCGGGCGATCACGCGGCGGGCGATCACCGTGGCCAGCCGCGCCAGTTCCTTCTCGACCTGTTCGTCGAGCGACTGCAACGGGCGGGCGGCGGCATCGCACAAGGCCTCGAGCCGGGCCACCTGCTCGCGCACGTGCTGCCGGCCCGACGCCAGGCCCTCGGCATGGCCAGCGGTAAAACCTTCCGCACGCGCCTGCTGCTCCAGCGCCTCGAGTTCGCGGACGGTCGGTTGCTGCACCGGCGGATCGGTAGCCCGGCGCCGCGGATGGTCGACGCCCACCTCGGGCAGCTCCCAGCGTTGGAAATCCTGCGCCGCGTGGTGGAGCACGCTGGCCATCAGACGAACTCATCCCCGCCGGCGGCCAGGCTGAGCTGGCCGGCGTCGGACAGTTTGCGGGCGATCCCCAGCACCTCCTTCTGCGCCGCGTCCACCTCGCTGAGGCGCACCGGGCCTTTCACCTCCAGGTCGTCGCGCATCATGTCGGCGGCGCGCTTGGACATGTTGGCGAAGATCTTTTCGCGGATCTCCGGCTCGGTGCCCTTCAGCGCGACGATCAGGGTGGCCGACGGCACTTCGCGCAACAGCGTCTGCATGCCGCGGTCGTCGAGATCGACCAGGTCGTCGAACACGAACATCAGGTCTTCGATCTTTTCGCCCAGTGCCGCGTCCTGGCTGCGGATGGCCGAGATCAGTTCGGTCTCGCGGCTGCCTTCCATCGCGTTGAGGATGTCGGCCGCCGCCTTGAGGCCGCCCACGCTGGCCGACTTGAGCTTCTTGGCGCCGCCGGAGAACTGGCGCTCCATCACCTCGTCCAGTTCGTTCAGGGCATGCGGCTGCACGCCATCGAGCGTGGCAATGCGCATCAGCGCATCGGAGCGCACCCGCGGCGGCAGGTAGCCGATCACCTCGGCCGCCTGATCCGGCTCCAGGTGCGCCAGCACCAGGGCGACGATCTGCGGATGCTCCTGGTTGATCATCTCGGCGATGGCGCGGCTCTCCATCCACTTCAGCGATTCCAGGCCCTTGCTGCTGCGGCCGAGCAGGATCCGGTCGATCAGGCCGCCGGCCTTGGTTTCGCCCAGCGCGTTGACCAGGATCTTGCGGATGTACTCCTCGGTGCCGACGCCAAGCGCGGTCTGCCGGCCCATGTCGTCGTCGAGCTTGTCCAGCACTTGCTGCACCTGTTCGCGGCTCACGCCGGTCAGCGCGGCCATCGCGGTGCCGATGGTCTGCACGTCGCGCGCGCTGAGATGCTTGAGCACCTCGGCGGCTTCCTGTTCGCCCAGGGTGAGCAGCAGGATCGCCGCGCGCTGGGCGCCGGTGACCGGTGTGGCGGGATGATTAATTGCCATCTTCACTTACCCAGTTCCTCACGACCTGCGCCACCTGTCTGGAGCTTTCGCCGACCATGCGACGAGCCTGGCCGATGCGTTGTTCGTACTCGAGCGCCGGCGTGGCGGCGAGCCGGGCCGGTTCGTCGGCCTCCGGCTCGTCGGCCACCCGCACGGAAATCTGCGACTTCGGTGCCGGCAGGGCGCGTGCGGGGGCCGCACCGCGGGCGACGCCCCGGAGCAGCGGGCGCAGCAGGCCGAATGCCACCAGCAAGGCGATCAGCACGCCGATGCCCTGCTTGATCAGATCCATCGCGCCCGGCCGCTCCCACAGCGGCTGTTCGGGCAGCGCATCGGGCATGGCCGGACGATGGAACGGCTGGTTCACCACGGTGACGCTGTCGCCGCGCGCGGCGTCGAAGCCGACCGCGTTCTTGGTCAGCTCGGTCAGCCGCTGCAGTTCCTCTGCCGTGAACGGCACGCCGTTGGCGCTGGCCGCCGCACCTGCGCTGCCGGCCGGCGCGGGGCCTTTCTCGGCCAACTTGTTATCCAGCACCACGGCCACGGTCAGGCGCGCCAGCCGGCCGGCCGGGTCGCTGACGTGGCTAATCGTGCGATCGAGTTCGAAGTTGCGTGTGGCGCTGCTCGACACGTCGCCGGCGACCGTCGAGCCGGCCGACGCAGCCGACGCCGGTTTCGCCTTGCCGGCGTCCGGGTTGGCGGCCGTCGGCTGCGCCACCAGGGTGGGCGGCTGGTTGCTCAGCGCGCCGGGGATGCCGCCGGCGCTCGCGCCACCGCCACGCCGCTCGGTGCTGGTCTGCTCGCTGCGCAGCGCCGGGTGATCGTGGCCGTAGGTCTCGGTGGCCTTTTCGGATTTGCTGAAGTCGAGATCGGCATACACCTGCGCGCGCACCCGCCCGGGGCCGACCAGCGGGGTCAGCAGCTCCTCGATGCGCTGCGCGTAGGTGTTCTCGATGCGCGTGGCCATGCGCAGGCGATCGTCGCCGACCGCGGCGGGACTGTTCGGGTCGGAGGTCAGCAACTGGCCCTGCTGATCGATCACCGACACCTGCCGGGCATCGAGCCCGGGCACGCTGGACGCCACCAGGTGCACGATCGCGGCGACCTGGCCGGCGTCGAGCTGGCGTCCCTGGTAGAGCGTCACCAGCACCGAGGCGCTGGCTTCGCGATTGTCGCGGATGAAGGCCGACGGCTTGGGCAAGGCGAGGTGCACGCGCGCCGCGCGCACCGACTGCAGGCCGCCGATGGTGGAGCTCAGGTCGCTCTCCAGCAGCTGCTGGTAGCGGGTGCGTTCGGCCAGGTCGCTCATGCCGAACGGGGAATCCGCCGCCGGCAACACGCTGCTGGTGGCGCTGCCGCGCGGCAGGCCCTTGCCGGCCAGCTTCAGGCGCAGCGCCGCGAGGTCGGCCGCCGGCGCCATGATCGAGGAGCCGTCGGCGCTCAACTGGAACGGCGTGCTGGTAGCTTGCAACTCCTGCGTGACCGCGGCGGCGTCCTGCTGATCCAGCCCGGCGTACAGCAAGCCGTAGTTCGGGCCGCGCGACCACAGCACCACGGCCACGCCCAGCGCCACGGCGGCAGCGATGCCCACCAGCAGCATGACCTGGCGCGCGGCCGGGCTGCGGGCAAGCTGCTTGAAGGGATCCTGTCGCGCCGCGTCGTTGTCGCTGGTCGCGATGGCGTTGTCTGCCATGGTGTCGCTCGTGTGGGAAAGGCGGGTTGGGAACGGGGCGCCGGCGTCAGACCGGCATGTTCATGATTTCCTTGTACGCATCGATCAGCTTGTTGCGCACCTCGACCGTCGCGCGCAGCGACAGGTCGGCCTTCTGCACCGCGATCATCGTGCGGCCGAGATCGGCGCCCGGATCGCCGCGCTCGAAACTCGCCGCCATCCGGCCGGCTTCCATCTGCTGCCGGCCCACCGACGAGATCGACTGCCGCAGCACCGACGAGAAGTCAGCCTGGCCGGCGACGGGCGCCGCCACCTTGGATGCGGCTTCCGGCGCGCGTACCTGCGCGGTCATCTGGCGCATCTGGGAAAGCAGGTTGTTGACGTCGATCGTGCTCATCGCGGTGCGTCCTCATGACGGATTCCCGACGCGTGACGGGGTTTCGAATGGGTGATTGCAGGAGGCGTGCCAGTTCTTGCGGGGATTCGGGATTCGGAACAGCAAGAGCTGCCGTGTCGCCGCTTTTGCGAATCCCGAATCCCAAATCCCGAATCCCGGCCGCCTAGGCGGCCATGCTGTTCTGCAGGCCGTACTTGCGCAGCTTCTCGACCAGGGTGGTGCGCTGCATGTGCAGCAGGCGGGCCGCATGCGCCACCACGCCGCCGGTGGCGTCGAGCGCCTGACGGATCAGGCCCACCTCGATGTCGGCGAGGTGATCCTTGAGATCCAGGCCATCCTCCGGCAACAGGCGCTCGGCATCGCTCGACTGCAGCGCGGTCGCGGCGATCGGCGACTCGTCGCCCATCATCGCCAGCAGCGCCACGCCATGCATCTCGTCGGCGCCGGCCTGGCCGCGGTACTTCTGCGGCAGGTCGCTGCTGCGCACTTCGCCGTGCGGGAACAGGATCGCCAGGCGCTCGACCAGGTTGGACAGCTCGCGCACGTTGCCCGGCCAGGCATGCGCCCGCAGCGACTGCATCGCACCGGCGCTGAAGCGCACCGCGCCCAGCCCCCGACGCGCCAGGCGCAGGTTGAACTCGGCGATCAGGGCCGGCAGGTCGTCCAGTCGCTCGCGCAGCGAGGGCAGCTCCAGCGGGAATACGCTGAGGCGGTAGTACAGGTCTTCGCGGAAGCGATCCTCGGCGATCGACTGCTCCAGGTTGCGATGGGTCGCCGCGATGATGCGCACGTCGCAGTGCTGGGTCTTGTTGCCGCCGACCCGCTCGTAGGCACGCTCCTGCAGTACCCGCAGCAGCTTCACCTGCATCGGCAGGCTCATGTCGCCGATCTCGTCGAGGAACAGGGTGCCGCCCTCGGCCATCTCGAAGCGGCCCTTGCGGGCGCTGATCGCGCCGGTGAAAGCGCCCTTCTCGTGGCCGAACAGCTCGCTTTCCAGCAGTTCGGCGGGGATCGCCCCGCAGTTGATCGCCACGAAGGGCTTGCCGCGGCGCGGCGAATGCTCGTGGATGGCGCGGGCCACCATTTCCTTGCCGGTGCCGGATTCGCCCAGCACCAGCACGTTGGAATCGAACGGCGCCACCTGGCGGATCAGTGCGTTGACCCGCAGCATCGGCGCCGAGTTGCCGACGAAGCGCAGGCCGCCGGCCTGGCCGCCGAGCAGGCGCGCATAGATATTGCGCATGGCTTCGGTGAGCTTTTCGTAGCTCAGCGGGAAACCGAGCGTGGCCACGCGGCCGGCGAACGGCGATTTCGCCCCGCCCAGCCGCTCGACCCAGGGCGAATCCTCGGCCAGCAGCACCGGAACGTGCGCGGCGCTGGTGCCGAGCAGGGAGAACTGCCGCTCGGCTTCGGCGGCATCGTCGACCTGGCCCACGTAGACCGCTCGCCAGGCGTGGGTGGACTCGCTGGTACTGACGCAATCCTTGCCATGCTGTGGGTTGTAACCAAGGAAATGGAGTGCCGACATCACCGCGTGGACACGTGCCTCGTCGGATTCAATCACCAGAAAATCGAACTGCTGCATCACTATCTCCGTACTGCGTCTGAGGCGTGTCTCCGCGTCCGGCGGAGCCGCTTGTTCATCCGTGCCGGCGATCCGTCGCTGCACTGATGAACCTCGAGCAATAAAGAGGCCAAATTTTGGCGCCATGGCGACGGCGAAATGTCACACGTCAGAAGATTCGCACGGTGAAAACCCCTCGGCATGTTCGAGCTGCGGGTCGTAACTCACTGATGCAACAGGCCGACGTGGAAAACGTCTTCACAAACAGGCGCGAATCGGAGCCGTCGCACGCGTCGATTCGCGGCGTGCACGAAGGAAGATTTCCGACGCACGAACTCTCGAATATGAGAACTGTGTCACGTGAACGCGCATGCGCCCTCTGCGCATGCGGTGCCCGTTCACGGCGAACTCATCCCGGCACTTGACGCGCTTCTGCCACTTTCCGTCGGTGATGGCGAAAAACGAGCCGTTCGATTGCGTCACTCAGCGCGTCGTTCACCGTGCCGAAAGTCACAAACGCCCGACCATCGCCGAATTGCTTTTCGCGACGCGCGGGAAGCTCCAGCGGCAGGCTGCGGCAATGGTCGAAGCGCAGGCTGAGCAGGATCGTCTCGCCAGCCGGCGCGAGATCGGCGGGCAGCACCGCGCCGCGTGCGTTGAAGCGCACCAGGCGCTGCGGCGGCAACGTGCCGGCTGGCACCAGCAGGCGATTGACGATGTCCACCAGGGCGGTGAGCTTGGCGTCCATCCGGCGTATTTCCTGGATCAGCGGATTGTCGTCATCCGCCACGTCCACGCGGCGCTCCTCCAGCGCCGCGATCGCCGCCAGCGTGTTGGCGTTGCGCTCGGCCAGCGACAGGGCCAACGCCTGCGGCATCGGCCACGCCAGCGGCTCGACGGCCACGTGCAGCAGTTCCTCGACGCTGACCCGCTGCTCGAATTCATTCCAACTGGCGGTATTCATCGTGCAGCTCCCGGGATCTCGACTGAAGTGCGGGAGCCCGCCCCCGCGAGTTCCACGCAACCCGCATGATGCCATCGGAGCACGCCGCATCGCGACGGGACCGAAAACCTGGAGTCTGCGAAAAATGCGACAGACTGGCGCTACGCCCCGTTTTCCTTCCCCCGCGAAGCGGGGGAAGATGCCGACTGCGAAGGCAGGATGCCGAAGCGAACGGCGAAGCCGGCCCGGAGGGCTGATGGGGGCTCTTGACCCTGGTCGCGCCCGGGAAAGCGCCCCCATCAGCCCTCCGGGCAGCTTGAACTGGTGCCTTCCATGGCACCAGCCCTACGGGCAGCGTAGCTGCTCAAGACGGCAGTCCTGCCGTCTTGTCCCCGCTGCACGGGGGAAGCAATCAAAGAGCCTTCAGCGTTGCGCGTAGGCCGCGATGGCCTGGGCCCGGCCGCGCTCTTCCTGCCACTGGCGGGCGACCGCATCGCGTGCCTTGCCCAGCAGCGCCTGCAGCTGGCGATCGTAGGCCAGGATCTGGCCGAGCTGGGCCTGGGTGACCACGTCGGCGACGTGCTGACGGCGCAGCAGCGGTTCGCGCGTCTCTTCCAGGTGCAGCAGCTGATCCCAGTCGCCCTGCTGCGCCGCCGTGAGCATGGCGCGGGTCAGCACCAGCGCCTGCGTCAACGGCGACGTGGCCATCTCGGCGGACGACGGCGAAATCACGCGCCTACCACCCGATGGGCCGGCGTCGGCGCGACCTGCACCCAGCTGTCGCGCACTTGCTGCAGCAGGCGGCTGACTTCGTCGATGATCCCGGCGTCGTCCCGCAGGTTGGCCTGCAGCAGGCGTCGGCTCATGTATTCGTAGAGCGAATCCAGCCGGCCCACGAAGGCGGTGTCGACTTTCGGATCCAGGCTGTCGCGCAGCCCGCCGATGATTTCGATGCACCGCGAAATGGTTTCGCCCTTGGCCGCGATCTCGCCGCGCATGATGTGCGCGCGGGCCTTCACCAGGCGCTCCAGCGCGCCATCCATCAGCAGCGTGATCAGGCCGTGCGGATCGGCCGACTCCACGCCGCCGTGCGAACGAACCTGCTGGTAGGCGCCTGCGCCGTAACCGAATCCCATGATCGTCTCCTGGCTTACTTCTTGTTGATGTTGTTCAGCACGTCGAACTGCTGCTGGAGATAGCTGCTGGTGCTGTTGAGCTTGCTCATCAGCGTGTCCAGCGCCGTGAACTGGGCCTGGTAGCGCGCGGTGAGGTCGGCCATGCGGCTGTCCAGCGTGGCCTGCTGGTCTTTCAGGCTCTGCAGCTGCTGGCTGATGCTGTCGGTGCGACCGGCCAGCGTGCCGTTGCTGCCGACCCACTGGTCGAGTTGGCTGTTGAGCTGGGCGGCGAGGCCGTCGTCGCCACCGAACAGCTGGCTGGCGAGCTTGCCGCCGTCGCTCATCGCCGCGGACAACTTGTCGCTGTCCAGTTTCAACGTGCCATCCACCTGCAGCGAAATGCCCAGGGCGGACAGCGAGGTGCCATTGGCACTGCCGCCGACGAGCCGCGACAGTGTGCTGTTGATGCCGTTGACGGTGGCGTCGCCGATCATCGCGCCGGCGGTTCCGCTGGTGGCGTCGTACTTGGTGAGGTTCTGGTAGATCCCCACGAAGCTGTTGTAGGTACTGACCAGGTTGCTCAGCGCGCTGCTGCCCTTGCTGCTGTCGTTGGCCACGGTCAGCGTGCTTTCGCCCGCCTTGACCAGGTTGAGGGTGAGGCCGTCGATGGCGCTGCTGATGCTGTTGCCGGCGCTGTGGCCGGCCAGGCCGTCGATGCTGTACTCGGCATCCTGCGCGGCGGTGACGACGGTGAGCGCGTTGCCGCTGCCGGCGGCCGCGTCGTAGTCGAGCGCAGCCAGGCCGCCGTCGCCGCCGCTGCTGCTCACCACGAAACCGTTGGCCGCGCCGGTGCGGGTGCCGCTGAGCACCAGATGCGCGCCGTCGGTGCCGGTGACGATGGTGGCGCTGACACCGGGGTTGTCGCTGGCCTTGTTGATGGCGTCGCGAACCTGGGCCAGCGAGTTGTTGCCGTCGTCGAGCTGCAGGCTCATCGACTTGCCGTCCACCGTGAGGGTGAGCGTACCGGTGCCGACCTTGGCGCTGCTGTCGGCGAACGCGCCGGAGGAGGCCTTGAGCGCGGTGGCCAGCTGGGTGACGTCGATCTGGTAGCTGCCGCTGACCGGGGTGCCGGAGGCGGTGGCGCCGAGGACGGCGGTGTCGGCAGAAGTCACCGTGCGCGCGTTGAAGGCGCTGCCGTCGGTGATCGAGGCCATGGCCGATTGCAGCGCGGACAGCGCGGCGCCGATCTGGCCCAGGCCGGACAACTGGGTATTGGCCAGGGCGGCCTGGTTGGTGATCTGGTTCTGCTGCGGCGCCTTTTTGGCGGCCACCAGCTTGTCGACCAGGGTCGAAACGTCGAGGCCGGAACCCACGCCCATGGAGGTCAGCAAACCCGTGGTGGGTGTGGTGGAGCCTACCGTGATAGCCATGTGCGTCGATTCCTGAAATGGGGGAAACGGCCGCGGGCTGTCCGCGGCCGTTTCGGGTCAAGCGATTACTGCAAGAGCTTCAACACGCTCTGCGTGGAGGCGTTGGCCTGCGCCAGCACCGAGACACCGGCCTGTTGCAGGATGTTGGCGCTGGACATGTTCGCGGTCTCCGCGGCGAAGTCGGCATCCTGGATCTGGCTGCGCGACGCGCTCAGGTTCTGCGAAATGGTCTGCAGGTTGGCGATGGTGGAGGTG
>Ga0070682_100001230_pt1 | contig 14583 bp, 19 predicted proteins | sample KBSC63LmetaG_FD_64668 | JGI IMG/M metagenome (GOLD analysis project Ga0070682, IMG submission 64668) | Corn rhizosphere microbial communities from Kellogg Biological Station, Michigan, USA - KBS C6-3L metaG | ecosystem: Host-associated > Plants > Roots > Rhizosphere | place: USA: Michigan... | reverse complement strand
TTATTTATTCCATTACTATTCATTCGACAGTTTTTACAGTCATTAATGGCTGCTGGACTTTGCTCTACCTGATAATGGTAAGCATGATAATTCGCTACCGTCCTATTCCCAGCGAAAGACGCGGAAAGCGATAAAGTAAATCACGACCATCCAAATGGCCATAATGCCTAGCTGCGGGCCGATATCCGTCAGGTGTTTGCCTTCGGTTATAATCTGGCGAGCGCCATCAATAACCGGACTCATCGGAATGTAATTCGTAATTCCCTGCAGCCATGTCGGCATCAGGAATCGCGGGAAGAATATGCCCGACAGGAACATCATCGGGAAGACAATGATGTTGCCAAGCGGCGCGGCTTGACGTTCATTCCTCGCCCAACCGCCGATGGCCAGACCAATACCCAGGATCATCATAATGCTAAATGCCAGGAAGACGGCGATTTCCAAGTAGTTGCCAACGACATGCAGGCCGAAAACCTCGATGGCCGCAAAGAACATCACGGCGATAGCCACCAGGCCAGTAATGGCTTGACTGATCATTGTCGACAAGAAATACTGCCAAACCCGGATCGGCGTAGTGTGGAAACGACGCAAGATGCCTTGTTTCTTCAGCTCTGGGAAAACATTCATTGGACCAAAGATGCCAGCACCCATAATGGAGAAACCAAGCAGTCCAGAGAATGTGTAGTCAAAGCCAGTTAGACTCTTCTGCTTGGTCGGCTGACCGACAACTTTGAAGGGTTGCTGAACACTTACGAACTTTGCGTTGATGGCATCGAATTGCTGCTGAAGCACCGATATCAGCGCTCGCCCAGCCTGGTCATTACTCGGGCTATAATAGACTTTCGCTTGGCCAGTTGGATGATCGGCTTGAATATTGCCAAAGTCAGCCGGCAGTACAATGGCTCCATCAATTTGGCTTTTGCTCATCTTGTTTTGGGCTTCATCTAGAGTCTTCAGGGTTTCATCAATTTTGAAGAGCTTATTGTGTTCTGTTTGAGTCACGAATTGTTTTGCGAAGCTGCTACGGGAATTATTGATCAAAGCGACTTTGAAGCTTACCCCGTTGCTGCCACCTTTGCTGATGCTGCCAAAGACAAATAAGAAGATCAGCGGGAACAGGATGCCAAAGAATAGTGCCAAACGATCGCGGAAAAAGCGCCGCGTGTTAAGCTTGGCAAAAACATAGACGGTAAAGAATTTGCGTTGCCAAGGACTAGTAATCGAAGTTTTGCTGACCGACTTAGCACTGGCAGGCGCCCGGCGTTTTGTAATCTTGTAAACAATGCGCAGTATCACCAACACAATTACAGCAATCCAGATAGTATTTTTCATGAATGCAATCCTTTACCTGTCATGTCTAGGAAAACGTCTTCTAGGTTGGCCTGTTCGACGTGCTGTTCTTTGGTGAAACCTTTCGCCAGTAAGTCTTTGATGAGCTTCTTCGGAGTGTCGAGAGCGATGATCTTGCCGCCATCCATGATGGCGATACGGTCGCAAAGGACTTCAGCTTCGTCCATGTAATGAGTCGTGATAATAACGCTGATGCCGCGGTCACGGATCTTTTCGATCATTTTCCAGAGGTTGCGACGAGCCGCTGGGTCGAGGCCGGTGGTCGGTTCATCGAGAAAGAAAACTTTTGGCTTGTGGACTAGCGCAGCCACGATGCTAAAACGCTGCTTTTGGCCGCCAGATAGGTTTTCGACGAAGCTGTCGGCCTTGTCGCCCAAATTCACGTCGTTCAGGAATTCCATTGGGTCAACTTTTTCGCCATAGGCAGCGGCGAACATTTGTAGCAGTTCGGTCAGTTTCGTTTTATCTTGGAAGCCCGGAGTTTGTGGCTGGACGCCAATTATGCCGCGAATCTCGTAAGGGTTTTCGGCTACATCAATGCCGGCAATGGTGGCGCTGCCGCCATCGATTTCGCGTAAAGTCTCAATCATCTCCAGCGTTGTGGTCTTGCCGGCGCCGTTTGGGCCTAGTATGCCGAAGATTTCGCCCTTTTTAACTTCAAAGGAAATGCCGTCCACGGCAACTTTGTCACCGTAAACCTTGCGGAGGTCTTTAACTGTGAGGATAGCGTTCGCCATATACTTTACATAGTATATAACCTCGCGCCAGGAAAGTCTCTTCTAAAAGGCTTGCTTTCTCGGGCTCAGTATATGTTGTAGCTAACCGCTCCAGCGTCGCAAACGAAAACACCCCGGCGAACCGAGGTGTTTTGTAGGTGGCGCCCTTGTGCAGGGCGGACCAAACTACTTGCGCTTAACAGTCAAGAAACCGTTGCGTGGGTTTTCGTTAACTTCGAAACCAGCTGGCAGATCAGTGCCTTCTGGGCGCTCGTCTTTGCTGAAGTAGTAAATAGTTTGCTCTTTGCCGCCGCGTAGGACAACAGCCTTAGAGTTTAGGTAGTATGTAACACCTTTAGAGTTCGTGTGCTTGTATGCAGCCATATTAGTGCTCCCTCTTCTTACCATTAGTAATGTACCCCTTAAGATACTCTTAGGGCGTTTTGGTTGTCAACCCTTGAAAAAAATAAATAATCAGATAAGGCACTTATCTGTTCTATAAGCTATAGCTCTTTGACCACTGGTTTTCTGTGCTAAACCCGGTTTTTCCACGGATGCACTAGCATTATCCTTGCGCTGGCAATCAAGCTGTATTACACTGATTCGGTAAACATAAGGGTCTTACCTGGAAGTTTTGCGAGAGTAAATTGGCTTCCGGCTATCGAGCCTTATAGCAATTAATAAAATTAGGTGGAGAGAAAATAATATGGATTTTCCTAGTCGCGACACACAACAACCAGCCCCAGCGCACAACGCTCAAGCCGTTGCTGCCGCACGACGTGGCTCAAACAAATCTAATCTCGGCCCTGTCGGTGTCGTACTCGGCTTTTCAGTCGTGGCGATCTTGTTGATCGGCCTGGCAGCAGCAATCGCTTTTGGTGGTCCAAAGGCTGAAGACAGTTACGTCAAGTCAGACCGTCTGCAAGCAGTCTTCCTGAACACTGGTCAGGTTTATTTTGGTAAAGTTACAGCTCTAAACGGCAAGTACTTCGTACTTACCAACATCTACTACCTGCAGACTTCCAACAGCGGCAGTTCTAGCTCTAGCACCAGCGTTCAGCTTGTAAAGCTAGGCTGTGAGCTTCACGAACCACTAGATCAAATGGTCATTAACCGCGACCAAGTTACCTTCTGGGAAAACTTGGGTACTGACGGCCAAGTTGCCAAAGCAGTCACTCAGTTCGAGAAGCAAAACCCAGGTGGTCAGAAGTGTGCCAGCACCAGTGGTAACAGCACCAACAGTGGTAGCAGCACTCAGCCTGCACCAACTACCGGCGGTTCAAACACGACTAACAGCACTACAAACTCTACTAGCAACACTACAAATCCGTAGTCAGTTAGCCTAGAGAAAACTTAAGCCCCTCTCCGGAGGGGCTTTTTGTTACTACTTTTGGCTTGATCCAAAAGTAGCCAAAAGATCAAGGCGTGGCCGTCTCTCGCTTGGGCAACTGCTATCGATGCAGACAATGCTCAGGACGACTCACCTGACTCTGTCAGGTTCAGACATGTCCTTCGCAGAGTATTGTCTGATCACAACATTTGCGCCAGGCGGCGACAGAACGCCGTTTATTACTGGGTGGCTCGTTTGAGCCACCAGCGAGTTATGCCAGTGATTACGAACAGAAAGGCGCTTAGACCAGTGACGACCATGCTCCACCCAGCCTTGTCCGGCGACCAGACTGGCGAAGCAAAGTCGAATTTGTAGAGCGAGGATGGGATCGCCACAGCCGAAGGTGTGTGGGTCTGGACGTATTGTTCGATGCAAGGCACTCGGTTGTGACCAGAGAAATCAACATGATTTAGTGCCTCGCAGTAAGCCTGAGCTTGAGTGTAGATCTGGCTGTTGGCTGCAGCTGTCGCGTCGCTCTGGGCCTGCACCAAGCGGTCATAGGTGTATTTCAGTTGGATCGGCGGGTAGACAGAATTTGGACCGTCACTAAGACTCGTGTTCATATGGCGAGTCACGTAGCTCTGCAGTGCTTTGAGAGAGCCTAGAATATCAGTGTTGTTTTTGTCCGCTGTATAGACCGCGTCTCGTAGCTTTACCATGTGTTCGTTGTTGGCACGCAAGCTGTAAACACATACTACGCCGCTGACGATGGCGATGATCAGGAAATACCAGGGTCGGATCCAGCGCAACTTTCGCCAAATATGGTGCAGGTGTCGTTTGTCCATAAGCTTAACTAATTGTACTCTAGAACTATGCATATTTACTTCTCTGGCATTGGCGGCGCCGGCATTGGCCCTTTGGCGCAAGTTGCGCACAACGCTGGCTATGAAGTTTCTGGATCCGACAAACAGGCTTCGCAGTATATTGACTACCTGAAAAAGCACGGTATAGAAGACATTCACATCGGTCAAACCTATGAAGCTATTGCCGCTGTCCATGACAAAAATCCGATTGATTGGTTCGTCTACACCTCTGCCCTGCCGCTGGAAAACCCTGATGCGCCAGAACTGAAGTTTTGCGAAGAGCAAGGCATCAAGACCAGCAAACGTGATGAACTACTGAACCAAATCCTCAAGGATAAAAAACAGCATTTGATCGCAGTTGCGGGTACCCACGGCAAAACTACGACGACCGCTATGGTCGTTTGGCTGTTCAAGCAACTCGGCGAGCCGGTCAGCTACATCCTGCCGGCCAAAACGAGTTATGCCGAGCTGGGTGAGTTCGACACGAAATCCAAATACTTTGTCTATGAGTGCGACGAGTTCGACCGTAACTTCTTGGCTTTTGAGCCACAACTCAGCCTTATCAGTGGCGTATCTTGGGATCATCACGAAATATTTCCGACCCGCGAAGATTACCAAGCCGCCTTCCGCGAGTTCATAGATCAATCGGCGCGCACTCTCATTTGGCAAGAAGATGCCGATTACTTACAACTCAGCTCATCCGAATCTGTTACCGCTTTGGAAAGTTCGGCTGCTCAGCAAATCGAATTACTTGGCAAGTACAACCGGCTCGACGCTTGGTTGGCCGTACAAGCCGTACATCAGGCAACAGGATTTGATGTAGAAAAACTGGTCAATCATGTGAACGATTTTCCTGGCCTTTCTAGGCGCATGGAGAAGATCGCGCCAAATCTCTACAGCGACTACGCGCACACACCAGAGAAAATCCGAGGTGCCATGAGCGTGGCCACCGAGATGTGCTCTGAGTCTGGCCAAAACCTAGTTGTAATCTACGAACCGCTGACTAACCGTCGGCAGCACTTCATGATCAACGATTACAAAGATTGCTTCGACGGCGCTGCGCAGATCTACTGGCTGCCAAGCTATCTGGCTCGCGAGGACAAAGACCAGCGAGTTATCGATCCTGCCGAGCTAATCTCACATTTGGACAATCCTGACATTGCCAAACCCGCTGTACGAAACGCCGAGCTCAAACGCGCTATCGAAAAGCATCTGGAAGCTGGCGACATGGTCGTAGGTATGGCCGGTGGTGGTGGCGACAGTCTGGACGACTGGCTCCGAAGCGAATTTGCAAAATGAAACCTACAAGTCTTGATGAGATTAAAGCCAAGGCCTATGAGCTAAACGAATCGGGTAGATCTTGGCACATTCACCTCTTGGGCTCGAGCTGCGTTTTTAACGACCGGCCTCGGTGTGCGTTTGTGCTGGAAAACCCAGAGGAGAAATTAGCATGGGTTCATTATTCTGACCAGCCGGAAAAGGAGCTCGGTAAAGAGTTGCTCCTGCTTTTGCACGGCGACAATATGCTCGACGAAGTGCTGGATCCTAAATATCAACCGAGCTCCGAAGTCAAAGCTATCTTAAAACAAGCCACGGCTTGCAATCAAAACGGAACAGCCTGGCATCATCATATGCTTTTCCCTGACTGCCGATTGAACAAGCACGCGCCCAACTACACACTGACATTTGAAAGTGACGACAATGCCGAAGTTCTGGAGAGCGTAACAAATGATGAACCAACCAACGATCTAAAGCAGATCGAAAGTTTATTCTACAAAAACTAACTCTTCTCTGTAGCAATCTCGTAATTTTGGCCGTTTGGACCTTGAACATAGGCATAACGCAGGCGCACTCCATCGGTGATCGGAATAGTTAGTTTATAACCGCGTTGCCGCACAAGTGTTTCAACATCCTTCTCTATATCATCAGAGTAAACCGCCATGTGATTACGGACAAATTCAACGTATGGATGGTCTTGATCCTCAAATTGCCACAGTTCAAAGCTTGAATCATTTTTCCTTACGACCGCTACTTTGGCCTTTGGTTCGGGTTTTGCGAATTGATCCACGAGTGTATAGCCAATACCTTCGTAAAATTTCACTGCCGTTTTTATATCATCAACTTCTATGCCTGTGTGCAAAATATTTTTAAGCATCTTGTTTCCAGCCGAATTCACCATAATGTTTGCCAGCAGCTAACTGCTCGAAGTAAAAGAAAGTTTGCGGAACGGTTTCGTCCACCGGCAAATCTTTCGGATCCAGCCAGACAAGCTCAGATGCAAAATCGGGTTCGGCATTGTGCACTTCGCCTTCCCAGTTATGAGCTTCAAAAATGACGTTAGTCCAGATATTGTCATCGTCTGCACCTCTGACTTGAGCAACCAAGACAACTTCTATATCTTTGGGTTTTAGCGTTACTCCTACCTCTTCCTCGGCTTCACGAATTATGCCCTGAGTAAAACTCTCGCCGGTGTCTACTTTGCCGCCGGGTAAGGCATATTTGCCGTCCATCCAGCCTGTATTTTGGCGTTTGATGAAGGCTATTTTGTCGCCATCTCGAAAGATCAAAACGGCTGCGATGTTCTGTCTCATCTGTTGTCGCCGCTGCCGCCGAGCACGCCACGTTTCTGGCGGTCGGCTAGTTTCTGGAGATTTGCGGCAGCTATTTCATCAAGTGACAGATCTAAATGCTTGGCAAAGACTGCTAGATACCACAGCACATCGCCGATTTCTTTGGCTAGCTCGGCTTTGTCGTCAGCCGAGACTTCACCACCTTTATCACGGATAATCTTTTTGAGCTTCTCGGCAATTTCGCCGGCTTCACCGTTTACGCCAAGCACCCAGTGCAGCAAATCTTTGAACTCGTCGCCGCTGGTGATGGCGGTTGTCAGGGCTTGTTGTTGGTAATCATCAAATTTCATAGGCGTATTTTAGCATTACTCGTTGGGCGCTATGTGGACGGCACCTTCACGCAAGACTTCGATGGCGTCGTCGACTATGCGGATGATCGTCGATGGTTTGCGTTCGGACAAGTCGCCGCCATCTGTGTAGAAATCAACTCTGCCGCCAAAATAATCTTTAGCTTCTTTGATGCTTGTGGCTGGTGCTTCACCGGGGTCATTGGCGCTGGTCGTCAGTAGCGGACCAGTTTGTTTTAATAATTTTTGAAGGTCAGGATCATTGGGAATCCGCACCGCTAGGCTCATTTTGCCGCGGTGCAAATATTTTAGATCTGGATCGGCCGCCGGGATTACGACGCTGACTGCCCCTGGCCAAAATTGTTCAACAGCCTTCAGATAGCGACGCTTGATGCCAAGCTTTTCGACATCATCGATGCTAGCCGCAATTATTGTGCCAGGTTTTGCCTCACGCTTTTTGACTTCGTAAAGTCGTTCCACAGCCGATTTATCAGAAGCTCGGGTAACCAAACCATAAACCGTGTCCGTCGGGATCACACCAACAGCACCTTCGCGCATTAAATCCTTGGCAGCCACTTCTAGCATATGATCTAGTGTAACAGGCTGGGTCTACTTGGACTGAGTGTAGGCGTAGGCCGCTATTGCCATCAGCGCGATGACAATGATGACTGTTGCGACTATGGCAAGGCCGGTGTGCGGAGTTTTCGGGCCTTTTGGTTTGGGCGGAGCTGGGGCTGGCTTTTGAGCTTTGGTGTCAGCAGTTTGCTCGGCTGGGTTGGCTTCTTCGGGCGCTGGAGCAACGGCTGGGGCTTCAGCGGTTGCTTCGGCTGGTGCCGGATCGGCCGGTTTGGGCGGCGGCGCTACATCAGTGATCGGTTTACCTTCAGGTGTTTCTGGTGGTGCTGGTACAGGTTCCATTAGTCAAAATTATATCACAAGCATAAGCGTAACAACGGGGGTACTTAGCCAAATACCGGACTTGGCTGTATTATAAGCAGCAATGATCCAATATTTTGCCAGGCTGCTCAAGCGTTTTTTTGTATTGGTGCCGGGCGTTATTATTGCCTATTTCTCAGTGCGTAACATCTACCCGTACTTCGACCATCGTGTGCCTGCCGCTGTGGCAATCCTGCTGACTTACGGCCTGGGCGCGTATGTGCTCGTGCCCGCGGTCATCCGTGTCTACCGCGCGCTGGCGCCGGCCAAACATTTGCCGTTGTACTGCGTGACACCGGATGGTTTTGCGAGCGATCCACTGAATGTCGGCATCCTGGGCACCAGGCGTGAGCTGATCACCGCCATGGAAAAAGCTGGCTGGCATGTAGCCGATCCGCACTCTCTCAAAAACGTCATCCGCGAAATTCTGAGCATCGTCTATGAGTGGTCTTATCCGAACGCGCCAGTCAGTAGTTTGTACCTGTTTGGCCGCAAACAAGACGTGGCTTTTCAGCAACAAGTAAAAGGTTCAGCGCAGCTACGTCACCACGTGCGTTTTTGGGCGACAACTTATGATTCCGGTAAAAAGCTAAGCTTCCGAACCATCGACTGGCACCATCGCAAAACACATGTTCAAGGCGACAGCTTGCTCTGGGTTGGCGCGGCTTCAAAGGACGTTGGCATCAGCTACATCCGACATAATCTGCAATTTACGCATATGATCGATCCAGACACCAATTCAGAACGAGAACTAATCGTAAATAATTTGAAATCCAAAAAGCTAGTCACCAAAGTTGACCAGATCAAACTTGGTGATCCTTACCGTCTTATCAACCGCGTCCTCAGTGGATCGCTGCACACTGATGGCAAAATGGCCATCATCCACCTTAAGAAGTAGTCAAGTGTAGTAGCTGATGGTGGATACAGGTAGCTTAGCGTTTGATTTTTGGATTGCGTAGATTTTGATAATCTTTATCGTTCGGCACCCAACCACCTAGGCGCACGCGCCATTTGCCGGGATTTGAAGTATAAAGCGCCGCGACCATCAGGAACATTACCCCGATCCCATAGCCAAGCCAAAGCCGATTAAAGAAGTCTGCTGCTGCTTTAGGCCAGAAATAACTAAAACCAATGGCCGTAAAGCCGAGGAGCCACAGTACAATGATCGTGATCATAAATTCGCGAGGTGTATCCATGGGCCGGTTCTGTGGTCCACGGTCGCCTGAGCGTTCCACGCGTTGCCAACTCCACTTTCGACCGCCGAGCGCCCAAATCTGAAGCGGGATAAAGACGGCGCAGGCCACCAGAACAATAATGGCTGAACCTGTCTCTAGAGGTGTAATACTCATGCTAGATATAGTAGCACTTACTCATCAATGGTACCGATTTGGCCTCGCATTCCGCCAACCTAGAGGCCGCCGTAGCCGCCGCCGTAACCCGGGTAAACTAATTGCGGTTTGTAATAGTCGCTGATTTTTAGCGGTGGCTGGCTGGATTTGCCGGCTGGCATGATGTATAGTTCGCTGCCGTTTTTGGTGGCCAACAAATATTTGTCACTGAACCAACCAAATGGCGAGTAGTCGCTTAGGCTGGCGATCTGTGTACCGTGAGCAGTATCATTTGTGCCGAGGAATAGCGTGTTCTTGCCGTCTCGGTAATCCGTCCAGAAATATTGTCCGCCGGTCGGCGACTGCAAGTATGTCGGATAAGTTTTGTTGAACGATGATGCTGTCACGGTGTTGGTAGGGCTGACGCCGCCGCTGTTATTGAGCGTGTAATAGCTGGCGCTGGAGGAATTATTGTTGTACTGAACGAGATAGATCAGGTCTGGTTCAGCGACAGTGAAATTGCTGTAATAGCCCGTTGTTGAATCGACTGATTTGAGTGTCTTAGTGCCGGATCCGTCAACGTGCACGCCCATTATGCTGTTCTGTTTGCCGCTAACACCTAGCGTACCCGGGTAAGTGTACCAAGCCATGTCGTAATACACGCTGCTGTCGAGCAGCTTGGCGTCCAGAAAGACTTGATAGGTAGCATCGCTGTTGCTGGTGCCAGCCGCGCTGTTGGTTGCTAAGGTTATGGTCTTGCCGCTGTCAGCGTTGTAACTTTTGATGAGCGTCGCGCCGGACTGCCAATTTGGATGGTCGGGATAGCTAGCTTCGTATACAAAGTAGTGGTTAGACCAGCCGAGCAAACTGTAGTTGGCGTCATTGGTAGCAAACTTGCTGACACTGTCGTCGCTGGTATTTATGAGATATAGCGACGGTTGGCTGCCGCCTTCACGGGCTGATTCGAGTACCAAATATTTCCAGTCACGAGCCGCCAGCAGGCTGGTGGTGTTCGGATCTTCGCTGCCTGTGCCGGCTAGAATGACCTTGCGATTTGCTCCGTCTAGGTCAGTGCGAACCACGTCAATTTTGCCGCTTTGGTTGGATAGGAAGTAAATGCGCCCCGCTGGCGTTAGTGCCAGCGTGTTGGCATTCACGACTTTATCCGTGACCTGAATGCTAAAGGTATCGTTGTTGTAGCCGTCAAGTGAAACCGTAGCCGTGTCGGTTGCGGATTTGGTCGGTACGACCACGATGGCACGACCTTTGTCATCTGTTTTTGCGGTTGTATCCAGTACTTTGATCTCGGCGCCGCTTAGTGGCTGGCCAGTAACCTTGTCATTGACTGTGATGGGCACTTGTCGGCCAGTCGCCACCAGTTTGACGTTCAAGTTCGATGTGCCAAATCCCACCAATCCCGAGCCGTCGTAATCTTGGTAGTACTGCTTGGTGACTTTGACGTAGTCGCTACCCAGATGGACATGCAGACTGACTTTGCCTGTGCCGTCGGTTTTGGCCTTTACTCCTGCAACCGAGACTTCGGCGTTGCTGACTGGCGTACTGGTTTTGCTATCAATGACTGTCACTTCGGCATTGCCTTTGAGAACCAGTCCGAGAACTTTGTAGCGAGTTGTCTGCAATCCGAAAACTACGCCCAGAATCAGCACCACGACTATCCAAGTCCATTTGTTTTTGAAAAGACCTCGGAGTTTGTCTTTAAATCCGCCGTTATCTTTGGCCACCGGCGTGGCTTTGCGAACCCGAGCATCTTCGATGGCCAATAGCTCATCGCCTTCTTTGGCTACGATGTCCGTGACCGCTTCCTCAGTGGCCGGATCGTCGAGCTCTGTAGATTGTTTGACTGGCGCCGGATCTTCAGCTGCGGGTTGCTCATCGGCAGCATCTTCAGTCTTTGGATTTGGTGTTTCGACTGGCTTCGGTGAGATCTTAGGCTCGGATTCGACCGCTTTGACTTCGACTTCCTTGCGAAGTTTCGACGATAGTTTCGGAGCCGTTAGCGGACTGGGTTTGTCCTTGAAGATATCAATTGGCGCGTTGCCAGCTGTAGCGGCTGGCTTGGCAGTGACCGCATCTGGCCGGTTGACATCCATCATGTCATCGATGCGTTTGGTCAACGCATCTTCTTCACCTTCGGCTGGTGCTGGAGTCTTATCTTTGGCCATAAACTACTAATGCTTATCTTAGCAAAAGAGTCGAAGGCCAGCCAATCTAGGAAAGTTTTTGAAGCAGGCTAAGAGCAAAGGCGTTAATCTTTTTACGCGGAATAATGTAGAAACTCATCGCCTGCTCGCCTTCCTCTTTAGTTTTGAGTTAAAGGTATTAGACTCATGTTAGCGAAGCAAGCGGAGAGACGTCAAGGCTTTTATTATTTTTTGGGAAACCAAGGCACGATAACGCTAGTTCTCCTCTGGTAATCACGATAGTCAGGATCTTTGGCACGCCGCTTTTCTATTGGCGGAATGCCAGAAACGAAGATAATCAAAACGCTCAGCGTCAGCGGACCAAGCAGTCCGAGCCAGCCGTAACTGACCTGAAGCGCAATGATGCCAATGGCCCACCACTGCGTTAGCTCGCCAAAATAATTCGGGTGGCGGGAATATTTCCATAGCCCGGTCTGCATGACTTTAGGTCTATTCTTAATCTGTAGTAACTTGGAAAGTTGGGCGTCGGCGATGGTTTCGGTCAAAAAGCCAATCAGCCAGATGAGGATGCCGGCTGCTAGGAAATGATCTGGGCTGGAAGCAACGACTTTGTTGCTGGCCAGTACGATTGGCAGACTAATGATCCAGATCAACGCACCTTGCAGCAAGAAAATCCGGAAGTAGGCTTGTGGCCAGATTTTGCCTTTCCATTTTTTGGTCATCTCGGCATAACGCGGATCGTCGCCGCGACGGCGACTTCGCAAGTAAATGTGTGTTGCCAGTCGAACTCCCCAAATTGTCACCAATGTGGCGATGACTCGACTGCGAGTTGAATAATCTTTGATCGCGACCAGATAGGTTGGTACGAGAAATCCCAATCCCCAGGCTACATCGACAGTGTCAATTCGCCTCCGCAAACGTGCCACGGCCTGCGCCAAAGTCATGTATACCAGCAGGAGTGCGGCGCTTTGCAGAAGTAAGTCAGTCATGTCTGCATTGTAGCAAATGGGGGATAACTGGTTGACAGCCTTTTAGCATAAGCGTAGACCTAGAGTAGGCTTTCTAACAAATACTCATGCCAAACTTTTCCTCACCAGATTTAGGTATCGAAGCAGCTCGCGTAATTGCGACACTGGATCCAGCTCCCTTAGCTCCAGAACCTGAACCAAAGCGTCACTTATATTCCGTCCCGCCACCTGAAGAAGTCGAAGATGCTAAGGTTCATGTTGAATCACCGGAAAGTCGTGCGGCCAGAATTCAACTGATGTCTGAACGCTTGGGCCTTTTACATGAGGCCATAAAAGCCGGTGACATAGAAACCGCTCAAAGACTAGGTTTTTACTTACCGATAGCTGTCGCAGCCCTAGACAAATAACTTCTTTCAGATTATATTTATGCCTGACGTGGCCGTCACTTTATCGGATCATGCGCCGCCGTTCAGGCGAACAACATGACGTGACACAAGTGGCCACCTCGAACGGCTTAATATTAAGCTAAACGAGGAGTCGATGATGTCGAAAGAGATCAACGAAAAAGACTACAAGTACTACGAGGACCATATGAAACATTGGCGCTCGTGGGGTAGTTGGTTCAGCTGGGGCAGCCCAGTCGGACTCGGGCTTTTTTTCTTGGCTGTAGCAGGAATGCTATGGATCTTGAGCAAAGCCTTCTGGAACGCCTAAAGCGTTCTGGAGCATGAAACAGCTCGTTCAATTGGCGGGCTGTTTTTAATTTAGGCTGTTGGCGAGCTGGATTACGTTTTCAGCACAGCCCCAAGACAAACTGTAGCCAACGCCGCCGTGGCCATAATTGTGAATGACTGCGCCGCGGTCAAACTTTTCGATTTCTACGCGAACAGCATCACGCGCTGGCCTGAGGCCGACCTTCTCTTCCAGGACTTGTGCATCGGCAAGTTCGGGACATACTTTGCGTGCTCGCTCTAATATACCTGCCGTGTCTTGAGGGTCTGGCATGGTGTTCCAGTCATTTTCCTGCAAAGTTCCACCAATGATAATGTCATCTGTTCGCGGCACTATGTAGACTAGATTGTCGCTGTCTTCATCTTGGAGGATTTTGTCTAGGCCATTGGCCGCCACTCGCACAACCTGACCGCGGACCGGATACACCGATTGATCGCCACAAAGTTCACGGGCACCAAGTCCAGAGCAGTTCACCACCAATTGACTCGACACAAAAGCATCGCTAATGTTTGCCAGGTCGTGCTGTTCAATTTTAATACCAAGGTTTTGGACTTGCTGAACCAGCCAAGGCAAATAAAGGCTAGTGTCGACTATAAAGGTTGAGTAATGCCAACCGGATTTGTAGCCGGTCGGTAATTCAGCTTCGGGTATGGTGTCAAACCCTTCAACAATGGGTCGCCACCACGGTTCAGCTTCAGGTTGGCGTAGATAAATCTCGGAGATGCGCGGAATGACACCACTCTCTGGCTCTGTCGCAGCCAGCCTTTTGAAAGTATTGTAGGCTGTTTGCGCCCAAGGTAAGGCCTTCTCTTTTGGCTCACAAGCATATGGCTCCCAAAATGCCCCGGCTTTTGCTGAAGTAGTGTCCGTCGTTAGATTCTTTGTCCAAATTGTCACGCCATAACCTGCTTCAGCTAGTTTGATAGCCGAAGTTAGGCCAATTACACCAGCACCGATGACTAGTACTTTTGGTTTTGTCATGACTTTATTGTAAGGGATTTACTGCTTAGCAACGAAGTCATTGAGTTCATGCCAGATGGCTTCGGCGATCTCAATTTCACCCGATTCTTCTGTCTGTTTAGCCAAGGCATCGCCATGTTCACCGGGCATTAGTATATTTTGACCGGGCAAAGGCTTGGCGGATTTTAAGCTGGCGACAAGTTCGCCTGCGCGTTTCATAAACTCGTCTTTGCCAGCCAGCAGGCCTGGGTCAATCGCCAATACAAATGTGCCAGCACCATCTTCTTGGTGTCCTTCAGGAAATCCAGCCAGCACAAATGC
>Ga0070682_100001229_pt1 | contig 14586 bp, 13 predicted proteins | sample KBSC63LmetaG_FD_64668 | JGI IMG/M metagenome (GOLD analysis project Ga0070682, IMG submission 64668) | Corn rhizosphere microbial communities from Kellogg Biological Station, Michigan, USA - KBS C6-3L metaG | ecosystem: Host-associated > Plants > Roots > Rhizosphere | place: USA: Michigan... | reverse complement strand
CCGCCGAAGCCGCCGAAGAAGTCGGAGAACATCTCCTGGAACTGGCTCAGGATGTCGCCGACGCCGGCCTGGTTGTAGTCGAAGCCGCCGGTCACGCCGGCGTGACCGAAGCGATCGTACTGAGCGCGCTTTTCGCCGTCCGAGAGGACGCTGTAGGCCTCGGTCGCTTCCTTGAAGCGTGTCTCGGCTTCGGCGTTTCCCGGGTTGCGGTCGGGGTGGTACTTGAGGGCCGCCTGCCGGTAGGCCTTGCGGATGTCGTCGGCCGAGGCTTCCCGGGCACAGGAGAGGACCTCGTAGAAGTCGCGCTTCTCGCTCATGAAAGGGTAGCCGGTAGGGACACGACGCGGCGCAAGGTAAGGCGTCCGCGAGGCCTGTCAATGCCTCAGCTGCTGGGCGCGATCCGGGCGGCATCTGCCGCCCATTTGAGGGCAAGCCGGTCCGCCTCGCTCGTGGCCAGGCGGTCGGACAGGAGGTCGAGCTTGCGCGAAAGCTCGGGGTCGCCGCCGTTTCGGGCCCGCTCGAGCTCGGTCACGAGCTCCCGACCCACGCGCTCGGCCTCGAGCGTGGCGCGCTCGACGCGCCGGAGCTCGCGGCCCCGCTCGGTCAGCTGTTGCTCGAGCCTGTCGAGCTCGGGGCCGTTGTCGTCCGCAGCGCCGGCGCGCTCGAGCTCGGTGATACGAGCCTCGCGCTCGGCGAGGCGGGCGGCGTGGCCCGCGACCAGGGCCTCGAGCTCGGCAACCCGTGCGTCGCGCTCACCCACTCGTGCCTCCAGCTCGCGGACCTTCGTGAGCGCGGGCTCGAGGTCGCGCAGACGCGCGTTCTGTCGCTCGAGCTCGGGGAGGCGTGCGTTCTGTCGCTCGAGCTCGGGGAGACGCGCGTTCTGTCGCTCGAGCTCGGGGAGACGTGCGTTCTGTCGTTCGAGCTCGGGAAGACGTGCGTTCTGGCGCTCGAGCTCGCGCAGGCGGGCGCTCTGCTGCTCGAGCTCGCGGCGCGCAGAAAGATCGGGCGCCGGGGTCGGTGCGGGAGCGAACGCCCGCGGCGCTTCGTGGCGGGCGTGGCCGCTCTCTGCGCGCAGTTGCTCGAGCTTTTCCTCGGCCGCGTCGGCGCGTTCGTCGGCGGTCTCGGCTCGCGCCTCGAGCTCCGTGATCCACGCTTCCTGCTGCTTGAGCTTGCGGGCCAGATCGACCGAAAGGACCTCCTGCGGCGGTAGGGCGGCCCGCGGGCTCACGGCGCTGCCCGACAGCACGCGGTGCAGCGGCAGCTGGACGACCGCATAGCCCGCGAGCCCCGTGCGGTGCCGCGAGGCGAGCGCGACGAACAGCTCGGGCTCCTCGCTGCCGCGGGGGATGAACTCGCTGTCGATGAGCGGCTCGGGTGCCGCGTCGGGGGCGAAGTCGACGACGGCGTAACCCACGAACGGCGCCTGGCCGAGCATGCGCACGTGCTCGAACTCCGCGGCCACGAGATCGTACAGGGCGTAGTAGTCGAGCGGCGCGGCGGTGGGCTCCGGCGGGGGGAGCAGCGGCGTCGTGGCTTCGCGGTTCGGCGTGACGAACAGGGCCACGCCGCGCGGCGCGAGCAGCCGCTTCGCACGTGCCACGACGGCGCGCGCGTCGAATGCGCCGAGATTCTCCACGAGCACACAGTCGAAGCCGCCCTCGCGTGATGCGAGCGTCTCGTCGCTGAAGGTCGAGAACGAGAGCCCGGGCGCAGCGGCGCGCTCCACCGCCTCCGCGACGCGGAGCGGAGCCGGATCGCACACGTGGACGAGGCGCGCGCCCCGCTCGAGCAGGAGGCGCGGAGTGCTGGAGAGCGCGCTCCCGAACACCAGCGCACGCCGGCCTTCGATGAACGGCTCGATGAACGCGGCGAGCGGCGCGGTGGACGTGAGCGAGGACGCGGGCATATCGGGCGCGGGAGGCTAACACTACTTCCGAACGCCGGGGGGTCTCGGTGGACAGCGCGGCGAAGACGAACCAGGATCCCACCCCAGGTTTGGCGGAGATGTTTCGGAAGACGCTCGTGGTCGATGGCCTGACGCCGGTCGGGGCCTACCAGGCTCTGCGTGCCCGCGCCGAAGGCGGCTCGTTCTTGCTCGAAAGCGTCGTGCCCGGGGAGCGCTGGGGGCGCTACTCGATCCTCGGCTACCGGCCGCGCACGCAGCTCGTCGTGTACGGCGAGGCGGGGCGCGATCCGTTCGCGCGACTCGCGGAGCTATTCCCCACGGGTGAGCCGGAAGACGAAGACGTCGCGACGCGCTTCGCGCGCGCAGCCGTCGGGATGATCCCGTACGACATCGTCCACTACGCAACCAAGGTGCCCGCCTGGCCCGACTCGGCGGACGTGCCCGTCGCGCGGCTGCTGCGCGACTTCACCGCGGTCGTGTTCGACAATCTGACGCACACGGCCGTGATCGCCGCGCACGATCGCTCCGAGCTCGAGCGCGCCGAGCGCGATCTCGGCACGGCCCCGGCGCTCGATCTCGCGCCACCGCCCGATCCGAACGCGCAGCCGCCGGACGTCTCCGTGACGATGAGCGACGACGCGTACTGCGCGGCGGTCGAACGTGCGAAGGAGTACATTCGCGCCGGGGACGCTTTCCAGATCGTTCCGGCGCGGACGTTCTCGACGCCCTCGGGCGGCGCCGACCCGTTCGACGTTTACCGCGCGCTCCGGGTGCTCTCGCCCGCCCCGTACATGTACCTGCTCGAGATGCCCGCCACGGGCAACGCGGGCCCGGTGGCGATCGCGGGAGCGAGCCCCGAAACGCTCGTCCGCGTCGAAGCCGGGCGCATCACGCTGCGTCCGATCGCGGGGACCAAGCCGCGCGGGCGAACGCGCGAGGAAGACGAGCGTCTCGCGACGGAGATGCTCGCCGACCCCAAGGAGCGCGCCGAGCACGTCATGCTCATCGATCTCGCGCGCAACGACGTGGGGCGAGTCTCGAAGCCGGGCACGGTCGTGGTGCCGGATCAGATGTTCGTCGAGCGCTACAGCCACGTCATGCACATCACGAGCGAGGTGCAGGGCGAGCTCCAGGCGGGTCTCGGACCGTGGGACGTGCTGCGCTCGACGTTTCCCGCGGGCACGCTCACGGGCGCTCCCAAGGTCCGCGCGATGCAGATCATTCGCGAGCTCGAGGTCCGGCGTCGCGGCGCGTACGGGGGCGCCATCGGGTACGTCACCCGTGGTAACGACCTCGACTTCGCCATCGCGATTCGTACGGTCGTGCTCGCGGGCGATCGCTTCGAGGTGACGGCCGGGGCCGGCATCGTCGCCGACAGCGTGCCGGCGCTCGAGGCGCAGGAGACGCGCAGCAAAGCGCGCGCAGCGCTCGCGGCGATCCACGCGGCGAAGCAACGCCGCTAGAGCGCGCGCAGGCGCGCTCGAGGTGAGCTATCTGCCCTGGCCCCAGCGCGCTCGGGAGCGGCACGGGCTTGGCACATCGTGACTGAAACTTTGCGTGAATGCCGCCACGGTTCGCTTCCCGCACCTGGCGCGCCGTGGCGCGGGCGGGCTAATCTTGCGGTATGTGGTCCAGGCTTTGCGCCGCGCTTCTCGTCTCCGCTGCTTCGCTTTCGGTCGGATGTGATTTCTTCTCGCTCGACGACAGCGAGGAGCAGACCGGGGGAACCGGGAACGGCGCCACGGGTGGTGCGAGCAAGGGCGGCACTTCCGCGCTCGGCGGAACGGGGGGCACTTCCGCGCTCGGCGGCACCGGCGGCTCGGCCATGGGTGGCGCGTCCGGCTCGGCCACGGGTGGAACCGGTCCCGCCGGAATGGGCGGTGTGGGCGGCAGCACGGCAGGCGCCTCGACGAGCGGCGGCATGGCGGGCAGCTCGGGTGCGGCGGTCGCCGGAATGGCGGGCGACGTGGCTGCGGGCGGTAGCGGCATGGCGGGCAGCGGCGCCGGCATGGCGGGCTCGGCGAGCGGAGCGGGGGGCAGCGGTCCCGTCACGTGCGCGTCGTTGAACCCTGGCGCGGAGGCCTACGGCGGGCACTGCTACTTGCTCGTGACGAGCGCGGTGAGCTGGATGAACGCCAAGAATGCTTGCACGGCGCTCGGCGCTCACCTCGTGACGATCAGCTCCGAGGCGCCGCTCATGCAATCCGACTTCGATGCGGAAAACGACTTCGTCTACAACGAGCTCGGCGGCTCGAAAGACACCTGGATCGGCCTCGGCGACGGCCAGATGGACAAGGATTCCCCGAACGACTCGGCGACGTTCGAGTGGGTCAACGACGAGCCCCTGACGCTCAGCAACTGGGCCGACAACGAGCCCAACCACTACATGAAGGATTGCATGGACGGCAGCGACTGCTGGGAGCACTGCGTCTTCATGATGATGGACCCCGCGGGCAAGTGGAACGACGAGCTCTGCGAGACGACCAAGCAGTACGTCTGCGAGTGGGACGAGGGCGGCTGAGCCCGGTTCAGCCGTAGCGGCCTTCGACGTACTCGGCGGTGCGCGAGTCGGCGGGGTTCAGGAACAAATCCTCGGTGCGGCGGTGCTCGATGATTTCGCCGAGCAGCATGAAGATACTTTCGTCGCTCGCGCGGCGCGCCTGCGCCATGTTGTGCGTCACGATCACGATCGTGTAGCGCCCGCGCAGCGTCCACATCAGCTCCTCGATGGCGCGCGTGCCCTCGACGTCGAGCGCGGAGCACGGCTCGTCCATCAGGATGACCTCGGGCTCGGTGGGGATCAGGCGCGCGATGCAGAGCTTCTGCTGCTGCTCGAGCTGGAGCGCCGTCGCGGGGCCGTTGAGCCGATCCTTGACGTTTTCCCAGAGGCCGACCTCGGTGAGCGCGCGTTCGACCGCTTCGTCGAGCTTGGCCTTCTTGACCTCGCTCCGCGAGCCGTGAACGCGCAGCCCGAAGGCGACGTTTTCGTAAATCGAGAGCGGCAGCGGGTTCGGGCGCTGGAACACCATGCCGACCGACTTGCGGAGCTGGATCAGCGATACGTCGGGGTCGTAAATGTTCTTGTCGAGGATGCGGATCTCGCCCGTGGTCCGCACGTAGCCGTAGCGCTCGTTCACGCGATTGAAGCAGCGGAGCAGCGTCGTCTTGCCGCACCCCGAGGGTCCGATCAGCGAAGTGATGAGGCCGCGCTTGATCGTCAGGCTGACGTTCTTGAGCGCCTGGAAATCGCCGTACCAGAGGCAAAGGTCGCGGGTCCCGATGCCGCCCGCCGGCACCTCCGTCCCGGGGCTGTCGATGCTGAGTGCTGCTGTCATCCGAAGATGCCGTTCACGTAGTCGTAGGTTTTCCGAGATAGGGGCTGCTCGGAGAACACCACGTCGGTCGCACCCTCCTCGATGATCTCGCCGTTCCACAGGAACATGGTGCGGCCCGCGAGGCGCCGCGCCTGCTGCACGAGGTTCGTGACGAGCACGATCGTCATGTGATGCTTGAGCTCTTTGAGCACGTCCTCGATGCGCATGGTCGTGACCGGATCGATCGCAATCGAGAACTCGTCGAGGCAGAGCACCTCCGGCTCGTGCGAGAGGGCGCGGGCGATGGTCAGGCGCTGCTGCTGCCCGCCGGAGAGCTTGGTCCCGAGCGTGTGCAGGCGATCCTTCACCTCGTCCCACAGCGCGGCCTGGCGCAAGCAGCGCTCGACCAGGCCTGCGAGCTCCTGCTTGTCGTGGAAGCCGGCGGCGCGGGGCGCGAACGCGACGTTGTCGAAGATGCTGAGCGGCAGCCCCACGGGCAGCGGCGCGACCATGCCGACGCGGCGGCGCAGCGAGTACACGCTCGGAATTTTGCCGACCTCGACGCCGTCGATCACGACCTCGCCCGATTGCCGAGCGCCCGGCACGAGCTCGATCGTGCGATTCAGGCACTTGAGCAAGGTGCTCTTGCCCGACTGTGCGGGGCCGATGATCGCGAAGATGTCGTTGCGGTCGACGTCGAACGAGATGCCGTGAATGACCTCTTGCGCGCCGAACGACACGCGCAAATCGCGCACCTGGATCTTCGGTGGGCTGACGGGGCGAACCGGCGGGGGCGCAGCCGACTCGAGCATCACCACTTCTTCCGAGCGCGGAGCCGGACGCGCAGCGCGATCGCCAGCGCGTTGACGAGCAGCACCGTGCCGAGCAGGACGACCGCCGTGGCGTACGGCAGCGCTTTGGGCGCCTCCGTCACCTGAGTCGTGATCGTGAAGAGGTGCATCGAGAGCGCCATGCACTGGTCGCTCAGGCTGTAAGCGAACGGGTCGCCTTCCTCGATCCGCTTGAAGAAGACGGCCCCCGTGAACATGACCGGCGCGGTTTCCCCGGCCGTGCGCGACACCTGCAGGATCACGCCCGTCAAGATGCCGCTGATCGAGTTCGGGAGCACGATCCCGCGGATCGTCTGCCAGCGCGTCGCGCCCACGTTCCAGCAGGCCTCGCGGAACGACAGCGGCACCGAAGCGAGCGATTCCTTGGTGCTCGCGATGATCACGGGCAGCGTCATGATCGCGAGGGTGAGCGAAGCCGCCAGAATCGAGCGCCCCATGCCCGCGAACAGCACGAACGCGCCGAGGCCGAACAGCGCGTGCACGATGCTCGGGACGCCGGCCAAGTTCACGACCGCCAGGTTGATGATGCGCGTGAGCCAGCCCTGCTTCGCGTACTCGTTCAGGTACACGGCCGCGAGCACGCCGATCGGCGCGGCGATCACGAGCGAGGTGGTCACGAGGTAGATCGTGCCGAGCAGCGCCGACCACACGCCACCCTTGCGCATGCCGCCCGTGGGATTCGTCGTGATGAAATCCCACGTGAGGAGCGGCCAAGCCTGAACGACGAGGTAGCCGAGGATCGCCAGCAGCGGCAGCACCATGGCGAACGCCATCAGGCCGAGCAGCACACGGACGACCGCCTCCTGGCGGTGCTTGCTGCGGATCAGCGGCGTTTCGGCGAACGTGGCGGCCATGGTTCCTCGCGGGCGCGCTAGCCCTTGGCGGTCCCCTTGACGATCAAGTCGGCGATCAGATTCACCGAGAAAGTGATGGTGAAGAGCAGGATGCCGATCACGAACAGCACCTGGTAGTGGTTCGACCCGACCGAGGCCTCGCCGAGCTCGGCAGCGATCGTCGCCGTGAGCGTGCGCACGGGGTCGAACGGGCTATGCGGGATGTTCACGGCGTGGCCCGTGGCCATCAACACGGCCATCGTCTCACCGACGGCGCGCCCGACGCCGAGCAGGACGGCCGCGAGCAGACCATTCTTCGCGGCCGGCAAGAGCACGCGGTGCACGGTTTGCCAGCGCGTCGCGCCCATCGCGAGCGAAGCCTCACGGTAGGAATCGGGGACGGCCTTGAGCGCGTCCTCGCCGATGCTGACCATGATCGGGACGCTCATGAGCGCGAGCAGGATCGCGCCGTTCAGGACGTTGAGTCCGACGGGGACGTGGAAGAGCTGCTGAATCAGCGGATTCATCACCGAGATGCCGATGAACCCCCAGACGACCGAGGGGATCGCCGCGAGCAGCTCGATCACGATCTTCAGCGTCTCACGCACGCGCTCGCTGCAAAACTCGGAGACGAACACGGCAGCGCCGAGCCCGAACGGCACCGCGATCAGCATCGCGAGCCCCGTGACGCTGAACGTGCCGGCGATGAGCGCCAGCACGCCGTAGCGCACGTTCGCCATCGAGGTCGGGTACCACTCGGTCGAGAAGAAGAACTGAACCAGGTTCAGCTCTCCGAACAAGAACCCGACGCCTTCGCGCAGCACGAAGAAGAAGATGCCGAACACGAACAGGATTGCGCTGATGCCGCACAGGCGAATCACCCACTCGAGCACGGTCTCGGCCGTCATCGCGAAGCGCCCGCGCCGCGGACCACGCGGGCTGCCCGCCGAGGCAGTGACCGGACGGGTGTTCACGACACGCGCCGGAGGTAGGTTCATCGCCTGTTCGCCCATAGGACCGTGCGCCTATTTCGGGAGCGGGACGTAGCCCGTCTTCTCGACGATTTTCTGCCCCGCGTCGGACATGGCCCAATCCAGGTAGCGCTTCGCGGCGGCCGAGGGCGTGCCGGGTGTGTACATGAAGAGCGGACGCGAGATCGGGTAGGTCTTGTCGTGCACGCTGGCGATGCTCGGCACGACGCCGGGCTCACCCTTGACCTTCGCCACCTTCAGGATCTTGACCTCGGGCGTCGCGTAGCCGAGGCCGCTGTAGCCGATGGCGCCGGGCGTCTTGGCCACCTGCTCGACGACGTCCTTCGAGCCGTTCATGTCGAGTGAGCCGGCCTTGAAGTCCTTCTTCTTGCCGACGACCGTCTCACGGAAATACTGGTACGAACCCGAGTTGTTCTGGCGGCTGATGCGGATGATCTCGTCGCTCTTCGCGCCCGGGATCCCCTTCACGCCGAGCTCGGACCACTTCGCGAGCTTGCCGCCCTCACGATAGATCTCGCCGAGCTCTTCCATCGAGATCGACTCGAGCGGGTTCGACTTGTGAACGTAGACGGCGAGCCCGTCGAAGCCGACGATGAACTCGGTCGGCGCCTGGCCCGTCGCGGCCTTCGCCTTCTCGATCTCTTCGGGTTCCATCTTGCGGCTGGAGTTGGCGATGTCGGCAGTCTTGTTGATGAGCGCGGCGATGCCGACGCCCGAGCCGCCGCCCGACACCTCGATCGAGAGGTGCGGCTCCACCTTGGCGTATTCCTCGGCCCAGGCTTGCGCGAGGTTCACCATCGTGTCGGAGCCGATGTTCTGGAGGGATTGCTTCTTGCCGGACTCGGCGGCGCCGCTCGCGGCACCCTCGGGTGCGGGCTCGGCTTTCTTCTTGCAGCCGGCGCCGAGGCCGAGGGCGAGCACCGCGAGCGCGCCGCACGCGAGACCCCGCGTGAGGGCGCGGCGGGTACGAAGCAAAGAGAGAGAGTTCAGTCGCATGAAGTGCTTCCTTGTGCTTTCAGGGTCAGCCGTCGCCAAGGACGGCCTCGACCAGGTCGCTCACGTGAGCCTTGAGGAAATCGAACGCTTCTTCGTAGGCGGCTTGGACTTGCTCGGGCGTGCCCTGCACTTCCGACGGATCGGAGATGCTCCAGTCGAGGCACACGGCCTTCGTGGGCGGGGGCGGGAACACGCGCTGCGCCGCCTTCGCGAGCGAAACCATCACCTGGTAGTGGTCGAAGTACGGCACCTGATCGATCGATTTGGGCGCGTGGTGCGAGATGTCCATGCCGCGCTCGCTCAGGAACTGCACCGTGCGCGGGTCGATCGGCTGGCGGTCGAGCCCGGCGCTCGTGAACACGAACTTCGGCTGCCGGAGTGAAGCGCCGATCGCCTCGGCCATCTGGCTGCGGCAGTGGTTGTGCTCGTCGACGAACAGCACGCGAATCACCTCGCTGCCGGAGTGCTTCACGTATTCGCCCGTGCACATGTAGAGCGTTTCCTGGCAGATGCTCTTGGCCTGGTCGGCGACGCGCTCGAGCCGATTGACGATCGTCATCAGCGGGGACACGGCCTGGAGCGGGATCTTGCGGCTCTGGCTGAGCTGCATGATCTCGTCGTTCAGCGCGTGGCGCAGGCGATCGACCTTTTCCTCGGCCTCCATCGTCGAGCGAGCCAGGGCGGTGTCTTGCGCGAGGAAAGCCTCGACGGCGCCGTGGAACATCGGGATCGAGATGTCGGCGATCTCGCGGTAGCGCTCGATGGGGACGTTCACTTCCATCGCGGACAGGGCGAGGATCTGACGCGCGATGCTCTCCGCGTAGTCGCCGACGCGCTCGAGCTCGGAATTGATCTTGATCGTGACGTAGGCGAACCGCAGCGTTCCGGCGACGGGCTGCTGCCGGACGATGAATTCCAGGCAGAGCCGGTCGATCTCTTTCTCGAGCTCGTCGATGCGCTGGTCGCGGATGATGACCGAGTAGGCGAGCTGCCGGTTCTTGTCGGAGAGGGCAGCCAGGCACCCCTCGAGGGCCATGCCGCACAGGCTGGCCATCTCACGCACTTTGCGACGGATCCGGTCCGCGTCGCGCTGCAGGGTCTCCTCGAAATGGGTCATGGGGAGGCTCGGAGCGTTCGGGGCCCTACTTCACCGATCAAGCGGTGACAGTCCAGTGACAAGGGCGTTACGACCTGGGAGAACGTGTCGAACTATCGAAGATCGCGTACTAATTCCGTGAACTCAGCGTTCAAGGGGGATTGGAATTGGGGCGCGCTGGCCGTCACAGCCAGCCGGCTTCCCGGTAGAACGCCATCGTGCGGTGCACGCCGTCCTCGAAGCTCACTTCCGGTTGGAACCCGAGATCGCGCCGGGCGCGGCTGCTGTCGCACACCCACTGCTCGAAGAGCTCGTTGAGCTTGTCGCGCGTGAGCATCACGGCCTTGTTCGTCGCGCGACCGTAGAGCTCCGAGCCGAGCGCGGCGGTCTCGACGAGACGGCGCGGCAGGTGAAAGCGAAAGCGCGCCTTCTTTCCCATCGCTTGCTCGGCGAGGTGGATGAGCTCCTCGAGCGTGTGCACGCTGCCGTCGTCGACGTGGTACGCCGAGCCGCTCACGAGCTCGCGATCGAGCGCAGCGACGCAGGCCGCGGCGCAATCGGAGCCGTAGATCATGCTGAGCTTGTTCTGGGTCGAGCCGAGCAGCGGCAAAACGCCGAGCTTGATCGACTTGAAGAACGTGAGGATCTCGCGGTCGCGCGGGCCGTAGATCGCGGGCGGGCGCAGGATCACGACGGAGAGATCCGCCTTGTGGGCGAGCACGGCTCGTTCGGCGGCGAGCTTGCTCTTGCCGTAGGCCGTCACGGGCCGCGGCTCGGCGTCTTCCGGTACGGGGGTGCCACTCGCGTCGCTCGGCCGCAGCGCCGCGAGGCTCGAAACCAGCACGAAACGCCGAATTGCGCTGCCACGCGCGCGTGCGGCCTGCACGAGATTCTCGGTGCCGCCGTGATTCACGCGCATGAAATCTTCGGGTCCCTTCGCCTTCACGAGGCCCGCGGCGTGGACGATCCCGGTCACGCCCTCGAGCGCGCGGTCGACGCTCGCGCGATCCTCGACGGTGCCTTCGGTGAGCTCCACGTTCGGGAGCGCACGCAGGAAGCTCGTGTCGCTGCTGCGGCGGACGAGCGCGCGCACGGGGCGACCCGCTCGCGCGAGCCGTTCGACCACGTGCGAGCCCAAGAAGCCGCTACCGCCGGTGACTAGGATCGTCATGCTTCACTCTGGCCGTTCGAACGCACTGCGCTCACAGCGTGCGCTCGTAGACGCGGTAGCGCTTGTAGATTTTGCCGCCCATGAGCTTGATGCCCATGGTCACGGGCCCGTTGTCCTCGTCCGTCCACGAGAGCTCGCCCCACTGGATGCCGACGTCGCGTCCGGCGCGGTTCATGCGCGTGTAGACGAAGGCGCTGAGGGCGGCGTACTTGCGATTGTTGCGGTACTTCTTGCGGATCCCGAGGATGGCGAGGCGCGCCGTCTTCGGGCCGACGACCTTCAGGCGCCACAGGAGCTTGGCGATGCCGCCCGGGAACAGCTTGCCATCCATGTCACGGATGATCTCGTTGATGTTGGGCAGCGCCACGGCGACGGCCGCCGGCTCGCCGTCGACCTCGGCGATGCAGCTGAGCTCGGGGATCGCGATCATCTTGAGGTCTTCGCCCATCTTGACGAGCTCGGCCTCCGTGAAGGGGACGAACGACCAGTTGTCGCTCCAGGCGTCGTTGAAGACATCCATCACGATGCGCAGATCGGCATCGAGGTTCTTCATGTCGATGTGGCGCGCCTTCACCTCGGGCATGGCCGCGATGTCGTCGTGGGCCTTCTGCGCGCGCTTCGGCACGTCGCCGACGGTGTAGCGCCACGCGAAGAAATCCTTCAGCTTGGTGAGGCCGGCTTTTTCGATCAGGCCGCCCTGGTAGGGGCGGTGGTGCTGCATCAGGATCATCGGCGGCGTGTCGAAGCCCTCGACCAGGCAGCCGATCTCCTCGTTGATCGACATCGAGATCGGGCCGCGCATGCGCTTCATCCCGCGCTCGCGCAGCCAGCCCGCGGCCGCCTCGAGCAGGGCCTTGGCGACCTCTTCGTCGTCGATCGTGTCGAGGAAGCCGAAGAAGCCGGCGTCGTCCTTGTGGCGCGCGATGTGCTCGCGATCGATTTGGGCGCTCACGCGGCCGACGCAGTAGCCGTTGCGGTGCGCGGTGAAGAGCGTGCCTTCGGCGTGCTGGAAGAGCGGATTCTTCCGGCTCAGCCGCTGCTTCATGTCCATGTCGAGCGAACGCACGTAGTTCGGATCGTCGCGGTAGATGTAACTCACCACGTCGAGGAACGGCTCGAGTTGCCCGCCGAGGGCCGTTTCGCGGATTTCGACGCTCATATCGCGCGCCGGACGTAAGCCGAGGGGCTCCGACGTGTCAATTCGTACGGATAGAGAGGGGATGAAACAGGAAGGCGGAAGCTAGGAAGGATTGGAGCATGGAGGCGAGGCCCCCTTCCCGCCCTTCCCCCTTCCTGTGATTCCTCCGGGGGCGAGTGCCGCGCCCGAGGGCGGTGACTCTAGCCCTGGATCACGCCGTACTTCTTACCGACGATGCGGAACGCCTCGAGCGCGCGGTCGAGGTGCGAGCGCTCGTGAGTCGCCATGTAGCTCGTGCGCAGCATGGCGCTCTTCGGCGGCACGCCGGGCGAGATGAACGGGTTCGTGTAGATGCCGTGCTCGTCGAGCAGGTCTTTCCACATGCGGATCGTGCGCAGATCTTGCCGGATGTAGATCGGGATCACCGCCGTTTGGGTGTGTCCGAGCTCGTAGCCCATGCCGCGCAGCTGATCGCGCATGTAGGTGAAGTTCTCGCGCAGCTTGTCGATGCGCCAGGTCTCCTCCTGCATGAGCTCGAACGCGGCCATCGCAGCGGCCACGGAGGGCGGCGCAGCGGCCGCCGCGAACATGAACGAAGGCGCGAAGTGCCGGATGTAGTCGAGCACCTTGCGCTCGCCCACGAGCCAGCCGCCGATGCTCGCCAGCGACTTCGAGAAGGTGCCGCCCATCAGATCGACCTGATCGGCGACGCCGAACAGCGCCGCGGTGCCGCGCCCGCCCGGTCCGATCACGCCGAGCGCGTGCGCGTCGTCGACCAACAGACGCGCGCCGTGCTTCTTCACGACCGGCACGATTTCGTCGAGCTTGGCGATCTCGCCTTCGGCGCTGAAAACGCCGTCGGTGATCACGAGCGCGCCCTCCTCGGCTTCCAGCTTCTCGAGGGTCTTGTCGAGGGAGTCGGCGTCGTTGTGCTTGTAGCGGACGAGCCGCGCGCCGGCGGCCTGGCCGAGCCGGGCCCCGTCGTACAAGGAGGCGTGCACGTTGCGGTCGATGACGGCGACGCTCGTCTTGTTGCTGAGCAAGGCGGCGCAGGTCGCGAGGTTCACCTGGTAACCCGTGGTGAAGACGAGCGCGCTTTCCTTCTGGAACCAGGTCGCGAGCTTCTCCTCGAACTCCTCGTGCATCTTCATCGAGCCGTTGACGAGGCGTGAGCCGGTCATGCTCGTGCCGAAGCGATCGATGGCAAGCTTGGCCGCTTCACGCACCTTCGGGTGCGTCGTGAAGCCCAGGTAGTTGTTCGAGCCGAGCATCACGACGCGCTTGCCGTTGATCACGGCTTCCGGTCCGTCGTTGAGATCGAGCGGGCGGAAGAACGGGTAGATGCCGATCTTCCGGGCGTTGTCGGCCGCCATGAACTTGCGACACTTCTCGAACACGTCCTTGCCGCCGATGCTTGCGAGCGTGTTGCGCTCCTTCATCGACTCGTCCATGTCGCTCGAGCCTTCGGCGGAGGCGCTGACGCTGCCGTTCGCCGCGCTGCCGTTCACGCCGTGGGCGCCGTTCGTCTTGGTGGTCGCCGCTTCGCGCCGCACCGAGCCCACGTTCTCGTCGAGAGCGGGATCGACGTTCGGCAGATCGTAGCCCTGGATCAGCACCTTCCACGCGTCGCGCACGCGGGTCCGCGCATCCATCAGGCCCTCGGCGGCCTTCATCACTCGGTCGTCGGAAACCCAGCGCATCACCGCCGGGCTGAACAACGCCTTCTTGCTACGTGCGAAAAGTTCTTGTTTCAGGCCCACGATTTCCCGGGAAGCTACGCGACCACTCGGGGTTCGTCAAACCGCGTTTGCCGCGTTCGCCCGCGTTTGCGCGTGCTCCGGGCTACGGCCACGCGTCGCGACCGTCGTCACCCATCACCATGGAGTCGAGATACAGGCCCTCGGGAGGCGCCGTGCGACCGAGTAGCTCGCGTTTTTTTTGCGCGAGCGCCTGCTCGATCGCGGAAGGTTCCAGGCGTCCCAACCCGATATCGACCAGCGATCCCACGATGATACGCACCATCCGATACATGAAGCGATTGCCTTCCACGACGATTTCACAGAGTCGCTCGTCGTCGCGACGCGCGCTTCGCACCTCGATGCGAAAGAGTCGTCGCACCGTGTCCGTGCGCTCGTCCCCCGCCGCGCGAAACGCCACGAAATCGTGCTCACCGAGCAGCGCTCGCGCGGCGTCCTGCATGCGCTCGTGGTTCAACCTTTCCACGATTCGCCAACTCCTCCGGTGTTGAAACGGATCCGCGACGCGACTCTCGAAGAGCACGTAGCGGTA
>Ga0070682_100001227_pt1 | contig 14605 bp, 11 predicted proteins | sample KBSC63LmetaG_FD_64668 | JGI IMG/M metagenome (GOLD analysis project Ga0070682, IMG submission 64668) | Corn rhizosphere microbial communities from Kellogg Biological Station, Michigan, USA - KBS C6-3L metaG | ecosystem: Host-associated > Plants > Roots > Rhizosphere | place: USA: Michigan... | reverse complement strand
GCCAGTGCCGTACAGAATTTTATCCAGCTGGCTTTTGCTAAGCTGGGCCGTCGGCACATGCAATGAAAAGCCGTAGCGTTCGGCGACGGCCTGAAGCTTGCGCATGTACCAGGCATCAGTGTTAATTCGATTGAACGGCCGCACGGCGCCTTCGGCGATTGTCAGCCGGCCATTGGGAATTACCAAATCCGGGTCAACTTCTAAGCGATTACCCAAGCCGGTGCAGACCGGACAGGCGCCGTGCGGGCTATTAAAACTGAAAGTGCGCGGCTCTAGCTCTGGAATGGCGACATCCGGGTGGTCAACGCAAGCATATTTTAAGCTGTAGCTTTTGTCTTTTTTAGCATCTGCGTTGTGGACAATCAGCATACCCTCGGCAATATCAAAAGCCTGCTCGACACTTTGGGCTAGCCGGGCCCGGTTTTCATCATTATTAACTACCCTGTCCACCACGATTTCTATCTTGTGCTTATAATTTTTGTCCAGTACCGGGAATTCATCCAAAGCGTAAATCACGCCGTCTACCCGGGCCCGGGCAAAGCCGGCGCGCTGGAATTGTTCGGGGATGTGCTCGAAGGCGCCTTTTTTATCGATAACCACCGGCGCCAGGATAAGCAGTTTGGCCCCAGGTTCGCCGGCGACTATTTGATCTAAGACCGCCGCGGTAGTCTGGCGAGTAACTGGCTTGCCGCAGATTGGGCAGTGCGGTATACCAATGCGAGCGTACAGCAAGCGCAGATAATCATAAACTTCGGTGACGGTTGCCACCGTCGAGCGCGGATTGCGGCTGGTCGATTTCTGATCGATGCTAATGGCCGGGCTAAGGCCGTCTATTTGGTCAACGTCTGGTTTTTCCATTAGGCCTAGGAATTGGCGGGCGTAAGCTGAAAGTGATTCCACGTAGCGGCGCTGGCCTTCGGCATAAATCGTGTCGAACGCCAATGAAGATTTACCGGAGCCCGACAGCCCGGTAATCACTACTAATTTGCCGCGCGGAATCTCTAAGGAAATATCCTTAAGGTTGTGCTCGCGCGCCCCTCTGACTCTTATAACTTCACTCATTAAGCCAAATGATTATACCGGTTTTGACCGACTTTTTCTAGTGTTAGACGGCCTTTTCGACAAAAATCATGCTTATGTTTATAATATTATTGATTTAATAGCAATTTTGTACTACTGTTTAATTAAGTATTAGGGAGGGAGAGTCTATGCTGGACTTTCTGTTGGTATTGGGACAGGTTCCGGGCACCAATTTTCAAATAACTTATAACGAATTAATCGCTGCCTTTCTGGCGGTATCTGCTGTATATGAATACCGTCTACGCCGAGTAGCTATCCATCGCTGGCGGCGGCGAACTTGGTACCGGCTGTGCGTTAATTACCGCCGGCGCAAACGCATCCTAAAAACCTTTATCAAAACTAAGCGCTACCGCTTGGCCGTGTTTGAGCGACGACTTATCCGAAATATAAAAACTTACTTCCGCCGCCGCCAGCGGGCTGCCCAGCAGCAAGTTCGTCGCAGCCGACGATTAGCTTTAAAATTAACGCGCCGTACATACAAATATTTACTGAGCCAAACCTACGGCCGATACTTGCTAGCAATCAAGCAGGCAAAACGCTTGGCTATGCGCGGCCGGCGGACTGTTATGGGCGCGATTTATCGCCGCTACAGTGTCATTAAGCGGCAATACTATATTAAGCTGGTGCAGGCTGAGCGCTTGGAGCGGCGGGTCAAACGTTCACGGCTATTCCAGAGTTTTACTTCAATTAGAGATTTCATCAGTCACTCATCGGCATAATCGACTGAGCGTAGAGGTTCAGCTCTTCTAGCAAGTATTGTTTTTCACCGTCCATGCCCGGCGTTTTAGCCAACTCTTCCAACCGGCTAAAGAAATCCCCGGCGGCGTTACTTGCCAACAATTTAGTTTGTCGGAACTTTTCCCAATTGATCTGTTCTGTCTGGCTTAGGAATTTGGGGAAGTTGCGGGCTTTATACAGCGGTGTCAACAGCTTGAGGCGCTCGTCCTTAAATTCCAAGTCCAAGTTGTATAATTCTTCAGGCTTGGCGGCCCTGACAACCGACATTTTGGTTTTATCGTCATCTTTGACGAAACCATCATATAGCTGGGCATCAACTTTTTGGGGGTCGGCTATGATTTCCGGCTGACGCTTGGGCCGTCTGATTTCCAGAGCTTTGATAAATTTCTCGCCAAAGCCATCCACTGCCTGGAGTTTTTTGTAGTGGCTGTTAATCAGCTCCATTCGCAGCTGCAGGCGTTCCAGCGTGTCCTTCGGCTTATACAGCACTCCTAGCTCAGCCACTACCGCCGGGGATTTATTAAACACCAGTTCTTTTACCGGAAAGTAAGGCGCATCGGGGCCGTAGGCCGACCAGCGTTCAGCCAATTGCTCGGCGCTAAAATCTTTGAATTCATCCGGATCAATCCTGAGGTCGTAAACTAAGGCCGCCTCGCGGTTCGGTACTAGAGCGATTGCCGAAACTACGGTTGTTTTCTCCCAATCGCTGGGATATTTGCCGCTGGTATAAATAAACGGCTTTTTTGATAGGACCAGCGGCGCGACCTCCCGTTTACTGCGGTGTTTAAACAGATAATCAAACAACTGAGGCTGTTTGGATTTGACCAGCCGGGCCAGCGCGATAGACGCGTTAACGTCACTTAGGGCATCGTGAGCGTCGACGTGGTCAAGCTTATTAACGGCGCTTAAGTATTCTAGGCGGTTACTGGGTTTGCCGTCCGGCGCGAACGGCCATTTAATGCCGTCGGGCCGCAAAGCCCGGGTCATGCGTACTAAATCTAATAAATCCCAGGTGCTGCGGTCATCTTTCCAGCTCCATTCATAGGGGTCATAAAAATTGCGCCATAAAATAAATTGGATAAATTTGTTATCAAACCGCAGGTTATTAAAACCAACCATCACGGTGCCCGGTGTAGATACTTTAGCAGTTAGGTATTTTGCAAACTCGGCCTCGCTTATACCGTCAGCCAGAGTTTTTTGGGGTGTGATGCCGTGCACTAGTATAGCCTCCGGCTGGGGCAGCACATCGGCCGTCATTTTTATCAGAATATTGTCGGGCTCGCCGATGGGATTTAAATCCATATCGGTCCGCTGACCGCCAAATTGCATAATCCGGTCAGTTTGCGGCGAAAAGCCGCTGGTCTCTACATCAAAGAAGTAAAAAGTCATTTGAGCTAGTATTCTATAGTACCGACGGGCGGCTGGCCAATGGTTATGGTTTGGCCGGGCATGATATTTTGCCGTTCCAGCTGGCGGATTATTCCCATCTTGCGCAATATGTCGCGCAAACGGTCTTCTGAAGGTCCGTCGCCAAAGCGGGTGCGCGAGGCAAAGCGTTCGATTTTTTTACCAGTTATTAAAAAGCCTTTGGCGGTTTTTTCGATATTCCAATCGTCAGCGCTCGGACGAATACCGATAACCGGCAAGCCTTCGGTTTTTTCGGCTTTAGCCTGCTGTTTTCGACCCCTATCTACCTGTTTTTGGATAGCCCGCAGCAACTCGCTTAAGCCCTCGCGGCTGTTGCTGGAGAAGGCTAGCACTGGTGTATTTTTAGGCACCAGTTTTTTAAGCTGTTTTAGCTTCTGCTCTAACTGCTTTTTGTCCAAGCCGTCGATTTTGGTTAGGGCCACAATTTGCGGCCGGCCGCTTAAATCTATTTTGTACTGGGCCAGCTCTTTCATGATAGTTTTATAGGCGGCTTTGATATCTTCGTTATAACTATCTATTAAATGCACCAAAACACTAGTTCGCTCGGTATGGCGTAAAAACTCGTCGCCCAGCCCTCTGCCTTGGCTGGCACCTTCTATGAGGCCAGGAATATCGGCCAACAGCAAACTGGTTTTAGAATTGATATCGACCACGCCTAGGTTGGGGCGCAGAGTTGTAAACGGATAGTCAGCGATCTCGGGTTTGGCGTTGCTAACTACTGATAAAAGCGTGGATTTGCCGGCGTTGGGCAAACCGACTATGCCGGCATCGGCAATCATCTTAAGCTCAAAAGTTCCGTCCAGGCTGTCGCCAGTTTCGCCCTTTTCGGCGATTCTGGGCGCCTGGCGGGTAGAGCTGGTAAAGTGGGCGTTACCAAAGCCGCCGTTGCCGCCCATAGCAATAACTTCGGTTTGGCCGTCTTGAGTCAAATCGGCGACGATATCGCCCTTAGCATCCAGTACAACTGTGCCAACCGGCACGTCGACAATCAAATCATCACCATTTTTACCGTGGCGCTTGCGCTTGCCGCCGGCTTCGCCGTTTTTGGCCTGCAGTAATTTTTTATATCTAAAAGCCGCCAGGGTATTCTGGTTGTTGCTGGCCTGGAGTATTATATTGCCTCCCCGGCCGCCGTCGCCGCCGTCGGGGCCGCCTTTATCGATAAATTTTTCATGCCTAAAGCTAAGCAGGCCGTCGCCGCCGTTACCGGCCCGAATATTTACATTCACCCTATCAACAAACATATACAAAGTTTCGCACCAGATTGACCTGCTGTCCAGCAAAGCTGGCCACTCCGTCAATCTTCTTGGTGCATTGCGGTGTCAGAAGCTGTGCTACTCACGCATTGTATTTAAATACAATTTGCTCCATTGCTCGCTTCTTCCTTGCACTGCATCCAAGTGCGACAACTTTGTGATTCTAGTGGTAGATGTAGTGCTGGAAGGTTGTGATCGGCACCCAGTCGCTGTAGCCTACCCGGCCCCAGCCGGCCAAACCGTTCATGTCCGAATACTTCATCATAGTACCGTCGGCTGATACCGCCTCGACGTAGGCAACGTGACCCAGGTAGCTCATAGCGTCCGATTGGGCAACCGCACCAGCTACCGGCGTACGGCTGACAATCCAGCCCGGAGTAATTGAAGCGTAGTTGTCCCAGGTATTGGCATTGCCCCAGTTATTAGGCACCGCAACTTTGCTGGCGGCGTAGTAGGTACACCAGCCGTAATCATAGCCGTTGCCGCCGTAGCTGGCCGCGAAAGAGCCGATGCTGTAGCTAGCCGTGTAGGCGCCGTAGCTGACAACTGGGGCAATTCGGCCGTTAGGCACAATAATCTGTTCGCCAGCAGTTAAACCGTTGATTTCAGCGTCGTTGAGGGCGATGACCTGGCCTTCATCAGCCGAGTAACGCTGGGCAATCGAGGCCGGCGTATCGCCGGCTTTAACTGTATAAACAATGCCGTTTACCGGCGGAATGGCTAGCTTAATGCCGACCGCCACATTATTGCCGCTAAGGCTGTTAGACCAGCGGATGCTGTCAGCGGTTACACCGTACTTATCGCCAATCGAGCCGATAGTATCACCGGCTTGGGTGACATAGTGAATAATATCTTGCTTGGATTTTTGGGCCGTAGATACAATTTGGGGCTTGGCCAGAACTGAAGAGTCGCTGGGCGGGACCGCCAAAATCAGACTGTCGGAGTCGGCCTGATTGCGAATCGCCGTCAGCTCTGATAAATGGGTAATCTGAGCCGCTGTTAAAGCGATTTGAGCCGAAGACAGTGTATCCATTGGATTGGAGGCTGAATTAGCCGTAGCTACCGCGCTGCTAAGCGTGCTGGCCCGGACGGTTTGACTGGCCGAGCGGTTAGTTAAAACAAAGCCGCCAATCGCCAGCAAAAGCACCACATTGCCGGCCACGATGCTCCAGCGGTTAAATTTACGGCGCGATTCTTTATCAAGCTTAGTAACTGGGGATGCCAGGGCTAGGACGGCCTCGGACGGCCGCATTTTATAAGGTCTAATTATCGAGAATAGCTGTTTACGAATATTCAACTCCTAGGAAGCGCTTGCGAGCTAGCTTCCTAAATTTTGCAAACACCAAAAAAACCAGCGTTTACCAAACAATTATAGCAAACCATTCTGATACCACGGCATTTCTAACCTGTTATTAGGGGCTTGACAAACTTCTAAGAACATTCTTTAGTGCAGTATTGTTTGATGGCTTGCTCGTGTTCGGCCTCGGTATGAGAGAAGTGAATCGTGCCGTCATCGCCGGCTACGAAGTATAAGTAATCGGTATTAGAGGGGTGAGCCACGGCTTTTAAGGCGATATCGGCAAAATTGCCTATCGGGCCAGGCGGTAGGCCAACGCGCAGTCGGGTATTGTACGGCGAATCAACCCCTAAGGTTTTACCAGCGCCAGCTTGGCTGGCGGCGTAGAAAGCTGTAACGTCCGAGCCCAGCATCATGCCCTGCCTGAGCCTTAGCAGGAAAACCTGAGCGACTGTTGGTTCGGAGCTGGGGCTGCCGGATTCGGCATAGACAATCGAAGCCAGTGTAATCCCCTGGTAGGTGTTTAAGCCTTGGGCGGCAAAACCGGCGATTATATCTGGAGTGAGATGCTTCTGCATCTCGTCTAAACTTTCTCTAATAATTGTTTCGGGCGGCGTGTTATTAGCCTTTTGGAAGGAGTCCGGGTACAGCATGCCTTCCAGAGTGGCTCCGGTGGGCAAACTGGCCAGCGCTGGGTGGCCGGCGTAAGTCACCGGGCTAAAGGCAATATCAAGCTCGGCTTGGTTATAGCCGGCTTGGCTGAAAGCCTGGCGGATTTGCTTTAAGGTCTTCCCCGGCGGAATGGCTAGCAAATTAACGGCCACATCGCCTTTGACCAGTTTGCTGACAATCTGCGGCGTGCTCATTGACTGGCTGAGCGTATAAGTGCCGGCCTGCAGTTGATTGAACAGCTCGCGGCTGCGGACATAGGTATCGAAAGCCTGCGAACTGCGGATTAAGTCGGCCTTTTTTAAATCCAATCCGATTTCGTGCACCGTGCTGCCGCTAACGACCGTAAACGGTACAGTTTGGGTGGCGGCCGAATTTACGGCGCCAAGGTTGCGGGTGTACCAGCTATGCACTGCCCAAAAACCGCCGATGGCTAGTACCACTACAATCGCTAATATAACCGGCCAGGAGCGCCAAGCTCGGTGGTTTTTGCCTAAATTCCTCATATGGCTACCCTATCACTTTCGGTCGTATCCAAAAAGTCCTGCAAAATGATAGCCGCGGCTTCGGCGTCCAAGTCTTTGGCTTCGTTACCCGCTAGAGGATGAGCTTGGGCACTTACGGATGTAAGGGCCTCATCCTGCCAGTAAAAGGGCAGCTGCAGTTCGGCCTTGGCAGCTTTAGCCCAATCGCGGACGGCGGCAGTTTGGGCGGTTTCGGTACCGTCCAGGCTGCGCGGCAGGCCAACTACTAAGCCAGCGGCCGTATTCTGGACAATTAGTTTTTTGAGTTCGGCCAAAGCTTGGGCCGCTGGCACGGTTTTAATTGGTTCGGCCAGCCGCGCCGCAGTACTGCCGCGGGCAATTCCAACCCGGGCCGACCCAACATCCACCCCTAAAAACTCTTGGTGATTATGGCTGTCCACTGCTATTTGTGCTAGCTTTTACTGGCTGGAGAATTACTTTTACCTTAGCATCTTTTTTAGGAACTTTGGAAACCCAGAATGGGCTTAGCTTAACGTCAACTTCCTTAACCCCTGCCCAGGAACCTAGGGCCGATTTAATATCGCCGACTTTCTTGCCTTCGGCTTGCTTTTTAACACTGGCGATATCGATAATTGGTACGGCGGTGGTGTCTTCGTTAACCGCTAAATCGGCCGAGCTAGGCGAGGCTTGGCTCTTTACCGCGATAGTAGCGTCGTCTAAGAAATTACCATCAAGTTTTTGCTTGGCTTTATCGATTTGATCGGATAGTTTATCCTCGATAACTTGACTTAAATCAGTTTTTTTAACCGTCAGGACAGTGTAAGTAATTTTGATGGTGACATTAGCTGTGCTGGCTGGCTGGCCCACCGATGGAGATGAAGTAATATTGGCATCGCCAGCTTTCATCGTGGTAGTCAGCACATACTCGCCGGCATCTGATAATTTTTTCTCGAAAGCTTTAGCGAAGTCGTCGGCAGTGGTGCCGGCTGTTAGCTTTTGCTTGGCGCCATCAACATCCGATTGGCTTAATATGGTAACAATGTTATCCGTGCCACCGCTGGCCGACCCACTACCTGAAACATCTGAATATCCGGAACCGCTAATGGCAAATGTAGATGTGCCAACATTGTATTTCGAACCAGCAGCTATGGCCTTAATTGTGGTTGAACCAGTGAATCGACAAGGGCTAAAGTTTGGAGTGGTTAAACTCGCGGCGCTTTGAGTGATGTAGCCTAAACTGCTGGTGGTTACCCCTGTGCCGGCTGGTATGGTAGGTGGCGAGCCGCTTACAGACGAACAAGGTATCGAAAACGTTATATTACCGGCAGCTTTGTCGCCGTTATTTTGCGAGCCGGTAGCGGTTACTGATTGATTGCCGTTTTGGTCCATACTTTCCAGCTTGGCCGGGATAACGCCCTTCTTGCTATCTAAGGTCGTGGTGCTGGCCGAAGCTGCTAGATTAAAGCTGGCTGAAATTGGTTCGCTGGAGGTTTTTAGGGTAATTGTGGCTTTGGGCAATACAAAAATCGCCAGAATTATAAAGATTATCAGACCGATGACACCTAGGGCGCCTAGGCCCAGCAGCAGCCTGAATCTATCAAAATTGGGTACTTTGGGCCGCTTAATCTTAGGTGTTTTATCAGCTTTGGCGGCCGGTTTGTCGGCTTCGTCTTCATCGTCTAGGTCGATTGTCTCGGTGTTTTCGGCTTCGTGAGCGGCCGCCAGGGCGCCAACAGAGCCTTTATCGTAATCAATTTTGCCGGGCAGGTCTTCTTCGTCAGTTTCGTCACCAGCTTCAGGAACTTCTTCGGCTGGAGTGTCATGGGCGGCGTGTTTGACGGCACCGGCCGGAGCCTCGGGTATTTCTGGTTTGCTTTGGAGATTTTTGGCTACGTGCAGGCCGGCGGCACCGGCCAGCGGCAGCAATGCGCCCTCGGAAGTTATCAGCACCGGGTTCTTACCGGCCGTATCAGCGCTGCGCTTTAGCAGCTTCATATTCACGATGCTCTGCAGGCTAGCGGCCCGTTTGGGCAGAACCAAGGCCACGACTTTGTGCTCGGCGTTTTCAATTTTGTCGATAATCGACGTAATTTCATCGTCAACATCGATGTAAATTACGTCTTTGGCAGGTTTTGGCGGCATTTTGGCGCTCATACCACGCCTCCTTCGGAAGCAATGTTCAATGAACAATGTTCAATGTTCAATGCATTAGACCATTGAGCATTTAGGCATTCATTGAGCATTGATATTTGAGCATTGAGCATTGGAGTATTCATACTCTAAGCATCCTATTTAGTTTATTCCTCAGAGTGTTGTCGCCCTCGGCGATTCCGGAATTAAGCGTATCCATTCCAACTCTCAGCAAACCCATGGCAGTTATGAAGGTGTGGTCAGTGATGCTGCCGGTGGAGTCTGTTATGCCGACAACTTCTTCGGGTTTGATGTGCTGGACAATCGGCTTGCGGGTAAACGGCAGGCTTTTGTGCCAATCGCTGTCTTCCAGCCGGTCCATCAGCAGCTGCAGGCTAGAGCCACCGCCGCAAAGCAGTATTCGATGCGGCAGGTGATCGAGTTTGGGGAATTCGCTCAGGGCTAGCTCTACTCCGTTAGTCCAAACGTTTAGAGTTTTGGTTAGGGCTTTTTCCAGCTCCGGCTTGTTTTTAGGAGGAATATGCCCAGCCAGGCTTAGCTTAGCAGCTTCGGCTTTCACGAAATCGACGTCCAGTTCACGTTCAATAGCGTGGGTAAAAGCCCGGCCGCCAATGCCGAACATCTTGGTACCCTCCACGCCGCCTTCGTTAACAACAGCAATATCGGTCGTGCCGCCGCCGACATCCATTAAAATGGCGCTGACCGCGGCGTTAGGGTCATCGCCGACCACTGAGCGGGCCACGGCAAACGGTTCAGCGGCGACGGCTAGTAATTCCAGATCCAGCTCGGCGGCAGTCCGCTCTAGGGCTCCGATGTGGATCATCGGCGCGAAGGCCGTGTACATTTCAACTAAAATATCCCGGCCCTGAAAACCAACCGGATTAGTTACCTTATAGCCATCTATATCGATGCGCACCAAGGCGCTGTTGACCAGCCGGACTTCTACGTCCTTGCCGCCCAACTCCCAGGCCAGCTCTTGCCTGGCTTTGGCTTCGGCACGCTCTTGCACTAATTCAATTATCCGAGCCATTTCATCAATGCTTAGTTCTTTACTGGGGGTTTTTCGGGTAAAGCGGACGGTGCTGGTGGTACCTTTAACCAGTTCTCCGGCAATGCCAACAACTCCGGTGCGGGCACTGACGCCGGCCTGCTGTTCGGCTGATGCCAGGGCTTTATCGCAATTAGCTACTACCGCCGCGATATCAGCAATGGCCCCGGCCTGCATATCAGCTAGTTCCTGATGAGCCCGACCAACCCCTATAATTTCAACTTCATCGCCTATAACCTGCCCTACCAAGGCTTTGACAAATTCAGTACCTACATCCAACGCCACCATGTATTCACCGCCCGGCGATTTACCGCGATTAAGACTCTCCGGGGCTTTGGGAATTTTAGTTTTAATGGAATGGCCCAGCGACTTGGCTTTGCCGAGCATATTATTAGGCATAATCAGTATAAATTATAGCACGCTCCATCCCTTTAAAACCTGGTTCACGAGCGTTTTAGCATGCCCCGTTTTCTAAGAATGATTAGTTCTTCACGCTCGCCAAGCTTATAGGTAATAACCATTAGTGTCACAGTAGCATAGGCCGGCCAGGCAACCCACAGCCATTGCCTGAGGCCGCCTAGACTAGGAGGCGGCTTGGTATAAATGGTACCGGTGCCGGTAATGTTGGTGTTGGGGTTAACTATTACGAAGAATTGCAGATAGGCATAATTGCCGTCTGTATCAGAGCCCTGAACTTTGATTGTAAAGCTGCCCTTCTCGGCTCCGGCTTGTTTATAGGTATGGGTAATATCAAACTGGCCGCCATCTTTGCGGCTGATAATGCTGTTCTTGCCGTCACCCCAATCTACATTGAGAGCGTATGGCGGCGTGCCGCCGTTAATACTTAGCGGCCAGCGGATTTCATCGCCAACATAATAGCCTTTATACACGAATGAGGTCTTAAGAATCAGCGGATTCTTTGAGCTGGCGGTGGGCTGACCAGGGACTGCCGACGGACCATTTTGAGTTGTTGCTGGGGTTGGTAGCTTGTCGTAATAAACGGTTATAGGATTCGAAACCGGTCCTTCATCGTCAGTAATATTAAAACTGTGGGCTGTTAGATCATTTTGGCCGGTGAATAAATCAATTGAGATACTAAAGGTGCCGCCGGAGCATAAGGCACTGCCGCTCATAAAGTTATTGCGGAATATCTCCACATAAGCGGCGTTGGCTGGGCAGCTTCCGCCAACGTCAATTGGTACCGCCGAAAAGTGGGTGCCGTCAGTCGGGCTGGTGATTACAGCCGGTGTGGTTACCGGGTCGCCGGGAATCCGCCCGGTCACAAGTATATCCGTAGCGCTGACATGGAAGGTCCAAGCCACTAAGAAAACCCCTGCGCAAAGCAGCAAAAAGACAACCAGAGGATACGCAAATCCTAGCCGTTTTTTTCGGGTTTTGCTGTTTTTAACCGCACGTTTCGTGGTCTTTTGGCGCGACATTTTTGTTTTAGTTAATTAACACCTAAACACTACCACTTTTAGGCTAGTTTGTGAAGTATTTTTTACTGTAAAACGGCTTTGATGCGGCGGACGCCGGCGGCAACCGATTCCTCTTTGGTAATTTTGAATTGCTTGCCACCGTCACCTATTACCCCTGTATGCTCCACGTGCGGACCACCGCAGATTTCGCGGCTAAAGGGTTTTTGCTCATCACCGATGGTATAAACCTTAACTGTATCGCCATATTTGTCGCCGAAGGCTCCAGAGGCGCCTTTTTTGAAAGCTTCGTCAGTTTTCTCTTCCTTGAAATTAACCGGCAGATCCTCGGCTATTTTGGCATTTACAATATCTTCAACCTGCTTGATCTGCTCTGGTGTTACTTTCTCGGGGTGAGAAAAGTCAAAGCGAGTACGCTCGGCAGTTATATTACTGCCGCGTTGAACAATATCGCCGCCTAATACATCTTTGAGGGCTTGATACATCAGATGAGTGGTGGTGTGCAATTTAACAACTTCCGACGAATGGTCGGCCAAGCCGCCCTTAAACATGCCGGTGCTGGCGGTTTGGCTGCGCTGCCGCTGCTCATTCATCAGCTGGTCGAATTCTTTTTGCCAATTATCTGCTTTAGGAATACCTTTCTTGAATGCTTCTTCCAAGCTGAGTTCGACTGGAAAACCGTATGTATCATAAAGTCTAAATAGCACTTCGCCTGTTAGAGCTGAAAAATGGATACCAGCCGAGCCAGCTTTAGTGGTTCCGGAAATAATCAATGACTTGGGTCGAATTAATTTATCAAACTCCCTCAGACCATTACGTAGGGTCTGGCGGAAGATTTTTTCTTCGCGGATAAAGGCAGCAAGCACGTCTTTTTCCCGCTCGGCCACCTCAGGAAAATCAGCTTTATATAAATCGGTAACTATCGGCGCAACTTTGGCGCATAAATCCTGTTCGATGCCAAGCTCAAATGCATAGCGGATAGCCCGGCGTAGCAGGCGACGTAGTACATAACCTTGCTGCTTGTTGCTTGGAGCTACTCCATCGACCGCCAAAAACACTCCGGCCCGTAGATGGTCTGCAATCACCCGCATGCTAGTTTGATATTGTTCGTACTTTTTGCCACTAAGTTGTTCAAGACTATCAATGATCGGCTTTAGCAAACTTATCTTGAACATATCTGGGTTATCGTTGACTGCTGCAGCAATCCGTTCTAGGCCTCCTCCAAAATCAACGTTTGGTTTAGGTAAAAGTTCAAACTTAGTACCATTTTTGCGGTAAGCCATGAATACGTTGTTGCCAATTTCGCCAAATCGGCCGCAGTCGCAGTTAGGATGACAGTGTTTGCCATATTTTGGATTGTGATCCAACCCATAGTCATAAAACATTTCGCTATCTGGGCCGCCGGGCTCGCCGTCGCGCATATTGGCCGGCGGCCCTTCGCGGCTCCACCAATTTTTAGTAGCATCGTAGTAAAATATGCGGCCGGCCTGCATACCTTTGTTATAAGCATTGGTTTCATTGCCTAACTCAACTTCTTTAGCATCAATTCCCTCTTGCTCAAACAAATCCTTCCAGATCTTAGCGCTTTCTGTATCCTTGGGCACTCCATTCTTTTCATCACCTATAAAGCAGGTAACATAAATTTTTTGAGGATCTAGCTCTATAACTTTTGTATAAAAATCCCAAGCCCATGGTAATTGATCCTCTTTAAAATAATCGCCCAGGCTCCAGTTGCCCAGCATTTCAAAAAAGGTCGTGTGTCGGTTGTCGCCTACCTCGTCCATATCCTCGGCCCTAAAGCAGGTCTGACTGTCTACGAGTTTGGTGCCCTGCGGATGTGGCTGCCCCAACAAATATGGCACTAGCGGCTGCATGCCGCTGCCGGTAAATAGAGTGGTGGGGTCATCCTGCGGCACTAAAAGCGCCCGCGGGATAACTTTATGCCCTTTAGCCTCAAAATACTCGAGGTATTTTTTGCGGATTTCCTGTGCTGTCATTAGAACTATTTTAACAGAGGTAAAGTTAAACTACTATGCCGCCCCCAAGGCATTCATCTCCGGAGTAAAAGACCACTGATTGGCCTGGAGCAAATGCCCTGACCTCTTCCTCAAGCTCTGCTTCCCACGCAGAAATACTTAACTTATTAAGTTTTTTGACAGGAATCAATTTTGCCCGGTGGCGAGTGCGGATTAACAGTTTTTGGCCGGGACTTGGCTTGCCATTAATCCAATGCGGCGAGGTCAACTTAACCTTATTGCTCCAGAGTTTTTCGTCCTGTAAATCGGTAGTTACGTATACTTCATTCCGTTTCATGTCTTTACCGGTGACGTAATAAGGCGTGCCGCCGCCAAGTTCTAGTCCGTGGCGCTGGCCGATGGTATAAAAAATAGCTCCGTCGTGCTCACCGACGGTTTTACCGGCTTGGTCGATAATCGGGCCGGGTTTAGCCTCGACATACTGCTGTAAAAACTCCTTGATTCCCACTTTACCGACGAAACAGATTCCCATGCTTTCTTTCTTGTCCGCCGTGGCCAGTTTAAACTTTGCAGCCAGTTCCCTGACCTGCGGCTTGGTGTACTCCCCCAGCGGAAACAGGGTTTTTTGAAGTGCGCCTTTACTAACCCGATATAGAAAATAAGTTTGGTCCTTGTTGGTATCTTTGGCCATAAATAACCGACCGTTTTTTGTGCTGGCATAGTGGCCAGTCGCTACCAGATCCGCTCCATCTTCTAGAGCTGTGCTTAGAAACAGCTTGAACTTGATTTCCTGGTTGCACATGATGTCAGGATTCGGCGTGCGGCCAGCTTTAAACTCATCAAGCATGTAATCAACTACTTTGTGCTGGTAGTCTTTCTCGAAGTCGTAGAGTTTAAAATCAATGCCCAGCTGGACGGCTACCCGTTTGGCGTCCTGATAATCTTCTTGCCAGGGGCACGGCAGACCCGGCAAATCGCGGCTCCAGTTTTTCATGTAAACGCCAACTACGTTGTAGCCCTGTTGTTTCAGCAAAGCCACGG
>Ga0070682_100001226_pt1 | contig 14606 bp, 12 predicted proteins | sample KBSC63LmetaG_FD_64668 | JGI IMG/M metagenome (GOLD analysis project Ga0070682, IMG submission 64668) | Corn rhizosphere microbial communities from Kellogg Biological Station, Michigan, USA - KBS C6-3L metaG | ecosystem: Host-associated > Plants > Roots > Rhizosphere | place: USA: Michigan... | reverse complement strand
CCTAACACGAGGGCAATAAAAGCTCTTGGGGTTATTTTTCCAACTGGATATATGAGGGGAGAAGAGCCGAAATTTTCATTGAAAAAACCGACCTGGGGATTTCAAGCTGCGCCTGCAGGCCGAGCGGTGGAAATCGCATTCTATTACTCCAGAGAAAATCCCGATGTTTTAGAACGCGTATTTGGAAAGATCGGCGTGCCAATATTTTGTGCGACGTTCGACAGTGGGGAGCGGATGTTAGTAGTAGCTCAACAGAGGGACTTTGATCCTGCATGTCTTCCGACTTCGGATCAGATCAAAAAGGGGGCGATGCTTCCGCTAACCGACGATTTGCCTGCTCCCGGCGAGCAGCGCAACGGTCTGAACGGAATTTTTTGGAGTGATCCGAAGGACACAGGAACGCTCCACGTTATAGATATTGGTGGTTTGGCTGTTAGAAACGATGGGGAGCAAAAGAAATAATACGCGGCAATTTTTGATAAGAATCAGATGTTGACATCGACGATCGTGCTGACTATATTCCTACAACCTCACCCACGAGGGGCGCGCTCATGAGGCGTCGTGTTCGCGGGGTGGGGTCGGCGCTCGCTCCGTCCGGTCAACGTAACCGGCGGACCGGGAGGCGCTTTAGGTACCGTCCGCGGGCATGTGACAGACCCGCTGCCATTCTTGGCTGGACGGGGATTGAACCGGGCGGGGTAATCCCGCTCGCGCATCCGCCTCAATCCGCTCCCAAGGCGGGTTCCGGGTGCGTCCCGGCAGCCGCAAGGCGGCCGGCGAAAACGGGTTCTCGTCCCCGGAAGTGCGGCCCCGCGCCAAAAACCGCCGAAGGGTGCTGGCAACAGTGCCCGTGCTGGAGCGCCGCGAGGCGCCCGCCGCCGCAAGGCGGACACGGAAGGTCTGAGACGCCGAACGGCGCTCCGGCCCCCTCGTTTTAAGACGAGGGTGAAGCAAGTCCCGGCGCGAGCCGGGAAACCGAAATGGGGAGATGCCAATCCGCGCGAAATCCTTCGCGCGGAAACGAAGGAGTGTGTGTGGATGAAAGGGAAATTGATTGAGGCAATTGACTCTCAATCGTCATGGCCGGGCTTGTCCTGGCCATCCACGTCTTGCTGTGCGGCAATGCTTCAAGGCGTGGATGCCCGCAACAAGTGCGGGCATGACGGAGTAAGGACTTCGCCATGCGCCTGAACCCGCGCAAAGCGAAAGCCCGCCGCTTGGCGGCGGCGGAAACGCGGCTCCTCTCGGCCAGGATCGACGAGTGCCGGCTGATCGCGGCCTGGCTCTGGGCGAGCACCTTCGATGCCATGATGCAGGCCGATAGCCGCGCGGCCATCAAGGCCGCCTGGCGGCGCTGGAAAGAAGCGCTGCCGTTCATGCATTTCTTCGCGACCTACGGCGTCCTGCATCTCGGATGCAAGAGGCCCGCCTGCCGGCGGGCGCGCCGCTGCGCCTGCGATTCCATGCGCTGCGTGCGATACGAGACGCTTTCCCGCGAGGAGGCGCTGGAAGGGCAAATCTGCTTCAACCGCTTCGTCTATTGCATGCGCGCGCCGGAAGACGAGTCGGAACAGAGGGTTAGGGGTGGGGCGTGAAGTTTCGATTCAAATAAGTGTGCCAAGGGCGTTTTGCCGAGTCGGAATTCGGCGGAGTCGCATCGTACCGCAAGAGCCTAGGTGCTCATTTTCCCCTCTCCCACAAGGGGAGAGGGGAAAAGCGCTCGCGCCCCGGAATGACAGGGTGCTTCGAACAGATCTTAATGGCCGGCATGATGGCCGACATGCGCGAAGTGGCGGCTCTTGCGGCGCGCCGCTTTCGGCTTGGCGGGCATCGAAGCCTCGGCGTGCTCGGCGAGCTCGGCGGCGGTGATCCAGCGCTCGGCAAGGTTTTTCCAGGTCGTCCTGGAATCCCGGTCGCTGCTCGCCCGCGCCATTCTGTTGCACTCGGCGGCGTGACGGCGAAATTCAGTAGAAGGAACCATTTTCGGCCTCTCTTCATCCCACCGCGGGCAAAGAACGCGAAAAGGGGCATTTTTGTTCCCGATAGCCGAAAAGAACATTGGGGGAACTCTTGCCAGATGAGAACAAATAGGGTACATTCCCCCTGTTCTGTTCTCATATGATTTTCTCTCAGGTTTTCGAGGCGATCTTTCAAATCATCCACTAGGCACGCAGGCGGGAGCCCTTTATGTCGCAATCATCAGCAGCCCTTCGACTCGTTGAAAGCAATTCCATGGACAAGACCAAGGCGCTCGACGCCGCCCTTTCCCAGATCGAACGCAATTTCGGCAAGGGCTCGATCATGCGCCTCGGCAAGAAGGGCGCTTCGATGGACGTCGAGGCGATCCCCTCGGGCTCCTTGGGGCTCGATATCGCGCTCGGCATCGGCGGCCTGCCCAAGGGCCGGGTGGTCGAAATCTACGGGCCGGAATCGTCGGGCAAAACCACGCTTGCGCTGCATGCCATCGCCGAAGCGCAGAAGCGCGGCGGCACCTGCGCCTTTATCGACGCGGAACATGCGCTCGATCCTTCTTATGCCAGGAAGCTCGGCGTCAATGTCGATGACCTTCTGATTTCGCAGCCGGACGCCGGCGAGCAGGCGCTCGAGATCGCCGACACGCTCGTGCGCTCCGGCGCGGTCGATATTCTGGTGGTCGATTCGGTCGCGGCCCTCGTGCCGCGCAACGAACTCGACGGCGAAATGGGCGACGTGCAGCCCGGCTCGCAGGCCCGCTTGATGAGCCAGGCGTTGCGCAAGCTCACGGCTTCGATCTCCAAATCGAAGACGATGGTGGTCTTCATCAACCAGATCCGGATGAAGATCGGCGTCATGTACGGCTCGCCAGAAACCACTAGCGGCGGCCACGCGCTGAAGTTCTACGCTTCCGTGCGCCTCGATATCCGCCGCATCGGCGCGATCAAGGAGCGCGACGAGGTGATCGGCAACCAGACGCGCGTCAAGGTCGTGAAGAACAAGCTCGCGCCGCCGTTCAAGCAGGTCGAGTTCGACATCATGTATGGCGAAGGCGTCTCCAAGACGGGCGAACTCATCGATCTCGGCATCAAGGCCGGCGTCGTCGAGAAGTCCGGCGCCTGGTTTTCCTGGGACAGCCAGCGGCTGGGGCAGGGGCGCGAAAACGCCAAGACCTTTCTGAAGGACAATCCGGAAATCGCGAACAAGATCGAAGCCGCCATCCGCCAGAACGCAGGGCTCATCGCCGAGCAGATCCTCGGGCCGATCGAAGCCGGCGACGAGACCGGGGATGACGGCGGCGAATCCGACGCAGCCGAAGCCTGAACGGGCCCCCGCACCGTAGGCTGCTTCGTCCGCCGCTTTTCTCGCGAGGCAGCCCCTTCGGCTGAACACCGCCCGCCCGGACACTGCCTGTCCGCGGCGGGCGGGTTCTTTTGTAATTCCAGGCTTTTGCGGGGGTAAGCCTCGACACCGGCGGCGGCGCTCTATAGACATCGCCCGTCATGCACGGCGTCAACGAAATCCGCTCCACCTTCCTCGACTTCTTCAAGCAAGAAGGCCACGAAATCGTGCCCTCGTCGCCGCTCGTGCCGCGGAACGACCCGACGCTCCTCTTCACCAACGCGGGCATGGTGCAGTTCAAGAACGTCTTCACCGGCGCCGAGAAACGCCCTTACCTGCGCGCGGTCACCGCGCAAAAATGCGTGCGCGCCGGCGGCAAGCATAACGATCTCGAAAATGTCGGCTACACCGCCCGGCATCACACCTTCTTCGAGATGCTGGGGAATTTCTCGTTCGGCGACTACTTTAAGGAGCGCGCGATCGATCTCGCGTGGCGGCTCCTAACAAAGACCTACGGGCTTCCGAAAGAGCGGCTCCTAATCACGGTTTATGCCGAGGACGACGACGCCTTCAATCTATGGAAAAAAGTCGCGGGGCTGCCGGAATCGAAGATCATCCGGATCGGCACTTCCGACAATTACTGGTCGATGGGCGATACGGGCCCCTGCGGGCCATGCTCGGAAATCTTCTACGATCACGGCGACAAGATCCCCGGCGGCCCCCCCGGCTCGCCGGACGCGGAGGGCGACCGCTTCATCGAGATCTGGAATCTCGTCTTCATGCAGTTCGACCAGGTGCCGGGCGGGAAAAAGGTACCGCTGCCGAAGCCGTCGATCGACACCGGCATGGGGCTCGAGCGTGTCGCGGCCGTCTTGCAAGGCGTGCACGACAATTACGAGATCGATCTTTTCCAGGCGCTGATCCGCGCGAGCGTGGAGCTCACGCACGTTCCCGCGGAAGGCGCCCATCAGGCAAGCCATCGCGTGATTGCGGACCACCTGCGCGCTTCTTCGTTTCTGGTCGCGGACGGCGTTTTGCCGTCGAACGAGGGGCGCGGTTACGTCCTTCGCCGCATCATGCGGCGCGCGATGCGGCACGCGCAGCTTCTCGGCGCGAAAGATCCGCTGATGTGGCGGCTCGTGCCCGCGCTGGTGCGCGAAATGGGTCAGGCTTACCCGGAGCTGATCCGCGCCGAGGCGCTGATTGCCGAAACCTTGAAGCTTGAGGAAACACGTTTCCGCCGCACGCTCGATCGCGGCCTCTCGCTTTTGGAAGAAGAGAGCAAGGGGCTGAAAGCGGGCACGAAATTTTCCGGCGAGACCGCGTTCAAACTCTATGACACCTACGGGTTTCCGCTCGATCTTACGCAAGATGCACTGCGCCCGCGCGGGATCGAGGTCGACACCAAGACCTTCGAATCTGCGATGGAAGAGCAGCGCGAAAAGGCGCGCGCGGCCTGGGCGGGCACCGGCGACGCGGGCGACGAAGCGGTCTGGTTCGCGATCAAGGAAAAGCATGGCGCCACCGAATTTCTCGGTTACGAAACCGAAATTGCCGAGGGCATCGTCGCGGCGCTGGTGAAAGATGGAAAGAGTGTCACGTCGCTGAAAACGGGCGAGCGCGGCGCAATTTCTCTCAATCAGACGCCGTTCTACGGCGAATCCGGCGGCCAGATCGGGGATACGGGTTTGCTCAAGGGCGAGGGCGTTCTCTTTCGCGTCGAGGATACGCAGAAAATGGCGGGCGACGTCTTGGCGCATTTTGGCGTGGTCGAGAAAGGCGAGTTGAAGGCGAATCTGCCGCTCTCGCTGGAAGTCGATCACAAGCGCCGAGCCGGCATCCGCCGCAACCATTCGGCGACGCATCTTCTGCACGAAGCGCTTCGCCAGGTGCTCGGCGATCACGTCGCGCAAAAAGGCTCGCTCGTGGCGCCCGATCGATTGCGTTTCGATATTTCGCATCCGAAGCCGGTCGAGCTGAAGGAAATCGCCAAGGTCGAGGATATCGCCAATACCGCCGTGCTCGAAAACGCGCCGGTGATCACGAAACTCATGGCCGTCGACGACGCGATCGCGTCGGGCGCCCGCGCGCTGTTCGGCGAGAAATACGGCGACGAAGTTCGCGTCGTGTCCATGGGCGCGGGCGGCGGCAACGGGATGGGCTGGTCGGTCGAGCTCTGCGGCGGCACGCATGTCATGCGCACCGGCGATATCGGCTTGATCGCGGTCGTGTCGGAAAGTGCCGTTGGGTCGGGCGTTCGGCGCATCGAAGCGCTTACCGGGGACACCGCGCGGCATCATTTGCAAAACGAAGCGCGTGGCTTCCGCGATGTCGCGGCACAGATCAAAGCGCCGATACAAGAAGTGCCGGCGCGACTCGAGAGTCTGATCGAGGATCGCAAGCGGCTCGAGCGCGAGCTCTCGGAAGCCAAGAAAAAAATCGCGATGGGCGGTGGCGGCAGCAACGCCGACGACGCGGCACGCGCTATCGGCGACGTCAAATTTCTCGCCCGTGCGGTGCATGGCATCGAGATGAAAGACCTCAAAAGCCTCGCCGACGAGGGTAAGAAACAGGTTCGCTCGGGCGTGGTCGCAATTGTCGGCGTCAATGCCGAAGGCAAAGCGGGCGTTGTTGTCGGCGTCACCGACGATCTTGTGAAGCGCTTCAACGCCGTCGATCTTGCGCGCCGTGCCGCCGAGGCTCTCGGCGGAAAAGGCGGCGGCGGCCGCGCCGACATGGCGCAGGCGGGCGGGCCGGACGGCTCGAACGCGGAGGCAGCGCTGAACGCGATCGCCGACGCGATAGGTTCAGCGTAGATGCGCGAATTTCGCCAGTCCGAACGAGGGCTCGCGTGAGGCGGCCTGCCGGAACACCCGCGCAAACGGGAACGGGCTCGCTTCGTCATTCCATCTACGAGATTTTGGAGCCGGGCGCGGTCGGCCAGCGCATTGCCCTGATCGTCAACCGGCTTCTGATGATCCTGATCGTCATCAATCTTGCGGCGGTCACGCTGGAATCGGTGCCGTCGATCGAGAGCAGCTACCGGTTTCTCTTCGGGGCGATTGAAGCCGTATCGCTCGTCGCGTTCACGATCGAATATCTTTTGCGCATCTGGATCGCACCGGAACACGCGCCTTATCATCACTTGCCTGCGTGGCGGGCGCGGCTGAGATTCATGGTGAGCGCGGAAGGGATCGTCGATCTTCTCGCCGTGCTGCCGTTTTGGCTGGCGATCTTTTTCCAGGCAGACCTCCGGTTTCTGACGGTCTTCCGCTTCATCCGCTTTCTGAAGCTCGCGCGCCATTCGGCCGCGATGCGTTCGCTTTTGAACGCGATCTATAGCGAACGCCGTGCTTTATTGGGCGGGATCGTCATCCTGGTCGGGACGATGATGATTACGGCTTCGATCATGCATCTCGCCGAGAAGGATGCGCAGCCGGACAAGTTTGGCACCATCCCCGACGCGATGTGGTGGGCGATCGTCACGCTCGGCACGGTAGGTTACGGAGACGTTGTCCCCGTTACGCAGTTCGGAAAGCTGGTGGCGGGGGTCACGATTTTGTTCGGGTTGATGATGGTCGCGCTGCCCGTCGGCATTATCTCGACCGCGTTCGCCAACGAAATCCACCGCCGCGACTTTGTCGTCACCTGGGGAATGGTCGCGCGCTTTCCGCTTTTTTCGGGCCTGACGGCGGCCGAGATCGCCGACGTCATTAAGCTTCTGCGCGCGCAGATTTTCGAACCGGGCGATGTCATCATCCGGCAGGGCGAGCCGGGTCATTCGATGTTTTTCATCGCGGGCGGCGAGGTCGAGATCGAGTTACCGAAAAAGCGGGTGCGGATCGGCGCCGGAAATTTTTTCGGCGAAATGGCGGTTCTGAAGAACGCCAAGCGTTCCGCGACGGTGACGGCAGGATCGAGAGCCAATCTTCTTGTTCTGGAAGCACACGACTTGCGTGCGCTTATGAATCGGGAGCCGCGAATTGCGGAACGCATCCGCGGCGTGATGCGCAATCGGCAAGCTGTCCGAAAGGGAAAAAAGTAGCGATGGCTTAAGCCATCGCTCTCTTCATGTTTTCATCGATCTTGTCGAGGAATCCTGTCGTCGAGAGCCACTTCTGGTCGGCGCCGACGAGAAGGGCGAGATCCTTCGTCATGAATCCGGCCTCGACGGTTTCGACCGAAACTCTTTCCAGCGTCGCGGCAAATTTGGCGAGTTCGCTGTTGTTGTCGAGCTTTGCGCGATGTGCGAGGCCGCGTGTCCAGGCGAAGATCGACGCCATCGAATTCGTCGAGGTTTCCTTGCCCTTTTGATGCTCGCGATAGTGACGCGTGACGGTACCGTGTGCGGCTTCGGATTCGACGATTTTTCCGTCGGGCGTCGTGAGGACGGATGTCATGAGGCCGAGCGAGCCAAAGCCTTGCGCGACCGTGTCGGACTGAACGTCGCCGTCGTAATTCTTGCATGCCCAGACGTAACCGCCGGACCATTTCAGCGCGGACGCGACCATGTCGTCGATCAGCCGGTGCTCGTAGTGAATCTTCTTTTTCTCGAACTCGGCCTTGAATTCCTTGTCGTAGATTTCCTGGAAAATGTCTTTGAAGCGGCCATCGTAAATTTTCAGGATCGTGTCTTTGGTCGAAAGATAAACCGGATAGCCGCGCGAGAGCCCGTAATTCAGCGAAGCGCGGGCGAAATCGCGGATCGAATCGTCGAGGTTGTACATCGCGAGAGATACGCCGCTCGACGGCGCCTGAAACACCTCGTGCTCAATCACCTTGCCATCCTCGCCGGTGAATTTAATCGTGATTTTTCCTTTGCCGGGGAACGTGAAATCGGTGGCGCGATATTGATCGCCATAAGCGTGACGGCCGATGATGATTGGCTGCGTCCAGCCTGGCACGAGGCGAGGGACGTTCCGGCAGATGATGGGCTCGCGGAAAATCACGCCGCCAAGGATGTTGCGAATAGTCCCGTTCGGAGAGCGCCACATTTTCTTGAGGTGATATTCCTCGACCCGGCCCTTATCGGGGGTAATGGTTGCGCACTTCACACCCACGCCGACTTTCTTGATCATCTCGGCGGCGTCGACGGTGACCTGATCCTCGGTCTGGTCGCGATGTTCGACACCGAGATCGTAATAGAGAAGGTCGATATCGAGATAAGGATGTATGAGTTTGTCTTTAATCAGCTTCCAGATGATGCGAGTCATCTCGTCGCCGTCGAGCTCGACGACTGGATTTTTGACCTTAATTTTCGCCATGTGGAACGACTTTCCATAAAAAGCCCCACGGCGGCGGCCAGCGGAGCGAATTTAGTATCTCCCCAGAACGAGGCCGCGAGGCTATAGCATCGCGCGAAGCATTGAGAAAGCGAACCTTCGTCGAGACGCAGTGAAATTCGTGGAAGAGAATATGCCGGGTTCGGGTACCGACAAAACAAAGGAATGGCTGACGGGCGGGCCCTTTATCGTTTTGGTTGAGCCGCAGATGGGCGAGAACATCGGCGCAGTCGCTCGCGTCATGGGAAATTTCGGCTTGTCACGGCTGCGGGTCGTGAAGCCACGCGACGGCTGGCCCAATACCGCGGCCCGGCGCTCGGCATCGGGTGCCGATCGTATTCTGGACGAGGCAGGATTGTTCGACACAGTCCAGGAGGCTGTTGCCGATTGCAGTTTTGTCGTCGCCTCGACGGCCCGGCAACACGCACAGGCAAAAGAAGTCGTAGGCCCCGGCGAGAACGGGGAGCGTGTTTTCGCGAAAGTCTCGGCGGGCGAGAATGTCGCCATTCTTTTTGGCCGCGAGCGGAGCGGGCTGGAAAGCGAAGAAGTGGGGCTTGCGGATATCGTGGTCACGCTTCCGGTGAACCCGGCGTTTGCATCGCTTAATCTCGCGCAGGCTGTGGCGATTGTGGGGTACGAATATTTCAAGCTGCAGACAAAGGGCGAGCTGCCTTTTCAGACGCCGGATAAGTCGATATCCGCGTCGAAACAACAGCTCTATGCATTTTTCGATACGCTCGAACATGAGCTTGAGCGCGTGGAATTTTTTCGCCCGCCGGAAAAGCGGTCGACCATGCTGATCAACCTTCGGAATATTTTTAACCGCATGGTTTTGTCGCAGCAGGATGTGCGAACGCTGCACGGTGTGATCATGGCGCTTGTGCAGGGCCGGCGCGGGCCGGCGAGGGGTGGCGTCTTGGATGGACAAGAAGCCGAAGTTTTGCGGACGTTACTTGCCGAACACGCGGCGGGGAGAGTGCCCTCGGAGCAGGCGCCGGTGCGGGGATTGGCGCGGCTGTTGCGGCGCAATCCGACCGAATCCGAGCGCAGTTTGTGGACAGGCCTCACCAATGACCGGCGCTTTGCGGGCAGGGGCTTCAAACGGCAAGTGCCGGTGGGTCCGCATATCGCCGATTTCGTGTCGTTTCCGCTGCGAACGGTAATTTCACTTCTCCCTGCCAATGAAGCGAAAGACGCGGTCCGCTCACGCCATGAAAGAAACAAATGGCTTTCGGAGCACGGCTACCGGATCATTGAAGTTTCGGCATCGGATGTCGATGCGGATGTGAACCGACTGCTCGATCGGCTGGATGCCGATCTTGCGCAAGGATAGCAACGATGGGGCAAACCCATACGGTTCTCGTGTTCGACTCCGGCCTTGGCGGGCTCACGGTGCTGCGCGAGATCGAGCGGCAGCGCCCCGATCTTCGGCTAACTTATGCCGCCGACGATGCGGCGTTTCCTTACGGGCGGCTGGACGATCGTGCGCTCATTGAACGCGTCGTGACAGTCATTGGCCGGTTGCTGGAAAATCTAAAACCTGACCTTGCCGTGATTGCGTGCAACACGGCTTCGACACTGGCGCTTCCGCCGCTGCGCGCCCGTTTCGCGATTCCATTTGTCGGAACGGTGCCGGCGATCAAGCCCGCCTGCGAGCAATCGCAGACAAAACGCGTCAGCGTGCTCGCGACGGCCGGCACGGTGAAACGCGACTATACGCAAGCGCTGATCCGCGAATTCGGCGCGGGTTGCAAAGTGACGCTCGTCGGGAGCGAAAGGCTCGCGAGTCTCGCGGAAGCGATGCTCCGCGGCGAGGCGGTTTCCTCCGCCGACATTCGAGCCGAAATCGAGCCTTGTTTCGTCGACGACGGTGCGCGCACCGACACGATCGTGCTCGCCTGCACGCATTACCCGCTGATTCTGGAACGCTTCGTGGAACTCGCGCCCTGGCCTGTGACCTGGATCGATCCGGCGGAGGCGATCGCGCGGCGGGCGTCGAGCCTGCTCACCGGGCAGGGAACGCCCGCCAAGCGCGAGGTAGCGGCCTATTTCACCAGCGGGAAGGACCCGAACGAGGCGCTTCTGCGCTCGCTCGCGTTTTTCGACGTGAAACCCGCGAAAAGCAACGATCTTCTCCTTCCGGTTTGACAATCAGGCCCGCTTGCGGCTATTTCCAGCACGCTTGGCGGGCCTTTCGGCCCGCTTGGCTTTTCCAGCACCCGCGATGGATACCGGCGCACGGTACTCCATCTGTCGGCCGGAAATTCCGGCAGAGGAGGGCGCGATCCAACGTTTGAGAGAAAGAAGGGATCTGCGATGTCAAAGCGTTTGTCGGCGAAGCACAAGCTCGACCGCCGCATGGGCGAAAATATCTGGGGCCGCCCGAAGAGCCCCGTCAACCGCCGCGAATATGGACCCGGCCAGCACGGCCAGCGCCGCAAAGGAAAGCTCTCCGATTTCGGCGTGCAGCTCCGCGCGAAGCAAAAGCTTCGCGGCTACTACGCCAACATCACCGAGCGGCAGTTCCGCAACATCTATAAAGAGGCATCGCGTCAGCGCGGCGACACCGGCGCGCTTCTGATCGGCCTCTTGGAGCGACGCCTCGACGCGGTCGTGTATCGCGCGAAATTCGTGCCGACGGTGTTTTCGTCCCGCCAGCTCATTTCGCACGGGCATGTCAAAGTGAACGGCAAGCGCGTCACGGTGCCGAGCTATCGCTTGGATGTCGGCGATGTCGTCGAGCTTCGCGAAAAGGCAAAGGATCTCGTGATCGTGATCGAGGCCGCGCAGTCGACCGAGCGCGAAGTGCCGGATTACATCGAAGTGGATGAGAGCAAGAAGAGTGCGAAGCTCACCCGCGTGCCGGGGCTCACCGAAGTGCCGTATCCGGTGCAGATGGAGCCGCACCTCGTGGTCGAGTATTACTCGCGCTAAGATTTCTAAAACCGGAAATAAAAAAGGCCGCTTCGAAAGCGGCCTTTTCTTTATCTTTCAAGAGGCGTCAGGCCTGCGCGGGCGTGCGCAGCGCGACGCCTTTTTCCTTCAGCGTGCCCTGCAATTCGCCGGCCTGAAACATTTCGCGAATGATGTCGCAGCCGCCGACAAATTCACCTTTGACGTAAAGCTGCGGAATGGTCGGCCAGTTGGAATAACTCTTGATGCCCTGGCGCAGGTCGTCAGAGTCGAGGACGTTCACGCCTTTATAGGGAACGCCCAGATAGTCGAGAATCTGCACGACCTGTCCGGAAAATCCGCATTGCGGGAATTGCGGCGTGCCTTTCATGAAAAGCACGACATCGTTCGACTTCACCTGCTGGTCGATGAATTCCTTTGCACTCATAGTTCTTCCTCAGTGTCCTTGCGGGATCGCGGTCTGCAACGCGAGCGCATGCAGCGCTCCGCCCATTGAACCTTTCAGCGCAGCATAGACCATCTGATGCTGCTGCACACGGCTCTTTCCGCGAAAGCTTTCGGCTACGACCGTGGCGGCATAATGGTCGCCGTCGCCGGCAAGATCGCGGATTTCAACCTCGGCGTCGGGGATCGATTCCTTGATCAGGCGTTCGATATCCCGGGCATCCATGGCCATCGGCGGTGCCTCCTCACACGGTGAGCTCGCCCGCCATATAGGAGGGCAGCCACGACTCATGCAGCTTATGCAAGCTTGATACCAATATTGGGTCGGTGCCGGGCAGCGTCAATTGGCGCCCCCCGGTTGTTCCCAGGTGCCGCAGCGGGACGCCATTCTTGCGGGCCGCGGCTTCGACTTTCGGCAGGTCGGCGGGTTTCACGGTGAGCAAATAGCGAGCTTGATCTTCACCGAACCAGAAAGCGTGGGCAGGCATGTCGGCGTGGGCGGCCTTGAGTGTGGCGCCGATGCCAGAAGCCATTGCCATTTCCGCGAGCGCGACGAGCAAACCTCCATCGGAAAGATCGTGGACGGCGGTGGCGGTGCTGCTCCCGATCAGGTCGCGGACAAAGTCGCCGTTACGCTTTTCCACCGAGAGATCGACGGGCGGCGGTGCGCCTTCCTCGCGGCCAAGGACGGTAGCGAGAAAAGAGGATTGGCCAAGCCAGCCTTTGGTTTCGCCGATCAGCAAAACTTCCTCGCCTTCGCTCTTGAAAGCGAGTGTTGCAGATTTCGCAAGATCGTCGAGGATGCCAACAGCACCGATCGTGGGCGTCGGCAGAATGCCGCGGCCGTTGGTTTCGTTGTAGAGCGAGACGTTCCCCGAAACGACGGGGAAGTCGAGCGTTTTGCAGGCCTCTGCGATGCCGCGCACGCAATAGACGAACTGGCCCATGATCTCGGGCCGCTCGGGATTGCCGAAATTCAAATTGTCGGTGACGGCGAGTGGACGCGCGCCGACCGCCGTGAGATTGCGCCAGGCTTCCGCGACCGCTTGCTTGCCGCCTTCGAACGGGTCGGCTTCGCAATAGCGCGGCGTGACATCGGTCGTCATCGCAAGCGCTTTCGGTCCTTCGTTTACGCGCACGACGGCGGCGTCGCCGCCGGGGCGCTGCACTGTGTTGTTCAAAATCAAATGATCATACTGCTCCCACACCCAGCGCTTGGAGCTAAGGTCCGGCGAGCCGATCAACTCTTCGAGCGCCGCCGCAATCGAAACCGGACATGGAACGGAGTTAGGATCGAGCACCGGAAGTTTTTTCGGTTCCGCAAACGGGCGATTATATTCGGGCGCTTCGTCGCCGAGCTCCTTGATCGGCAGGTCGGCCATGACGTCGCCGTGGTAGCGCACGATGAAACGGGAAGAATCGGTGGTCTTGCCGACGATCGCGAAATCGAGCCCCCACTTCTTGAAGATCGCTTCTGCTTCTTTTTCTTTCTCAGGCTTCAGCACCATCAGCATGCGCTCCTGGCTTTCGGAGAGCATCATCTCGTAGGCGGTCATCGCTGCTTCGCGCGTCGGCACGGAATCGAGATCGAGGGTGATGCCGAGATCGCCCTTGGCGCCCATTTCGACGGCGGAGCAGGTGAGGCCGGCGGCGCCCATGTCTTGGATCGCGATGACGCAGCCCTTCGCCATGATTTCAAGCGAGGCTTCAAGCAAAAGTTTTTCGGAAAACGGATCGCCGACCTGAACGGTCGGACGCTTTTCCTCGGAGTCTTCGCCGAATTCGGCGGAAGCCATCGTCGCGCCATGGATACCGTCGCGGCCGGTTTTCGAGCCGAGATAAACGACGGGCCGTCCGACGCCGGTCGCCTTGGCGTAGAAAATCTTGTCTTTCTCGGCGAGGCCGACGGCCATCGCATTCACGAGATTGTTGCCGTCGTAGCGCGAGTGGAAACCGACCGAGCCGCCGACCGTCGGCACGCCGAACGAGTTTCCGTAGCCGCCGATGCCCGCGACGACACCGGAGACGAGCGAGCGCGTCTTCGGATGTTTCGGATCGCCGAAGCGCAGCGAATTGAGGCAAGCGATCGGGCGCGCGCCCATCGTGAATACGTCGCGCAGAATTCCCCCGACGCCGGTTGCCGCACCCTGATAGGGCTCGATGAAAGAGGGGTGGTTGTGGCTCTCCATCTTGAAAACGCAGGCGAGTCCATCGCCGATGTCGATGACACCCGCGTTCTCGCCCGGGCCCTGGATGACCCACGATGCTTTCGTCGGCAGGCCGCGCAAATGCGTTTTCGAGGATTTGTAGGAGCAATGCTCGTTCCACATCGCCGAAACGATGCCGAGCTCGGTGAAGCTCGGATCGCGTCCGATCAGCTTGCGAAAGCGCTCGTATTCGTCGGGCTTCAACCCGTGCTCGGCGACAAGCTCTGGCGTGATCTTCGGTCGGTTGGGGATCATCAGGCGGCTTCAAGCGTCTCGATCAAGCTCTCGAACAGGCGGCGGCCATCGGTGGGGCCGACAACAGGGTCGACGTGATTTTCGGGATGCGGCATCAGCCCGAGGACGTTCAGCTTCTCCGACAAGATGCCGGCAATCGCGTTCATGGAGCCGTTGAAATGCGGATCGACCTCACCGTCGGCGGAGGCAT
>Ga0070682_100001225_pt1 | contig 14608 bp, 9 predicted proteins | sample KBSC63LmetaG_FD_64668 | JGI IMG/M metagenome (GOLD analysis project Ga0070682, IMG submission 64668) | Corn rhizosphere microbial communities from Kellogg Biological Station, Michigan, USA - KBS C6-3L metaG | ecosystem: Host-associated > Plants > Roots > Rhizosphere | place: USA: Michigan... | reverse complement strand
GCGAACATGGACCAGCCCTGGAGCAGGCGCGGATAGTCGACGATTTGGACCATCCAGTCGCTGCGCTTCACGCGCACGTGCCGCGAGAAGAACGCATTTTGCTCGAGGATCGCCGCGATCACCGCCACGCCGAGAACCATGACGAGCGCCTCGCGCACGGAGAACCAGGATTGGTCGAGCGCGGCGCGAAAACGCGTCGTCGCCGTGGGCTCGACCCGCTGCGCCGTGCTCGGATCCGCGGCGCGGCGCGTGATCCCGAGCGCATTCGCCCAGACTCCGTGGCGCCGGTCGAACGCCCGCGCCGCCCGGCGGACGACGCCCCGAAGTCCCGGCAGCCTCGCGAGGGCGCGCGGCACGCTGCCGAACGGCAGCGCACGGGTGAGCTCGCTGAGCGCGGCGCCCCGCCGAAAAACGCGACCGCCCGCATCGAGGACGACGAGCGCGTCCGCGGGCAGCCCTGCAGGCACGAGCGCGGCCTGCCTCCGGTCCACGAAGGTGAGCCGGTCGAACGGGTCCAGACGATCGAAAAGACGAGCCAGCGCGAAGGCGAGCGGACTCTCGGGGTCGAGGACGACGCGGAGCGCGCGGCGCTCACTGCGGAACGGTCGCGTGACGAGCGCCCAATCCTCCGCGCCGAGCAGGAGCAGCGGGAACAGCATCATCACGTACGAGAACGGCCCGATCCGCGCCGAGAGCGCGATGAAGCCGTGAAGGCCCCAGACCAGCAGCAAGACGGCCCGGCGCGTCCACTTCTGAAAGAATGGAAATAGAATCAGGACGCTGAGGCTCGCTTCCACCGAGAGCGCGCCGTAGGTCATCACGCGAATGACGCCGAGCGGCAGGTGGTTGCGCGCCCAGATCCCGAAGCTCGTGACGATGCGGTCTTGCTGGAAGAACCAATAGAGCGCCGTGCCGTTCCTCCAGCCTTCGCCGTCCTTCTGGACGGTGTTCAGGAAATAGATCGCCGACCACTGCACGAGCAGAAGCAGCACGACGAGCGAGCTCACCGTCGTCGATGCGCGCGCGGGGTCTGGTCGATTCAGATCGAGCACGCTCTCGTCGCGCTTGGCGGCGAGCGAGCGGCGCACGGCGTCGAGCGAGAAGCGCTCGCCGAGCGGCAGAAAGAGCGTGTAAACCGTGATGATGTTCACGACGACGGTGCCGCCGTTTTCGACGAACAGGTTGCGCGCGTTGAGGCTCGTGATGCAGAGCGCCGAAAGAGCGTGAGACAGCTTGGTGCGATAGCCGAGCGTGAACGCTCCGAAGACGAGGAGCGTCGCGAAGAAGGCGAGGCTCACCTCGCCGTACGTCGAGAACGCGTGGTAGATGGAGAAGACGTGCCGCCCCATCGGCGCGAACAGCGAGAAGTGATTGGGGAGCAGCCCGTCGTTCGTGTAGAAGGCGGGCGCGTAGTACCAGCGCCGCAGCACCTCCACGACGAGCAGCGTCCCGAGACAGACGCGGAACACGCCGAGCCACCGCACGTCGAGCGTCAGGTAGCGGGCGCGAAAAGACGCGACGAAACGCGCCCACGGTCGATTCCGGTCGTTCATGGCCGGACCGACCCACGCAAGATCGGTGCCTGCAGCGCGTCGCTCCCGCGCGCCGGCGATTCTCTGGATTTCGCGGCCTTCGTTGCGACCGTTCGACGCGCCGCCGCGCACGAGCTGCGCCGGTAAGCTAACCGAGCTCGCTCGACGTGATGCCGAGCGCCTTCGCGACGCCCTCGCCGTACGCGCCGTCGGCCTTGGCGCAGTTCCGGACGTGGCGGAGCTGGATCTCCTTCGGTGCGCCGCCGAGCGAGCGCGCCGTGTTCTCGAACAGAACCTGACGCGCCGCGGGCGTCATGAGACGGAACAGCGCGCCGGGCTGCGAGTAGTAGTCGGGATCGTCACGGTGATTCCAATGGTCGGCCGCGCCCTCGACGCTGAGCGGCGGCTCGCGAAAATCGGGCTGCTCGGCCCACTCGCCCGCGCTGTTCGGCTCGTACCCGAGCGTGCCGCCCTGGTTGCCGTCGACCCGCATCTGGCCGTCGCGATGGTAGCTGTGGAACGGGCAGCGCGGCGCGTTGACGGGGATCGAGTGGTGATTGACCCCGAGACGGTAGCGTTGCGCGTCGCCGTAGGAGAAGAGACGCGCCTGGAGCATCTTGTCGGGAGAGAAGCCGATGCCCGGCACGACCGCCGCCGGGTTGAACGCCGACTGCTCGACCTCGGCGAAGAAATTCGCGGGATTCTTGTTGAGCTCCATCACACCGACCTGGATCAGCGGGTAGTCGTGGTGCGGCCAGATCTTGGTGAGGTCGAAGGGGTTGTACGCGACGCGCGAGGCGTCCTTCTCCGGCATCACCTGCACGAAGAGCGTCCATTTCGGGAATTCGCCGCGCTCGATGCTGTCGTAGAGGTCGCGCTGGTGCGACTCCCGATCCTTGCCGATCAGAGCTTCGGCCTCGGCGTCGCTGAGGTTCTTGATGCCCTGCTGCGACTTCAGGTGAAACTTGACCCACGAGCGCTCGTTCGCTGCGTTGATGAAGCTGAACGTGTGGCTGCCGAAGCCGTGCATGTGCCGGTACGTCGCCGGGATGCCGCGGTCGCTCATGACGATCGTGATCTGGTGCAGCGCTTCGGGTAACGACGTCCAGAAATCCCAGTTGTTCTTGGCGCTGCGCAAGTTGGTGCGCGGGTCGCGCTTCACGGCGTGATTCAGATCGGGAAACTTCAGCGGATCGCGCAGGAAGAAGACGGGCGTGTTGTTGCCCACCATGTCCCAGTTGCCTTCCTCCGTGTAGAACTTGACGGCGAAACCCCGGATATCGCGCTCGGCGTCGGCCGCGCCGCGCTCGCCCGCCACGGTGGTGAAGCGCGCGAACAGCTCCGTGCGCTTGCCGAGCGCGGAGAAGAGCTTCGCACGCGTGAAGCGCGTGATGTCGTGCGTGACGGTAAAGACGCCGTAGGCGCCGGAGCCTTTGGCGTGCATACGCCGCTCCGGAATCACCTCGCGATCGAAATGGGCGAGCTTTTCGAGGAGCCACACGTCCTGAAGGAGCACGGGGCCGCGCGGACCCGCGGTCATCGTGTTCTGGTTGGACACCACGGGCGCGCCGGCCGCCGTCGTCAGCTTCTTGTCGTCGTCTTTCATGGGCTCCTCCTCGCGAGCGAACAATCCCCGCTCGATGGGAACGGAACGTAGCGAACACCCCCGCGCACCGCCAATCGATTGATCGGACGACAGCGATAGACTCAGCCTATCAGCGGCCGTGCGTTGCCGGCGCACGCGGTTCGCGGCGGGAACGGAGCTATAACCGGCGTCGAGGCACGCTCCCCTGCGCACCCTGGTTTGGTTTCGCGGCAAAGACCTGAGGCTCGACGACCACCAGCCGCTCGCGAGCGCGCTCGCGCACGGCGAGATGGTGCCGGTGTTCGTGCTCGACCCGTATTTCTTCGCGCCCGCGCGGGCCGCGCGCCTCGCGCGACGCATGCAGTTCCTGCTCGACTCGCTCGCCGAGCTCGCCGGCGAGCTCGAGCGGCTGGGGTCTCGCCTCCTTGTCGTGGAGGGGAAAAGCTACGAGGTCATCCCCGAGCTCGCGCGTCAGGTGCGGGCCGACCGCGTGGTGGCTCAGCGCTGGTGCGAGCCGTTCGCCAGGGCGCGCGACGAGCGCGTGCGGACACGACTCACGGTGCCGCTCGAGCTGTTCGAGGGGGAGACGCTCTGCCCGCCCGGAACCCTTCGCACGGGCGCCGGCACGCCGTACACCGTGTTCACGCCGTTCGCCCGCGCCTTCGCTCGCGACAGCGCCGTCGCCGAGCCGCTCGCGCGGCCGTCGAGCTTGCCCGCGCTGCCGAGCGACATCGAGCTGCGCCGGCTCGTCGTGCCGACGACGGACGACCTCGGCTGGCGGCGCAACTCCGCCGTCATTGCGGGGGGCGAGCGCGCCGGGCAAGAACGGCTCGCGACGTTTCTGAACGGCGGAGGCGTCCGCTACCATCAAGAGCGCGATCGACTGGACCTCGCCGCGACGAGCCGCCTCTCCGCCGATCTGAAGTTCGGCACGCTCTCGCCGCGCCGGGTTTGGCACGCCGCCGCTCGAGCGCTCTCCGCGGCACCGCTCGCGCTGCGCTCGTTCACGAACGAGCTCGTGTGGCGCGAGTTCACGCATTCGACGCTGGTCGATTTCCCTGCGGTGCTCACGGGTCCTTTCCGCGCCGCATGGCGCGACTTCCCGTACCGCGACGACCCGGACGGTTGGCGCGCCTGGGTGAACGGTACGACCGGCTATCCTGTCGTCGATGCGGCCTCGCGCCAGCTGCTCGGCGAAGGGTTCGTCCACAACCGCGCACGCATGATCGCGGCAAGCTTCCTCACGAAGCACCTGCTCATCGACTACCGGCGCGGAGAGCAGCACTACCTCGAGCTACTCGTCGACGGCGATTGGGCGCAGAACAATGCCGGCTGGCAATGGTCCGCGGGCTCGGGGCTCGATGCCCAACCCTACTTTCGCGTGTTCAATCCGCGCGCGCAGGGCGAGAAGTTCGACCCGGAGGGAGCGTACGTGAAGCGCTGGGTGCCGGAGCTCCAGAACCTCCCGGCGCGCTACGTCCACTGCCCGAGCGACGCGCCCGAGCGCGTGCTCCGTGAGGCCGGCGTCACGCTCGGCGTCACCTACCCCCGACCCGTCGTCGACCACCAAGAAGCCCGCGCGCGTTTCTTGGCGATCGCGGAGAGCGCCACGCGGCGCGGTGGAGTCACGCCGTCGCCGTGACGCGCGGCGCCGCGGACTCGCCCCGCGGGGAGAGCCGCGCCAGCTGCCCGCAGGCCGCCTCGATGTCGCGACCGCGCGAGCGACGCACCGTGACGAGCGCCGGACGGCGGCGCAAAAGCGCGGCGAGAAACGCGTCGAGCTCGGCTTCGGTCGGCGCGCGAAAGCGCGAGCCGGGGTGCTCGTTCCAGGGGATGAGGTTGATTTGGTGCGGAAACCCCGCACAGAAATCGGCGAGGCGTGCGGCGTCGTCCGGAGCGTCGTTCACGCCGGCGAGCAGCACGTACTCGACCGTGATGCGCTCGCGCGGACGGCACGGGTACGCGACGAGCGCCGCGTGCAGTGTTTCGAGCGGGTAGCGGCGATTGACGGGCATGAGCTCGCTGCGAAGCGCGTCGGTGGTCGCGTTCAGGCTGACGGCGAGCAGCGGACGCCGCGGCAGCTCGGCGAGCAGCGCGATCTGCGGAACGAGCCCTGCCGTGGACACCGTGATGCGACGCGGAGAAAGCCCAAGGCCGCGCGGGTGCGTGAGCACGAAAATGGCTTGCGCGACGTGCGTCAGATTGTGAAGCGGCTCACCCATCCCCATGAAGACGAGCGTGAGCTCGCCCGGGTGGCGCGGCCCGTGGGCGTGGAGCGAGAGCAGGACCTGACCCACGATCTCTCCCGCGGTAAGCTGTCGCTCGAGTCCGAGCGTCGCCGTGGCGCAGAACGCGCACCCGAGCGCGCAGCCGATCTGGCTCGACACACAGAGCGTCACTCGTTCGGGGCCGGCCGCGCGCGGCATGTGCACGACCTCGACCGAGCCTCCGCGCGGCATGGCGAGCAGAAGCTTGCGCGAGCCGTCCGACGATGAGTGCGTCCGGAGGGTCGTCGGGAGGGCGAGACCCTGCTCCGAAAGCTCGGCGCCGAGCCGGGCCGCGAGCAGCGGACGGCCAGCCTGCCAGCGCCACGGCCGTTGCAGCGCCGCGAAGACACGCGCGCCGTCGGTACCCGGCAGCACGCGCTCCAGCGCTTCGGGGCCGAGCGCCCAGCCGTCGCACCGAGCGCTGCCCGTCGCGAGTTGCACCGTTCGGCGGTACCAGAGCTCGCGGACTCCGCCAACGACAATACTCATGCGGTGCCTGCTTCACGCGGACACCCGACACTAACCCGGACGGGACGTGCTGCACCGGTGTTGCAAGAAACTTGCGATGCGCGCTGTACGCCGCAATGCCCCGTGGACCAGGTTCATTTCTGGTACGACTCTGCCTCGCTCCCAGGGGTTCAGGTACCAAACACGTAAATCGGCACGTGCCGATCCGCTCATCGAAGGAAACCCGACATGTCTATCTCACGCTTGAGTGCGACCCTTTTGGTCGCGGGTGGCTGTGTGTTCATGAACGCAACCGCCTGCAGTGGCGATGGCGACGACGGGTCGGAGGTAGCCGGTGGTACCGGCGGGACGGGCAAGGGCGGAACGGGTGGCTCGACCAAGGGCGGCACCGGCGGTTCGACCACCGGCGGCACCGGCGGTAGCACGACGGGCGGAACCGGCGGCTCGACCGGCGGAACCGGCGGCACTACCGGTGGCAGCGCAGGAACCGGCATGGCCGGGACCGGCATGCCCGGCGCGGGCACCAACGGTGGCGCGGGTCGCATGGGCGGCGGCGCGGGCACCAACGGTGGCGGCGGTCGCTTCGGCGGCGGCGCAGGTACGGACGGCGGCGGCGGTCGCTTCGGCGGCGGCGCAGGTACGGACGGCGGCGGTGGTCGCTTCGGTGGCGGCGCAGGTACGGACGGTGGCGCTGGCCGCATGGGCGGTGGCGCTGGCCGCATGGGCGGTGGCGCTGGCACCGACGGTGGCGCGGGTCGCTTCGGCGGTGGCGCTGGCACCGACGGTGGCGCGGGCCGCATGGGCGGTGGCGCGGGCCGCATGGGCGGCGGCGCGGGCCGCATGGGTGGCGGCGCTGGCACCGACGGCGGCGCTGGCACAGACGGTGGCGCAGGCCGCAACGGCGGCGGCGGCCAGGGCACCGCCGGCACCAACTGATCGGCTCAGTTCAAGCGTGACACCCCGGCTCGCGACACCGGGGTGAGCGAGTCGCTGAGCGTCTGGAGGCGCTCTGCGATCATGCGCAGGCGCTCGCACGGATCCGCTTCCGACAGGAGCGCCTGACCGAGCTCGGCATCGCCAGCCATGACGGCAGCGACCCGATCGGCGAAGGCGCCCGAGCCCTCCGCGCCCTGCGTCACGTCGCCGAGGTCGCGCAGTACCTCAGGCAGCTCCGGCGCGAGCACCGACCAAAGCTCGTGAATCTTGCGCTCTAGCGCCGAGCCGAGCACCGGGTCGAGCGGCAGGTCATCGATCACCTCGCCCGACACGACCCGGTACGGCGTCGCGGGGGGAAGCTCGCGTACGATGCGTACCCGGGAGACGCCGCGCAAGAGCAGATGGTACCGGCCGTCGTCGTGCGCGACGTGCTCGACGATTCGGCCTGCCCCGCACACCTCGAACACCGGGGGACGCCCTTCGTAGTCCGTTTCGAAGCCCGGCTTCAGGCGCGCGATTGCGAACGTCTTCGACCCCGCGAGCGCGTCGCGCACGAGGTCGCGGTAGCGAGCCTCGAAGACATGTAGCGGCAGGAGAGCCCCCGGAAACAGCGTCGCGTTGGGCAGCGGGAACACCGAAAGGGCATTGAGCTCCAGGGGGTCGAGCTCGGTCGCAGCCATGGCCAAAAGCTTGGCACGGGGCCGTCAGGATCGCTCGCGGTCGCCCGAATTCGCGAAGCGCGGGTCCGCCGGCACGGTTCCCAAGGAGGGAGGATTCTCCGAGTCGAACCGTACCAAGTCCCGTGAGACGGAGGAGCATCCTCGGCTGGGCTCTGGGTGCCGCCGCCCGGACCTTGATCAGCGCGCGTGAAGCAACGGCCTGCGGCGACGGCGCCGAGCACGAAGAGGAAGAGGTGCTCGACCTCGCGAGCGCCCCGACCGAACCCGCCCGCGAGCTCGCGCGCTACGTGGTTCCGCGCTCGGACGCACCGACGACACGACGCTTCGCGACGACCGCGGATGCCGGCCTCCTCTGCTACGCCGATCGCAGCAGCGAAAGCTTCGTGGTCGAGAGCGTGAGTGGGGAGCGCGTGAGGTTCGCCGCGCCCCATGGCGGCGTGCCGCGCTTCAGGCGCGACGGCCGCGCGCTGTTTCTCCAAGTCGAGCGCGGCGACGCCTACACGAAGCTCGTGCTCGCGAACCCGCGCACGGGGGCGAGCGAGCTGTGGGACGACTTCCTCAATGCCGAGCCGTTCGTGCTCGCACCGGGCGGCGTCGTCGTTGCGCACGACATCCCCGCGGGCGGTGCCGTGAGCTGGCTCACGGGCACCGAGCGCACGACCGAGGTCGTCCGGACCCCCGAGGTCGCCAAGCACCTCAGCGTGAAAGGCGGCACGGTCGCGTACTTTCTCGGCGGCGAAGCTTTCGCGCTCGAGCTCGGCGAAGAGACGCCCCCGCGCGCCTGGGGAGCGCTCCCCGAGGCCGCCACCGGCGCCGTGCTCACCGACGACGGGCTCGTGGCGACGAGCGGGCGCGGAGCATGGCTCCTGCGGGAAGGCCGGAAGCCGCGGCTGCTCTTCGCCGCACAGGGCCTCGCCGCGCCGCTCGTTCATGCGGGCACCCTCGTGGTTCACGGCCCGTACGGCGCTCGGCTCGGGCGGGCGGACGCGCTGCACGTGCTCGAAGCGCCGCACGGTAACCTCCATTGCGTGGGCCCCGACGCCGGAACGGGGCTCCTCGTGTGCCGCGGTCCGCGCGTCGAGAGCTACGACCCGAAGACACGCGAGCTCACCTACCTCGCGCGCGGACGCGAGAGCATGAAGCTTCGCGGCGCGGCGCGCTTCGGCGACAAGGTGCTCACCTGGTCCTCGCGCACGTGGGAGCTCTTCCGCAACGAGCGGCGCGCACTGCCGCCGCCCGCGGAATTTCTCCTCGAGTAGTCGTGCTAAACTGAGCGCTCATGTCTCGACGGATGCGGCCGCGTCACGCGATGGCGCGCTCGATCGGATGCGCGGTGGTTCTGGCGCTCGCCGGCTGCGGCTCGAGCTCGGGCGACGACGATGACTCCGGGGGCGAGGCCGGCGCGGGCGGCGCGGTCGCCGGAACCGCCGGGCAAGCGCCGGCTACGGGCGGCTCACTCGGCCAGGGCGGCGCGAGCGGCAAGGGCGGCAGCGGAACGGGCGGAAGCGGCGCGGATGCGGGCTCGGGCGCCACCTCGGCCGCGGCTGGCGCGGGAGCCACGTCGAGCGGCGGCAAGGGTGGAGCGGGCGGCAAGGGTGGTAGCTCGGCGACGGGCGGCACGGGCGCTTTCGGCGGACTGTCGGGCACCGCTCCCGAAGTGAGCCCGTTCATCGTCGTCGACCAATTCGGCTATTTGCCCGACATGGAGAAGGTCGCCGTGCTGCGTGATCCGCAGACGGGCGCGGACGCCGACCAAGCGTTCACGCCGGGAACGCACTACGCCCTCGTCGAATCCTCGAGCGGCATGCAGGTGTACGCGGGGACGCCGACCCCATGGAAGAGCGGCATGGAGGACCCGTCGTCCGGCGACAAGGCCTCTTGGTTCGACTTCTCGAGCTTCACGACAGCGGGCTCGTACTACGTGCTCGACGTCGACAACGCCGTACGCTCGTACGCGTTCGAGATCTCCGACGACGTCTACGCGGACGTGCTCGAGCAGGCCCTGCGCATGTTCTTCTACCAGCGCGCGGGGCAGGAAAAGACGGCGGAGCGCGCGGGAAGCGGCTGGGCCGATACGGCGAGCCACGTCGGCGCGCTCCAGGACCACGAGGCGCGCCTCTTCAACGACAAGAGCAACGCCGACACGGCGCGCGATCTCTGGGGCGGCTGGTACGACGCCGGCGACTACAACAAGTACACGAGCTGGACGGCCGGCTACGTCGAGAACCTCCTGCGCGCGTTCGCGGAGCACCCGACGGCGTTCGGGGACGCGAGCAACATTCCCGAGTCCGGCAACGGCATTCCCGACGTGCTCGACGAGGCCAAGTGGGGGCTCGATTTCTTGATGCGCATGCAGAGCGACGACGGCTCGCTCCTCAGCATCGTGGGCGAGTCGAGCGCGAGCCCGCCGTCGGCCGCCACCGGGCAATCGCTCTACGGCAGCCCCAACACCAGCGCGACGCTCGCGACGGCGGCGGCGTTCGCGTACGGAGCACAAGTGCTCGCGCACCAGAGCACGGAGCTCGCGGCGTACTCCGCCGAGCTCGGGACGCGCGCCGCGAAAGCCTATGATTGGGCGGAGCAGAACCCGAGCGTCGTTTTCAAGAACAACGACCAGGCAAGCGGCTCCTCGGGGCTCGGCGCGGGCCAGCAGGAGACGGACGACTACGGCCGCACGGCGTTCAAGCTCGACGCCGCCGTGCAGCTCTTTCGCCTCACGGGGGACGCCCAATACCAGGCGTTCGTCGACGACAACTACCGAACGTCACACCTCATCGCCAATAGCTACGTGTCCGAATGGGACGTGGCGCTCCAGGACGCGCTGCTCGAATACGCGAACGCGGAGGGCGCCACGGCCGACGTCGCCGAAACCATCCGTAGCACCTACGAGACGGGGCTCAGCCAGGGCCCGCCGATCGCGCCGCTCGATAGCCCCGGCGATCCCTACCTTGCGTACCTCAAGGACTACGTCTGGGGCAGCAACCAAACCAAAGCCGCCAAGGGCAACACGTTCGCGGCGGCCGTCGCGCACGGCGTTCACCCCGAATACGACGCCGACTTCATGCGCGGCGCCGCCCGCTACATTCACTACCTGCACGGCGTGAATCCGCTCTCCCTCGTTTACCTCTCGAACATGAACGCGCACGGCGCCGAGAACTCGGTGAACGAATTTTATCACTCGTGGTTCGCCGACAAGAGCCCGCTCTGGGATCGCGTCGGGGTCTCGACTTACGGGCCGCCCCCCGGCTACCTCGTGGGCGGCCCGAACCCGAGCTACGACTGGGACGCCTGCTGCCCGGGGGGCTGCGGAAGCACGGAAAACAACGCCGTCTGCACGTCGCAGTCCCTCTCACCGCCGAAGGACCAGCCCCCGCAAAAGTCCTACAAGGACTTCAACGCGGAGTGGCCCCTCGACTCATGGTCGATCAGTGAGCCGAGCGACGGCTACCAGATCGGCTACATCCGCCTGCTCTCGAAGTTCGTAAAGTAGCGGCGTCGCGCTCGGGGTCTCGACGGCGTCGGCGGGCCGTGCGAAGCCGAGTCATGCCGTGGAGCCCCGACGCCCTCGAGCGAGGTCGCGAGGCGTACGCGCGGCGCGCCTGGTCCGACGCGTACGAGGCTCTCTCGAGCGCGGCGCGTAAGGGCGAGCTCGAGGCGGAGGACGTCGAGCGACTCGCCTGGTCGGCGGCGCTCACCGCGCGCGACGAGGGGATGTTCACGGGGCTCGCGCGCGCCTACGAGCTTCACCTCGAGTGCGGCAACCGTGAGCGAGCCGCGGAATGCGCGTTCTGGCTCGGAATGCGCCTCTTGCATCTCGGCGAGGTCGGGCGCGGCGGCGGCTGGCTCGCGCGCGCGAACCAAATCGTCGGCGAGCTCGGAGCGGCCACGGTTCTCGCAGGGTACCTGCTCATGCCCGTGACCAATCGCAAGCTCGCTGCGGGCGAGCTCGAAGCCGCGGAAGCCGCGGCGAGCGACGCGGGCCGCATTGCCCTGGTATTCCGCGATTCGAACCTCGAAGCGCTCGCCCAGAACGCGCTCGGGCGCGTCCGTCTGCGGCAAGGTCACGTCGCGGCCGGGCTCGAGCTACTCGACCTCAGCATGCTCACCGCCTCCGGCGCCGGGATCCGCTCGAACGTCGCGGGCGTCGTGTTCTGCTCGGCCATCGCGACCGCGAACCGGCTGTTCGCGTTCGACCGGGCACGAGAATGGACCCAGATGCTGGCGCGCTTCTGTGAAGCGCAACCGCAGCTCGTCACCTTCAGCGGCACCTGCCTCGTCCACTGCTCGGAGGTGCATCAGGCAAGCGGCGATTGGCAAGAAGCCGAGCGTGAGGCCGAGCGCGCCTGCGAGCGCGCGCCGAAGCCCCCCGCGGTCGACAAGGGGCCGCTCGCCATCGCGCTCTACCAGCGCGCAGAGCTCAAGCGCGCGAGTGGTGAGCTCGCCGCTGCCGAGGACCTCTACCGGCTCGCGAGCGAGCACGGCCGTGACCCGCAGCCCGGCCTTTCGCTACTGCGGTTGGCGCAAGGTAAGGGCGATCAGGCAGCCATGGCGCTCCGGCGCGCACTCGCCGCCACACGCGACGAGCAAGCGCGCCTCGCGCTTTTGCCGGCGACGGTCGAGGTCCTGATCGCGACGAGCGAGCTCGATGAAGCCGCGCCGCTCGTCGCCGAGCTCGAGGCGGCGGCGGAGAGGCACGGTATGGACGTGCTCCGCGCGATCGCGGCACGCGCCCGCGGGTCGCTGTTGCTCGCGCGCGGGGACGCGGCCGCGTCGCTCGTCCCGTTGCGCACGGCGTTCGAAACCTGGCAGCGACTGGGCGCGCCGTACCTCGCGGCGCGCGTGCGGGTCGAGCTCGCGAAGGCGTGCCGTGCGCTCGCGGATTGCGATGGCGCGGATCTCGAGCTCGCGGGCGCCCGCGTCACCTTCGAGCGACTCGGGGCGAAGCACGATCTCGGCGGGCTCGCCGCGCTGCTGCCGGCGACGACGACGGAGCGCGCCGGCCTCAGCCCACGTGAGCTCGAGGTGCTCCGCCTGGTCGCCGAGGGCAAGACGAACAAGGCCATCGCACAGGAGCTTTCGCTCAGCGAAAAGACCGTGGATCGCCACGTGAGCAACATCTTCGTCAAGCTCGACGTGCCCACGCGCGCGGCGGCGACCGCCTACGCGTACCAGCACAAGCTCACCTGAGCCGCAAACCCGCGCATGGGTAGAACTACCCACTCGAAAAAGCGCCTGCCGTGGGGAATTGTCTGGAAGCGGCGAGGGGACCCGCCTCGCTAGGTTGAGCTCATGAAACGCCACTTTTTCTCGGCGTTCGGGAGCTCACCATGCACTACGAAACGCAAGCAGCACTACTAGCCGACGAGGGCTCGGCCTTCACCCGTGCGACCGGCACCCGCGCATTGCCCGTCGGCGCCGAGCCGCTCGACGTCATCGTGATCGGCGGCGGCCAGGCGGGACTGTCGGTCGGGTATCACCTGAAGCAGCGCGGGCTCCGCTTCGTGATCGTCGACGCGTGCGAGCGAGTGGGCGACTCGTGGCGGCGCCGCTGGGATTCGCTCAAGCTCTTCACGCCGGCGTGGCTCGACAGCCTCGACGGGCTGCCCTTCCCCGCCCCGCCCTACCACTTTCCGACCAAAGACGAGATGGGCGACTACCTCGAGTCGTACGCGGCGCATTTCGAGTTGCCCGTGTTGAGCGACGCCCGCGTGAGCTCGCTCGAGCGAGGCGACGGGCGCTACGTCGTGCGCACGAGTCGCGGTGTGCTGCGCGCGCCGCAGGTGATCGTCGCCATGTCGAGCTACCAGCGGCGCCGGCTGCCGCCCTTTGCGCGCGACCTCGACCCGGCGATCGTCCAGCTCCACTCGAGCGACTACCAGCGGCCCACGCAGCTCGCCCCAGGGCCGGTGTTGATCGCCGGGGCAGGCAACTCAGGCGCCGAAATCGGCATGGACCTCGCCGGCGGCCGGCGCGTGCTGCTCGCGGGCCGCGACGTGGGCGCCGTCCCGTTCAAGATGGCGAGCTTCTGGGGGCGCCGCGTCGCCGCGCGGCTGCTCTTGCGCGTGGTGTTCCACCGCTTGCTCACGATTCGCACGCCGTTCGGGCGCAAGGCGCGCCCGAAGCTCTTGAGCCAGGGCGGCCCGCTGATTCGTCAGAAGCCGGCGGATCTCGAGCGAGCCGGCATCGAGCGCGCCGCACGCGTCGTCGGCGTCGAGAACGGACGCCCCCTGCTCGCCGACGGGCGCGTCGTCGACGTCGCGAACGTCATCTGGGCGACCGGGTTCGACAACGCCATGAGCTTCATCGATCTGCCGATCTTCGACGAGCACGGCGAGCCGCGACACGATGCGGGCGTCGTGAGCGAAGCGCCCGGCCTCTACTTCGTGGGCCTGCACTTCCTCTACTCGTTCTCGTCCGCGATGATTCACGGCGTCGGACGCGATGCCGCGCGCATCGCCGGAATCGCCGCCTCATCCAGCGAAAATTTGGCGCTCCGCGCGAGCTCCTTCTGAACGACGCCCTCCGGAGTCATGCGCAAGACCAGGTTGCGCAGGAAGATGGCGAAAGGATTCTTCATCTGGGCGAGCTTGCCGAAGCGAAAAGAGGCCTGAACGATGCGCGCCGTGCGGGCGACGCGGCGGCGCTCGTACTCGGCGAGCGCCTCCGCGAGCGACGGCGCGCGCTCGAGCGCGTGGGCGAGCACGACGGCGTCCTCGATCGCCATCGAGCCCCCTTGCCCGAGATTCGGCGTCGTCGGATGCGCCGCGTCGCCGAGCAGCGTGACCGGACCGCGCGACCAGCTCGGGACCGGCGGCCGATCGTGAATATCCGTGCGGATCACCTGCTCCGGACGCGTGCTCGCGAGCAGCCTCGGCACGGGCTCGGCCCAGTGCGCGAAGTGCCGCGTGACGACCTCGAGCGAATTCGGCTCGCGCGCGCCTTCCGGCGCGTTCAGCACCGCGAACCAGTAGGTCTCGCCGCCGCCGAGCGTGGCGAACCCGAAGCGCGCCGCGGGACCCCACATCTCGGTGACCTCCGCGGGCGGCACCGCACCGGCAACGTCCGCGATGCCGCGCCAGCTCGTGTACCCGGCGTAACGGAGCGGCGTCTCGCCGAGCAACTGGCGGCGAACGACCGAGC
>Ga0070682_100001224_pt1 | contig 14611 bp, 9 predicted proteins | sample KBSC63LmetaG_FD_64668 | JGI IMG/M metagenome (GOLD analysis project Ga0070682, IMG submission 64668) | Corn rhizosphere microbial communities from Kellogg Biological Station, Michigan, USA - KBS C6-3L metaG | ecosystem: Host-associated > Plants > Roots > Rhizosphere | place: USA: Michigan... | reverse complement strand
CAGGGATACCAGGTTCCACTGAAATAATACCTCCTGTACACATCATTATGATTAGCATAGGTAGTATATTCCTGAACTATATGTGTTGAAGTATAGTAAACCCTTAATTGACCTGCTAAACCTGCGGGATAATTATTTGCAGAAGTTGCATTTGCATTTCCTGTCTGCACCCACCATCCTGTAGAAGTAATACTGTTCAAATCTATGGTAGGACCTAAAATACCTCTATAAAGAAAACCTGTATTGTATGCTGATATCCAATCCGCAGAAGTCCCATCATTTAAAGTTGTAATTCTACCCGTATTATTAATTTTCACAACCTCAGTTAGTGCCGGAATATCCCCATTTGTACCTGTAGCACTCCCATAATTAAATGAAAAGTTTTTATGGTTATTCACTGTAAGTCCCCATGAACTTAATGATCCCCTTGGTTGAGTAAAATCAGTGCCATTAAATTGTAAATTTTGGCCTAACCACACCCCATAACCATGGGTTGTATTAGACAGATTAGTATGGAAAATTGCTGATCCTGCTGCTGTTTGGCTGCCAAACAACAAATTATAAGCATCTACAAACTGAGTGTTATTAGCATTGATCACTATCTGACCTGCACTTACTGAATCTCCCTGAGGTCTCAAATAAACAATTCCCGAAGTTCCATCTCCTGAAATTAATGTATATGTAGAACCTGTTCTAATTCTGTTTACTCCCTGCCTTTGAACCTGAAGTTCACCCGCTGTACTGTTAATTGTTCCTGCTACTCCTATATTACCGGATGTATAACTATTCCCGGAAACATGAAGCCTATATCCATCCATCGGTAATGATGATCCATTTAATCCAATTCCTACTCTCTGATCAGATGTCCAGAGGAGTGCCTTAGTAGTATTATAAGCCGTTGTACCTAAATAACCATATGTTACTTTTACAGTACCTTCTGCATCTACATTGCCAAACCACCCAATAGTATCCACTACGCCATTAGAACCCGCCAACTGTAAAATATCTCTTGCAAATCCTGTTCCTGTAGTTACCGTAGATAAATCTTTTCTTATTGTACTACCTATGGCATGATTAAATGTAAGGGCACCACTCATCGTGTCTCCTGATTTATTAACATAAGAACTGTTATCCAGAGAACCATCTGCCTTTAAAAACTGGGCAGCTGTGCCACCCGTTACTTTATAGCCTTTAGAAGTGTTATAATATGCGTATTTTACATCCATGTTAAATATCTTTACGCGTTACTGTTATGGATACAGTATTAGGTAAAGCAGAATCAAATTCAACATCTATTTTATTCGGATCGGTTAATTTTATTCTGCCATCTATTTTGTAAAAGGTTACTGTATCATACATGGCTACATCTACATTTCTGGTCCCTAAGTTGTGTACTACACCTGAAGATCCGGAAATAGCCGTAGTGTAAGATTTTACAGTATTACTTCCGGCTGTAACTCTACCTTTAGCATCAACGGTAACCTCATCATAAGTTCCGGCAGTTACTCCTGTTGCAGCTAATGTCAACCCTGAGGTAACGTTTGCAGAACCGTCAAAAGTTGCGGTCCATGTAGCGTCACCTGAAGCAGAAATTGTCCTTGGGGTTGTCAATTTTGCAGCTGATCCTGTTGTATTAATTGAAGCAGTTCCAGTTAATAATGTCGCAGGAACAGCAGTAACAGGTACTGCTACATTTCCGGAACCGTCAATGGTTTGCGCTGTTGCAGTAACTCCGGAAAGCGTAATCGTTCTTGGTGTGGTCCATTTTGTAGCAGAAAGAACGCTTTTTGCTGCATCTGCTGTGTTATCAGCATTCCCTAAACCTACATGAGATTTGTTTAAGACTACAACACCCGTTAATCCATTTACAGAATCTACAGCCCCTGAGGTGATATAAACGAACGTTGTTCCAGTCCAACGATACGTTTTGTTGGTATCAAGAGATACATAAATTTTACCTGTCTCACCAGTGATAAGGGTAGTATAACCCGCTTCTTTGTAAAATTTCCCGTCAGCAGTTTTATAATATCCCTCTAAAACATCATCCACATAAGATGGCAATTGAGATGCAGGCACCAGTCCTGATGCATCCAGTGCAGCAACCCCATTCGCGGCTCCTTTTTGTGATACCGGAATATAATTCGCTAAATCTGATGAAGTAGGCATAGAACCCAGAGTTACCGTTAGGCCATTGGTTGTCTGACTAATACCCGTAACCACATTTCCTGTACCAGAAGTAGTAACCGGTAAGGAAAATGAAGTTCCTGACAATGTCAAACCGTTACCTGCGCTGTAGGTAGTGTCTGTAGAAACTAATGTGATTGTATTTCCGGTTTGGTTAACGGCCATATTAGCACCTGCTGCAAGGGTAACATCTCCGGAAACCAAAGTACCGGATGCCCCTCCTTTCATACGGGTAATGGTATCCGGAGTTGTAAATGATCTATTTGCTGACAAATCATAGGCTGTACCGTTAATTGTTAAAGTTCTTGTTTTTGGTACATAATCTAACGGATTTAAATTTCCATCATGCCAAAAAGAATTGATTCCTCTTGTTCCGCCGCCTGCGGTTAAAATATCATTGTCTGTTTTCCCCTCTATTTTGTATCCTACAGAGCTTCGATAATAAGCGTATTTAATGTCCATAATTATATTTTTTTAATTGTTAACTGAATTATATTGGGTGGTAATGAATCAAACAGCACTTCTATAGTATTGGTGTCTATTCTTCTTACCTTAATAGGTATTGTAAACATTGTAACTGTGTCGTAAGCATCAATTACAAAACTTAGGGTATCAAGATCATGTTTTATCCTGGAGTCCCCTCTAACTCTCTCTTCGTGTTTAATTTTTTCGGCGCTGGCTGCGTCTTCGATATTTTTAATTTTACTGTATACCAAATCATTAAACTGATTTTGATAAGTAATGGCACCCCAGTTTGAATACATACCAACAAGGTTGATTTTATCATCTGAAATACTTCTGGCAACAGCCTCTTTAAGCATTTCTATCTGTTCCCTGTTGGCTTTGATATTGTCTACGATTTCCTGAATTTCATCAAGGTTGGCATCATCAGAGGCTAATATTTCATTAATTCTCCTGATATGTTCAAGAATTTCATCATCTTTTGCCTGAAATGCATTGACTATTTCTCTGATCTGCTCTTTGGTAAAGACATTTCCAGTCTCTTCACTACCATCTATAGTAGCGGCTAATCTGATTTTTAATTTTTCTTTCCATTCCTCTACATTAGCCTCCGTAAGATTGGATGCATTACGCTTTGCCAGCACTGAAATATGTGCGTTTTCATCTTCCAGATGATTGGTAAAAGTTGAGACAGGCAGTGTTTTTTGAAAAGCTTCATATAAGCCTGCCACCTCATCTATTTTGATTTTTTCATCTAAATGGCGGAATGAAGAAAAGGTCTGCTTAAACTGATATTCTGTAGGAATATCACCTTTTTCAAACCAGCTGAAAATTATATTTAATGGTGTACTCATTTTAATTATTGAAAATTAGTTTTGATAAAATTGACAGTTGCGAGATCTAAACTATCTTATAGACTGACTGCTTAGAATGAGATTCTACTTTTTGAGTGATTATTTATTCACTCTCCTCTATCATATTATCAATTATCGCATTGCTTATATGTTGTCATTAAGAAAACTATGCATTTGTCAATGTTTATCACTTTATTTGACATCTTTTGAACTCAATGACTTTTCACATTCTTCAGAGTTCAAATTTCATTTTTCTTTTGCTCTTATAAAAGTTTTTTGACCTTCCTATTCTGTAGTTGCAGTAAACTTTATTTTTCTGAAACAGAGTAATACTGTTTGTAATTACAGTGTTCAAAATTCTTGTTTTTAAAGCTCCTATGAAAGTTTTTTGGCCTCTCCATTCTGTAGTTGCAGTAAACTTACTTTTCAATAAGTTCAAACGTGCTCAATCATTTATCAGAGATAATTTTTATAAAAACAGGATCTTTTAAAAGAAAATGCTAAATATTCCGTTTAATTCTTAAATTTGGCTAATGCAAAAGTATCTTTATCTCATCATCATATCATTTTCTCTCACCAGCTGCTATACTTATCAGGTAAAAAAGCAGCCGGATACCTCAACCGATAATAAGCAGGGACAAAAAAAGACACCCGACTTAGCTAATAATACTTCAACACAGCTACAAAATGTAGCCGCCCAACCTCCTGCTCCGGTTAATATTCAGGAGAAGCTTGCCCCTAACAAAAATGTTAAAATTGATGTTGATGGAAAGAGCTATAAAATAATAGTTGACAGATGGGAAAGCGACAGCCTGGTTGCACACGCTGTTTATAATCCTAAAAAAGTTCTGAAATTTCATAAAAACCAAATCAACAGCGAAAAAATTGCAGAAAAACGCTTTTCACAACCCATTGCCGATATCATTACGGTTACTGTTTATGCCGGAATCGGTGTTTTAATATGGGCGCTTGTTCACTAATTTAAAGACAATTTCATTTGAAAATAACAGTAATTGCATTTTAATCAGGTGTAAACGAACTCCATCGCCTATAAAAGGGACTGAAGATAATCCAGGCATGATTACGAACGGGCAAATGACGCCACTTTTAAGATAGGTGACGTCATTTAATATTAGTTATGACTAATCATTTTTAATACATCTTATTTTCCGCATATTTATAAACGGTCTTTTCATCCCAGACAAATAACTGGATAGAGCTATAAGGTGGTATTTTATATGAATACCCTGCACTTTCTATGTCAAATCCTTGCCAATTATCACTAGCATTTAACACCAATATTCTTTGACCCCGGAAACATTTTCCTAATATAAAATGCTCACCATATACACATCTGATTACCAGCATTCTATTATCAGAATCATAATATTGAGTTCCCAGCTGCTGTTCAATCATGCCATGAGATAATCTCATTCTGGATTTTTCATTGGTAATCTCATCATCAAGACGTGATAAACTTCCGTCCGGAATAAATAAAGTATTAGGATCTTCATTTTCGGATTTAAAGTTTTTAATAGCCTTTACTGAGTCCCCAACATATACTGAAACAGCAACGTCTACTGAATCTGAAACATGTACTGAGCCCCCAACATTTACAGAGTCTGAAACATTTAGTGATCCCGCAATATTTACTTTATGTGAATCATTAGCTTTTGTACCTATACCAATATTCTTGTTTCCTCTATTGAAGTTAATCCCTTCCCAGCCTTTATAACTGCTTGAATATTTATAGTATTCATCTTTTAATACTGCTAAATAGAATTTATCTTTTTCATTATATATACCGGATTCTCCACCGTTATAATTATCAACAACCATTAATCCATTACCCGTCTGATTAGTAAATTGTTGGTTAACAATAATACCATTGTTGTACATATAATTCCAACTGTCAATATTACTTTGTGAGAAATTCAAATCACTCCAGACAGTCCTCCAAGGCTGCCATCCTGTATCTCCAGAACCTGCATAACTCCCTCTGAATTTCATACCACCGCCTGCTCTATCAATGGTCAACTGTTGTCTGCCATCAGATGAGTTCAGATTTAAAGTAGTGGTATAATTAAACCCTGAAGACGGGGCTTCCTGTCTGTAAATTCCAGATTCAGAAACTAAGTTTAAATCAGCAACATACTTTAAATCTTTAAATTTATCGTTCCAGTTACTTATCATCGTAGTGGTAAGATTACCGGCATCCCAAATTGTATTTCCCTGAAATGTTGGTCTTGATCTTATATGATTAACGGCACCATAATTATCAATAGTCATCGCAATCTGAGGTCCTGCTGCAAACGAATTCGTTGTTGCAAAAGCCATAGATGTACCATTTCCGTCATTACTTCTTACATATATACCTGCTTGTGTTCCGCTATTAGAGGAAAATCCGATGGATGCGGTGTATTGATTATCAGTATTTGAACCACTTTCAGTTTCTACTAAAAATGAATATTCGGCTGATGTACTGGTATTGCCCCAACCTGTGCCTGTGTTTTTTGCTCTGCCTTTAATAACCTTCAGTCCGGTAATATCCTGCTGGCCATCGACATTAACAAACTTGCTGTTGACCCAATTGTGTGTTGCTAAAAACACGTAACCATCTGTTCTATGGTATATGTAAGGTGCACCTGCTGATAAACCATTGGAGAATCCTAATGTCTGAGCATTTTCTGCAGAATTAACTTTAGCGTCAGGATTAAAGTTATTATTAGACCAAAGCGTTTCACCATCTGACAACAAAGGAATATTCCCTTTTTTCGTCATGGTTGTTGTATTAATCGCCTGCCAATACTCTAAGTGATTGCTGAATAAAGGAAAATCTATTCTATGATACCATGTATTACTTCCTGCAATGTGTAAAGAGTTACCATAAGTAGACGGGAATCCGGTACCTGAAGCCCAATCTGTAACGCTTAAAGGATAATCTGTTTTTACAGCAGCTGCATCCTGATGGTTACCTCTTTTTGTTAAGTATTCTCCGGGATTTAAATTGTTAGTAGTCCACGGAATGCCCCCCTGAATTTTAACAACACCACTATCTGAACTCAATAATAAATCACCACCATTTGCAGCACGAACTACAAAACTATCTCCTGTCCCACCCCATAAGGCAGAATTTCCATCAGCTCCGATATAAGCTATATCTTTAGAGCCATCATATTTTTGCCAGGTCAGATAATTCCCTGTCTGTGCTGTACTTTTCCACTTACCTAACATAGAAGGAGTCTCTATATTAAAGGCACCTGTCATAGTACCGCCATCTTTTCTGAGATAGTTTCCTAAGTCTGAAGATGATACAAAATCTGAGGCTAATCTCTGGCCTCCACCTGCTGTTAAAATATAGTTATCATTATACCCAACTTTATTGAATCCTTTTGATGAAACCTGGCCAGCATCAGTAAATTCTATACCATTACCTAAATCCCAGTCTTCTGCATTATTTGTAACAGAAGGTGCCAATATTAAATTGTTATTGGTAGGTTTCTGAATGGACCAGGATTTATATGAACTGTTTTTTAGTTTGAAAGGTATTCTGTTATAATAAGTTTTTGCGGCCGATACAATTTCATCCGTATTTCTTGTCTGGTAATCACTCGGTTTGAAATTTACATTATCCCAGGCTCTTCTCCATAGTGTCCAATTGCCATTGTGTCCGCCTCTATAGACTAATTCTCCTGCGTCTGCATTACCATCATTATATTTTATCTGCAACTGTGCTGTAGTGTCCTGAGCACCCATGTGCAGCATAGGACTATATAAATGCTGAACCCCTCCTGCGTTGTTGTTTGCTCTGTAAACTCCGGAATTGGAATACCCTCCAAGACTGTTGAAGTTATCATTATATTGAACAGCTTTAGGAATATAACTACTGTCTGCAAAATTAGTTAACCAACTTCTTGTAGCGACTACATCAGAAGGTAAAGTAATGATATTAGACGGATATAAGTCAAAGTTAGGTTCTATCGCATGAGACCATCCGATATTCCAATCCAGATTATAGTTTCCATATTTAACTTCTACTTTAGCTACTTCAAATGAAAAATACCCATTCCAGAATGTATCTGACTCTCCTAATAAAATACTTACGTATCCATCAGTTCCAATTCCGATTCTGGCGGTAGTTGTAGGAAAATTGTCTGTTACTTCCCATATCGCTTTTGAACCATTGGAGATCATGGTTCCTGATACATATTTATAGAAAGCCACATTCACTTTTCCTAAGTATTGACTTTCATATCCATAAATATTGATATCAATACTGAACATAGCCTGATCTGGTGAAGCTTGCGGCATTTTAATCGCTAAAATACCTGTATGCCCTCCAACATCATAATAGCCCTGATAAACTTTATTAAATATTCTTACATTATTTTGGTGCTTACTTATTGATCCACCTCCATTAAATTCTAAATCCTTTGCCCCAAGATTCACATCCTGTGCTGCGCCATTATAAGGAACATAATTATTTAAAGCTGATGCATTAACAAAAGTTGACGGATCTAAATTATGAGCATCCCAAACCACTCCGTTTACTCCATTTTTATAGTGTATAATATCACTATTATTAGATTCTACAATAGTATTAATGGTAGGATTTCCTATATATAATGTAGATGGGCCGCTATAATTTAAAACCTGGTTATTTCCTGTAGTAAATGAAGTAGAATAAATACCTTGTTTAGAATAAATCTGACCAGACCGCCCGAGAAAATGGGTGGGGTTATTTGCATCTCCAAAATGAAAACCAATACCTTCATTCAAACTATTGGCATTGCCCTGATAGTAAGAAAGTCCATAAGTATCTGCGTTTGCAAATGACCAGATTCTGTTTCTTTCATCTACTTTGTAGAACCTGTTTTGAAATCCTTCATCTGTTTGAACAAAACCTCTTGAATGTATTCCATACGGAGGAATGAACTGGGAATCAGTATAAGCAGAAGAAGCCAGTAAGCCACCTGATAGAATTACCTGAGAACTATTACCGTTTAAACCCGCTATAGGTCTATCCGAATCTAATACCCAATAGCCACCTGTATCTTTCTTCTCCCAAAATGTACCACCAGAAACTAACTCTTCTTTTGTAAGTAAATGTTTAAGATTAATCTGAACTCTCTTTGTTCCTCCCGGATCCCCACTGTCTGTAATTGAAGTCACTCTGTTTCTTCCCTGGTCCAAACCTCCGTAGCCTACAGTTATTTTCGCATCAAACCCTTGCCAATATCCCATACCAGGAAACCAAATAGCCAGTTTACCATTGAAGTTTAAGCATATTACATAATTAAAATAATTTAAGGTAGAATAGCCTCCTTCTGATATAATAGTATCATTGTAAATATACCCCTGGATTTTAGAATCTAAAGGTAAATACTGACCATTACTGTACATATTCCCTTTCATTTCTAAAAGGAACTGGTCTCCATATGTTACTGAATAATCAATATCTGTTTCAATGAATGTCCCCTGTGGGAAATTTCTTCCGGAATGATACCAGGAATCTTCTTTTCTTCGGGAATCGTAGTCATTTCCACCCCCTGTTAAAAAGTGGTTATCAGAGGAACCATTTTTCCTATATCCTTCTGCTTTTACATAATCATAATGATTCTTAGAAGCTACTCCAAAATGAAATCCATCATTTCTCAGAGTAAGTGTAGATGAAATATCTCCAATTTTTGAGAATGTGATCCCTGGTTCTGCACCATCATCACTTCTTACCCACAGCCTATTGGAATATTCATCCGATATCCCAGAACTTATAAAATATTTCTGACCGTTTACAAATTGATTGGTACTTAAAGTCATTAAATCTAAATCAGCAACTATTTCCGCATGGGTTCTTGTGCTGATTTTTTTCGTTACAGAATTCCAAACCATTACAGAACCTGCATCGTTTGGAACACTTTTCACAATTATTTCGCCTTCTACAGCGATGTGATTGTTAAAATATTCAGGAGCAATCATTAGTCTAGTCTTGCAGTTAAAGTAATTCTATATTCATTCGGGGTAAGGGGAGCCAGCACATCTATTTGTACTTCATTTGGTGATGTCGTCACACAGCTTACATTTATTTTTCTGTTGTCAGTATTACGATAACAGATATAATCAACATTCTGGGTATTCCAGCCATGAGTAATGGGGAAAGTAACGGAAGATCCATCTCCGATCTGCCATGTTTTGGATTTAATTTTTGCATCCAGAACTGCTTTCGTGGATCTTGGAGTCATTGCTTTATTAGGATCTACTCCTGCAATAGCTTCAACATCTGTAGCAATCTGAATCAGTCCTTTCACCGCATCTGTAGCATCTACAATGTCAGGAATCCCTTTTTCTATGATCTGATAATTTTTAGGCGCATTGGAGGCATCATCGGTATTGGCAATAAGGTGGTCACCGACAGAAACGGGCTCATTACCCACCCAGCCATTTGCTGTAATTACCCATACCATCCCTGTTTTAATGGTAGCTGATGTAACAGGTGATGGAGTTGTCATTGAGCCTTCAGCGGTAGAAGGAATATAGCCTCCAGGCTGATAAATTAATGCTCCTGTAAGACTTTGTCCTACTAAGTTTTCAATATATGTTTTAATCTTATTGGATGACCATGTATAGGTTCCTGACTGAGTAGCATCATTCAGGAAAATAGAGACAATATCTGCATTGGTAAGATTTCGGCCTGCTACTTTAATAACATGCCCTGAACTATTGGTCAGGATCTGACTTAGCAATAAAAGTCCGCTTGTCTGATCTGTCTGAAATGGATTATTGGTTAGTGGATAATCCGGATGTACATAATTTTGGGCCAGGTTAATCCAACCGGTTCCGTTCCATTGATGCAGCTGCCCTTTATAATCGATTATCCAACCTGCAGGAACTCCAGTCGTATCAGGTAATGTATCATGGTAATGAAATCGGGTACGTTGCAGCTCACCAAAAAAATTATCCTGATTTGCATTGTTACTTATTACGGCGTTATTATTCATAGTTTTTTTATTTTTTTATGGTTTAACTTTTAAAATGAGAATATTAATAGGATTCACGAGGACGCCTATCATCTTAACCTCTATGGTTTGATTGGTGGCATAATCGTCAACATTTATTTTTTTACCCGTGACACTATCCCGGGCCTGAATGATCACATTTTCCGTTTCAAGGGTATTAGGAAATACTGCATTTCCTGCGACTTGCACCACTGCACTTGTAGGGGTCTGCGAGATAAGTAAAACCTTATCATAGATCTGCTTATTAAATTCCTGTTGATTTTTCGGGCTGCCTACTCCGCTGTAGTCAAATAACAGCTTTACTTTATCTTCACTTGTCTGCCCTGAAACAGCTTTTAAAGCTTCAATATCGTCACGACTTTTTTTAATGAAATCGATTATTTCCTGAAGTTCATCCAAAGAAAGGTCGTTAGACAACAATATCTTTTTAATCTTTTCTATATTGGATGCCAAGTCTTTATCTGCATCTTTCAATTCATCAACAAAGCCGTCTATCTGTATTTTAGTATATACATTCCCTAGCTGCTCAGAACTATCAACCGTAGCAACATTTTTAATTCCAAGCTTATTTTTCCAGCTGTCAACATGAGCTGGCGTTAGATTACCTGCATTCAGTAAAGCCAGGTATTCCGAATGAGCCGCTGGATCTGCTAAGTGTTTTTTAAAATCTTCCGCACTGGCAAATAATTGAAAAATTTCTTCAAACCCTTCAATACCTTGCATAGGGATTAAGTCATCTTTGTGATAGAAAGATAAAAACGTGTCTTTAAACTGGGTTTCTGTTGGAAAATCTCCAGTTTCAAACCAACTGAAAATTGTATGTAATGGTGTACTCATTTGATAATTGATAATTAGTTTTGATAAAATTGATAATTTGGGAAGGGCTAAAGGTTATTTCTATTGCATGGCATGTCATGTCAAAGGGGCAGAAGAAAGCAATATGGCTACTGGTGAAACGATATGGTTATGTATTCCCTTGGAAGAACCACGAAGCAGATTACACCTTTACGATCTCAAAATAGTACAATGATGTCTATAAAATCTTCGTGAATTTAAGCTGTATGAGCAGTTAGAAGCCGAAACAGGGAAACGAGAAAAGACCATTTATCTGATTTAGAGATTTATTTCCAATGATAATATGGCTTAAAATCCCACTAACAGGTGGGAATTGTTTATTTAGAAAAGAACAGATCAGCTTCAGCCTTTCTTCTACGGATAAGTCCGTTTAATGTTTTTCCGGCAGCAGTAATATATTTCGTGGTAAACCAATTTCTGATTGCCTGCTCTTCTGCTTTTTTATTAATCAAAGAAAATAATCCATCTGATCCGCCGGTATTGTAAGTATGCGATACGAGGGCATCAAATTGATTTTGAGTAAGGATTACTTTAATTTTACTGTTGACGATTTTTTCATAAGTCGGTAAAACAGCTGAAAATAACTCTATCCCTTTTTCTTTGCTGATTGCAGGATCTTTCATGGTTACTTTCTTTCCTCCGGGATAGTAAGTGTTACCGTAACCAATTGTCGGAATTCCTGCAGAATCCAGATAAGGCTTTGAACTGAAACCTTCAAATGATACAATCAGATTGATTCCTTTTTGTGATGTTTTCATAGCTTAAAATATTTATAGGTGAAAAAGATGAGTATTAAAGTGATTCCAAGAATTGCAATGAAAATCCAGGCTACGATTTCAAATCCGTTTGATTGAATATTTTTTGTTTCTTCCGAGACTTTTGAAGCCACTTCTCTGCTGGTTTCTTTTGAACTCGTTTTCCGTGTCAAATCTTGAATAACATGGAAGGATTCTTCTTTTTTAACCTCTGCTTTTTCATGGTTGATCTTTGCATAATGGTTATTGATGGAATATTCTGCATTTCCCATGATAGAAATACTCTGAATGGTATCACGTCCTATCACATTATGAAAGACAAAGGGATTAGATGCATCAGATTTTCCTTTAATCAACAGATCTCCTGATATTTCATTGATATCTTCCTTCAAGGCTACATCAGCTGTTTTACTTTCGGTTGATTGTAAATTGTGTAAGCTTGAAGAATCAACTTTCACTTTTTCTGTTTCTTTTGTATTTTCTTTGTATGTGGTTGTAATTTTGTGTTTGCTTCGGCAGCCCAATATAAAGCTGCTCAATATGATCAATAGCAGAATTTTTGCTTTCATTAGTTTTAGTTTTTAAAAAATTGAACAGGTTTATAATTTTGATTTCAACTCCATGAATCTGATTGAAATTCAAATTTTTACATAAATATTTTATCTTCTTTTACATATTCTTTTTTGATACTGTCTAATAACATGTCTACACTTACTTTGTAACCAGATTCTTTTAATGCAATTGCTTTTAAACTTACATCCTGTATGATATTCATAATATTAGAACCGGTTAATTCATAGTGTCGGGCAATTTGTTCCAGATCAATATCTTCAAGTTGTAATTGTTCGGGTAAGTTTTGCTGCCAGATACGCAGACGCTCTTCATGCTTTGGATTATTAAATTGTATGCAGCTATGAAAGCGTCGCGTAAAGGCTTTATCCATATTATTTTTAAAATTGGATGCCAGAATAATAAGCCCTGAAAATGTTTCTATCCTTTGCAGTAAATAAGAAACTTCCTGATTGGCGTATTTGTCATGAGCATCTTTTACAGAAGTTCTTTTTCCGAAAATGGCGTCTGCTTCATCAAAAAATAAAATCCAGTTTTTATTTTCTGCTTTGTCGAACAGTTTAGATAATTGTTTTTCTGTTTCTCCGATGTACTTTGAAACCAGCATAGAAACATCTACTCTGAAAACAGGGCGTTGGGTATATTTCCCTAAAAGACTGGCGGCAAGAGTTTTTCCCGTTCCCGGTTCTCCATGAAACAATACCCTGAACCCTGGTTTAAGTTTTGTCTGCATATCCCAGTCTTCCATAAGAATCCGGCTGCTATTGTACCAGTTCTCAATACACTTAAGTTCATCCAGTGTAGTTTGAGGAAGTATTAAATCTGTCCATGATCGATGGGTTTGTATTCGTTCTGCCGGAAAATCATTGCTCATTTTCGGTAATAATTCCAGGCCAAAAATGATCTTATTAAAGGCTTCTTCATGAACACTTATCTGACCGTTTATTGATGCCTGCTCATGAGCTGAGCCTGAAAAAACAATGAGTTCTTCTTTACTCAAAACCGACTTCGGACCGAAATAATCCAGTGCTTTCAATCGTTCTGAAATACTTTCTCCTCCTAAAATATATTGAGCAGCATGAATTGTGGGATAAAAGAGCCTGCCGTTATCATTGGTTGAACAGAAGTCAAACAGCGCACTACCCGGAAAATCCAAATAAATGCGTTTCAGCAATGATGGATCCAATCGTGGTAATAAAGCCATTAAAAGAATCACAACTTCCTGATGGGCAAGCTCTTTCCCTGAAATATAATCTCCTAATTGAAAGTTTTCATGGTTACTGGTATTAAATTCAGGGGCTCCTACACTAAAATCCTCTGATGGATTGTTTATACGCCATGTAATAACCTTTTCTAAGTGAGTAAATAATTTTTGTAATTGTTCTGACTCCATTGGTTTTATGCTTTTTAGGATCTGGTGTACTGCTGCTTTTTACTTTTAAGATGCTTCCACCTATCTTGTATTTATTTCAAAAAACCTCAACCGGAAAGTATCTCACATTCGAGTATCTCTCCACAACTGCTACAGCAGCTGCCCTTGGAAAGTTGCTCCATCATGGGAGTCCTGCTTTTTTAAAGATTCCATCTACGCCTGAAAGAGTGCAGCAGATCCGAAGATCTATTGCCCTGCTTCCGGGAGGAGATTCTAATGTTTGTGCATCAGAAAATTCCGGGATTCCAGGTGCTAAGAGGTGTCCTGCCAATGAGAATCTCTCCGATTAAGGTATGTTTTATATGTTTTTAAATAGCATGCAACACATCTCAAGGATGGTTACATTGTATTTGGTAGTTTTTTTAAAGAAATCTCAACCGGAAAGTTGCTCACATTCGAGTATCTCTCCACAACTGCCAAAGCAGCTGCCCTTGGAAAGTTGCTCCATCATGGGAGTCCTGCTTTTTTAAAGATTCCATCTACGCC
>Ga0070682_100001221_pt1 | contig 14626 bp, 13 predicted proteins | sample KBSC63LmetaG_FD_64668 | JGI IMG/M metagenome (GOLD analysis project Ga0070682, IMG submission 64668) | Corn rhizosphere microbial communities from Kellogg Biological Station, Michigan, USA - KBS C6-3L metaG | ecosystem: Host-associated > Plants > Roots > Rhizosphere | place: USA: Michigan... | reverse complement strand
AAGATCACCGGCGCGCCGGTCGTGCGCGCGAGGATCGGCAGCGAGCGCATGTCGGAAACGAGCGTGTTGTAGCCGAAGGATGCGCCGCGCTCGGTCACAAGCACATTGCGGTTGCCCGCGCCCGTGAGTTTCTCGACCACGTTCTTCATGTCCCACGGCGCGAGGAATTGGCCCTTCTTCACGTTCACGACGCAGCCGGTTTTCGCCGCCGCGAGCAGCAAATCCGTCTGGCGGCAGAGAAAAGCGGGAATCTGCAACACATCGACAACGCCCTTCAGCTGCACGCACTGCTCGGCTTCGTGCACGTCGGTCAGCGTCGGTAGGCCTGTGCGCTCCGTGATTTCCTTGAAGATGGGAATCGCCTTTTCGATACCGATGCCGCGCGCGGCTTTGGCGCTCGTGCGGTTCGCCTTGTCAAAGGAAGTTTTATAAATCACACCGATCTTGAGTTTCTTCGCGAGCTTCGCGAGCGCCGACGAAACTTCCAGCGCATGCTCGCGGCTTTCCATCTGACAAGGGCCGGCGATAATCGAAAGCGGCAGGTCATTCCCGAATTTCACCTTGCCTACATTCACATGCGCACGTGCAGCCGGCGCAATTTCGGAGGGCATGAAATGCGAGGCATCGATCGCGCCTTTTGTGATCGTCTGCAATTTCGCGATCAGCTTCAGGGAGGGATTGGTCTTGCCGCTCTCAATCTGCGACAGGTGCGAGGTCGCGCAGCCCGCGGCCTCGGCGAGCTCGTTCAAGGTCTTCTTGTTCGATTTGCGCCAGCGCGCGAGCGGATGGGTTTCCATGCGGCCTGTCTAGCGCAGCCAGAATATTCGTTCAAAGTGAAATTTCACTTTTAGTGAATATCTGTTGAAAACTTCGATCTCAGGCGGTTTCAAAGGCGATGACGGCGCCCGCCGTCTCGCTCGGTCCGGTGACCAGCCGGCCGTGCATGTCGCGCATTTTCAAGCCGTTCGACTTCAAAAGCTTCTGCGTCTGACCGAGGCTGGAGGCCCGCAAAATGAAACCCGCAAACCGCAGTCCGGCATCCTTGGGCGCTGCCGTGCCGAAGGCGTCGAGAAACGCCCGCCGGTCGTAGATCAGGATTTCGCCCTGCGGCGTCTCGATCGTGAGGCCAAGCGAAGTCGCGCGAATGTCGCGCGCGCCCGTAAAGGCTTCAAAGAAAATATGATGGTCGGTCGGGTTGTCGGCGACGAACACGGCCGCCGCGACCCCCTTCGCCCCGTTCTTGTGCCGCTGCAGTTCAGCGAACCAGATTTCCTTTGGCGTCCGGTGCAGGCAGGTGAAGAAGCCCGTATGCAGCGATTTCGGATCGCGCGCAAAGGCAAGCGAAAACGAAACTTCGGTTTCCTTTCCGTTCGGGCGAAGCGCCTTCCTTGAAAAATCCATCACCGGAAATCCGCCAAAGCCAGCGTTATCGAAGGCGGCTTTCTCCGCCGCCGGATCGCGCGACTGCAGGACAAGAAACGAAAGCCCCTCGCCGCACGCCTCCAGAAATTCGCGGTTAAAGTTTCCGAACGAATAAGTGCCGGGCGGCACCTGCGGCATTTTTTGCGGTTCGGGAATCGAGAGCAATTCGATGTAGCTTCCGGGAAACTGCACCAGCCGGTTGCGCGTCCCCCACGGATGCACATTCTCCGCGCCGACCTGAAAGCCGAGCCGCTCATACATCGCGCGCGCGGCGTCAAGGTCGCGCACCACATGAACGATATGGTCGATTCCGCGGGTCATGGGTTTTCCATAGCCGAAATATTATTCGCTTTCCTCGCTATTCGCTTCTATGAAAAGCGCAACCAAATCATAGGGAGACCGCGATGGATCTGGGCATTGCCGGAAAGAAAGCGATCGTTTGCGCTTCGAGCAAGGGCCTCGGTTTCGGCTGTGCCATGGCGCTTGCCGAGGCCAAGGTCGACGTCGTCATCAACGGCCGCGACGAAAAGGCGCTGAACGAAGCCGCCGGCAAGATCGCCAAAACGACGGGCGTCAAGGTGACGCCGGTCGCGGCCGATCTTGCGACTCCCGAAGGCCAGAAGGCGCTCATCGCCGCCTGCCCAGAGCCCGATATCCTCGTGAACAATAACGGCGGTCCGCCGCACCGCGATTTCCGCGAGCTCGATCGCGCGAAGATCCTCGACGGCGTGATCGCCAACATGGTCGTCGGCATCGAGCTGATCCAGAAGGTGATCGATCCGATGGTGGCGAAGAAATTCGGCCGCATCGTCAACATCACCTCGAGCTCTGTGAAGGCGCCGATCCCCGGTCTCGATCTTTCTTCCGGCGCGCGTGCCGGCATCACCGCGTTTCTCGCAGGCGTCGCGCGCACCGTCGCGGCGTCCAACGTGACGATCAATTTCCTGCTGCCCGGGCCGTTCGACACCGACCGGCTGCGCGCCGGCATCGCGGCGAACGCGAAGCGCCAGAACATCAGCGCCGAGGAAGCGGCGCGTGCGCGCATGAACGCGGTGCCCGCGCGGCGCTTCGGCACGCCGGAGGAATTCGGCGCGGCCTGCGTGTTTCTCTGCTCGGCGCAGGCGGGGTTCATCACCGGACAAAACCTGCTGCTCGACGGCGGGGCTTTCCCAGCGGCATTTTAGGAGACAATGGATATGAATCTGCGCATCCTCGGCAGCGTATTGTTGATCTTCGCGGTGTTGATTTATTTCCTGTTCTACACCGAAACCGGGCGGCTTCTCGTCACAGCCGCGGGTTTCGGCGGCTTGCTGCGATAGCGCCCACGAACCGGGTAGCAGCCAGCCGCCCTCGTTACCGTGCGAGGTTTTTCGCAACCATCTCCTCAAAGTGAGGTCGTCGGTTCACCGACCGCGCGGCTTCTCGAAGCGGCTTAAACCAGCCGGCTTCGCTCCACGGCCGCCCCGACAAACGACGCGAACAACGGATGCGGCTCGAACGGCCGCGACTTCAGCTCGGGATGGAACTGCACACCGATGAACCACGGGTGATCCGGGTATTCGATGATCTCGGGCAGCAAGCCGTCGGGCGACATCCCGGAGAAGCGCATGCCCTTGTCCTCGAGCCGGTCCTTGTAATGCGTGTTCACTTCGTAGCGATGGCGATGGCGCTCGGAAATATCGCTCGCACCGTAAATTTCCGACACCCTGCTTCCTTTTGAAAGCTTCGCGGGATAAGCGCCGAGCCGCATCGTCCCGCCGAGATTGCCGCCCATCTGCCGGCGCTGCAATTCGTTGCCATGCATCCACTCGGTGAGGAGACCCACAAGCGGCTCTTTCGCCGGGCCGAATTCGGTGGAGTTCGCGTCGGGAATGTTCGCGAGATTGCGCGCAGCTTCGATCACCGCCATCTGCATGCCGAAGCAGATGCCGAAATACGGCACCTCGCGCTCGCGTGCGAAGCGCGCGGCCTTGATCTTTCCTTCCGCGCCGCGCTGGCCGAAACCGCCCGGCACCAAGATGCCGTTCACATGCTCGAGGAACGGGGCCGGATCCTCGCGCTCGAAGATTTCGGATTCGATCCAATCGAGCTTCACCTTCACCTTGTTCGCGATGCCGCCATGCGCGAGCGCCTCGATCAGCGACTTGTAGGCGTCTTTCATGCCGGTATATTTGCCGACGACCGCGATGGTGACGCCGCCTTCGGGATTGCGCACCCGTTCCTCGATCCGTTTCCAGTTCGAAAGGTTCGGCTCCGGCGCATCCTTGATGCCGAACGCTTCCAGCACTTCGCGATCGAGCCCCGCCGCGTGATAATTCGACGGCACCGCGTAGATGTTGTCGACGTCGCGCGCTTCGATCACGGCGCTTTCGCGCACGTTGCAGAAGAGGCCGAGCTTTCTCCGCTCCTCGCGCGGAATTTCGCGGTCGGTGCGGCACAAAAGAATGTCAGGCTGAATGCCGATCGAGCGCAGTTCTTTCACCGAATGCTGCGTCGGCTTCGTTTTCAGTTCGCCCGCGCTCGGAATAAAGGGCAAGAGCGTGAGATGGACGAACACGGTGTCGTTGCGCGGAAGATCGTTGCGCAGTTGCCGGATTGCTTCGAAGAACGGAAGCCCCTCAATGTCGCCGACCGTGCCGCCGATTTCCACCAAAACGAAATCGAAACCGTCGTTTCCTTCCCGCACGAATTCCTTGATCGCATTCGTGACATGCGGGATGACCTGGATCGTCGCGCCGAGATAATCGCCGCGCCGCTCCTTCGAGAGAATTTCCTGGTAGATACGCCCGGTCGTGATGTTGTCCTGCTTGGTCGCAGGCCGCCCGGTGAAGCGCTCGTAGTGGCCGAGGTCGAGATCGGTCTCCGCGCCATCGTCGGTCACGAACACTTCGCCGTGCTGATACGGCGACATCGTGCCCGGATCGACGTTGAGATACGGATCGAGCTTCCGGAGCCGCACCTTGTAGCCGCGCGCCTGCAAGAGCGCGCCGAGTGCTGCCGAAGCGAGACCTTTACCGAGGGAGGAGACCACGCCGCCGGTGATGAAGATATACCGCGCCATGGGACTTACCCCTTAGCGGCTTGGGCGGGCTTTGGCGAGGGGCTTTGCGAGTTATCCTGAATTGCGTTTTCTGCAGGGGGCTCGGCGCCGGGCGTATCGCCCTGCTCCAGCCGGAACCGGATGTAATCCGCCGCCCCGCGGAACTCGCGCTCGATCCGCTGCAGCACCGCCGGCGAAGGCGGCTTGCCCTGCGTGTAGGTGGTCGCAAGCCACAGCTTCCACGCTTCCGTCCGGCCGTCGATGATCATGCTGCCGTAATAGGCGCCGCGGCCGATCTCGTAACCGATCACCGTATCGTCGGCGTCCTTGCTGCCCGCTTTGCGGCCGTGGTGGTGAAAGACTTTCACGAGCGGCGTGAACACGCCGGTGAAGCCCGCGAGCGAGCAGCGCGTGCCGAATTCGATGTCCTCGCACGGAAACGGCGTGCCCGACCCGAGATCGTCGCGGAATTTTCCCGCTTTCTCGAACACTTCGCGCAGGAAAAAGATATTCGCGCCCTGGAACGTGCCGGTCGGCAATGCCGTGCCCGGCGGGATGGTCGCCATCCTGTTAATCTTCGCGTTCGCGATGCGGCGATCGTCCTGCCAGTCGTGGAGCAAAATCTGCCCCATGCCGTATTGAAACTGGTGCGGCTCCGAGAATTGCAGGCGCAGCGCCTGATAATAATTTTCGTCGAGATAGCAATCGTCGTCCGTGAACGCGATGAGATCGCCCTTGGCGGCGTCGATGCCGGCATTGCGCGCGCGGCCGAGGCCTTTCCCCGCATTCACGATCCGCGTCTTCGGATAGACCGCCGCAAACTCTTCCATCACCTTCGCGGTGTCGTCGGTCGAGGCGCTGTCGACGAGGATGAGCTCGATCTGATGCGACTTCATCTGCGGGAGGTTGAACGTCTTGAACGTTGTCCGCAGTTGCTCAGCGCGGTTGCGCGTGCAGATGACGTGCGAGATTTTCATGCCGCCACGCCGCCGGAGCTGAAAATTCGATGCGTCATGGGATTCAAGCTCTAGACCTCGAAAACTGATTCGACGAGGGCGAAATCCTCGCTCCACAGCCCCAAAAAAGAGAAGGGCCGGTTTCCCGGCCCTTTCGCGTTTCTATTGCTTCGGCTGCGGCCCGGTTGGCGCCGGGGCGTTCTGCGGCACGCTCTGCTGCTTCAGCTGATCGAGAATGCTCTTGCCGGAGTCGCCGGTTCCCGGCGCGACGGGCGCCGTTTGCGTGGCGGGCGTGCTGCCGCCGCCCTGAAAGATCGACCCTTGACGGCCCAGGCCCGCGACCACCGAAAGCAGGAGGCTCGTGGCGAAGAAGATGCCCGCCAGAATCGCGGTCGTCTTGGTTAGGACATTCCCGCTGCCGCGGCTCGTCATGAACCCGCTGCCGCCGCCCATGCCGAGCGCGCCACCTTCCGACTTCTGCAGGAGGACGACGCCAATCAAGGCGAGCACGACAAAGATATGGATGACGATCAGGACGGTTTGCATGGGTTTCTCGCGAATTCGGGCGTCCAATACACGATCAGGGAGCGGCTGGCCACCGTTGCGGATCAATTGAGCGGTGAAAGCGGTCTTTTCAAGCCCGGCATGAAAAGATGTAACACCTTCATGGTTTGGTAGAGGGGCTTCAACTGAAGCTGGAGAAACCTCTAACGGAAGTTAAGAAATATCCCGTTTTACATTGACGCTCACGCATAAGCGTCTGCAATTCCGAGAAAGTCTTTCGCTTTGAGGCTGGCGCCGCCGACCAGCGCACCGTCCACATCCTGTGTCTGAAGCAGCGTGCGGGCATTTTCCGGCTTCACCGAGCCTCCGTAGAGGATGCGGATGGCCTGCCCCACTTCCCCGCCAAAACGGGCCGACAATTCGCGCCGGATCAGGCCATGGACTTCGGCGATATCCGCGGTCGTCGGGGTTTTGCCGGTACCGATCGCCCAAACCGGCTCATAAGCGATGACAACGCTCTTCCCGGTGGCGCCATCCGGCACCGATCCCTTGAGCTGACGCGCAACGACGGCGAGCGTCTGACCGCCTTCCCGCTCGGCGAGCGTTTCCCCGACGCAGATGATCGCCAGGAGACCCGTCCGCTGGGCTGCCTCCGCCTTGGCGCGCACGAGTTCATCTTTCTCGCCATGGTCGGCGCGGCGTTCCGAGTGGCCGACGATCACCGCGCGCGCGCCGCTGTCCTTCAGCATTTCGGCGGAGATGTCGCCCGTATGCGCGCCGGAGGGCTTGGGATGGCAGTCCTGCGCGCCGATCATCACGTTTGAGCCAGAGGCCGCCGCGGCAAATTCCTCGATTAAGGTGAACGGCGGACAGACCAGAAGATCGATCTTGCCGGCGAGCGCAGCCGGATAGCCCTTCACCATCAGGTCGAGCTCGACGATCGACGCAGCATAGCCGTTCATCTTCCAGTTTCCCGCCACGAGAGGACGCCGCATGCCGTTTTTCACCCGTTTTCCTGACATTTAGCGGGTAGCAAACCCGCCCGTAGGGCGCAAACCTTGGCGCTACCAGCGTTGCTTGGATAGGCCCCTATCCCTATTATCCGCGCCTTCCTTCCCTCGCATGACCGAGACGTGACGAATGCTGCATGTATTTCGCGGAAAAATGGGCGGATGGTTCGTGAAGTTCTTCATGAGCCTGTTGATCGTTGCCTTCGTGATCTGGGGCATCGCCGACGTCTTCCGCAATTTCGGCGCCGGTACCGCCGTCCAGATCGGCGACGTGAAAATCTCGCCGGAAGCGTTCCGCAATGCCTATTCCGAGCGGCTGCAGCAGCTCAACCGCCAGCTCGGCCGCGGCATTACGCCGGAACAGGCGCGCGCGCTGGGGCTCGACCGGCAGATCCTCTCCGAGATGCTGGGCGAATCTGCGCTCGATCAGAAGGCGCACAAGCTCGGCCTCACTGTCAGCGACAAGGTGCTCGCGGAAAAGATCGCGAAGTCGCCGGAATTTGTCGGGCCCGGCGGCTTCAGCCACGACTATTTTCTGCTGGTGCTGCGCTCGAACGGCATGAACGAAGCGCAATATATCGCCAACCAGCGCCAGATCATGCTGCGCGCGCAGATTGGGCAAGCGATCATGGGCGACATCAAGGTGCCCACGGTCATGGCCGACGCCTATCGCCGTTATCGCAGCGAGGAGCGCAGCATAGACTTCGTCACGCTCGGCAAGGATCAGGCGGGCGCGGTCCCCGAAGCGACGCCCGAACAGCTCAAGGCCTTTTACGAGGAGCATAAGGCCCTCTTCCGCGCGCCCGAATACCGCAAGCTGCAGATGATCGTGCTGACACCCGACGTGGTCGCGGCCTCGATCGAGATGCCGGAAGCCGAGCTCAAGAAGCTCTATGACAGTCACAAGGATCGTTTCGTCACGCCCGAAAAGCGCGAAGTCGACCAGATCGTATTCGACAAACCTGAAGATGCCGCCGCGGCGGCGGCGCGCCTGACCTCGGGCCTTTCGTTCGACGCGCTCGCGCAGGAAATGAAGCGAACGCCGAAAGACATTTCGCTCGGCCTTGTCACCAAGCGCGATATTCTTGACCCCGCCGTCGCCAATGCAGCCTTCGCGCTCGCGCAAAACCAAGTGAGCGCGCCGGTCGCAGGCCGTTTCGGAACGGTCATCCTGCGCGTGAAAAAGATCGAGCCCTCCGTCGAGCAACCGTTCGACGCCGTCAAGGACGATTTGCGCAAGGAAGCCGTATCGGAACGCGCACGCCGCGAACTTCTCGATCTCCACGACAAGATCGAGGACGAACGCGCGGGCGGCTCGCCGGTGCCCGAAACCGCGAACAAGCTGAAGCTGAAATTCGTCACCGTCGATGCCGTCGATCGCAGCGGCCGCAAGCCCGACGGGACGAAGCTGGAAGGAATTCCGGGATCGCCGGAAGTCCTCACCGCCGCCTTCCGTGCGCCGGTCGGCACCGACAACGACACGCTCGAGCTCCGTGCCCAGGGCGGCTATCTCTGGTACGACGTCGTCTCTATTGCGCCTTCTCACGAGCGGCCTTTCGACGAGGTGCGCGCGCAAGTGGAAACGCGCTGGAAAGACGAAGCCGTCGAGAAGAAGCTTTCAGCGCGCGCCGACGAAATCCGCGGCAAGCTCGATTCAGGTCAAACCTTCGCGCAGGCGGCACCGGGGATCTCGGTCGGACATCGCGACAAGCTCGTGCGCGGCAAGGCGGCCGAAGGTTTTGACGTCGCCGGCATCACCCGCATTTTTGAGACGCCGGAAAACAAAAACGGCGTTCTGGAAACGCCCGACGGGGTTGGGCGCATCGTCTATCGCGTGACGTCGACGAAAACGCCGGTCGCGACCTTCGAAACCGCGAATGCCGATACCGCCCTCGCCGGCGGCATTCAGGACGACATCCTGACGCAATATGTCCGCCGGGTTCAAAACGATCTCGGCGTTTCGATCAACGAGGCCGCGATCCGCTCCGTCACCGGCGCCGACAAGAATTGATTTTGCCATGGAAATTTCGCCCGACGCCTCCGCTTTCACGGCGCGCTATAACGCGGGCGAGGCGCAGCTCGTCTGGACGACGCTGGTCGGCGACCTCGAGACGCCCGTCTCCGCCTTTCTGAAAATCGTGGGCGGCAAGCCGAACACGTTTTTGTTCGAGTCGGTCGAGGGCGGCGCCGTGCGCGGGCGTTACTCGATCATCGGGCTCGACCCCGATGTAATCTGGCGCACCAGAGGCGCGCGGGCCGAGATCAATCGCAACGCGTTGAACGATCCGAACGCGTTCGAGCCGTGCAGCGAACCGCCACTCGCCGCGCTGCGCGCGCTCGTCGCGGAATCGAAGCTGGAAGTACCGGATGCGCTGCCGCCGATGGCGGCGGGCGTCTTCGGCTATCTTGGCTATGACATGGTGCGGTTGATGGAGAAACTTCCAAAACCGAACCCCGATCCGCTTGGCGACGCCGACGCCATCCTCATCCGGCCGACGCTGATCGTCGTTTTCGACGCGGTGAAAGATGCAATCACCGTGATCACGCCCGTACGGCCGGAAAAAGACGTGACGGCGAAAGCCGCGCATGCGCGCGCGATCGGGCGGCTCGAAGCCGTGGTCGACGCGCTGGAGAAACCGCTGCCGAGCGAGGAAGGCGCGATCGACTTCGATCCGCTCAAAATCGCGACGACCTCGAACACCACGCCGGCCGAATACGAGAAGATGGTTCTCGACGCGAAGGAATATATTTTGGCGGGCGACATATTCCAGGTGGTGCTGTCGCAGCGCTTCGAAGCGCCCTTCCCGCTACCGCCATTTTCGCTCTACCGCGCGCTCCGCCGCACCAACCCCGCGCCCTATCTTTACTTCCTGAACTTCGCCGATCTCTCCGTCGCCGGTTCTAGCCCGGAAATTCTGGTTACGGCGCGCGACGGCAAAGTCACCGTGCGTCCGATCGCCGGCACGCGCCCGCGCGGCGCGACACCGCACGAGGACAAGGCGCTCGAGGACGAATTGCTCGCCGATCCGAAGGAACGCGCGGAGCATCTGATGCTGCTCGATCTCGGCCGCAACGATGTCGGCCGCGTCTCGGAGATCGGGACCGTCAAGGTCACCGACCGCTTCTTCATCGAGCGCTACAGCCACGTCATGCATATCGTTTCGAACGTCGAGGGAAATCTCGACACCAAGAAGCACGATGCGCTCTCCGCGCTGATTGCGGGCTTCCCGGCCGGCACCGTTTCGGGCGCGCCGAAAATCCGCGCCATGGAAATCATCGACGAGCTGGAGAAGGAAAAGCGCGGGATCTATTCCGGCTGCGTCGGTTATTTTTCGGCGGGCGGCGACATGGACACCTGCATCGTGCTCCGCACCGCGCTGATCAAAGACGGCAAAATGTATGTGCAGGCGGGCGCCGGAATCGTCGCCGATTCCAATCCGAAATCCGAGCAGCAGGAATGCGTGAACAAGGCGAAAGCCCTCTTCCACGCCGCCGAAGAAGCTCGCCGCTTCGCAAGCGCCGCCAAGCGAGGCCAATAAAGCGCGGGCAATAGAGTAAGCTTGACGCAAACGCCCTATCGGGCCACCTATCCGGCATAAAGGATTGCCGCCATGCCGAAAATCGCGCTCGTCGACAACTACGACAGCTTCACCTGGAACCTCGTCCATGCCCTCGGCATGCTCGGGGCCAAGGTCGAAGTGCACCGGAACGACCAGATCACGGTCGATGCGATCGAGAAATCGAAGCCCGACGCGATCGTGATTTCGCCCGGCCCCTGCACGCCGAACGAAGCCGGCATTTCACTGGAAGTCGTCAAGCGCCTGGGCGAAACGACGCCCATACTCGGCGTGTGCCTCGGCCATCAAACCATTGGCGCGGCCTACGGCGGCGACGTGGTGCGCGCCGGGCCCGTTCATGGCAAGCTCTCGAAGATCAAGCACGAGGGCAAAGGCGTCCTGCGCGGCATCAACGATAATTTTGAAGCCACGCGCTATCACTCGCTCGTCGTGAAACGCGAGACGATGCCGAAGGATCTCGACGTCACTGCCGAAACGAACGACGGCCTCGTGATGGCGCTCTCGCACAAAACGCATCCGGTTCACGGTGTGCAGTTTCATCCCGAAAGCATCGCCTCCGAGCACGGCCAGATCATCCTGAAGAACTTTCTCGATCTCGCAGCCCAGTGGAACGCGAAAAAGCGAAAGTGATCTCATGGAACGCTTTCGCAACCTGATCGGCAAAGCCGCGACCGGTGCCGCGCTTACGCGCGACGAAGCAGCACACGTCTTCGACAAGATGATGTCCGGCGAAGCGACGCCCGCGCAAATGGGCGGGCTTCTCATGGCGCTGCGCGTGCGCGGCGAGACGGTGGACGAAATCACCGGCGCGGTTTCGACCATGCGCGCGAAAATGCTTCCCGTGCAAGCGCCTGCCGACGCGATCGACGTTGTCGGCACCGGCGGCGACGGAGCAGGCACCTACAACATCTCCACTTGCGCGGCGTTCATCGTTGCGGGTGCGGGCGTTCCTGTCGCCAAGCACGGCAATCGCGCGCTGTCCTCGAAGTCGGGCGCGGCCGATGCCTTGATGGGGCTCGGCGTCAAAATCGATCTCGATCCGGCGGCGATTTCCCGCTGCATCAAGGAAGCGGGCATCGGTTTCATGTTCGCGCCACAGCATCATCCGGCGATGAAGCATGTCGGCCCGACTCGCGTGGAACTCGGCACGCGCACGATTTTCAATCTGCTCGGACCCCTGTCCAACCCCGCTAACGTCAAGCGTCAGATGCTCGGCGTTTTTTCGAAACATTGGATCGAGCCGGTCGCCGAAGTGTTGAAGACGCTCGGCGCCGAGCGCGTATGGGTTGTCCATGGCTCCGACGGCCTCGATGAAATCACCACGACCGGCCCGACTTTCGCCGCGGAACTCAACGGCGGCAAGATCCGGACGTTTGAAATCAAGCCTGCGGATGCCGGGTTGAAAACAGCGAAATCCGATGACTTGAAAGGCGCCGACGGCGCGCATAACGCGGCCGCGCTGCGCGCCGTGCTGGAGGGGAAACCTGGCGCCTATCGCGACGTCGCGATTCTGAACGCTGCCGCTTCTTTAGTCGTCGCCGGCAAAGCGAATGCGCTTGCCGACGGCGCGAAACTCGCCGCACAATCCGTCGACAGCGGCGCCGCGAAGGCGCGGCTCGAAAAACTCGTTCAGATTTCGAATAGCTGAGAGAATGTAAGAAATGAGCGACATTCTCAAAAAAATCGAAGCCTACAAGCGGCAGGAAATCGCCGCCGCCAAGAAAGCACGGCCTTACGCCGAGGTCGAAGCCGCGGCGGAAGCCGCTTCGCCCCCGCGCGGGTTTCTCGCGGCGCTCGAAGCCAAGATCGCGCGCGGCGACACCGCGCTCATTGCCGAGATCAAGAAAGCGAGCCCTTCGCGCGGCCTGATCCGCGCCGACTTCGATCCGGCGTCGCTCGCGCGAGAATACGCCGCCGGCGGCGCAACGTGTCTTTCCGTGCTGACCGACACGCCATCGTTTCAGGGCGCACCGGAATTCATGGTCGCCGCACGGGATGCGACCGCCCTTCCCGTACTGCGCAAGGATTTTGTGTTCGAGCCTTATCAAGTCGCCGAAAGCCGCGCCCTCGGCGCCGATTGCATTCTCATCATCATGGCCTCCGTCAGCGACCAGGCCGCGCGCGAGATTTACAGCGCCGCGGTGCACTGGAATATGGATGCGCTCGTCGAAGTGCATGACGAGGCAGAACTCGATCGCGCGCTGAAGCTCGGCGCGAAACTCATCGGCATCAACAACCGCGATCTCCGCACTTTCGAGACGACGCTTGCGACGACCGAGCGGCTCGCGCCGCGCGTGCCAAAGAAGCATCTGCTGGTCAGCGAAAGCGGCATCTTCACGCCCGCCGATATCGAACGGCTGAATGCCGCCGGCATCCGCGCGTTTCTGGTCGGCGAAAGCCTGATGCGTGAGCCCGACGTGACGCTCGCGACCCGCAACTTGCTCGCAACCGGCAAGAAGACGAAGAAAAAGAAAAGCGCCTGAGCGATGGCGGAAAAAACACTCACGCACCTCGATAAAAAAGGCGAAGCGCGGATGGTCGACGTCTCCGCAAAAGCCGCGACCGATCGCGTCGCCGTCGCCGAAGGCAAGGTCGTGATGAATCCTGCGACGCTCGATCTCGTTCTTTCGGGCGACGCCAAGAAGGGTGACGTGCTCGGCACCGCAAGGATTGCCGGCATTCAGGCGGCGAAGAAAACGCACGAATTGATCCCCCTTTGCCATCCGCTCCCCATCACCAAGGTCGAGATCGGGATCGAGCCGGACCAAAAGTTGCCGGGGCTCGTCGTCCGCGCGACGGTAAAGGTTACAGGCCAGACCGGCGTCGAGATGGAGGCGCTGACCGCCGTCTCGGTCGCCTGCCTCACGATCTACGACATGGTGAAAGCGGCCGAGCGCGGCATGCGCATCGAAGGCATTCGCCTGTTGGAAAAATCCGGCGGCGCTTCCGGCGAATGGCGCGCGGGACGATAACGTGGCCTCGCCCCTGATTTCGGTCGAAGAGGCGTTGCTTCGCGTTTTGGACGGTGTCTCGACGCTCCCCGCCGAAGAAATCCCGATCGACGCCGCGCACGGCCGCGTGCTGGCCGCAACGCTCGCCTCCCGCCGCACGCAGCCGCCCGCCGATCTCTCCTCCATGGATGGCTATGCCGTGCTTGCCGCTGATATTGCGGAAGTCCCGGCGCGCCTTCGCCTGATCGGCGAATCCGCCGCGGGCCGCCCGTTTCAGGGCAACATGAAAGCCGGCGAAACTGTCCGCATCTTCACGGGCGCCGTGATGCCGCCCGGCGGCGATCAGGTCGTGCCGCAGGAGAATGTCGCACGCGACGGAGACGACATCACGATCAACACACTCCCGAAGGGAAAATTCGTCCGCCGCCAGGGCTTCGATTTCAAGGCCGGCCAAGTGATGCTGGAAGCCGGCCGCCGGTTGAACGCGCGCGACATCGGGCTTGCGGCCGCGATGGATCACGCCAAGTTAATGGCGACGAAAAAACCGCGCGTCGCGATCATCGCGACCGGGGATGAACTTGTAGAGCCGGGCGGCGGCGACGCGCCCGACAAAATCGTCGCTTCCAATCCGGTTACCCTCGCAGCGCTCATCCGCCAGGAAGGCGGCGAGCCGGTCTCGCTCGGCATTTTCCCCGATTGCGTCGACGCAATCGGCGGCGCCATCCGTTCCGCGCGCAACCTCGATATCGATCTCTTGGTCACGCTCGGCGGCGCTTCGGTCGGCGATCATGACCTGATCGTGCCTGCGCTCACGCAGGAAGGTTTCGATATCGCCTTTCATCGCATGGCGATGCGCCCAGGCCGTCCGATGCTGCTCGGCCTCTCCGACAATCTTCGCGCCATCGGCCTCCCCGGCAACCCGGTGTCGGCTTTCGTATGCGCGTTCCTGTTTCTTGTGCCGCTCCTTCGCAAACTGCAAGGCCGCAGCGACGCCCTCCCGCAGACGGAATCTGCTCTCCTCGGCCGTGCGGTCGACGCCAACGATCACCGGCAGGATTTCTTGCGGGCGAAATTCAGCCGCCGCGGCGACGGCCAGCTCGTCGCGACCCCGTTCAAGCTGCAGGACTCCTCCATGCAGGCCGTGTTGCATGCGGCCGACGGCCTG
>Ga0070682_100001219_pt1 | contig 14641 bp, 11 predicted proteins | sample KBSC63LmetaG_FD_64668 | JGI IMG/M metagenome (GOLD analysis project Ga0070682, IMG submission 64668) | Corn rhizosphere microbial communities from Kellogg Biological Station, Michigan, USA - KBS C6-3L metaG | ecosystem: Host-associated > Plants > Roots > Rhizosphere | place: USA: Michigan... | reverse complement strand
TTTTGAAATTTTTTCTTGCCTCAAATGCAGTCGCCATGTCCATTGCATAAATCACTTCTTCTACTACATTTTCCATCGTCATATCATATCTTGACAATAATTCTTTGATATTCGCATAAGTTTGCTTCATCTGCGCATCCATTCCTTCTGCCAATTCGCCTTTATTGTTGTGACCCAATTGACCGGAAATCCATACGGTATTGCCTTTTTTTACCGCTTGTGCGTATCCGTAAATATCTTCCCAAGGCATTCCAAAGCCTTCTGCTGTTTTATTTTCCTGTGACATTTTTTTATATTTTAAATTAATAAGGCAAATGTAGAGCAGAAAGAAATCTTAGAAATTTAACTAGTTTAATAAAAATGCTTCCGACGAAAAAAAATGTCGAATATTTTCATATCCGACATTTTATAATTTTAAATGTATTGATTTATTTCTGCTTATTCGCTAAACGCTTCCTTATGGTACTTACAAACTCTTTTGAAACGCCAAGATAGGATGCAATATAATACTGCGCCACACGCTGCGGAATCGTTGGATAAACTCTTATAAATTCCAGATAACGGTCTGTTGCAGGTTGAGAAATAGTATTAACCAAACGGTTTTGAAGTGTCACCACATACCTCTGCATCATTAGCCTGAAGGCTCTTTCAAACTTGGGAACTTTCTGCAATAACTCTTCCTTCGTTTCCGGATTCAGCATATAAATTTCTGTATCTTCCAAAGTTTCGATAAAAATCTTTGAGGGAGTTTTACTGTTAAACGAATCAATATCGGTAATCCACCAATCTTCAACAGCGAACAGAAGTGTAACTTCAAAACCGTTTTCATCAAGATAATACGTTCGCACACAACCCTCTTTTATAAAACCCTCGAACTGGCAAATCTCTCCTTCACGCAAAAGATGTGTTTTTTTCGGGAACTTCTGAAGCGTCAGCAAATCCTCATAAATTTTTTCCTCTTCAGGGGTTAAGCTAACGAATCGTGAAATGTTTTTAATGATATTTTGAAACATAAATTTATTTTACGGCTGCAAATTAGGAAAAAGTCTGTAAACACCGGCCTTCAGGAACCCAATTCCCTACCATTATGCTTAATTATTTTCACATCTTTATTCAGATTTTCACAAAAAAACTTTATTGACCCACATCGAACCAATTGTTTTTATATAGATTTTTTATAATAAGATGAAAAACAGAAAAGATTATCGTAAAATAAACATCAAAAAACTCCTGCAAAACGCAGGAGTTGAAAACTAAGTAGCAATAATAGCTATTTATTCTTTATTAGTTTTAAAGTTCCACTTTTACCGATGCTGGATTTCCACTGAACAACATAGGTACCTCCCAAAGAATTTTTGAGATCAATAGGTAACTTGTTTAGCCCGGCTTCTATATCTGTAGTATATGCTCTAACTACTTTACCATTGATATCAACCACATTGATTGAAATTGTTTCTTTATCCTCGGCGGTATAGTAAAGCTCAGAGAATCCCATGCTTGGATTAGGTACCAATACTGTATTATCACTTTGAAGATTCCCATTTTTAGAAACCGGAGGACGGATGCATATATGACATAAAAACTTGGTAACCCTGATGGTATACTGGTTTGGCGCATTGCAATAAATATCTACCCCATATCCATATTTTCCAGGGTATGGATCATATACAATCATATTAGGATCTGAAATGGTTGTATGACTCCCCACTACAGTTGAAAGCGGATAGTATCCACTAAATAATGGTGGACTTACCAAATCATTAAAAGTTACTTTAACGTAAGTAACCTGAGATGAGGTAACAAATGAAGGAAAAGCATAGTCTTTAGAAGTTATACTATTAGGAGGGAATGAATTAAACTGCGGAGCAGTAACCCCTGTTTTTATTTCAAGTGTAAGGGTAGTATTGGCATAAGCAATATTTCCCGGAACATAATCATCGTGTCTGGTAAAGGTAGCTTTGTAAGTTTCTACGGGACCAATAATTATTTGTGCCATGAATTGATTTTGGCAGACCAGCAAAAAAGCCAGCAATAGGATAATTTTTTTCATTTTATTCTGATTTTAAGTTATTGTTTTTATGATAGATCTATTCTGATTTTTTAATAATGTAAAATTGAAAGTTCTGAGCCGGATCGTAAAAGGACAATTAATAAGTGTGAAAGATTTCCTGATATCTGCTTATATTTATTTAACAACTGTAGATTTAATATCCCATATCCTTTTCCAATCCATAGGTATTTTCAGAATTAAATGTCTCAAAATTGAGACATTTATTATATTTTTGTGGCATTGAAAAAATAATGAATACCCAACAAAAGATTATTGATACAGCAATATCCGTCTTCAATGAGGATTTTTCGGCAACATTTGAAGAGATTGCAGAACGCTGCAACCTTAACCGAAGAACATTGCACCGGTACTTTAAAAACCGAAACGAATTGTTAGAAGCCTGCAATTCAAATATGATGAAGGCCTGGGAAGAAGCGGCCATAAATGCTTTCAACAGCTCTACCAATCCTTTGATACAACTGGAAAACTTATTATACGCCGGTATTGACAGCGGAACAAAATATTCTTTTTTAATTAAGCTGAACGAAATAAAGCCTGCTTATACCACTGAAATAAGTAAGGATTATTTAAAAACAAGGAACGATATATTCAATGCAATAGAAACTCTGCAAAAGGAACAATTAATAGACAGCGAACTGCCATTAGCATGGATAAGGATTCTGTTTACCAACGTTATCACGGCAACCATTACCGCATACAGATCGGGAGATATTGCACCTAATGAAGTAAAAAAATTAGCCTGGAATTCATTCAGCAGAAGTATAGGCTTGGAATTAAATAAACAAAAATGATACATTCTTTTTTAATGATAGGCCAATCCAATATGGCCGGGCGCGGTTATGCAAAAGAAGTTCCGCTTATTTTTGATGAACATATTAAAATGTTGAGAAATGGCTTATGGCAGATCATGTCAGAACCCATTAATTTTGATCGTCCTAGTTCGGGTGTGGGGCTCGCTTCATCATTTGCCGCCTTCTGGAGACGGGATCATCAAGAGGATGAAATCGGATTGATTCCATGTGCTGATGGAGGAACCAGCCTTGATGACTGGGCCGTAGGAAATGCTCTGTTTGAGAATGCCGTTTCACAAGCCAGACTTGCCCAACGAACAAGCGAAATTAAAGGAATTTTATGGCATCAGGGCGAAAGTGACTGTTCTCCTGAAAAGGCAGATCAATATCAGGAAAAGTTCTCTAAGATTATTGATGCTTTGCGCCAGGAACTCAATATTCCTGGAGTTCCTCTTATCATTGGAGGATTGGGAGATTATTTACCCAACGGAATATTGGGTCAGTATTTCAGGTATTATTCTTTGGTCAACCGGGAACTTGAAGATTTTGCCCAATCTCATGAAAACTGTTATTTTGTTACCGCAAAAGGACTTACGCCTAATCCTGATGGCATTCATTTCAATGCGCATTCACAAAGATTACTAGGAATCAGATATTATTGTGCTTATCGTGACTTGAAACACCTTCTGAAGACCAACATTGATGAAAATGATATTTTGAATGAAATCTACAATCGTTCTTATACCAAAACAGAAAAAATCAAGCTTCTGGAGCACGAATTTGCACTTGGGAATATTGAAGGTAAGGATTATTTAATGCAAATAACAGCCATAGGACAAGAGTAAAAGAACACCCTGCTTATTTTTTATTTCAGCATGTAATATATCAGCAAATCAACAGCAACCGATATTCACCATCGTTTTCTATGGGAGCCCTATGAACACACGGCAACGCCTGCTGCTCCGGATGATCTACAGCAATTCTCCATAGATGGCCTGCTCCTAAATTTACTGGTTGTGCATTAGGTTTAGGCTGATAGTGAAGATCAAAGAAATATTCTTTGAGGAAGTCTTCAAATTCTTCTTCGGGGCCGTTGTGCAGTTCTTTTAACTGTTCGCGGATTTCAGGAATCAAAATTTTCTGTTCCACCTGATCATTGGGAATGATATCACTTGCAGTTCCATGATAGGTACATAAAAAAGTATCTGTTCCGATAGGTGAACGGTCTACATGATATGAATATACATCTGTTGAAATGAAACCGAGTTCTTCATCCCGTTCATAACATTTAAGCAAATTAAGAACCGGAGATGCTCCAAAATCGGTCAATACCTGTAAATCATTTAAGATTATTTTTCTTGCAATATCTCCTTTTTCTGATAATTGCAATGCTAAAAGATCCTGAGCGGAAACTACAGTTATATCATCATTTAACTGAAGCTGAGCAACAATTTCTTTAAAATCCCCCATTAAATTCCGATGCCAGCAAATAGCATTCATAGCTCCCTGAAAATGGGTATTGACAAGTTCTGAGAAAGAAGATACCACATTTATTTGCTGATTGTCAGAAAATATATTGCTCATGTTTTGAAATAAACCGTTTAATTGTCTGCAAAAATACGGAATAGGTTGCTCAAATCGTCATTACAAAAAAAATCAGATTTACTTTTAATATGGTAGTTTTTATTTGATATTCTTCTTTCCTCTTCATATTATATTTATTCCTAACTTCGAAGAAACTATCCCTCAACGAATTAACACCTCCAAAGCTATGCAAATTTCACCTTCCGCCAGCTTAGCTCCATACATAAAGAGTTACACCGTTATTACCATTGACAAGGATCTCAGGGATGAAGTATTTTATCCCAGCGGATATGTAGATCTGATCATCAATATTTCCGGTGGTGCCGCAGCAACCATTATCAATGGAAAAAGGAAAGATACTCCGGATATAGAACTTCTGGGGCATCTCACTCTTCCCACCCGGCTTACCGTTGAGCAAGGAACTTCTGTATTGATAGCACGGATTTATCCATATGCTGCTGCTTTATTCTTTTCTGATCCTTTGTCAGAATTCACAAACTATGCTACTGATATGTATGATGTGGCAAAAAGTGAAAATAGAGATTTGTATGATCGCATCATGCAGGCTGATAGTTTTCATGCAAAAATCAATGTTTTGGAAACCTATTTTCTTCAGCAGCTGAAAAAAAATGAAACCCGGATAAAGAAAGCCACAATACTTCAGGAACTCAGCCAGCAGTTTTTGATGAATCATTACACCTTGGATCTTTCTGCTTTGGCTCAGGATTCAGGATTATCGGAACGATATATTCAAAAGCTTTATATGATGAATATGGGCATCAGTCCTTCTGCTTTTGCGGCTGTCATGAGATTTAACAAAAGTCTTCAAATGGTTCTCAACACTCCGGAATCACTTACAAATATAGCTTATGACTGCGGGTACTATGATCAGTCCCATTTTATCAAAGAGTTTAGGAAATTTACAGGCATCACTCCTTCTGCCTCAAGGCATTCACTGATTAAAAATGATATGGATCTTCAACAGGCTGTCAATATTGGTTTTTGATTTTATTTTGCAGGATGATTGCTGCTGAACATATCACGGTACATCTTCCAGCCCTCTTTTGTATTTTTCCAGATCACGATTACTTTCCCATCGTCCAGTTTTTTACCATCTAAATCTGTCATTTCGTAATAACTTTCTTCAGTAACCGATGTTTTACCATCTCCGTACAGGTTTTGAATCGTAAATTTAACATGTACCTTAGGGCCACCCTTAAAGAAATTGGATATCTGCTCTCTTTCGCAAACCGGTATCGCATTGGGCGGAAACAGACATGCATCATCTGTGTACCTTGTTAGAATTGATCCGTCATTTTTGTTCGCCAGATCAGCGTAGATTGCATTACTGGCTTCAATAGTTTTTCTTACTGTTTCCAAATCTTTAGTCTGAGCATTTGACCATGAGGTAAGCAGTAATAGTGTGCTTACAATAAATACCTTTTTCATTTTAACTTTTTATACAAAGCAACTACTTCCTGCGGGCAAAAAATTGTAAAATAACGAACAAGTTTATTTTTCAACTCAAAAGCATTTATAAAAAAACAGCATCCTCTTTTGGAGAACACTGCTTTATATATAAGGTTATTAATTTTCAGTTTTGTTTTTTTTACTTCTTCAATATTTTTTCTGTTACTGTAGAAGATTTTGTTTTAAGTTTAATGTAATACACTCCTGTCTGAAGAGAAGATAATACTATTTGCTCCTGCATCAAATTCAAAGTTCCCTGTTTTATCAGTTGTCCTGCAGCACCAAAGATTTCATAAGAAACCAAAGGTTCTTTACTTCTGATTGTAAGTACATCCTGAACAGGATTCGGATATAATTGTATTCCTGCCTGAACAGCTGTTTCTTCTACCGACATCTGACTGCACGCCGATTTAGCATATTTTGTAAAAAATGACTGAGATTTTCCTCCTGCTACATTGACAGCCATTGTATTGACATTGTCATTAGAATCTGTAAACAATTGGTCATGGAAAAAGCCTCCCACAACATAATTACCATCTTTATCTGCAGCAACTGCCGTAAATTCATCTATCACATTAAAATTACTGCGGATTTCTCCTGTTCCCAAAACAGCTCCTGTATCTTTATTGAGTCTAACCAATAATGGATCTGATCTGTCTCCATCAGGTCGTGTCATTGTATAACTGCCCCAGATATCAGACCAGCTTCCTTTGGCAAAAGCGATTTCATTTCCATTAACAGCAATGGTTCCTTTCGTAAAACGATATCCAAACTGAAGACCGGACATTCCTTCAGGAGTCCTTGCCCACTGTACCGAGCCAAGAGCATTAAGCTTCATGACAAACGGAACGGCTTCTACATAACTTCTTAAAGGGAAAGTATAACTCCCAAAAGTTGCAGGCACTGTTATCCCATTGAAATAACGCCCTGAAATGTAGATATCTGAAGTCGCAGGATCTTTTATGATGGAATGAATTTCATCATCCGTACTTGTAACGCCATTATTAATTTCTCTTCTCCATACCTCCTCTCCGGTAGTTCCATCAAGAGCTAATAAATAAGCAGCTTTCGTAAAGGGTACATTATTATAGGAAAGGTCAAGCAGGGTACTAAACCCGGCATCCATTCTCTTTCCTGCAAGATAATAACGGTTCAGGCTTTCATCGTATACCAGATTTACTTTTCCCTCTCTTCCTACTGCATATACTGCATCTCCTGTAATAGGAAGAAACACAGGTGCCACAGGTGTCATATTACCATTATCATAATTGAACTTAACTGCATAATACTGATAGGTTGAGGTAAATGTTGAAGGTACTGTAATTAAACCATTCAGATGAGTTCCCGCTCGGAATCCCATAACAGCATGAATGTTTTTGGAAGAATCCATATACATCATCTGGACATCACACATACGCGAGGAATAGTTAACATCTCCCTGCAAAGGCTTACTCCATGCCAATGTACCGTCTGAAGTATTATATTTCAAAAGAAATGCTGCTTTATGGGCAGGATCTATGGTTTGATCATAATGGGTATACAGAGGTAATGTATGAGTGTCATCAAAATGCACTGGAACGGCAGTAGGATCTCCTATATAAGAATTATTATAAATGGTAGCTATCATATATAACCCTCCATTATTATCCAGTTTAATATGCCATGCATTTTCTCCATCTCCGGAACCTCCTATGGGTCTGGACCATCTTATATTCCCTTCACAATCGGCAGAGAACAGAAAAAGGTCACTAAGCCCATAATTGTTTACAGAGGTACCATTCAGGTTTTGTCCCTGCTCACGCATGGTTGCAAGATAATAAGTATTGTTGTTGTTATCCACTACAATATCCCTTATGGATTCATCAAATACATAATGAAACCCGGGATCAGCCGAGCCTGTTATTCCTCCGGCCTGTTTTCCCCATTGCCACTGATAAGTCTGGCTAAAAGATAATGCCGGCAGTATCAGAAGCAGTCCCCACAGTTTGTTTTTTAATTGTATCATAAAAATTCTTTTAGTTTTCACATACTATAAAAAAACAGTGCTCTCCGAAGAGAACACTGCTTTATAAGCTACTAATTTTTAATTAGTTTTCCTTGTAATGATGTGTCTCCCGTTTGTACAATGACAATGTAAACACCTTGCAGCCAGCTGCTAACTTCTACGTCTACCTCTCCGGAAGCCGCTTTCAGTTCTTTACGGAATTTGATATTGCCCATGGCATCAAAAACCGTAATCTGTTTTGCAAGTAATTTTTCACTGCCCGTATTATACGAGATTTTCACTTTTTCCTTCGCAGGATTTGGTATCATTTTCAGAGAGGAAACTGAAGCAGCAATTACGCTTCTTCCAGCACTTCTCATACCCATCCAGTCCGGATCTGATGCTTTAGTAGTAAACTTACAGGTTTCATTTGAGAATAAGATCTCGTCTGTACCCTGGAAGTTTGAGTTTGGATAGAATGCCAACGGATTAGCGTTCATATCATACACTCCTCCTGCCGGAATAGTGATGATAGACGGAATATAACTTCCATATCCATTAAGACTCGAAACCGTAAGACTTATCGGCTGGCTTCCCATATTTTGAAGAACACCACTCACTTCGTAATGATCTCCAACCCACTTCATGCCTTTGATATTTGTCTCAAGCTTACAATCTGATTCAAATCCACATTCTTTACCCGGATAGTAATTCATCGTTCCGGAAGTAAATACACATCCTAAATGAGAGATCTGTAGCTGATATGTTCCCGGAGCACCAATATACAACGGATTAATGAAAGCATTGTTTCCGCTTTGGATACTGTTTCCGAACAGCTGCCAGTCATGATGATCAAAGATTCCTTTTGGTCCTAAAATATAATTCTTTCTAAGACATTCATCATAACATCCTGTAGGGAATACCCACATCAGACTTTCAAGACTTAACGGAACTTCTGTATAATTACTTACTTTACATCCGCTTGGCGCAGTATAAATAACCTGATAAGCACCTCCTTCATTTACTGTAATAGACTGACCAGTCATTCCATTACTCCAGTTGTAATCTCCTGCAGATGGTCCTGATGCTGTTAACTTAATTTTATAAGGCTGGCAGCTCACCAAACTGTAGGTTACCGTAACCGGTGATGGTGGAGGACTTACCGTAACGGTAAAGTTTTTAGAACTTGTACATCCTGATGCACCCGGAGTTCTTACTTCCAGAGTATAAACATAGGTCCCTGCAGGTAATGATCCTGTATCGAAAACGATCGGATATGGACCAGGGCTCCATGGAGCTGATGCCAATCCTCCGTTTTTCTTCCACTGGTATTCCAATGTGGTATCCGTTACAAGGCCGCTAAGAATTGTAGAAGATCCTTCACAGATATTAGCTTTTCCGGATATATTAACATATGGAGGATTTTTAAGCGTCACAGGTATTGCTTTCGTACTCATGATACTTGTTCTACATCCATCTGAAGATACCAGCACCGGCCAGTAGCTTCCTGATTGAGTTGGAGTGAAGACCGGAGAGTCCGGTGCTCCAGCCACAGGCTGAGAACCATTCATCCAGATATAATGACTTGGTGTTCCAAGAGTACTTGTAAACAAGATATTAGGAGCACTTCCTATACAGGCAACAAGAGCCGGAGGCGCCATGTTACCATCAAGAGTAGCTTCTTTCACACTAATATTAATGACAGCGGAAGTATATTCACATCCATTAGGAGTTTTAATTTTCAGCTGTATTGTTTTTGTTCCGCTCGTATTGTATGTTATAGTAGCATTCGGTCCTCCGGTTACATAAGATGTACCATCAAAGATCCAGGTATAAGTATTTCCTGGAACATATGATATAGGAGAGAATGTAATTGCCTCACGCACACAGATCCATGCCGGAACCAGGAAGCTGGTACTAGGAACCGGAGCCAATGTAATAGTCTGCGTGGTAGTACACGTTGGTTTTCCAGGTGCAGACATTGTCATTGTAAAGGTGTAAGTACCTGGCGCCAGATTGTTATAAGTAGCCGTCTGTCCTGTTTGATTTGGCTGACCCGGGCTGGAGAATGTGTAAGTGATAGATGCCGGATTGATTTCAAATATAGTTGATGTATTGAAAAGAGTTACATTGTAACCTCCTCCATTACATACTGTACTTACATTGAATTTAGGCTCGTAGTTCTTTCTTACTTCTACCCCTTTGCTGTACCAGCATGTACCGTATCTTAAACGTACAAAAACAATATGCGCAGCAGGAAGATTCGTCTGATATACCGGTGTAGCTGTTCCCTGTCCTGAAGACAAAGTAAGCACACTATCTGATAGCCATTGAATCTCGTCAGGAGTTCCAATATAAGATAAACCGGTAACAGAAATTGTATTACAACCTGACCATTGTGGAACAAAACTGATCTGAGGGTCTGTTGTACAACCTGCACTGCTCGGACATAGCTGAGTGACATTAACATTCTGAGAAAAAACCACACAGTTATTAATATCTACCGCACGTACTTTATATGTTCCGAAAGCCCCTGCACCCGATATGGTATACGAGTTTGTATTAGCACCTGGTATAAGTGAATTATTTTTATACCATTGCCATGAACTAATATTCGTAAGCCCTGTAGAACTGTTCGCCGTAAGAGTATACGGTGTCATTGTTGTCGGGTCACAAACAGTAACATTATATACCGGAGAAATGGTAATAATAGTCTCTGGGTAAATGGTGAAGTTTGCACTTGCTGTTGGGTTATAACTACATCCGTTAGTTCCTGTATACGTTACAGTAACCACCTGAGAAATATTACCTCCTGTATTATTCGAGATATACCCATTATTTGGGAAGCTGTAATTTCCGGAAGGATTGAAAGCTGTAGTATAAGTTGTTCCGTTAGCAAATGTGAAAGTAACATTTGTAGCCGTAGTAATCGTTCCCTGATTTACCGTGAAAGAAAGGTTTGAGCCTAAACAAACTCCGCCTACACTTGTAAAGTTGACTACCGGAAGCGGTATTAAAGATACCGGTATGCTGATAATTTTTGTTACCCCGCATTTTACAATTCTTAGATTCAGAGTTGTGCTGCTTGTAGAAGAGATCTCATTGAAGTTTACAGTAATATTAGCTGTACCCTGCCCTCCTATCACACTTCCGAAGTTGGAACTTCCAAATGTCCATTCCATAAATTCAGGAACAATTCCGTTCAGATTAGCACTGAAAGTCTGAGTACTACTCGGACAGAAAGGCCCTGGATTAGGATTAATTGTAATAGAGTTAAGATCTAAAGGTGCTACACTGAACGAAGTTGGAGCCGAAAGACATCCTGCGCTGCTGATTGATTTATTCTGTGCAGACACCGTATATGATGAAGCACCAGCGTTAAAGATAACCGTTACAGAAGAACCAGCATTACTTCCCTGAATTGTTCCGTTGGTAACACTCCAAACCGGAACCATTCCGGCATCAACAGGGCTGATCGTATATACGTAAGGTCTTCCCGAACATACTTTTGTTTCTCCGGAAATAGTACCTGTAGGCGCCTGCGGAATTGGTAATACCTTAATGATTCTTGCATTACTTTCACACCCTCCACCTTGTTTAGTAGCTGTAATAGTATAAGTACCAGCTGCTGTAAAAGTGTAGCTAAATGGCCCTGTCGTTACTCCAGACACAAAAGAAGATCCGCCAGTGGTAACTTTCCAGGTAACAGGTACATTAGGGTTAGTCGTAAACACCTGGCTTGTTCCTGCACAGATCTCATCCGTACCACCACTTACTTCTACCGGAGCTTCCACTACGATATCAATAGAGGCCTGACCTTCACATGGTAATAAGGTATTGTGATAATTGGCTACAAGGTGGTAAGTACCAGGCTGAGTAGCAGAGAAAATAGCTTCGTTTCTCTGTTGAGTATAATACAACTGACCTCCTGCAGGACCGCTTACATTCCATTGAACACTGGTTGTAGGCCATTGAGGAATTGAATACGTATATTGTTTACCTGCACATACTACCGCCTGTCCTTTCACTTTTGCATGCGCTAAAACTACAGGAATTTTGATAGTAGTCCACTCAGGACAAGCACATTCAGATAAGTACATTACATAACCGAAACCATCAAGCGGATCTACCTGATCCCACTTCACTTCGATTTCACTTCCGTAATTATTCACAATAGATCCTCCAATGACTTTCCATTGTCCTTTATTACATCCGTCCTGTGCGCTGTATTTTTCAACACTGCCCTCACATACTACAGATGCACAGTTGATCTGTACAGGATCTGATTTCAATACCTTGATTTCCTTTTTGTAGGTATTCTTACAGCCGCACTTATTAGTTACAGTCAGGCGAACAGTAAAGGTACCAGGATTAGTATAGATATGAAAAGGTTCAAAAGCTGTGGAAGTAGAAGTTACCCCATCTCCAAACTCCCAGAAATAATTGATAATATCCGATCCTCCGTTTTGTTCGGAAAGGTTATCAAAATACACCGTTGTATTTTTACATACGGTATAATCCAGGTTTAACAATTCAAATTTAGCAATCGGTCTGTTGATTTTTTCAATACAGATAGTCTGGGTTTCAACAGTTCCGTCATTATATGTAATAACAGCCTGTAAAGAGCCATTACCTGCAGCTCCCCAGGTCACATACGCTGCTGTATTTCCTGGTCCTGAAGGTGTTAAAGTTCCTCCCGAAATAGTCCATTGTACATTAGAAACGTTCGGTCCCTGAACAAGATATTTGACAGGATCTAATGATTTCTCACAGACACGTAGACATTGGGAAGAATTGATGTAGGAAACAGCGACTCCGTTGTCAGGAATCTGGTCTTCTTTTTCGCCACGGAATTCCTGGCATCCGACCTGTTCAGTCCATGTAATTCGAGCTTGTGCTTGTAGTACCCAGGGCACCAAAAGCCAACATAGTAGCAGCCATCTAAAGATGTGCTCCCTACCAAAATAGGTGTTGTTTTTCATAGTTATTAAAAAGTGTTATTAATTTTTTGTCAAATTAATAAAAATAATAATACAAAAATCATTTAATAGTGAAAAAATAACATTATTTCACTATTGAATTCCAACGATATAGACAAATTCATGATTATATGTTATTTCACCCATATATTAGTTATACAAAAAATATATACACTTTCATATGATCTGATGATCCACAATGCTTTTAGCAAAATAAAATCCACAATTCCCACCATTAAAACAACCAAATCAACAACCAAAAACACAATTTGTTTATATTTTTCTACATAAATTAATTTTATATTAAAATTAATCACTTTAACAACCATTAAAACTGAATCAATTTTCAGATTAAATTTCTCACTGGCAATACAAACATTAACCCGTATAATAAATGAGCATTGCCGACAAGATCAAAATACTTTATCTTTGTTTTTCGAGGCTTATCATAAACATTTTATTTGAAGATCTTCTCTATGAAAAACAACAGCTTTTTATTTTCTGCAAAAGGAATTTGTACAGCAGCTTTTCTTTCCTTAAACACAATAATTTACGCTCAGAAAACTGCAGATATTTCAACAATTTCAGAAAAAACACTAAATACCATTCTGGAAAAAAACAGAGCTTATTATACACAAGGCAAAGTAGCAGATTATATTCCCGAACTGGGAAAAATGGACGCTAAAGCAATTGCCTTTTCTGTAGTAGATAAAAACGGAAAAGTATTCAATACAGGTGATGTGAGTAAAAAATTCACAATGCAGAGTATTTCCAAAATCATATCATTAATGGTAGCCGTCAACGAAAAAGGTGAAGCCCATATTTTTGATAAGATGGGATATTTCGGTTCCGATAAACCTTTCAACCATTTTTCAAACCTTGAAACCACGGGTAAACCGCTCAATCCTATGATGAATGCAGGGGCCATCCTTACTACTTCGTTAATTTCAGGAGAAGGCGAGAAACCTTTCCTTAAAATTCTGGATATGGTAAGATATATTACCAAAAATCAGGCAATTGAGTATAACAAATCTGTTTACGAATCTGAAAAAGCAACCGGACACCGCAACCGGGGGATGTTCTACATAATGAAAAACAGCGGACTGATTTCCGGAAATGAAGACCAGCTGGATAATTATTTCAAACAATGCTCTATTGAGCTTACCGCTGAAGATCTTGCAAAAATCGGTTATTTCTTTGCTAACCAATGCGTAAGGTTTGACGGGGATGCTACTTATAAGAATGCAGACATGGCAAAACTGGTGGAGTCACAAATGCTGACTGCCGGCATGTATGAATTCAGTGGTGAATATTCCAGAACCGTAGGTCTTCCAAGCAAATCCGGTGTCGGAGGCGGAATTACCGTAAGTGTTCCGGGAAAAATTGGAATTGGTGTATTCAGTCCATCACTGGATCAGCACGGCAATTCCCTGGCAGGATATCACATGATTTTAGACCTTGCAAAACAATACGGATTAAGTATATTTTAAATTTTAAAAGCCTTTTAATTTACAGATCGCTCACCGGATAATAAAAATTATATGAGCCGGCATTCTTTAAGGGGCGTATTTATCAGAAAATCTTAACGGTCAACCTAATTAAAAAACAGTAAGTATATCAGATACTTACTGTTTTTTTATGAATTTCGGAAAGATATATTAATTATTCTTAAAATTATCTATCTCATTATTTATCAAAAAGATAGGAAAAGTTCATAAATAATTCAAATTAAATCACAATATATTGATTAATTTTATTTAAA
>Ga0070682_100001216_pt1 | contig 14662 bp, 8 predicted proteins | sample KBSC63LmetaG_FD_64668 | JGI IMG/M metagenome (GOLD analysis project Ga0070682, IMG submission 64668) | Corn rhizosphere microbial communities from Kellogg Biological Station, Michigan, USA - KBS C6-3L metaG | ecosystem: Host-associated > Plants > Roots > Rhizosphere | place: USA: Michigan... | reverse complement strand
GCGGGACGATTCGTACGTGTGGCGCTGGCCGGACGGCACCGTTTTCTGGCGCGGCGGCGTTGACGGCGCCCCGGAGGGGGACGCCTTCGTGAGCTGGCTTCCGGGCGAGCCCAACGACGCGAGCACGGTGACGACCGATCCCGAGCGCTGCCTCGCTCTCAAGTTCAATCGGACCGTATGGAACGACCGCGCCTGCTCCTTGGCGTTGCCCTACGTGTGCGAGCAATCGTCGCCGGCCCCCTAGGGGGCTCGGAAGCGCGCGACGCATGCACCGGTGACGAGCCATTCTGCGTTCGGTTGCAGTCGTGCGAGCCCCTGGCGAACGGCCACGAAACGGCCGCCAGGCGGGAACAACCCACGGGACGCAGGGGTTGAACGGCCCGTAAGCCTGCCACGAAGGGATTCTCCATGGGATTCATCGCCCGCCTGCTCGGGATCGAGACCTCGCACCTCGACGTTCCGCGGGTGCCACCTCCGCCCTCGGAGAACCAGGCACTCGAGCGCTACCGCTACATGCTCAAGACCGCCCCACCCGAAACCATCGAGAAAGCCCACCAGGAGGCGTTCGACCGACTAGCGCCCGAGCAACGCCGTGAGGTGTCGACGGCGCTCGCGCGCGAGGCACCCCCCGCCGAGGCGGCCGCCATTGCCGCGACGCCGGTCAACGACACGCGCGCGCTCGCCCAGGCCGCTACGCGCGCCGAGATCCGTCAGCCCGGCGTCCTCGAGCGCAGCTTGGGCGGCAACGGCATGGGCTTGGGCTCGAGCTTGCTCTCGAGCTTCGCGATGGGCTTCGTGGGCAGCATGGTCGCAAACTCCTTCTTCCAGGCGATGGGCGGCTTCGGCGACGACGAGGCGCACGCGCATCACGACGCCGACGACGGAAGCGCCGACGACGAGTCCCACGACGACGACGGCGGGCTCGCGGACGACGGCGGATTCGACGGCGGCGGTGACTTCGAGGTCTGAGCGCTCGCTCAGGGCTTCGAGAGCTCGAAGAGCGGTCGGGCCGTCGAACGAGTGATGTTCTCGCCCTCCGGGTAGGGCGAGATGGGCTGGCCGTAGTGGAACAGCTGCGTGGGGTCGTACGCCTGCTTCACGGCCAAGAGCGTCGGGAACGCGTCGCCCCAGTATTGCCAGCGGTAGTCCGAAAGCGTGCGGTCCGGGTAGTCCTGGTACACGTGACCGTTCGTGTGCGGTCGCGCGCGCGCCCAGAGACCGTCCATCCACTGCTGGGCCTGCTCTTCGGTGACCGAGCCGTCGTATTGGCCCTTCCACGCCGGGTTGTAGAACGAGTCGATCACGAAGTCGCAGTCGACGTTGCGGTGAATGAACGCGTTGTGGTTTTGCGGCGCGTCGTTCACGGCGCCGCCGTAGATCTCGAGGTAGGCCATGTTGTACGGATTCGGCGAGCCCAGCATGTAGCTGCAGATCTCCTCCCAACCGTCGGTGCCCACGGGTTTCGCGATGTAGCCCGAGCACTTGAGCTCGAGCGTGCCCGGTGTCCCGGGCCCCGGCAGGACGTTGTCGACCATCGTCGCGTTGAGCACGTCGTAGGTGCCGCGGATGTACTGCGGGTCGGTCAAAGGCGTCGCCACCGCCAGCAGCGGGGCGATGATGCGGCGAACGTCCTCTTCCGAGCCGGGGTACATCGCGAGCAGGATCAGCACGGGCTGCGCGTGCTTGCTCGGATCGGGGTTCGTGATCATCACCTGGTAGCCGAACTCGCGAGGCGCGCCGCTCTGCATGAAGGACGACTGGAGCTCGCTGAGCACGCGCGGCGCAGAGTCCTTCTCGAGCGACCACATCGCCACGAGGCCCGTGACGTACTTCAACGAGGAAAGCGCATAGGTGACGTTCGTCAGCACCCCGAACTGATTGCCGGTGCCGCCGCGCACGCCCCAGAACAGCGGCGCGTGGTTCTTCTCGTCGGCGGTCACGACCCTTCCGTCGGCGAGCACCATCTCGAAAGCGACCACACGATCGCAATTGATGCCGAATTGCCGCGTCGTGAAGCCATAGCCCCCACCTTGCATGTAGCCGCCCACGCACACGTCGGGACAGCCGCCGCTCGGCACGTGCAGCGCGTAGGTGTTGAGCACGGAGTCGAACACCTCGAACGAAGTGCCCGCCCCGGTCGTGACGGTCATCTTGTCCTTGTCGACGCTGGCGTACGACATCAGGCTGAGGTCGATGACCATGCCGTTGTTGACGGAGTAGCCGGCCGTGCTGTGCCCCCCCGAGCGGCAGGTGACCGACACCTCGCGATGAGCGCGGGCGAGCTCCAAGGCGAGGCGCACGTCGTTCGGCACGGCGCAGTAGACGATGCCTTGCGGGTACTCGTTGAAGCGCGGATTGGACGCTCGGTCGTCGTCGTAGTCGGGCATGCCCGGCAGCACGAGGCGGCCGACGATGCCGTTCGCGAGCTCCTGCCATTGTGCCGGCGGGATCCCCGTGCGCTCGAAGAACGCGCCTGCGACGCCGCCGAGCGCCTGGGTGAAGCTCCGTAGCTTGGCTACTTTCTTGGGTCGGTTTCCGTGCGCTGCCCAACCTGATCGCGGCATATTAGGCTCCTTCCGGTTCGTAGGGGATCGTGAGCGAGCCCTTCATGTAAGCGACCATGAGGTCGGCATCCCAGGCCCCGAGCCAGAAATTGATGCCCCACGTGTTCGCGGCGGTGACGGGCCTTCCGAGCAGTGAGCCGTCCCCCGTCACGATCCCCGGTTGATTGAAGACGAACCCGAATCGCTCGACCATCGCGCGGGCGGAGACGGGACGCGAGCTCGGATCCTGCACCGCGTACTCGAGCTGCGTGATGCGACCCTTCAATACCGCGAGCTCTCCCGCGGGACCGCCCTGGCTTTTCAGAGCGTCGTATTCTTGCTTCAGGGCTTCGAGGCGCTCCCAGACGATGCGCAGGGAGTTCCACTGCCCGGTCACGCTGGCCGCGGTCTCGGGCTCGAGCGAGAAGCCGGGGGGGCCACGCCGTTGAAGCTCCGCATTCGACGCTTCCCACAACGGACCGCTCGTGAGCTCGTCCGTGGCGAGCAGCGACACCCCGTCGCCCGTGATCTGCATCTTGAACGGCACGATCGGCTCGCACCCGGGCATGGTGAGCGTCCAGTTGCGATTCTCGAGCCGGGGATCGTCGAGCAACCGGAAGCGGGCGCCCTGGAGCGCCGTCACGTCGCGGGCACCCTGCTCGTCGAGCCGCTGCGCGCTCTGCACGTAGACACCGATCGGCGGCGTGTGCGAACGCGGCCGGTAGTTCGCCGGAACGTCGAAGGCGATGCACCGGGTCAGGTCCGGCTCGTCCCCGAACGCGAACGTGAACCCGCTCGCTCCGCGTGGCGCGTCCGTGGGATCCGGATCGGTGGGCAAGCGAATCAAGACCCAACCGGAATACTGGAGAACGAGCAACGGCTGCGGCTTGACGGGCGCGGGCTTCGGGGGCGGCGGAGGGATCGGCGGGAACAGCTTTTGGGGAGGCGTGATCAGCCGATCGAAATAGATCGCGATGCGCGCCAGGTTTTGCCAGATGAAGGTCAGGCGTTTCACCGCGAACTCACTGAGCTCGGGATCGCCGCTGTTCGCAATGCGCTCGAGGCCCGCCCGCAGAGCCAGGATCTCGTCGCGCAGGATCCGCCACGCCGCGAGCGGATCCGGGATCACGGCCAGGCGCGGCGCAAAGGTGAAAGCAGGACCGGCACGGAACGCAGCGAGTGCCGGGTCGGCGAAGGCCCGGAGACCCATCAACACCTCGCCCAGCGGGCGAATGAAGGTGGTCATCATCGGGAAGAAGGCGACCTTGCTCAGCGTGTCGATCTCTTGCGCGTTTTGCCCCTGGTGAAAGTAGAAGCGCATCAGCATCAAGACCGTGACCTGGTAGCCGCGGTCGAACAGCGTCGCGAGCTCGTTGGCGAGCGGGCTCGTGAGCCAGGTGGGCTCCCCCTCACCTGCGTGCAGCGGCCCCACGCCGTACTTGGGGTTCGCCGACAGCGGCCGCGGATTCGGCACGACCGGCCGTGCCGGCGCGAAGGCAGGATCCGCTTTCAGCTCGGCGTCGAGCGCGACGAAGAGCTTCACGAACTCGTAGAAATGGGAGCCGCGGAAGATCTGCTTTCCCGGGAAGCCTTCCCCTTCGTGCCGGATCTGGTCGATCACGGCGCGCGCCTGCGCGACGGTGTACACCGGGCGGACGAGCACGGAGTAATAGGCGCGGGTCGCGATTCCCGCCGTGGGAACGCCGACGATTCGGGCTGGAAAGACCTCGAGATTCGAGATCTGTGCGTCGGGAGGGCCGATGAACAGGTCGTCTCCGGCGCGCGCGAGCAGCGCGTCGAGCTTCTCGTACAGGCGGCCAATCGTGTGCTCGGAGCGCTCCCGCCAAGCGGGGATGTGGCGATCGAGAAACTCGAGCAACGCCGGCCGTTCGAGCTGGCTCGGAAGCTCGTACAGGATCGCGCTCCGCAACATGTCGAGGCCGAAGGCCGAAAGGTGGAGCGGGATGTCGATCGGGAGCACGTCGGCCGACACGGGGAAGTTGCGGCGCCACAGGCTCGGCGCCTCGCCGATTGCCGACAGGATGTTGCACACCAAGCCGAGGTGCTCCATCTCCTGGCGTGCGGCCGACAGCACGACGCCCTTCCACAATTGCATCTGGACGAGCTGCGCGTAGCTCACGCCGCCCTCCTCGATGCGGGTCTTGAGGCTGAACGCCGCAAACAGGTACTGCAGGCTGATGGAGTGCTCGAGCTCGGCCGCCTCCGCGAGCAGATCGGCGATCTCCTGACGCGTCGGCTTGTCTTCCCCGCTCATGTTTCAGGCCCTTTCAAAGCAATGTGGCGAGCACGGAACGGGCCGCGACGGGATCTACCGTCGCCTGCCCTTGAGTGATCTCCGCCGCGATGGGCGAAAGGATCGCGCGTCCCTCCGCCGCTTCGCCGCGGTGTCCGAGGACGCGCGCGAGGTTCGTCGCGGCGCGAAGGCGCATGATGCCCGCCCCCGTCGCGTCGGCGAGGGCGAGCGCCGTCCGATACTCGGTGAGCGCGGCGTCGCTCGGTCCTCCGTCGCGACGCTCCAGGATCTCTCCCTTGAGCGAGTGCACCTCCGGCGCCCACCAGCACTCCCCCGTTTCCTCGACGAAGGATAGCGAGGCGTCGACCACGCGGAGCGCGGCGTCGTAGTGGCCCAGCGCGGCCCGCACGCGAGCGAGCGGCGTGGTCATCATCGGATCGAGCATCCGAGTCCCGCTCGCGTACCAAATTTCGAGACCGCGCTCGACGTCGCCCAGCGCGAGCTCCGGCTGGCCCTTGAGCAAGCTGATCCAACCGCGAAACACCAGCCCCTGCCCGAACCAATACGGGAAGCCGTGTTGCTGCGCGAACTCGCAGAGCTGGTCGGTGTACCCGGAAGCGAGCTCGGGCTCGCCGCGCAAGATGTGCACCAGCACGTTCGGGGAAAGGGCCCACGCTCGCGAGAAGGGATGCTCGACCAGATCGACGGCGCCGAGCGCGCTCCGCGCGTCACTGACGGCGGTATCCAGGAACCCGAGCGTCCAGTTCGTGAGGGCTCGCGTCGTGAACGCCACGGCGAGCACGTTGCGACCGTAGGTGAGCAGGTGGTGGGCGTGCGCGGCGGGACGATACGCCGCGATCACCCGGTCGAGGGCCGGCAGAGCATTCACCGGCTTGCCGGCGTACAGCTCGACGACGCCGCGCTCGGCGTCCACCTCGACGAGCAGGTCGTCGAGCCCCGTACGCTCGGCAATCGCCGAATTCTGCTTCATGAGCCGTGTCGCCTCCGCCCAATCGGCGGTCACGATGAAGTAGGCGCCGAGCCCAATCAGCGTGGGAAAAAGCTCGGGCGGCGCAGCGTCACCGATCAGGTCGCATAGATCGCGTGCGCGAAGGTACGCGGCCTTCACCTCGGGCGAGCCCCAGCCGCGCGTGAGCATCATCGGGATCGCGCGCAAGACGGTGAGCGCGAGCTCCTCCCCCGCGCGACGTCCGGGATCCTCGATTTCCGCAAACGCAGCGAGGGCGCGTGAGAAGTAGCTGATGGCCTCCTGGTTGGCGAAGCGACCCATCGCGGTCAGCCCCGCCGCGCGCCAATACGGCCCGGCTTCGGGTCCGCGACCGGCAGCGGACAGGTGATGAGCGACGACCTCGGGCTCGCTCGCGGCTTGCTCGGGAAACTTGCGCAACAGCGCTTCAGCGACCCGCGCGTGGAGCGTGCGCTTGGTGGCTCTGAGCAACGACTGCTCGGCGGCATCACGGAGCAAGGCGTGCCTGAACTCGTAGACGGCCTCGCTCCCCTCGCCGTAAAGCGCGAGCACCTCACTGTGAACCAGATCGGCCAGGGTGAGCTCGAGATCCTCGGGACCGAGCTCCGCGCTCTCGCGCAGGAGCGAAAGGCCGAAGCGACGCCCAATCACCGCGCCGAGCTGGGCCACCTGCCGCGCCGCGGGGAAGCTGTCGAGGCGCACCATCAAGCAGCCGTAGACCGACGTCGGGATCGTTTGGTCGCCGAGCGGGCCCTTGTGCTCGAGCTTCTCCCGAGTGCCGGGCTGCGCGGGATCCGCCAGCATCAAGGTCTTCGTGAGCTCCTCGGCAAAGAGGGGCACGCCTTCGGCCCGCTCCGTGATTCGCTCGCAGAGGTCCGCCGGCAGCACCCGATCGTGACAGGTATTTTTGACGAGCGTCGCGACGTCTGCGAGGGGCAGCCGCGGCAGGTCGATCGTTTCCACCGTCGCGACGTCCCAAGGCGACTCGAACTCGGAGCGGCACGTCATGATCACCAGGACGGGAGCGCTCGTCATGTTCGAGAAGACGTGGCCCAGGAGCTCGAGCGAAGTCGGGTCGAACCAGTGCAAATCCTCGGCCACGACGATCCCGGGCCTGCCGCTGCCGCAGCCGGGTAGCGCGCGAACGAGCGCGGAGAGCGTGCGCACGCGCTTGACCTGCGGTGTCATCGCCGAAGGCGCGCGGCCCTCCGGAATGCGAACGCCGAGCGCCTGAGCGACGATCGCCGCGTCGTCGGGCGACTGCCAGGCGGCGAGGTCCTCCACCCTCGTGAAGGCTGCGGGCTCACCCGGCTCGGCGAGCGCGAGCTTGGCGGTGAGCGCATCCGTGAACGGTCGGAGCGCGTTGAGCTGCGTCTCGTCCTGGCCCTTGACGACGAGGCAGTCGGCGTCCCGCAGCGCGGCGAGCGCGACGATCTCGCGCACCAGGCGCGATTTGCCGATGCCTGCCTCGCCGCGCAGCAAGAGGGCAATCCCCCGCCCTTCGCACGCCTTCGACCAGGCGCGCAGGCCGCGAGCGAGCTCGTCCTTGCGGTCGACGATGGCCGTGACGGTTCGACCTTCGAACCCGTGCAGCGCGCGTACGGCGACGACGCGGTGCACGCGGCAGCGAGCCTCGATCCCTTTCAGCTCGAATTCACCCAAATCCTCGAGCTCGACGTTGGCCCCCAGGAGCTCCCGCGTCGCCCAGCTCACGACGACGCCGTTCGGCGGGGCGAGCCCTTCGATTCGCGCCGCAAGATTCGGCGCCTGCCCCAAGGCAAGCCGCTCGGTGCGCTCCCCGGACCCCATCTCGCCGACCACGACTTTGCCCGTATGGATGCCGACGCGCACGGCAAGCTCGAGACCGAACCGGCGTCGGAGAGCAACGTTGAGCTCCTGGATCCGAGCCACGAGGTCGAGGCCCGCGCGCACGGCCCGCACGGCGTCGTCCTCGTGCGCCCGGGGGTAGCCGAAGTAGACGAGGAGCCCGTCGCCGAGGTACTGCGCAACGTAGCCGTCGCGGCGATGGATCGCCGCCACGGCCGCTTCCTGGTACGCGCGCACGATCTCGGAGAGATCTTCGGGGTCGACCTGGCCCGCGAGTTTCGTCGAGTCCTGCAGGTCGCAGAACATGATCGTCATCACGCGGTTCTCACCGCTCGGCGAGCGCACCACCGGCCCCGGAGATTTTCGTTCGACGCTCATCATCGGCGCGGCCAGCGTCTCGCGCGCGCTCCTGCATTTGCCACTACTCCGTCGCGAAGTTCAAGCGCCGCCCTTCGGAAACGGGACCGAAAAGCCGCCGGCTCACGCGCCGGCCGCTTGGCCCAGCGGGCAGCAGCGGGCGCGATCCGGCTCAAGACCAGCTACGCTTCGTCATGCCTTCGAGTGACGACAACGTGGGTCCCACGCTCGAAGGGACGGCGTTCGACGCGCCCAACCCCGGGCGCGCGGATGCCGCCACACTGGGTTCGGCAACCGAGGTGGCGGGCCCTGCTGCGCAGTCCAAGGTCAGCGACTCGGTCGTGCCGAAAGCGTCCGAGCGTGAAGGCTTTCAGGTGGCGACCCTGCTCGGCTCGGGTGGCATGGGGAAAGTGTACCTCGCGTACGAGCCGGCCCTCGAGCGTCAAGTCGCCCTCAAGGAGCTGGCGTCGCACCTCGCAGCGCGAGACAACCGGGAAGCCTTCGTGCGCGAGGCCCGTACCGCGGCTCGCCTGCACCACCCCGGCATCGTTCCCATTCACGCGCTCACGCTCGGACCGGACGGCTGCGTCGCGTTCACGATGCAAGCCATCGAAGGCATGAACCTGCGCCAGTGGATGGACCGTCCCGAGCACCAGCTCGGTCACCGGAAGCGCACGGAGCTCGGGCTCGAAGCGATGCTCAAGGTGTGTGACGCCCTCGCGTACGCGCACAGCCGCGGGGTCTTGCACTGCGATCTGAAGCCCGAGAACGTGATGATCGGCGACTACGGGAGCGTCTACCTCATGGATTGGGGACTCGCGCGCCCGCTCGCCCACCGGGTCCCGCCCGAGACCTGCGGAACACCGGGCTACATGTCCCCCGAGCAAGCGCGCAACGAGCCACTCGACGTGCGCAGCGATGTGTTTGGTCTCGGCGCCATCTTGTTCGAGCTCGTCACGGGCGTGAAACCCTACGGGCGGGGCACGGCCGACCAATACCTCGCACGCGCGCGCGCCGGGCACGTCGATGACATCGTGCTCGCGGCGCGCGAGCTCGGCCTGTCACGCCGCTTGCGGCGAATCGTGAGTCAAGCCGTGTCCCCCAGCCCCGGCGAGCGCTACGCGACGGTGAGTGCGCTGCGCGACGACCTTCACGCGTTCTTGCGCGCGGGGTTCCACCTGCCAAGCCTCACGTTCGACGCGGGCACGCTGCTGATCAAGGAAGGAGAATCGGGCGACGCCGCCTACCTGATCGTGAGCGGACGGTGCCGCGTTTTTCGCGGCGCCATGGGACCCACGACCTCGGCGAGGATCCTGGGCCCGGGCGAGATCTTCGGCGAGCTCGCCGTGTTGCTCGACTCCCCGCGCACCGCGAGCGTCGAGGCGCTCGACGCGTGCACCGTGCTCGTGATTGACCGCGAGACCCTGGAGTCCGCGGGCGCGATGGAGGGGTGGATGGCGGCGCTGATGCGCGCGCTCGCCCGCCGCTTCCGCGACCTCGAGGAGCGCGTGGATGCCTCCTCCGTGCCGACGAGCTCGTCCAAGTAGCGCGCGTCGGCAGAGCGGCTCGATTTGGAGCTACGCCCGCCGCGCAATCGCGCGGAGCAGCGCGTCCATTTCGACTGGTTTCACGAGGTGACTCTCGAAGCCGGCCTGGCGCGTGCGAGCGACGTCGACTTCGCGTCCGTAGCCGGACATCGCGACGAGACGCGGCGCCGCGCTGCCGAGATTTTGAAGCAGCATTTCGGCTATTTCGTAGCCGCTCATGACGGGCAGTCCCAAGTCGAGCACGGCGACGGTGGGCTCGTACTCCGCGGCCAGGCGCAGCGCACTCGGCCCGTCGTGCGCCGTCCGCACCTCGAAGCCCTTGAGCTCGAGAAACGTTCCGAAGAGGTCGGTGATGTCCTCGTTGTCGTCGACCAACAGCACGCGCTCCCCGGGCGATGCTTCAGGCGTCGGGGAATCTTCCGTCGCAAGTGCCTCGTGTTCCGCGTCACCGTGCGCAAGCGGAAGGCGCAGCTCGAACGCGCTTCCCTGGCCCAAGCCTCTACTTTCCGCCCTGACCGACCCACCGTGCAGCTCGGTGAGGCCCTTCACGAGGGCGAGCCCCAGGCCGAGGCCACCGTGCCCGCGCTCGGTCGCGCGCGCCGCTTGAAAGAATCGCTCGAACAGCCGCGGTATTTGCTCGGGCGCGAGGCCGATCCCGTTGTCTTCCACGCGCAGCAAGAGCTCGCGCTCGACGGGCCACGCCCGGATCGTCACGGTGCCCCCCGGTTCCGTGTAGCGCGCCGCGTTCGTGAGCAGGTTCGCGATGACCTGCGCGAGTCGCGTCGGATCCGCGTCCACGTCGAGCCCGTGGGGTGCGACCTCGACTCGCAGCGTGTGCCTGCGCGTCTCGAAGAGTGGGCTTGCCATTTCGATCGCGGAAGCGACGACCTCGCCCAGCGCGACGCGAGCCTTCCTGAGCTCGATCTTCCCTTCGACGACGCGAGAGACGTCGAGCAGGTCGTCGACCAGGTTGATCAGGTGCGCCGCTTGCCGCTCGATGATCTCGCGCTCGTGCTCGACGGCCGCGACGTTCTTGACCTTCATGACCTCGACTGCGGTCCGAATCGGCGCGAGCGGATTTCTGAGCTCGTGTCCGAGCATGGCCAGAAACTCGTCCTTGGCGCGAACTGCGGCTTGAGCATCCTCGAGGAGTCGAGCGCGTTCCGCGTTGCTTCGCTCGAGCGAACGGCGCGCCACCACCTGCGGGGTGATGTCGAGGGCAATCGCCATCATGCCGTAGACGTTGCCCCGCACGTCCCGGATCGGCTCGAGGCTGAAGTTGAAGAAATGGTCCTCGAGGTCGGAGCCGGCGCCCCCGAGGCGTACGAGCATTTCGTGCGTCGTGAACGGTTTCCCTTGCTGATAGACGCGGTCGAGAATGCCCGGGAGCTCCGTGCCTCGAATCTCGGGGAAAGCCTCCACGTAGCGTTTTCCGACCACCTCACGCCCTACCATCTCGATGTAGCGAGGGTTGGCGAGCTCGTAGACGTGATCGGGCCCCGTCAGGAGCGCGGCGGCGATCGGCGCCTGAAGGAGCAAGCGCCGGCGTTCGACCTCGATCGCGAGGCGCGCCCGGGCGCTGACGACCTGATCGACGATCTGCTCGAGAAAACTGCGGTAGGATTCATCGAACGGCAGGCGGGGGCTCAAACCGAAGGTGAGCGTTCCGCCCGGCACGCCGTCGACGGAGTGGACCACCGCTTCGGTGACGAGCTCTTGCCACGGTGGACAAGCGACGCCGCGGAGGAGCTTGCGGGGCGCGAGCGGCGTCGTGGATGCGGGCTCGGCGAGCGCGGGGCTCTCGGTCCCCTCGAGACCCACGAGCACGGGCGGCATCCCTTCGAGATCGACGACGCCGTAGGGGACGTCGAACCGAGCCTCGGCGAGGCTCTGCGCCGTGATGCGCGCCACGTCGGCGGAGTCTTGCGCGTCGTTGAGCGCGGTCGCGAGCCGGCGCACGACCTCGAGGCGACGAATGGCGAGCACGCCCTTCGTCGTCTCCGTGCACACGACGAGCACGCCGCCGATTGCCCCGGACTCGGCGTAGACGGGCGAATAGCCGTACGTCCAGTACACTTCCTCGATGCGGTCATTGCGGTAGATGGGGACGAGGTGGTCTTCGTTCCAGCTCGCCTCCCCACGCTCCATCACGCCGGCGATTTGAGGATGGATGATTGGCCAGATCTCCTGCCAGCAATCGACGCCTCGTTGCCCCATGGCCGCGGGGTGCTTGCCTCGCCCGAAGCTCGGCAGGTAAGCATCGTTGTAGAATTGAATCAGCTCCGGTCCCCACCAGAGGAACATGGGGTGCCTGGAGCTCAGCAGGATCCCGAGCGTCGACCGCAGACTGACGGGCCACGTGTCGGGGGCGCCGAGCGGTGTCCTCGACCATTCCACCGAGCGGGCCGCTGCCCGCGCTGGGCCTACACCCGCGAATATCTCCGGCGGCGTCGCGCTCACCGCACCACCGTAGTTCGAGATCGCCGCCGGCGGCAGGGAGTTGGCGTGCGAATTGCTTGGTCGCGGGCATGCTGATTCACGTCGTGCTGGTGCTGGTGATCGCCGGCCTTGCGCTCTGGTTGATCGAGACCTTCATTCCCATGGACGCAAAGGTCCTGCGGCTGCTGCAAGCGGTCGTGATCATCGTCCTCGTCATCTGGCTTTTGCGCGTGTTCGGCATCATCAACATCCTGCCGGGGGCCCATATCTGAGGCCCCCAACCGTGGTGGCCGGGCGGGGCAGAATGCGTCGTGGTGTCCTAATTCGCCTCACCCCTGGCGCGACTAGGGCGCCAAAACCCGGCAAATCACGACTGAGGCGTTCCGGCACGAGTCGTGCACTGAGCCGCGAGTCAATGTCTACCCTGATGAGCAAAGCGGCCGAGCCAACCATCAGCCTGCGAGGTACCCCGCTCGCGGCTGCCGCGCCGGCCGTACTCGTGGCGGACGACGACCAGGAGATGTGCGAGCTCGCCGAAGCGATCCTCAGCCGCCGTGGCTACCAGGTCACCTGGCGCCTCAACGCGGAAGAGGCGCTGGCGGAGCTCGAGCGGACCGAATTCTCCGTGGTTCTCGTCGATATTCACCTGGGAGGCATGAGCGGGCTCGACCTCTGCACGCAGGTTTTGGTCAAGCGCCCGGACGCCGTCGTCGTGGTCATGACCGGCTTCGGCACGATGGAGGACGCGATCGGCGCCATGCGCGCCGGCGCCTACGACTTCATCACCAAGCCCATCTCGACCGATGCGCTCGCGATGAGCATCGACCGCGCCCAGCGCTACCACGCGATGAGCAAGGAGCTCGCGCGGCTACGCAACCAAGTCGATCATCAAGAGCTGCCGAACATCGTCGGGCAGAGCGAGCCGATCGCCCGCATGGCCGACGTGATCGAGCGGATTGCGGGGACCGACACGAGCGTGCTCATCACCGGCGAGAGCGGCACGGGCAAAGAGCTCGTCGCTCGCGCCATTCACGAGCAGAGCGGCCGCTCGGGACCCTTTTTGGCCATCAACTGTGCGGCGCTGCCGGAGACACTGCTCGAGAGTGAGCTTTTCGGTCACGCGCGCGGAGCGTTCACCGACGCGAGGGTTGCGCGCACCGGCCTGTTCGTCGACGCGCACGGCGGAACCCTGTTCCTCGACGAAGTCGGCGAGATGCCGCTCGGCATGCAGACGAAGCTCCTGCGCGCGCTCCAGGAGCGCAAGGTGCGACCGCTCGGCACGGGGCAAGAGGTGCCGTTCGACGCGCGGCTCATCACGGCGACCAACCGCGACCTCGAAGGCGAAGTCGCCGCGAAGCGCTTCCGCGAAGATTTGTTCTACCGCATCAACGTCGTGCGCATCGACGTGCCGCCGCTGCGCTCGCGCGGCAACGACACGCTCCTCTTGGCGCAATTCTTCCTCGAGCGCGCGGCGCAGCGCTCCAACCGCAAGGTGACGCGCATGGGGCGCTTGGTGGCGGAGAAGCTCACCAACTACGACTGGCCGGGGAACGTGCGCGAGCTCGAAAACTGCATGGAGCGCGCGGTTGCGCTGGCTCGCTTCGACGAGCTCGTCATGGACGATCTGCCGGAGAAGGTGCGGCGTTTCCAGCTGCCCGAGCTGCAGGAGTCGGGCGTGAATCCGCTCGAGCTGCCCTCGATGGACGAGGTGGAAGAGCGACACATTCGTCGAGTGCTCACCGCAACGGGCGGGAACAAGACGCTTGCCGCCAAGATCCTCAAGCTCGACCGGCGAACGCTCTACCGCAAGCTGAGCGATCCGGTTTCCACCTAATGGTTCCCGGTCCTTCCGGCGAGCGCCGCGACGACGACGAGTAACTCGTCGGGATCGACCGGCTTGGTGATGTGCGATTGGAAGCCGGAATACATGGCGCGCGTGCGATCCTCCATGCGGGCGTAGGCGGTGAGGGCCGCCGCGGGGATCGGCTTTTTGCCGTCCCGCGCCAAGGCTCTCACCTTCCGAATCAGGCTGTAGCCGTCCTCACCGGGCATTCCGATGTCGCTGACGAGGACGTCGGGCGGTTCTCGCTCGACCTCGCGCAGCGCCTCGCCGGCCGAGGCCACCGCGGTCACCCGCGCGCCGTGGCCTTCGAGCACGGCGGCGAGCAACACTCGAGCGTCGAGCTCGTCGTCCACGACGAGCACGTGGAGGCCGTCCAAGGTCGGCGCAACGACACGCGACGAGACATGCGTGCCTTGCCCGGTGGACGAGACGCCCTCGAATACGGCCGCCACCGGCAGCCGGACACGAAACGACGCGCCTTGGTTGAGACCGGCGCTCGCGGCGCTGATCGTGCCACCGTGCAGCTCGACGAGATGCTTCACGATCGCCAAGCCGAGGCCGAGCCCCCCGTGCGAGCGGGTGGTCGCGGCGCTCGCTTGCATGAAGCGCTCGAAGACGTGCGGCAGCACTTCGGGCTCGATGCCGAGTCCGGTATCGATGACCTGGATTTCGGCCTGCGACTCGGAACGGGTCAGGCGAACGGTGACCACGCTGCGCGGGTTGCTGAACTTCACGGCGTTCGACAGCAGATTCCAGACCACCTGCTGGAGACGCCCCGGATCGCCCATGGCATGCTTCGCCTCCTCTTCGAGGAGCAGCTGGATGCGGATCGACTTCGAGTCGGCTGCCAGCCGCACCGAATCG
>Ga0070682_100001215_pt1 | contig 14675 bp, 12 predicted proteins | sample KBSC63LmetaG_FD_64668 | JGI IMG/M metagenome (GOLD analysis project Ga0070682, IMG submission 64668) | Corn rhizosphere microbial communities from Kellogg Biological Station, Michigan, USA - KBS C6-3L metaG | ecosystem: Host-associated > Plants > Roots > Rhizosphere | place: USA: Michigan... | reverse complement strand
GATCCGCTCGTCGCCGAGAAGAAGATGACGATCGCGATCGAGCGGGTCCAGGATCCGAAGCTCATCCCGCAGGATCAAAAGTGGACGGTCGAGATCTACAAATCGCTCGCCCAGGAATTCATCGAGATCACGCAGAACCGCAACGCGGTCGCGATGCTCGAGCTCACGCTGCGGAAATTCCCGCTGAACCGTGACGCGCCGGTGATGCAGAACAAGGTCGCCGAGCTCTACGACGAGCTCTCGCGGCTCGCGCCCGACGGATCGGCCGCCAAGGCGGAGTACGGGGCCAAGGCGCTCGAGGCGCGCACGCGCCTCGCGGCGTACGTCGGCGCCAACACGCCCTGGGTCGAAGCCAACAAGGACGACCCGGAAGCGCTGCAGACGGCCGAGCAGCTGGTCCGCGGTGGGCTCAAGAAGGCAGCGGCCGACCACACGAATTTTGCGCGCGGCTACTACCAGCGCGCGCTCGAGCTCAGCAACGAAGGCGAGCAGCGCGGTCTCATCGAGAAGGCCATCGGCGAGTACCGTTTGGCCGACGCGGCCTGGGCCGGATACCTCGAGCAGGATCCGACGGCGCTCGACGCGTACGAGAGTCGCTTCTGGCTCGCCGACGCCCGCTATTGGACGGTCGTCTTGCAGATTGCGCTGCAGAAGACGCCGACGCCGGAAGAAGTCACCCGGGCGCGCGAGAGCTGCGTCGACGTTCGCGATTCGAACGAAGACGACAAGTACCTCCAGCCTTCCGCCTATTACGTCGTCACGCTGGCCGACAAGGTGCTCGAGAACGAGCAACGCAAGTACGCGGACTCGGGCGGCAAGGAAGGCATCGAGAAGCGCGAGAAGGTGAAGCAGTTCGGCGAGGGCGAAAAGGCCACCGTCGTTCGCGACGAGCTACCAGGCCCCGTGCTCGCGACGATCAAGGCGCGCGACGAGTACAACGATCGTCTGTCGCTCGAGCGCGATCCGCAGAAGAACGGCCTGCTCTACGCGTTCCAGTCCGCCGATCAGTACTTCCTCTACGGCCAATTCGACCAGGCGCGTGCCCGCTTCAAACCGCTCTACGAGCAGCGCTGCGGCAAGGACGAGTGGGGCTACAAGGCCTGGGAGAAGCTCATCAGCATGGCGGCGCTCGAGAACGACGCCGCCGAGAGCCGAAGGCTCGCCGAGGGCAAGAGCTGCGCGTTCGACGCGGAGACGACCGCGGCCGAGGACCGGCTCCGGAAGCCCGTGCGCCAGGGCGTCGCGTACCTCGACGCCCGCAAGCTCTTCGACGAGGCCCAGAAGATGCCGGACAGCCCCGAGCGCCAGAAGAAGTGGCGCGAGGCGGCGGCCGCCTACAAGGTGGCTCTCGACGCCGCACCCGATCGCGACGAGGCGCCCGAGGCGGCCATGAACGGAGCCTACGCATACAAGCAAGTCGGCGAGTACGACAAGGCGATCGAGATGTACGAGCTCTTCATCGCGAAGTACGGCAGCGACGCCTCGCTCGAGAAGCTCCAGAAGGGCGATCCGAAGGCCAGCCCGCCCGTGGCCGCCGACCCGCAAAAGTACGAGACGCGCGTCAAATACTTGAAGCAGGCCGACGACGCGCTCGCGGGCTCGTACGTGCTGTTCTTCAACTACCCGAAGGCGGCCGACACCTTCGACAAGATCAGCAACACGCCGCGCTTCAAGGAAGCCGAGCGACGCGAGGCCGCGCGCCAGGCGTTGATGCTCTACGCGAGCCTCGGCGACACGACCGGGATGGCCCGGGCACGCGCGAGCTTCGAGAAGCTCGGAGCCTCACAGAAGGAAGTGGCCGAAGCGGACTTCACCGTCGCTTCCGCCTCCCTCAAGAAGTGGGACCGCTACAGCCCCGACACGGGCGGCAACGCCACGGCGCGCCGCGCCGCTCAGCGCGCGATGGACGACTACTACGAGGCCAACAAGTCGCGTGAGCCGGCGGCGCAGTACGCCGTGCAGGCCGCCTACTGGTCGGCTGTCACGCGACAGGTCGTGCAGTCGAACGAGGCCGACAAGTACTGGCAGAACACGATCGCCGCGTTCGACCGCTGGCAGCGGATTGCTCCGCGCGAGGGCGGGAAGAACACGGCGCTCGGCTCGCCCGAAGCCAAGATGGCGGCCGAGGGTGAGTTCACGCTGCTCGACCGCGAGATCGAGTCGAAGTTCGACTACGAGACGGGCCACCACCGCTACAAGGGCACGACCGTCGAGGTCATCAACCAGTACACGGCGCAAGCCGCGATCGCGAAGGGCTGGTTCGACAAGCTCCAGCACATCGTCGACGCGTACGTCTCGCCCGAATGGACGATCGCCGCGGTCTCGCGCCAAGGCTCCCTTTACGACTCGATGCGCACGGGGCTCTACAACGTGCGCCCGCCGGCCCTGAAGATGTTCGACGCCAAGACCGAAGCGCTGCTCAAGCGCGCCGAGAACAGCGACGACCCCGATCTGCAGGCCAAGGCCGACGACGTTCGCGTCAAGGTGCAGGAAGGTTGGCGCACGCGGCGCGGCCAGGAGATCGACGGCGCCGACAAGGTGATGGTCGATCGCTACGGCCTCGCGGTGGTGCTCGCCAAGCGCTACAACGTCTCGAATCCGGGCGCTTTGCGCGCGATCCGCCGCCTCGCGTTCATGACCGAAGTGATCGGGGAGGCGAAGATGAAGCAGTTCACCGCGACGGTGAAGGACCTCAACTACACGGAAGGCATGTTCCAGCGCATGCGGCCCGGTCAGGTGTCGACGCCGGCGCCCGTGGGCTTGCCGGAGCCGCTGCCGGTCAACGTCGGGGGTGCGCAGTGAGCGCGCTCGGCCGTTACGTTGCGCTCGGCGCGCTCGTGCTCGCGAGCGCCTGCGGTGGGGCGAAGCCGCCGGACGCGCAGTCGCCGTCGTCGGACGCGCCGCCGCCGGTGCCCGCCGGCACGGAGCCGACCGACGGCAAAGTGACGGGCATGTCCGATCGCCCGACGGGCGAGGGCTCCACGCCGCGTCCGGCGATGAACGCGAGCGCGGCGCAGGCGTATGCCGCCGGCCAGCAAGCGTTCGGCGCGGGCGACATCGCGGGAGCGCGCACTCAGTTCCAGCGCGCCACGCAATCCGACTCCAAAGCGTACCAGGCCTACTACTCGCTCGGCGTCGTGCAGGAGCGGCTGAACGAGGTCTCGAACGCGCTCTCGAGCTACCGCCAGGCGACGGTGATCGTGCCCGATTACGAGCCCGCGATCTTTGCGTACGCGGTCTTGCTCGCGCGCAGCGGCAAGCCGGACCAGGCGATCGAGTACCTGAACGGGCGGCTCGCCGCGATGCCGAAGAGCGCTGCGGTGTCCGCGGCTCTCGGCGAGGTGAAGTCGATTCAGGGCGACTCGCGCGCGGCGCAGCAGTTCGCGCAAGAAGCGCTGAAGAAGAACCCCGACTACGCGCCGGCCATGATTGCGCTCGCGCGCGATCACTATCGAGCCCGCCGCCTCGACCTCGCGCTCTACACCTTGCGCGCGATCCTCGACGGCTACGGCCCCGAGAACCCGCCGCGCGACAAGAACAACGCCGAAGCCCGGCTACTCCGCGGCCTCATCTACAAGGAGCAGGGCAACCGCCCCGCAGCCATCGAAGAGCTCGAGAAGGCCCTCAAGATCCGCCCCGATCTCGTCGAAGCGCGCGTGCAGCTCGGCGCCTACATGCTCGAGTCCGGCAACGCGACGGGCGCGGCGCCCTTGCTCGAAGGCGCCGTTCGTTACGACAGCGACAACGTCCTCGCGCACCTGAACCTCGGCGACGCGTACCGCCTCCTCGGCAAGACGGCCGAGGCCAAGCGCGAGCTCGAGTGGGTGCAGAAGGCCGACGCGCAGCTCGCGCAGGTTCACTACAATCTCGGCCTGCTCTACCTGTTCTCCGACAGCGTGCCCGGCACGACGCCGGGGCAGGCGACCGATCTCGCGATCTCCGAGCTCGAGCAGTACAAGAAGATGCGGCCGCGCCAGGCGGGGTCGAACGACGATACCGACGAGCTCATCACGCGCGCCAAGGCGAAGAAGGCGATGCTCGAAGCCGGCGCCGCCGAAGCCGCCGCCAAGACTGCCGCACCCGCGGCGGCTGCCCCCGCGACCGGCGCGAAACCCGCCGCGTCGGCGTCCGGCGGCTCGAGCGCTTCGTTCCCCGCGAGCCCCCCCGCGGCCCAGCCCGGCAAGAAGTGAGGTCAACGATGCCGTTCAAAAGCTCCACGCTCCTCCTCGCTCTCGGCCTTTTGCTCGTGACGGGTGCCGCCTCCGCGCAGAAGAAGACGCGCGTCATCACCATCAGCGAGGTGACGATCGTCGGGCGCGTGCAGAAGCCGATCGCCGCCGTCGACGTGAGCCGCATCCAGCCGAAGCTCACGCTGGCCGAGCTCAAGCAGCCCTTCGTCGATCGCATCGAGAAGTCGATCTCTCGCGATCCGTTCTGAGCGCGAGCGCGTCTCCGTTGGAGCCGCTGACGCTTCGCGCTTTCGGGTTCGCCGTCGGCGGCTGGCTCAGTGCGAGCGCGTGCGTGGCGGCGTCGGCGTGGCACGTGCAAAGGCTCGGGCGCCGCGCCCCACCGGCCGCCGACGACGTGCGAGCGCGGCTCGGTCGCGCCGGTTCGCCCGCGGAGCGCGAGCTGTTGCGCGCCGAGCTCCACGAGGATCATCGCGAGGCGGAGCGCGCTTTGTCGCTCGCGACGCTCTTGCCGCGCTCGCTCGCGCGGGTCGCGCTCGCCACCGGCACGGCCCTGAGCCTCACCACCCTGGCCCGCGGGCTCCCGCTCGCCGGGCCCGAGCTCGTGCTCGGAGCCGCCGGCGGGTTCGTCGGGGGCTTCGTCGGCATGATCGGATGCACCGCGTTCGGCCGGCAGGCCAAGTCGGTCGCCGCGGAGCTGCGCCAGGGCTGGAAACGCGTGCTCGAAGTCGCGGAGCGGGAGTGGACCCGGGAAAAAGCTTCGGGCTAGACTGCCGAGACGGGAACGGGACGTGACCGGGATTGTCCTAGTCCTTGAAGGAGACCGACCAGCCGATGACTCAGGGACCTAGCGTAGGGGGTACGACTCCTTCTCAGCGGCCCGGCCAGATGACGGCGGTCATGCGGGCCGTCGCGGCGACGGGCCCGAAGGTGCTCCGTATCGGCGTGGTGCAAGGGGGACGCGTCACGGAAGAACGCATCATCAAGCAGCGCGTTCACGTCACCGTCGGCCCGAACGAGAAGAACCTGTTCGTCGTCGGCAGCGGCAACCTGCCACCGACGTTCCGCCTCTTCGAGCTCGTCGGCAACGACTACCACCTGAACTTCTTGGACGGCATGTCGGGGCGCGTCGCGCTGCCTACCGGCATCTCCGACCTCAACGTGCTGCGTGGTCAAGCGCGGCGCACACCGCAGGGCGCGTATCAAGTGCGCCTCACGGAAGATTCGCGCGGCAAGGTCGTGGTCGGCGACGTCACCTTCCTGTTCCAGTTCGTTGCGCCGCCGCCGGTGCAGCCGAAGCCGCAGCTGCCCGTCGCAGTGCTGCGCGGTGCGAGCGGGATCGACTGGAACACGACGATGATCGCCGCGTTGTCGTTCCTGATTCACTTCCTGGCTCTCGGCTCGATCTACTCGGATTGGCTCGATCCGGTGATCGACGACGAAGTCAGCGTCGCGAATCTGATCGACTCCTTGAAGTCGCTGCCGGCTCCGCCTCCGATCGAGGAGAAGCCGACGGAAGAGGCGGACAAGACGCCCGACAAGGCGCCGCCCGAGAAGACGCCCGACAAGACGCAGACGAGCGCGCCCGCGACCAAGACCGATTCGGGGAAGGTGAGCGCGGCCGAGAAAGCCTCGCTCATTCAAGAGACCGAGCGCGTCATGCTCGAGACGCTCGCCGCGTTGAGCAGCACCGGTCCGGCCACCGAAGGCGTTCTCAGCCGGAGCGACGTCGCGATGGGTGCCCTCGACGCGGCCGCGGCCAGCGACAAGGCGGTCGGTGCGGGGAGCGATCCGCTCGGGCTGTCTCGCGGTGGCGGCGGAACGCTGCGCCCCGGTGAGCAGGGCGGTGGACTCGGCGGTCTCGCGAAGACCGGTGCTACCCAGGGCACTGATGGCTCGGGCGCGGGTGCCAAGGTTTCTGGGCCGAAAGCCGCGATGCCGGGCGTGAGCTCGAGCGTTGCGGGCGGTGCGATCACCAATGCCGCACGCGTCATCGCGGCAATGCGCCCCGCGTTCCGTGCCTGCTTCCAGAAGGGCCTCGATCAGAACCCCGATGCGCAAGGCAGCATCCGCCTCGCCATCAAGGTGGGTCCCGGTGGCGAGGTGGCCAATGTCTCCGCGACACCTTCCGGCAACCTTCCCCCGGGCGTCGTCGATTGCGTCACGACCCGCGCGAAGCGTGCCCAATTCGATCCCCCCGAGGGCGGGGCATCCGTGGTTAACGTTCCGGTCACCTTCGTGAAGCAGTGACCGGCCGCTAGGCCGCGATGAATATTCATGGGGGTCCATACAACCAACCGGCTAACGCCATTGATGCATTTGGGCGAGTGCAAGAATGTGGTCGTTCGCCGACAAAGTAGGAAATTTCGCTACGTTGACAGCGGTGTGGGTGATTTCTATACTCCCCTTGCTCCTGAACACACGGAGGGCCTGACTCGATGATCAAGGGCAGAAAAGTTCGGGGACTCGCAGCGGTAATTGGTGTCGTCGGTATTCTCGGCGGCGCTTACGCTCAAGAAGGTTCGAGCACGGCTGCTCAACCGCCTGCTGGCGGCGACGCCGGTCAGATGACGCCCGCGCAAATGGCCGCGGCAGCAAAAGCCCTCCTGCCCACGATGGACAAGAGCGCGCTCGTCATTCGCCGAGAGCTCACGATGGCGCGCGAGCAGAAGGACATCGTGAAGTCCCTCTGCTTGAACGACAAACTCAATCAGGTGGATCTGGCGATCCGCACTGCCAGCGATCGGGTCGGGGGCCTGGATGCTGCAGCGGCGGCCAACGACGCCGAGCGGGCGCGTCACCAGTACACGGTCGTCTTGGTCCTCAACGAGCGAGTGAACACGCTCGTGAGCGAAGCGAACCAGTGCATCGGGGAAGAGACCGGCTTCGTCGGCGAGTCCGCTGTCACGGTAGAGGTGGTGGGCGTGCCCAACGTCGATCCGTCCGAGCAGCCGAACGCCCCGATCACCAGTCAGCCCCCGGTGGTGAGTGTGCCTGGCCCTACACCGCCCGCTAGCCCTTCCATGCCCCAGATGTAGTATGTAGGCCGCTGTCGTTCTCGCGGTTTTTTTACTTTATCTCTTCAAGGGCACAGGGCGACGAGCATGAATGGGCGGCTGACAGTTGCGGCTTCGCTGGGTCTGCTGCTCATGACGAGCGGCGTCAAAGCGGCTCAGCCGTGGCTCTCCGATCGGCGCTACGGGGAGGGCATCGGTATTCGAGCTGGCGGCTTCGAGCTGCACCCGGGCGTATCGGCTGAGTTCGGATACGACAGCAATTTTTTCCTACGCGCGCCGAGTGAAACTCCGGTTGCGGATGCCTGGCGCTTGCGTGTCACGCCGTCGCTGTCGCTGAGCTCGGTGAAGCCGGAGCACCTCGGAAGCCAGTCGCGCGGCGACGTGCCGTTCTTCAACCTCCAGGCGCAAACGTACCTCGCGTACAGCGAGATCTTCGGCGATGCCAAAGAGCTGAACGGCTACAAGCGCAACTTCGACGTCGGCGTCGGCGCCAAGCTCGATATCGCTCAGCAGCGGCCGCTCGGCGGTGACGTGTACGCCGACTTCGTGCGCAACGGCGAGCCGAGCAACGTCGCGGGCACTGGACAAACGTTCGACCGTGGAACGGTGCGCGGCGGCGCGGGCGTCTCGTGGCGTCCCGGTGGCGGCCTCTTCGATTGGCGTGTCGGGTACGAGGCGGCTTACGGCTACTTCGAGGACAAGCCGTACGACGTCTACAACAACGTCCAGCATCAGATTAATACCCGCGGGCGCTGGCGCATCCTTCCGCGCAGCGGCTTCCTCTACGACGCGAAGTACACGTTCATTCGGTACCAAGCGAATCCGTCGCCGCAGCCGAGCGGCGATCAGCTCCAAGCGCGCGTCGGGTTCAGCGGTCTCGTCACGAGCCGCGTGGCGTTCCTCGTGATGGGTGGCTGGAACTCGACCTACTACGAGGCCACGTCGGCCGGCGCGACCTCGGGCGGCCAAACCATTCCGCAGACGCCCGCGCAGAACTACGACGGCTACGTCGGGCAGGCCGAGCTGAAGTTCTTCCTGATGTCGACGCCGGAGGACATCTCCGCTTCGACCGGGCTCTCCTCCGTGACCGTCGGCTTCGCGCGCGATCTGTCGAACAGCTACCTCGGCGCGTTCTACACGCGCGATCGCGGCTACCTCGGTTTCGACGTGTTCCTCGGTGGCATGTTCGTGGCTAGCCTCCAGGGCGGCTTTGCTCGCTACAGCTACCCGCAGGTCGACAACAACCTGAACCCGTTGGGCTTCACGCAGAACCACGTGGATGCGACGCTCTTCGCCGAGTACCGCTTCAGCGACACGTTCGGGCTGAACGGCACGGTCATGTACGACAAGTCGATCGGCGAGGGTCCGTGGCCGCAGGGCGTGCGGCTCGCCGATGCTGCGGACGGCACGCAGCGGTACGACAATCTCGAGTACGACCGCGTCCAGGCTTACGTCGGGTTGCGGCTCTTCTGGTGACACGCATGACAGGTCGCTCCCTGGGCTTCGGGAGCAGGGCTCGGCGCAGCCTCCTCGGGGCGCTTCTCTGCGTGCTTGCCGTGGTGCTCGCGGCGTGTGGCGGGAACCACGCTCCGCGCGCCACGTACCTGCCGCCGCCTTCCGAAAACACGGCGATTGGTCCCGGCGACATCTTCACGATGCAGATCGTGACCGAGAAGGACTTGCCCGCGGAGTACCAGGTCGCCTCCGACGGCACGGTCGATCTGCCCTACGTCCAGACGGTGCAGGTGGCGGGGTTCGAGCCTCAGGAGATCGCGCGGATCGTCCGCCAGAAGCTGATCGACAAGAAGGTGCTCGTCGACCCGATCGTGGTCGTGCAGGTGAAGGAGTACAAGAGCCGCTCGGTCATTCTGCTCGGTCAGATCGCCAAGCCCGGCAGCTTCCCGCTCACGACCGGGCTCACGCTGATGCAGGCGATTTCGCTCGCCGGCGGCTTGAGTCAGATTGCCGACGACAACAACGTGACGCTCACCCGCAAGATGGGGCAAGGCACGAAGACCGTCACCATCAGCGTCGATGCGATCACGGACGGCAAGGCGCCGGACGTGCCGCTGCAGGCGGGCGACCGCATCTACGTACCGTCGCGCCTCTTCTGACGAGCAGCGACCGAGAGGTTCTGCCGCGGGGCGCACGCGAGCGGAGCGAGCGCGCCGCAGGCGGCGGGGGGAGCGGTCGCGGAGCGAGCCGCGGGGGACAAGGCCCTCCTGTTAGTAGGTTTCTCGCGGCTCAGAGCAACGACGGCAGCGTGCAACGCGCCGTCAGGATGCCGCGAAATTGGGGAGCGGTGACGGCGAGCACCCGCTCGCTCGGGCCTCCGGGTGCCCGGGCGGTCGACAACGGCAGGCCCGAGCCGGCGCCCAGAAGGAGCGACCACGCGCTCGTCGGCTCGAAGTGCAGGCTCGCGAGCCACTCGGCGGGAAGGTTCGAAAGGTCCTCGGGGGCGCCCGGCGGCGGGCTCACGAGCGACGGCCGGAGCACGCCCTCGATGCCGAGCGCGAGCACCGGTTTCTGGAGCAGCGCGACGGAAACACCGAGAGCGAAGGTGGCACGCGACCCTTCGCGCACCGTGCCGAGTGATACGGCCCGCACGAGGCGCAGGCCGAGATCGAGCGTCACGTCCAGCCGACCGAGCGCGAGCTCGCCGGTGAAACCCGGCGCGAGCGTCGGCCCCGCGCCGCCCGCGAGCGCGCCCGCGGTAGCGAGTGGCAACGCAAGCTGGAGGTGGGTCCCGAGCGAGAGGGGCGCGTCGGGCGCGCGCCCGAAGAGCGTGGCGGCGAAGCCGACGCGCGGATCGCGTAGGGCTACTTTGCCGAGCGAGGCGGGGGCTTGCGACGTGACGCTCTCGGTGCCGGCGCCGGTCTGATACGGAACGAACGGCACCGCGGCGTCGAGGTCGACGCCGCGCCCGAGCCCGTAGCGAGCGCCGAGCGTCAGCGTGCTCGTCAGATCCACGACGCCGATCTCCTGGCCGCTCGGGTGCGGAGCCGGCGTGACGAGCGTGACCGGGTGGCTGCTGACACCGAAGCCGAGCACCCACGCGAGCGCGCCGGCCGGCAACGTGTGCGCCGTGGGCACGCCTGCGAACCGCGTGGGGCCGGTCGGTATCCACCACGGATCGGCGTCGAAGCAGGGCGAGACGCTGGCGCTCGTGGCGCACGCGTCGGGGCTCGCGCGAGCGCCCGGCGCGAGCGCCAACGCGCTGCCGAACAGGCGGAGCCCGAGGGCGAGGCCGTGCGCACGCGCTAAGCGCATCCAGCCCGCAAGTATAGGACGAGGCCCCCGAGTAGTACTAAAAGGAGCGCGTGCCCACGCCCCTCAGCGAATCGCGCCCGTTGCTCTTGGGCTCGGCGTCGCCGCGGCGCCGCGAGATCATCGCTTCGCTCCGGATCCCGTGCGTGACCTTGGCGGCGGACATCGACGAGCGCACGGAGCCGGGCGAGCTTCCGGAGCCGTACCTCGAGCGAGTGGTCACGGCGAAGCGCCTCGCCGTGCTCGCCCATGCGGGCGAGCGTACGTACGGCGCGGTGCTCGTCGCCGACACCAGCGTCACGCTGGGCGACGAGATCCTCGGCAAGCCCACCGACGCCGTCGACGCGGAGCGCATGCTCGCGCGGCTCGCGGGGAACGAGCACCGCGTGCTCACGCGGTACGCGCTCGCGCTGCCCGACGGCGCGCTCGTTGCCGAGCGCACGGTGGCGACGCGCGTCTGGATGCGCAGCGCGAGCGCCGAGGAGCTTGGCCGCTACGCGCGCTCCGGTGAAGGAATCGACAAGGCCGGCGCGTACGCGGTGCAGGGGCTCGGGGCGTTCCTCGTGGAACGTATCGAGGGGTCGTACACCAACGTCGTCGGGCTGCCGGCGTGCGAGGTCGTGCTCGACTTGCAGCGTTCGGGCTTGCTCGGGCCGTACCCGTGACGGCCGAGCTCCGGCGCCGCGCACTGCGGGTCGCGCTTCTCGCGCTGGTCGTGCGGCTCGGGGTCGTCGCGTACGCCGCGGGGCGCTTTCCGCCCGCGGACGACGGCGCGTTCTACCAAGCGATCGCTGCGCGAATGGCGCGCGGGCTCGGTTACACCTGGGCGTGGCCCGACGGCAGCGTGACTTTCGCGGCCAATTACCCGGTCGGCTACCCGGCGTTGCTCGCCGCGCTCTACGCCGTGACCGGGCCGCGTACCGGCGTGGCGATGCTGGTGAACGCGCTGCTCGGCGCGGTCGCGAGCGGCGCGGCGGTCGTGCTCGGCTCTCGTCGTGAGGAGCCGCAGAGTGGGCTGCTCGCGGGTCTCGTCGTCGCGCTCGAGCCGGCGCTCGTTTTGTACACGCCCGCGCTCATGACGGAGGCAGTCGCGGGGGAGCTCCTGCTGGTCGCCGCGGCGATCGCGACGGCGGAAAGCGCGCGTCGGGCGCTGCGCTACGTCGGGGCGGGGGTCGTGCTCGGTGTGGCGACGTTGGTGCGCCCGGAGATGCTGCTCTTCGCGCCGGTCGTGGGCGTGCTCGGCGAGTGGCGCGCGCCGAACGTGCGGCGCGCCGTGTTGGCGGTGGCGCTCGTGACGGGGACGACGCTCGCGGCGTGCGCGCCGTGGACGCTCAGAAACTGCATGCGGCTCGACCGTTGCGCGTTCGTCAGCGCGAACGCCGGGCAAAATCTCTTGATCGGAACCTCGCCGCTCGGCCGCGGCGGCTGGGTCGCGCTCGACCGGATGGGCGTACCCGCCGCGTGCCGCACCGAGTGGGGGGAGGGCGGCAAGGATCGCTGCTTCGGCACCGCGGCGGTTCAAGTGATCGCTCGGTCCCCCGGGTCCTGGCTCGCGCTCGTACCCGCGAAGCTCGGCATGACGTTCGACTACGGCACGGCCGCCGCGTACTACCTCGGGGCGTCGAACCCCGAGCTCGTCGGGGAGCGCGCGAAGACGGTGCTCGGCGCCCTCGAGCTCGTCGGGCAGCGCATCGTGCTCGTGCTCGCGGCCCTCGCGCTCGGTCGCGCGCCCGGTCCGCGGTCCGCGCTGCGGCGCTGGCTTGGCATCCTGTGTGCGGTGCTGGCATTCGTGCCGTCGGCCTGGCTCGCCTTCGTGCTGCTCGTCGCGCTCGGCCTCACGCTCGGCAAGTGCCTATGGAAGTGGCCCGCCGCCGCGCTCGCCGTTTCCGCAGTTCTTGGAACGATGCTGACGCACGCCGTGTTCTTCGGTGCGGGTCGCTACTCGCTCGTGTGCCTGCCGGCCGTGGCGGTGCTGGCCGGTGCTCGAGCGCGAGCGACCGAGCGCGGCTGGTTGGTCGGCCCACGGCTCGCCGATTGACAGACTACGAAAAGCCGAAGATATTCGTAGCTCTCCGAGGAGCTCGCACCCGATGCCTCTCATCGAAACCGAAGAAGCCGCCCGCCGCCTGGCTCGCGCCATCGCGAGCGACGTGTCGCTCTACAACGAAGAGAAGATCGTGCGCGGTCTCGAGCACGACAGCCTGTTCGAGGAGCTCGGCGAGGAGATCGAGGAAGGCCGGGCTCTCTACAAGAGTCGCGTTTCGCCGGACCTCTATCACAAGAACTTCTACGACCGCGCCCTGGTGGACATCCTGATCCGCTCCAAGGGGCACGTGAAGAGCAAGATCTGGTAGCGAAGCTCCGCTTCGTCGCGCCGCCGGGGACGCGCGAACGGGTGGACAAGGTGCTCGTCCGGCTCGTGCCGGAGGTATCGCGCGCCGCCGTGCAGCGCTGGATCGAGGCGGGACGCGTCCTCGTCGACGGCAAGCCGTGCCGCGCGCGCGACACGGTGACGGGCGGCGCCGTGCTCGACGTGGAGCCGCTGCCCGCCCCGCGGAGCGACGCCGAGCCTGACGCAGGCGTGACCCTGGAAGTCGTGCACGAGGACGAGTCGCTGCTCGTGATCAACAAGCCCGCGGGCCTCGTGGTGCATCCCGCGCGCGGCCACCGCACGGGCACGTTGGTGAACGGCCTTTTGGCGCGCGAGGGCTTCCTCGCCCCCGGCGCGGATCCGCGTGACGCGGACGGCCACGTGCGGCCCGGCATCGTGCACCGGATCGACAAGGATACGAGCGGTTTGCTGGTCGTCGCGAAGACGGACGCGAGCCGCGAAGCGCTGAAAGCGCAGCTCGCCGCGCACACGATCGAGCGCGTGTACTCGGCGCTCACGCTCGGCGTGCCCGCCTCGACCACCATCCGCACGACGTACGGCCGCGACCGGCGCTCACGCCTCCGCTTCACCTCGCGCCTTCGCGAGGGAAAGCCAGCCGTGACGCACGTGAAGGTCGTGGAGCGGCTCGCAGGCGGGCGCGCGGCGCTCGTCGAATGCCGGCTCGAGACGGGCCGCACGCACCAGATCCGTGTCCACCTGGCCGAGCAGCAGAAGGCGCCGCTCCTCGCGGACGCGCTCTACGGACGCAAACCGAGCGACCCGGACCTGCTCGCCGTGAGCGAGGCGCTCGGACGCCAGGCGTTGCACGCGGCCGTGCTCGGCTTCGTTCATCCGAGCACCGGGCAAACCTTGCGCTTCGAAGCGCCGTGGCCGCCTGATTTCGCGGCAGCGCTCGAAAGCCTGCGCTTGCTCTCGACCTAGGGCCCGCCCGGTCGGGACACGTCGTTCGCCGTCGAACCGCCCTACAGTTTCAGCGCGGAGCCGAAGCGTTTCCGCAGGGCGGACGCGCCCTTCTCGCCGAAATCGTTGCCGAACACCTCGAGCGAGCGGAGGCCCGCGAGGTGCGAGGAGGCCGCGAGTGCCTGAGCGCCGGCATCGCCGACGCCGTTCGCGCTCAGATCGAGCGTCTCGAGCGCACCGAGCCCGGCCGCGCCGGCGAGGGCCCGCGCCCCTTCGTCGCCGACGCCGTTGCCGGATAGCGCGAGCACCTTGAGAACGCCGAGGCCCGAGCGCGCGAGCGCGGTGGCTCCCGCGGGGCCGATATCGCAGCCGAGCAGGAACAGCGAGTGCAGATTGCTCGTGTGTGACGAGCCGGCGAGGGCGGCGGCGCCGTCGGCCCCGATCGGGTTCATGCTGAGATCGAGCGAGCGCACGCCGTCGAGCAGGGGCGAGCCGCCGAGCGTTCGCGCGCCCGTGGGGCCGATGCCGTTCCCACTCAAATTCAGCACCTTGAGGCCCCGCAGCCCCGAGCTCGCGCTGAGCACGCTGACGCCCGAGTCGGCGATGTCGTTGCCACCGAGGTCGAGCTGCCGCAGGCCGGCGAGGTGAGGGGAGCCCGCGAGCGCTCGCACGCCGTCGCTGCCGAGATCGTTGTCGCTCACGTCGAGGGCGGCGAGTCCCGCGACGGCGCTCGACCCGCCGAGCAGCTTGCCGAGGCCAGGGCCGAGGCCGCGCGCCGCCAGGTTGAGTCGTGCGACCCCCTGGAGCGAGCCGCTGGCGAGACGCTTACCGAGCGCGTCGAGCGACGTGGCATCGGCGAGCTCCTCGGTCTTGCCTTGAGCACCGGCGAGATCGGCGTCGCTGCCGGCGCCG
>Ga0070682_100001214_pt1 | contig 14677 bp, 13 predicted proteins | sample KBSC63LmetaG_FD_64668 | JGI IMG/M metagenome (GOLD analysis project Ga0070682, IMG submission 64668) | Corn rhizosphere microbial communities from Kellogg Biological Station, Michigan, USA - KBS C6-3L metaG | ecosystem: Host-associated > Plants > Roots > Rhizosphere | place: USA: Michigan... | reverse complement strand
GTTCCGTCCGGTCACGGATCACGTGCGCAGCGGAAGCCGATGTCCGTGAAGCGCGCGTCGGGGAAATTGTTGCTGCGGCTTCCCGTGGCGAGATAGAGGGCGTCGAAAGCCCAGCTGCCGCCGCGCACCGAGCGGAATGTGCCCGTGTCCACCTTGGCGTAGTTCACTTTTGCGGACGCCGGGTAGGCACCGTACCAGTCGAGCTCCCATTCCCACATCGAGCCGCCGAGGTCCTGCTGCCCGTAGCGACCGCGGCCCGCAGGCTTCGACCCCACGGCGAGAATGTCGGCGAAGTCGCAGCTCCCCGCGGCGGAGCCATCGGCCAGACAATTGTAGGTGGCGTAGGACGCGGTGGAGTCTTGCAGATCGGTCGGAACCGGCGTGTTCCCCCAGGGGTAGAGGGAGTCGTTGCTCCCGCCGGAGGCGGCGTATTCGAACTCCGCTTCCGTCGGCAGGCGTCCGCGGTCCCAGATGCAGAAAGCCAGCGCCGTGTACCAGTTCACGCAGTTGATCGGCAGCGAATCATGGCCGGCTTCGGCCCACGTCTCGTACTGCGGCGACGTGCAATGCAGGTTGGCTTTCACCCCAACGGCGGTCGTCGGGAGTGGCCAAGCGCTGTTCCAGCCGCTTCCCTGGACGTGCGGGTTTCCGCCGTCGCCATCCACGGGATTGTGCGCGTGCCACGCGTCGTACTTGTCGAGGAAGGCTCGGAAGCGCGCCACGGTCACCTCGTACACGTCGAGACGGAAGCTCGAGAGCGTCGACGCAAACGACATCCCACCTTGGTCGGGGCCTTCGGTGAAACTGCCGCCGTCGACGAGCGCGGATTCACAACAATCGGAGCCCTGGCATTCCGTCCCGTCCAACCCGGCGCACGAGCGTGCGGCGTCCGTCGTGCAGACGACATGGGTGACGACATTGCCGGCTCCGTGGCTCGCGAGGAGGTTATTCGGGTGCACGCTCACGTCGAGGGTCGTGCCCGACACGGGCAGGACGCCGACGTCGACGCATCCGTCGGTGTTCGGAACGGTATTCGGGCAACAGATCCCTGGGAGGGCCGCGGCGGGGGCGACCTCGAAGGACTCGGCGACCGCGTTCGGATCGTTCGTCTTGATGCGACAGAAGACGTCGGCATCGGCCTGCTGGCAATCGATACCGCCGCCCCAGCTGCCGCACGCACCGTTGCAGTAAAGCTGAGTGATGGCGGAGAGATCCGGCGCGGCGGGCACGCAGCTCGCGTCGTCGGTGACGTGAATGGGAAAGGCGCGCGCCGTACGCGCACCGTGCGGGTCGCTCGCCCCGACCGTCAGCTCGTAGTCCCCCGCCAACGCAGGGCCAAAAGTGGCGGTGCTGCCCTCGGGCGTGATCCAGGCGGCTCCCTGGGTGACGAGCCAGTCGTAGTCGATTGGGTCACCGTTGGGATCGGACGCCGTCGCGGTCACGGTGGCGGCGTCGCAGGTCGTGAGAAACTCGGTCGGCGCGATCTCGACGCCTTCGACCTCGGGTGGATCGTTCAAGATCGTCGTCAAATCGACGGTGCCGCCGTTCGCTTGGTCACACATCGAGACGAACGTGGCCTCGGTCGTGGTGTTCGAGGCGACGCTCACGATCTGCGACGCCTCACCGCACACGGCACTCGGTCCGCCAGCCTGCGTGATCGGATCGGCGCAGACGAAGTAGAGTCCCACCGGCAACGCGACGACCGCCTCGGCCGTGGGATGGCCCATGTCAGCGTCCGATTCACCGGAGCCCAGCGCGGCGGTTTCGAGCGGGACCGTCGTTTGCATGAATGCCTGGTCGCAGCCGTTGCCTGCCCAGGCGATGCGGTATGTCACGGCCGCCACGTCGTGCACGGACGCGGCCGAAACCGAGAGTCGCAGTGTCCCGGCACTTCCGTCCGCGGTATTTTGTGGGGTTCCCCCACAGGCTGTAGCAAACCGACACGTTGCGAAGCCGATCGCAAGCGATATTGCGGGCCTGTTCATGGTCCTTCTCCTCCTACGCCCAGACGTTTGGCCGTGACTCCATACGTTGCTGGGCCCCCCTCGGGCATTCAGGACCCGAGCGCGTGGCTCAGCGGGGAGACGCGAACGGCGTCGCTCGTAGCTCGCGCTGAGCCGTGCCTTGGCGTCGCGCTTCCCAACGGAATCCAAGGTCAGCGATGAGCCGATAGAGCACGTCGGGTAGCGGCGGCTCGATGATCGCCTGCAATGCGGCGTCGGGCACCGGCCCGCCGAGCGCGAGTGCCGGAGCGGTGAGATCGAGCGCGCGGACCACGTGCCCGACGGGCGGTCGGCCTTCGCCGGGCTCGAGCGAGCGGTCGGGCGTGAGGACTCCACCGCCACCGAGCGGGAGCGCCCCCGCGAAATCGTAGTTGGCCAAAGCGGCGAACTGGCGCGCGATGCGTACGGCGGTTCGGGTCTGCTCGGCTTCGGGGAACCCGCAGTTGATGAAGGGGACGAACGCCGCGAGGTTGCCGTTCGAGCCCCGCGCGCGCGCGACGAGCTCGAGGGCGTGCGTCGCGAGCGAGGGCAACGAGTCCACGTAGAGCGGCGTCGCCAGCAAGAACAGATCCGCCTCAGCAATCGACCGCGCGGCCGCCAGTGCGGGAACGCCCTCGTGCACGAATTCCGTCGCGTGGTGCAGGCGGCAGGCCACGCCGAGTGCCTCGAGCCGCTGCTCGAACGCGCGCGCCGCGCACTCGGACGCGCTCGCCCCCTTCGGTTTGGCGCTGCCGACGAGCAATGCCGCGGTCTTCGGTGCCGGGCGCGCCCGCTGCGGACCCGGGCGCGCGGCGTCGAGCAGCTCGCGGCGGAGCGCATCACGATCGTCGAGTGTCGCCCCGGCCGGGCTGGACGCTTCCAGCATGCGCCGAATCGTCGCCTGGCGCAGCTCGACGTGCTCGTCGTCGAGGACCGCGCTGCTGCGCGTGGGGGCACACAGGTTGATCGCCATGGCATCGTTCAGCGCATCGAAGATCGTACTCTGCTCGGGATTTCGTTTCGGTAGCCAGCCGAGCGCGTGGAGCTTCGGGTAGTGTGCGTAGCGTGGCGCGTGATGTGTCAGAGCGTTGCGCCGCTCGAAGAACGGCGTGATCAAGCCGATGAGCCGATCGATGGCGCGCTTCTGGGCGTGGGAGAAGCCGCCGAAGGCAACCGGACCGAGCAGGACGAGAGCGTCTGCATCCGGAATAGCCGCGGTGATGTCCTGCTCCGCGTCGTGGATCTTGCATCGGCCGGGCGTGTGGACCCAGCAGTCGAACTCGCCCTGACAGTAGCCGAGCTTCAGCGTCGTGACCTCGAACCGCCGGATCGTTTCATACCCCGCACGTCGGAGCTCGCCGTCGAGGGTCTCGGCGATCGCGCTGAGCGATGAGCTCCCTTGGGGTACGGCGGAGACGACGACTGCCTTCATAGCGACCCCGGAGAGCACCCATCGTGCCAATCGGGAAAACCTCCACAGGCGCCACTCTTCCGGCCCGCGTGCAAACTCCGCCGGCAACGACCTCGGCTGCGAAAATTGTGCGGGTGCTCGTTCGACGCGGTGACCGGAGCCGCTCAGTCGATTCCCTCTGCCCGCAGGATGATGTTGGCGATCGAGCAGGTGCGGCCGTCGTCCGACGGAACCGGAGCGGAGACGAAGTCGGTTTTGCCGCGCGACGTCAGCTCGCAATCGGCCGCGTCGGCCGTGGCGAAGGTGAGGGTGGTGTCGGTGAAGATCACCTCCGAGACCGGCGCCGACGAATACTCCTCGATGATGAAGTACGCGATGTTCTGCGCCTGTCCCAGCATGTCGATGCTGTAGGTGACCTGTTCGTCGGTCTGGTCGTCCGTGATGGTTTGCGTCCAGACGGTGCCGGCTCGCGCCATGTCGATCGTCAGCGTGTCACCGACGTCGACCGACATGATGTCGCCACCGAGGCAGCCGGTGTAGCCCGGATAGTTCCCATACGTGTTGACGTACTGGCCGGAGATCCACCACGTCGAATAGGAGCGTGGTTGGTTGCCCGGTGAGCACGATGGACCCCAAGTGAGCACCGGCTGGAGGACCCCGTTGTCGATCGGCAGGAAATTGTCACCGTCGGGCTGGAGCCCCGGCCAAAGGAACAGCGTCCCCGAAGGCGGCGGCTCGGGCGGGACGAGCATCGTCGTCTCCAGACGCACGATCTCGTAGCGCGAGTTGGTTTGGAACATCACCCTGCCGTAGCCGCTGACTCGACCGCCCGTTGCTTCGGGGCCCAGACCCGCAGTCCCGCCCGCACCCGCGCCCGGTTGACCCCCAGCGCCGCCACCGGCGCGGCCTGCGGCGCCGCCGCGACCCCCGCCGCCGGCATCTCCGCCGCCCTCCGCGTGACCGGCCGCGCCGCCACGACCCCCGGCGCCACCGGTGTGACCCGCCGCTCCGGCTAGCGCGTTGCCGCCCGCGCCACCGTCGCCCATTCGTCCGGCTGCTCCCGCTCCCGCGCTGGCGCTGCCGCCGCTAGTGCCTTGTCCGCCCGCGCCTGCGCCACCGCCGGGGGCTTGGGCTCCACCAGCACCGGCTCCGCCCCCAACCGTTTGCATCCCGGCGCCGGCGGGCGTGCCGCCGCCCCCCGTATTTGCGCCGCCCCTGGCAGTCTCGCCGCCGGTCGTGCTGTCGCCGTCGCCGTCGGGCAACGAGTCGCTCGAGCCGCAGCCGGGCAGGATCAGGCATCCCGCGACGCAGACGGACCATCCGACGAGCTTCGGCTTCATCGTTTCGCAGTTACGCGAGGGGGCCTCATCCGTCTCATATTTCCCGTCCGACCCGGATCCGCGTCGTGCGTGACCCCGGAGTGCGGGTCAGCCGGCGGCGAAATTCGTGCGCTCCAAGCTGCTTTCGCCAGGCCTTCCGCGCATCCTTGCGCCCTCGGTCTTGGGGCGCGCCCGGTCGAATCGCACGCCCGTCATGCTCGCAATGTGTAAAATTCTGCAGAAAGAGGCCCGTCAGTCGCCCGCGTGTGACCCGCAGCGGCCCGCGCGCGACGCGCTGCCGCAAGTGGAACGCGTCTTGCTCTGGTCGGCACTAGGAGGCTTCGATGGCCAAGACAATTCGCCGATCACTCGTCTTCTTGCTGAGTGCTCTCGGGGCTGGCTGTGGGGACGAGCCCGGCATGATGAGCGCGCCCGACGGCGTGTCCGTCGTCCTCGACGAGGCGACGCTGGAAAACGGGCGTCACGCCGAAGTGTGCCGTGGTGCGGGCTCGCTCTCCGACATGCTGAACGACGTCACCCGGCACGAGCTCACGATGAACGGCGTGATGGCTCGCATGGCGGAAGGCAACGACCCGATGCGCACCGATATGATGACTGGGCACGCCTGCTCGGAGCAGGGCCCGGCACACATGTCGCAGGATCTTGCCGAAACGAAGGCCGAGCTAGCGACGCACGCCAAGCAAATGCGGGCGGCCGATAATGTCGGTGCTGGTCACTACGAATGCAGCGTGCACGCGCACGAGCTGCGAAATCGGCTGGAGAGCATGAAGGACACGTGGCGCTCGATGTCGTGCACGCCGAGGTGACGGGTAGGGCGAGTAGCCCCGGTAAGCGTGTGAGCCACGCCGGCCGGGGCGGCGCCGCGCGCTCAACCGTGAAGCCCGACGGTGCGCTCGCCCGACGCCTTCATGACGGTCCCACGCTCTTGCCGAGCGTGACGAGAAGCTCGTCCAATTGGTCGAACGTCTCCGGGTTCCAGCCAATCGAACCGGAGGCGACGGCCGCGTCGAGCGCTTCCTTCGAGGGATAGAGGTCGTTCACGACGACCAGCGTCTTGCCGCTCTTTTCTTCGAGGGTGACGGTGGTCACGATCTTGGCCTCATCACCCCCTTCTTCATTCGTCCAGACGAGACGCGAGTGCGGCGTGACCTCGAGGTAGCTACCGAAGAACGCCATCTCCGAAGTGCCGTGGGCGAACGTCAAACGGTACTTGCCCCCGACGCGAACATCGAGCTCGCACGAAAGCAGGTTCAAGCCCATCGACTTCGGTACCCACCAGCGCTTGAACAGCTCGGGCTTGGTCCACGCCTCGAACACCAGGCGCGCCGGGCCGTTGACGGTTCGCGTGACGACGAGCTCGCGCTCGGACTTTCGGTCCACGGTCGTGGGGTTCTTCATGGGAGTGGGCTCACTTTCTCTTCTTGCTTCCATCGCTCGTTTCCTTCCGTTTGAGTTCCTCGACAATTCGGTCCAATTCGTTGAAGCGCGCGTCCCAGAGCAGGCGGTACCGCTCGAGCCACGCCGACTCTTCCTCCAGTCGGCGCGGACCGAGCCTGCAGGTCCGTACGCGCCCCACCTTTTCCGTGCTGACGAGCCCGGCCTGCTCCAAGACGCGGACGTGCTTCTTCATGCCCGTCAAGGTCATGTGGAACTTCTCGGCGAGGTCCGTGATTGACGCGTCCGTGCGGCCGAGCTGCTCGAGAACGCCGCGCCGCGTCGCGTCCGAAAGCGCGCCAAACGAGCCATCCAGGCGGGTTCCTACATGCTGAACCATGTGGTTCAGTATGTAACGCACGGATTACGGCCACGCAAGCGGAATCGTCCGCCGCTCAGACCCGCGAAGGCCCGACGAGCTCCGTGAGCAGGTCGGAGACGCGCACCGTGGCGATGCGGGCTCCCACGTCGGAGAAGCCGTAGGGGAGGACCAGACGGTCGCCGACGATCATGCTGCCGCAGGAGTAGACGACGTTCGGCGTGTAGCCGTCGCGCTCGTCTGGTGCGGGAGCAAGCAGCGGTTCACGCAGCCGCCCGCGGATGCGACTCGGATCGTGGGTATCGAGCAGGATGGCGCCGAGCACGTATTGCCGGAGCGGCCCGACGCCGTGCGTGATGACCAGCCACCCGGCTTCGGTTTCGAGCGGGGACCCGCAGTTTCCGAGCTGCACGAGCTCCCACGGCGACTCGGGCGACTGCAAGGTCTCGCGCTCGAACCAGAAGTGCACGCTGTCGGACCGGATCAGGTGGTTGTTCTCGTTGTCGAGCCGGGCGAGCGCGACGAAGCGTCCGTCGAGCTTGCGCGGGAAGAGGGCGATGCCTTTGTTGATCGCGCAGGGACCGTTCAGCGTGGCAACCCTGAAGTGGAGAAAGTCGGTCGTTTCGATCAGCTGCGGCAGCACCTGGTAGCCGTCGTAAGCGGAGTACGACGCGTAGTAGGTGATGGCGCCGTCGTCGCCGACGAAGCGTACGAAGCGAGCGTCTTCCATGCCGTGGCTCTCCGTGGGGCCGGCGGGGAAGAGAACTCGCTCCGAGAGACTCGACGCGGGGTCGAAGCTGCTTTGATAGTTGGAGGAGGCGAGCCAGTGCATGGTGCGCGTCGCCTTCAGGGTCGCTTGATCCTGGTCGGAGGCGCGTTCGATGCGACGCATCGCCGACTCGAGATCGAGCAGCGTGAAGTGGTCGGGGATGCCGTCGAGCACGGCCGCTGTCGTCGGCGTGAACGAATGGATCTCCGTGAGCTTCGCGCGAAAGGTCGGCTTGTCGAAGAGCGGCGCCATCCGGGCGGCCGTCGTGAGGTACTGGCCGGGTGGATCCAGCGCAATTTCCCCGTCTGCATCGAGGATTCCCGAGCGAAACTGGATCGACGAGACGTGCCCTTCGCCGATCGCGCGCAGGCTCATCACGAACCGGCAAGCGCCGGCGGCGACGCCCGTCTGGTCCGGGGCGGGGACCAGCGAAGGGTTGCTGAGCGCTGCGGCGTCGACCGCGTACTCGCTCGTGAAGTACGCGCCGATCAGCTGCCTGCGCTCGAGCGAGAGCGTGTTCGGGTGCTCGACGTGGTGCGCGACCGTGGCGAAGTTTTGGTCGAACACCCGCTCGAGATCGGAATGGCGTCCGGAAAATCGCTTGCGCGTCTCCTGCAAGGTCGAGACGACGACCGCTTCCGGGAGGTCGAGAATGCGCCCCAGGATCCCGCGCACGCGCGAGCGGCCGGCGACGGAGACGTCGTCCCCGGGGATGAAGGGCTTCGTGATGACGCGCCGCGCATCCGGCAAAAAGTCGAGATTTTTTCGCGTTACCGCGACGTTCGCTGCCATCCCTGTCGTCCTCGCGTCATTCGCGCGAATCGCCGACATAGCGGACGGGCAAACGAAGCGGGACGGTACGCGCGATCGCGCCGCGTCGCGCGTACTTTCACGGGCCCCGGAAGCCCGCGTTCGACAAAGGTGAGCAATCCCATGCCCTTGCCGCCGCGGGCGTTCCGCTGCCTCCCGTGAGCGCGCCGAGCGCGGTGCGGATCCCCCCGGGCGAGCGCTAGCTCGTCCAGGCTCCGCCGGTCACGAAGCTGATCTCGGGTGCGCCGACGACGCCCGCCGCCTTCATCACGGCCTTGAGCTCGGCCGCGCCGGCGAACGCACGCAGCGCGTCGAGCGACTCGGCCTGCAGGTAAATGACCACGAGATTCGGGTTCTTCGTGCTGCGGTTCACTGCGTGGCCGAGGATCCCTGCCTTCTCCCGCCGCGCGCCGTCGGCGTCGAAGGCGCTCTTCCAGGACGCGAAGTCCGAAACCTCGTGACGAACGATCGCGCCCGCGAGCGGTCGATCCTTCAGCGTGCGGTCTTCGACCGGCGTGACGAGCGCGATCGCGGGGACGCCCTTCACGCCCGCGTCGCGCATGGTCTCCATCGTGCCGCGGCTCGCGAGAAAGGCGTTGAGCTGCTCGGCGTCGTTTCCGGCCAGGTAGACGCTGAGCTGGTTCGGATTCGTGGCGTCCCGATTCACGTGCGCCGCCACGATCCCGGCGCCTTTGCGCGCCGTGCTGTGCTGGTCGAATGCCCGCTTCCAGGTGTCGAAGTCGGTCACGTCGTGGCTGATGACGGCGGCGATGCTCGGGAGTGCTGAGGTCTGGTTGTGCATGTTTCTTTTCCTCTCGGTTGGCGCTCGTTGGCGTCGAGGTCCGTTGTTACCGAGCCGCCGCTTTCCCGTGGAGCCGGCATCGCCGCATGGGCCCCTTGCAAGGATCGCCACCCGGGGCCACCATCGCGAAAATGAGCCTGAACTGGGACGATCTGCGCTTCGTGCTCGCCCTGCGGCAGGCGGGCTCGCTCGGCGCGGCGGCGCGCATGCTCAAGGTGGAGCAATCGACGGCGAGCCGGCGTCTGGGCGCGCTCGAGGCGGCTCTCGGCGGGAAGCTCGTCGTGCGCACGCCGGAAGGGCTCAAGTTCAATGCAGCCGGAGAGCTGACGGCCGATCTCGCGGAAACGATGCAGGCCGGCATCGAGGCCTTGGAGCGCCGGATCGGGGGCGAGGATCAGAAGCCCGAGGGACTCGTGCGTTTGTCGGCTACCGAAAGCGTCGCCACCTTCATCATGCAGGGGCTTTTGCCGCTGCGCGCGGACCACCCCAAGATCCAGGTCGAGCTCGTGGTGGCTACGGCCGCGCTCGACCTCATGCGACGCGAGGCGGATCTCGCGATCCGCATGTTTCGCGAATCCGCGCCGACGCTGGTCACGCGCAAGCTCGGCGAGCTCGGCTGGTCCATCTACGCATCCCGTGACTGGGTGGAACGAAGCCAGGTGGCGCTTCCGGCCGATCTTTCCGGTCGCGTGCTCGCGGGCCAACCGGTGATCGGATTTCGGGGCAGCGTCGCGCGCGCGCCGGGTGCAACCTGGCTCAGCGAGCACTCGCATCCGGAAGACATCGTGCTCACGGCCGACAGCGTGGCCTCGGCCATGAACGCCGCGCGCGCGGGGCTCGGCGTTGCGGTCTTGCCGTGCTTCGCGGTGCACGGCGACACGAAGCTCGTTCGCCTCACGCCGCACGTCGTGGCGCGAGGCGAGGCCTTCCTCGTGATCCCTCCCGATCACCGCGAGACGGTGCGCGTGCGGCTCGTGATGGACGCCGTTCAGGCACTGTTCGCCCGGGAGCGCGTGGTTCTCGAGGGAAGCGCGCCGTAAAATTGCCCTAGCGGCGAGCGGCGGCCCAAAAGAAACCGAGCGTGGGTCGGCAAGGTGGCGTATGCTGCCCGCTCGCTTGCGGCGGTCGCCCAGTGGCGGCCCGCGCAAGCCAACAAACGTTCGCCGAGGAGCGAAAAGCTCGGCCGCCGAGCGCCTCGGAGCGCGCTCGGGGACGAGGCTCTTTCGACGCCGCGAGCCGAGGAGAATTTTACATGAACTGGCACGAAATTGCGGAGCATTGGGCCGGGGTGGTCCCAGGTCTCAAGCAAAAGTGGGCAAAATTGTCGGACGAGGATCTGGCTCGGCCCGAGGAGAAGCGTGACCTTCTCGCGAGCGCATTGGAGAAGCACTACGGCATCCAGCGGAAGCATGCCGAGCTTCAGCTCGATCGCTTCGTCGAGAAGCTCGTCGTTCCGGGAACGCTGCCACCCGATGGAGTGACCTCGGCCGCAGGTAGGGGCAATTGAGCGCGACGCCGCCCCCCCCGCCCGGTGCCATGCGAAGGCTTGCCTTCGTGGGCACGCATCTGCCTCGCCGCTGCGGCATCGCGACGTTCACGTCGGACTTGAGCAACGCCGTTGCGCGCGCTGCACCCAACGTCGAGTGCCTCACGGTCGCCATGAACGACACGGGCAGGACGCACTCCTACCCGGAGCGGGTTCGCTTCGAGATCGAAGAAGACGAGGTCGCGGGCTACCGCCGGGCGGCGCAGTTCATGAACGCCAACCAGGTCGACGTCGTGTCGCTGCAGCACGAGTACGGCATCTTCGGGGGCAAGGCCGGCCAGCACGTTCTCACGCTGCTCCAAGAGCTGCGGATGCCGGTCGTCACCACGCTCCACACCATTCTCACGGCGCCGAACCAGCAGCAGCAAAATACGCTCGAAGAAGTCATCGCGATGTCCGAGCGGGTCGTGGTCATGAGCTCGCACGGCCGGGAAACGCTGCGCGAGCTGCACGGAACGCCGCTCGACAAGATCGACGTGATCCCGCACGGCATCCCCGCACCGCTCGCGACGACCGGCAGCAAAGAGCGCCTCGGCTTCGCTGGTCAGAACGTGCTCCTGACGTTCGGCCTGCTCTCCCCGGACAAGGGGATCGAATACGTGATCGAAGCGATGCCCGGGATCCTTCGCTCGCACCCGAACACGGTGTTCATCGTGCTCGGGGCGACGCATCCTCACGTGAAGGAGCGCCAGGGTGAAGCGTATCGCCTCTCGCTCTCGAGTCTTGCTCGCCAGCTGGGCGTCCACGAGCAGGTCGCCTTCCACGACCGCTTCGTGAGCGACTCCGAGCTCGCCGAGTTCTTGGCTGCCGCCGACGTCTACGTGACGCCCTACCTGAACCCCGAGCAGAGCACCTCGGGCACGCTCGCGCGCGCGGTCTCGGCCGGCAAGGCCGTGATCTCGACGCCGTACTGGCACGCGCGGGAGCTGCTCGGTGACGATCGTGGGCTCATCGTTCCACCGCGCGACAGCGACGCCTTGATGCGAGCCGTGAACGTCTTGTTCGACGACGACGCACGCCGCACGACGCTCGGCCGGCGCGCCGCCGACCACGGGCGGAGCATGGTGTGGTCGGTCGTTGCCGCGCAGTACGTGAAGAGCTTCGACACGGCCCGCGCCCATGCGCCGCGCACACGGCGCGCCAAGCCGCTGCTGGCCGGTGCGATTCCGCCGCCCGATCTGCCCGAAATCGATCTCCATCACCTGCGGCTCATGACCGATGACACCGGCGTGCTGCAGCACGCCGCGTTCGCGATCCCACGCTACGCCGAGGGCTACTGCCTCGACGACAACGCGCGCGCGCTCTTGCTCACGGCCATGCTCGACGCGACGGGCGGGGTGGATGCGCGCGTCGTGAGCCAGATCGGCACGCGCTATCTTGCGTTCGTCTCGTATGCGTTCGACGCGAACCGGCTGCGCTTCCGCAACTTCATGTCGTATTCGCGGCAATGGAGCGAGGACGTGGGCTCCCAAGACAGCCACGGTCACGCCGTGTGGGCACTCGGCGCGACCATCGGGCGCTCGGCGGATCCGGGCCGCAGCAGCCTGGCGGGGGAGCTCTTCCACGCGGCCTTGCGACCGCTGCTCGAGTTCTCGAGTCCGCGCGCCTGGGGCTACGCGTTGCTCGGGGTCGAGGAATACCTGCGGGCCTTCGAGGGCGACAGCGGCGTGCAAGCCATGCGGCGCGAGCTCATCACGCGCCTCATCGACCTCTACCGCCGGGCGAGCGGCCCGGATTGGCCCTGGTTCGAGACCTCACTCACGTACGCGAATGCGCGGCTCGCGCAGGCCGTGATCGTGTCCGGGAGCGCGATGGGCGACGACGCGGTCACCGCGATCGGACTAGAGGCACTGGCCTGGCTCGCGAAGATCCAGACCTCCGAGGACGACTTCTTCGCGCCGATCGGCTCGAACGGTTTCTATCAGCGCGGGGGCCCCAAGGCGGCTTTCGACCAGCAACCGATCGAGGCGGCCAGCATGGTCTCGGCCTGTCTCGATGCCCTCCGCGTGAGCCGCCAACCGGTCTGGGCGGAGCATGCTTGCCGCGCCTTCGATTGGTTCCTCGGCCAGAATCACTTGCACCGTCCGGTCTACGACGCGAGAACCGGTGGTTGCCGCGACGGTTTGCACGCCGATCGCCCGAACGAGAATCAGGGCGCGGAATCGACGCTGTGCTTCCTGCTCGCGCTCGTCGAGATGCGAAGCTCGGACTACACGCGCATTGCGCGGCAGAAACCAGCGCGTCCATGACGGCGCCATCGGTGCGCAGGCCCGTCCTGCACCGAAACCCGAAAAACCCGATCCTCACGGCCGCGGATTGGCCGTACCCGGTTCACACCGTGTTCAACGCCGGCGCGACCCTGCTTCGCGACGGCACGACGCTGCTCTTGTGCCGCGTCGAGGATCATCGCGGCCATTCGCACCTCTCCGCCGCGCGCTCGAAAAACGGCGTCGACGGCTTCGTCATCGATCCCGAGCCGACGCTCCGCGCCGAGCCGGATCGCTTCCCCGAAGAGCTCTGGGGCATCGAGGATCCGCGCATTACCTGGGTCGAAGAGCTCGGGAAATACGCCATCGCGTACACGGCGTGGAGCGGGGAGGGGCCCGGCGTTGCGCTCGCGCTCACCGAGGATTTTCGGGTTTTCGAGCGTCTTGGCCTGGTGATGCAGCCGAACGACAAGGATGCCGCGCTCTTGCCCCGGCGTATCGAGGGCAACTTCGCCCTGATCCACCGGCCCGTCGTGGACACGGGCGCGCACATCTGGCTCTCGTACTCGCCCGATCTGCGCCACTGGGGCAAGCACGAGCTCGTGCTTTCGGCGCGCAAGGGCGCCTGGTGGGACGCCAACAAGATCGGTCTTTCCCCGCCGTTGATCGAGACCGAGCGCGGCTGGCTCATGCTCTATCACGGCGTTCGGGTCACGGCGTCCGGCTCCCTGTATCGCGTCGGAGCCGCATTGCTCGATCGCGACCACCCCGAGCGGTGCCTCCGGCGCGGTAGCGCATGGCTCTTCGGTCCCGAGGCTCCTTACGAGCGCACGGGAGACGTGGGCAACGTGGTGTTCCCGTGCGGGTTCACGATCGCCCCCGATCGAGACACGTTGAATCTCTACTACGGCGCGGCCGACACCGTCATCGCGCTCGCGCACGCGAGCATCAGCGAGCTTCTCGCGTGGCTCGAAGCGCACGGCAGCGACGGAGCGACGCGCACCGCGCCGCTCACGGACACGAGATAGGCGCGGGCGTCGGGGGAACGACGAAGGTCGGCGTTCCGTTCGAGGCCGCGGCCGTCAGGGTCCCGGCGTGCGCGACGTGGCCGGCCGTCGTCACCGAGTCGGCCGCGGTCGTGCCGGACGTCTCGTCGAACTTCCAGTAGCCGACGAGGCCCGTCTCGTCGCCCGTGAGGGATTGGCTCATCGCGGCCGTGATCTCGGTGCCGGTGCGCGCGACGCTCCAGACCCGGAGCTCGTCGAAGAGGCCGTTGAAATACGCGTTCTCCCCGGGGTAGCCGCCCAGCGTGAAGACGGAGCTGCCGGTCATGAGGTTTTTTTGCGCATTCGAGCCCGCGTTCTTCTCCGAGCGGACGACGCCGTTGACGTAGGCGCGCACCGTCGTGCCGTCCCACGTCATCGCGAAGTGAACCCACTGCGTGCTCGTGGTGGTGACGCCGCTCGCTTGGTTGTCGTTGTCGAAGATGGCGTTCGTGAACGGATCGATCGTGCCCGTCGTTCCGTTGCTGCCGCCGAAGTCGAGGCCGAACCCGTCAGCGTTCCGCGCCGACGGGGACGGGCCGTAGAAGAAGGTGGTGTTGGTATTCGCCGTCCAGTCCGACATCTTCATGTAGGCCCAGAACTCGACCGTCCGGTTGGCGTTCATGAGGGGGAGGTCGCTCGCCAGGTTGATCTCGACGCGCGCCTTGGCTGCGTCGCTCGCCGTTCCGGTGCCGTTCGCGCTCAGCGAGACGGCGTGTCCCGCGCAGCTCGAAGCTCCGCCGGCTCCCGCACCGCCACCCGCGTTGCCGCCGCTGCCCGCAGCGCCGCCCGCGCCGCTCTCACCGCCGCTGGTGGCGCCTCCGCGACCGCCGAGCCCGCCGGCGCCGTTTCCTCCTGTCGATGCGCCGGCGCCACCCGTCGAACCGGCCGCGCCCGTCGAACCGGCCGCGCCCGTCGAGCCCGCCGCGCCCGTCGAGCCCGCTGCGCCCGTGGTCCCCGCGCCGGCCATCGCCGTCGTCCCACCGGAGCCCGTCATGCCGGCGCTCCCTGTCG
>Ga0070682_100001212_pt1 | contig 14707 bp, 36 predicted proteins | sample KBSC63LmetaG_FD_64668 | JGI IMG/M metagenome (GOLD analysis project Ga0070682, IMG submission 64668) | Corn rhizosphere microbial communities from Kellogg Biological Station, Michigan, USA - KBS C6-3L metaG | ecosystem: Host-associated > Plants > Roots > Rhizosphere | place: USA: Michigan... | reverse complement strand
GGCCGATCATTTACCCACAGTTAGTTAGCTGGTTGCCTTTTTAGCTGCCGCAGTGGTTTTCGGCGGAATCAGCTTCAAGACAGGCATTGCGGGTTCCACGGTAATAACCGCGTCGATAAGCTTTTTAACTCTGCTGTCTTCCAGCTTATTATATTCTGTAACCGACAATGTTCCTTTCCATTTGACAAGCCGACCGGCGAGCAATTTGCCCATGTCGCCCATCTTTTCGATTGTGTCTAGAACACTGTCAATCTTATCGTCGTCAAGCTTGTAATTTACCTTCTTTGTAGCTTCCAATTGAAAACCGTTATTCAGCGGCAAACGTGCTGTACCTGTTTCGCCTTCAAACTTGAACGGTGCGTTTTCAATCAAGAACTTGCGTAGCTCTTGCTCGCGCGCTTTCTTCTGTGCAATGTCGGCTTGCAGCGTTGCCCATTCTGAAAGAGCTTGTGTAACGTCCATTTGTTTCCTCCGTTGCGAAGGCTTTATTATGAGCAAACGCTGCAAACAGTCTAATTGGTTTTGTTAATCGGCGTTCCTGTCTTCATAGTTCGATTCTTTCGACTCAACGGCAATTGTATTAGGGTTTGGCGTTGAGAATGGAACTGTCTTTTCCCAAAACTGTTTCTGTTCTTCTTCGTATTTTTGCAAAAAGGCAGCATGCATTGGATGCACCTTAACTGCTTCTTCTAATACCGGTGATCCAATAGCTTCTAACGCTTTGCGTTCTTCTATTAAATCTCTGTTATTTGCATCATCGGCTTTGAATTTATCCGGGAATCTTTTCTTAAGTTTGGCAATATTTCTAGCTTGCCCTTCTTCAAATGTCATTCCAACGGCTTTACAGCCTATAGCATCGTACCATTGCCCATCAAAAATTTCCTCATGAAAATTAGTCGGGTCAAATGGTGTTCCTGTTAGTGTAGCTTTAAGCAATTCTAACAATTCACCTGCTTCTGTGGCTTTGCCTAGAATACAGTGAATGATGTCGATTGCGGTATGCGGTCTGATTTTTTCGCCTGTTTGGCTATTTGCCCATTCAAATGGCAACATTGAGCAATCGTTATGGCTTCCGCGCACTTTAGTTAGTGCAAAATCGTCAATTGGCTTATCATAGAAAAAGCCTTTTTTAACTTTGTCTAATCTAGCTAAATTATAAATGCAAACTTGCAGCAATTCAAAAAATTCAGTTCTGTTAACATTATCCCCGTGAAATTGATCCGATTTCGTCTTGATAGCTTCTTCGATATAGTTCATGACAATTTCCTATCCATTTTGTTTGCAAATTCGGTCAAACCGAGCCTGATTCCTTCGATATACTCACCTGCTTCTTCTTCAGTTTTTTGTCCTTTAACAATCTCCTTATTAAGTAGATTCATAGTTACAGCAGCACCGCATAAGTATGCGGTTTTCATTGCTACAATTTGCCCTTCTGGTGCTTTAGCTGCAAGCAATCTAACAAGAATATTTGTCCAACCGCCTTCAATAGTTTGGATGTTAGTCGAATCGTCTAATAAATGTTTAATTAAATGCATTTAAGTCACCATTAATGAAACAGGCGGCATGCTTCTGCCAACAATAGTTAATTGAACCGGCTTGCCTTCATTTAGAAGTTTTAATTCTTCAGGTGAAGGCTTCCAGTGGCTTACGATGCAAGGATAACCGCTCCAATTGCCAACAGTTACGCTTAAATCATCACATTCTTTCATGCCTTCTGGAGCTTTAAATACGTGATTATTTGAAATGTGTTCAATTGGGTTCATGGTTTGCCCTAAGTGGCGAATCTAGGTTTATGCCATACTGGCAACTATCTGCATAATAATTTATAGCTATTGCATGCCGAATGCTGATAGTTATTTTTAATTGCATTCGGCATGTTAGCTTTTAACCTAGCATGTCTTCCAACTTAACTAATACTGGCACTGGCATATTATTAAAATCTTTAATCATTAAACTGATTACTACTTTCATGTATTCACGATGCTTGTTAGCTAAAGGAGTGTTTTCTGTTTTACTGATCGCCTTAAACATATCGGCAACGGTTGATAACAAAACAACTACCTCAACCAATTCAGGCTGATGCCTTCCCTTTTTAATTTCTTCGTTAAGGCTACTCAAATGGTCGATTACGCCAGCTAACGGTCTAATCGGTTCGTTGGCTGTTTTAGAACGCACGCTTTGCATTTCTTCTTTGCATTGCTTGACTATCTTTTTATATGGCTTCCAATTTTCTTTAGCAATCTTTCCCATGATTTCCCCTTAACTGCACATGCAGCCCGCAAATCCTAACACTCGTTTAAGGGGTCTTGCGAATTTATAACTATCAGCTAATGAACTTCAATAGCAATTATTAATCATGCATCCTGTTACGTCCTTATAACATCAAAGGCTATGCAAATCAATCCATCTATGTTGTCAAACATCCCCCTAGAACTGCGCCAGTTGCACCAATGGGTTGTGTGGCGTTATGAAGCTACAGAAGACGGCAAGAAACCGACAAAGCGTCTATATAACCCTTTGACAGCACGGCCCGCTAGCCATTCAGACAGAACAACATGGGCAGGCTTCCAAGCCGCAGCCGATGCCGCTTCCACTGGTTCACTATGGAATGGCATCGGCTTTGTTTTATCTGATGAAGACCCGTATGCTTTTATTGATTTGGATAGCTACGATCCAAAGCTAACCGATGAGGATAGAGCTAGGCATAAGGCTATCTATGAAGCATTTGCAGGCTATGCAGAACTTTCGCCTAGCGGACAAGGTATTCATTTAATTGTCAAAGGCGATGTTCCTGCCGGTCGTAAGCGTTTAGGCGTTGAGGTTTATTCATCGCAACGCTACATGACGGTAACGGGCAACGTATGCAGGCACGGCCCTATCGTTGAACAAGACGACTTACTAAACAAACTGTGGGCAGAGCTAGCGCCAGCAAATGAAGTAGTTTTGTCGAATGTCGATAGACCGCAGAATCAAACAGATGATGAAGTTTGTAATGCAGCAGCTAATGCCGTTAATGGCAGCAAGTTTATTGCGCTGTGGAATGGGCAGTGGCAATCGCAAGGCTATCAAAGTCAATCAGAAGCAGATTTTGCAATGATTGATATTCTTGCGTTCTTCACTGGCAATAGAGCGCAAATAACAAGAATCTTTAGAGCAAGCGGATTAGGCAAACGACCTAAAGCTGCAAGGAATTCATATGTAAATATGATGCTCAATCGTGCCTTTGACAATCAACCGCCGCAAGTCAATATAGACGCGCTGCAAGAACAAATAAGGCAAGTTATGGAGAATCCTGCACCGCAGGCAGTAGAAGCACCAGCAAAGCCAATAGATGATGTTTATTCTGTTCCTGCCGGCTTGCTTGGTTCTATCGCAAGATATATCTATCAAGCATCGCCTAGACCAGTGCCAGAAATAGCATTAGCCGCGGCAATTGGGCTAATGTCCGGAATATGCGGGCGTTCGTATAACGTATCGGATACCGGCTTGAACCAATATACGATGCTTATAGCTAAAACAGGCACAGGCAAAGAAGCTATGGCTAGTGGTATAGCTAAACTTATGGCAGAGGTTCAAAAGAAGGTGCCTGCATCGTCTGAGTTTGTAGGACCGGGTTCTATCGTTTCCAGTGCAGCATTAATTAAGTATGTAAATAAGAATCCTTCTTTCGTGGCAATTCTCGGTGAATTTGGCGCAACAATGGAACAGATGGCATCGCCTAGAGGAATGCCAAACATAAAGCAATTGAAAGGTGAATTTCTAAATATCTATGGCAAGTCAGGAAACACAGACGTTTATCGGCCGTCTATTTATAGCAATGCCGAGAATTCAACCAGTATGCTTAAATCGCCTGCATTTTCCATACTTGCAGAAAGCGCACCAGACAGCTTTTTTCCGCATATTGATGAAAGACTAATTGTCGATGGCCTTTTGCCGCGATTCACAATCATTGAATACACAGGGCTTAGGCCGGATTTAAATAAAGGTGCCAATGTTGAACCGCCTGCAATGCTTGTGCAGCAGGTAGCGGAATTGTGTGCCCACAGTTTGATGCTCAATTCTCACAGTGCGGCAGCGCAAGTCCAGTTGACTCCTGAAGCTGATTTGCTGTCTGATAAGTTTGATAGGGAATGCACCAAGCGAATTAACGATAGTCACATGGATGCAGTCCAACATATTTGGAACCGCGTGCATTTGAAGGTACTGAAGCTTTCTTCGCTTGTGGCTATTGGCATCAATCCATTTCAGCCGGTTATAACAAAGGAAATGTTTGAATGGGCAGTTAGGATTGTTACGCATAGTGCAGATAGATTGCTTGAAAGATTTGAAAGAGGGGAAATCGGAAGCGAAATAGGCGAAAATAGCCAAGTAATTGAAGTGACAAAGAAGATTGGCGACTATATCAAAAAGGATTGGGGGTACGTTAGAAAGTATTCCGATTACGAGAGAATGTATACTGACAAAGTAGTTACATATATGTATTTGAATAAAAGATTGTCTCCTATGTCTTCATTTAGGCAGGATAGACAAGGTGCGGCAGCAGCAATAAACAAAGCTTTAAAGGTTCTTATCGATTCAGGCGTTTTGGTTGAAATGAATAAGCAAGATGTTTTCAATAGATATCAAGTGACGGCAAAATGTTTTGCGGTAGTTAATCCAGGCTACTTTTTGAAAGAGCATTAATTAGTTATGACGCGAAAACTAACGGACTAACGGGACTAATGGGTGCTTCACACTGCTTTACAAAAGAACTAACGAAAACTAACGGGACTAACGGGTATCGATTGCCTCATTTTTGAGCAATCTAACGGGTCTAATGCCCTGTTAGGCGAGCTAAGTTGTTGATTCATAAGGAGAATTTCGATTTCTAACGGGGTCTAGCGGACTAACGTTTAAGGACACCATACTAACCCTATATCGACGTATGCGGTATGTTCCAATTAATTCCTACGATAATTGAATAAATATGATTTATATCTCCTAGTTAGTTAGTATTAGTCGTTAGTTTGTATAGGAAAATCAATGACTTAGGCGATTTCGGAGGGTTAGGGTCTGTTAGAGGCATCGAAACGCAAGCCGGGTAGGAGGCAAACTACTTAAGGGATTTCCCTAGATGGCTGTGGCAGGCGTTTACTGTGGGCAAATCAAGAGAAGCTATCGCATTCATAGCGTAGATAGAAAAGATTCATGTTCAACTTGTTTAAAGAAGGTGCTATGATGTAGACATCGCAACGCAAATAGGAGTAGATGAAATGAACGCCTTTCGTAATGTTTATAAAGTTTGGGCTGGTCAAAAAGTTGTCGCTTTCATTACTGGACGCAATGAAAAAGAAGTAGTTAAGAAGTATGGCGACAATGGCGGAAAACATGATAATATTTCAGTAACTCAAGAAAGCTTCGGCTGGCATGAGGATGTTTGCAGTGTGTATGAATAAATAAAAACTATGGACCTTCATTGAGCGATTAAAAAGTTCAATTAAGGTTCATTAAAGAAGGTGTTATAGTAGAGACATTGAAGCAAGGAGAAACGAAATGAGCATCAAGCCTGATTACGAACAACTTGAATTTGAAGAAGAAATGTTTGGCCCGGATCGCGAAGAACTGGCGTTTCAAGCTTCAATCATGTTGGATTTGTTGGAAGATGTTTATGCAAAGTTGCAAAACATTGATGAATCTGATACTAGAGATTATTGGAATATCGCAGGCGTTGAAGCTGAAGTTCTGCGAGACATGGCCCATTGCGAAGAAGCTATCGCGCTGTTTGACGGAGTTTAAAAAATGAATGCTCCAATTCATATTTGTATTTCTGCAAAAATTCGCAGTGAATGGCAGATGCGTTGCATTGAAGATGTTATTTCAGGACTTGCTGATGTTGATTGGAATAGCAAGCCTGATTTTTGGGTTAGTCATAATTTAGCAATGGAAATAGTGGCAGACTGTGAGTTTTATATCGATAAACAAGCAATTGATGCAACGTCATATGAGCGCAAAGCATATGCTGCTTTGAAAAAACAAATTGAAAAAGCTATGGCGCAACCGGCTTGATAGAAAATTTCAATTGGCGCTTTCTTTAAAGAAGGCGCACAATGTCTCTATCGGTTAGCAAACAAGGGGAATGAAATGAAGAACATTGAAACCATCCTGTTTGATGTTTACGGCGTTGGTTTGCTGGCAGCCGCGTCGCATACTATTATTTGGGCCGCTGACCGCATCGCAGACGTTAATGCAGCTAAGAAGGAACTGAAGCGAGCAAATCGCATTCGTGAGAAGAACGGCAAACCGCTTGCCTATGTTCCGTTCGGCCATCGTTTGTTTTGAGTTAGGAGCTACTGAAATGGCAACCAAAACTTTCTATGCTGTTTTCGCCAATGGCGTTTTCAAGGGCTATAGCGACGCTAGCACGGCGCAGAAGGCTATCGCAGAGTTTCGCAAGAGCTTGCGCGATGGTCTGGAATGGACTGCTGAAGTCACGCACGACGAAGGAAATTGAAGCTAGCTTTACAATGTAAAGATAAAGCTAGAGCTTGCATGTTCTTTAAAGAAGATGCATAATAGCTTCATCGTAACGACAGACATAAAGGAAAGCGAAATGAACAAGCTTACCGCCGCGCAGCAAGCCGAAATTGATAGCATTAAGGCTTCGTTTAATTACGATCCTGATATTGAATTTGGACCGTCTGCCGATGATCTGGAAATCATGATGTCGGATTACCTTTACGAAATGGAAGCTGATTTTGATAAGGCTTATAAAGATGCTGTTGTAGGCCATCGTCGTCGGCCGGGCGTTGACGAAGAAAGCTATTTGGATGCATGTTCGGATTTTGCCGCAGACTTTTATTCTGACCTTACCGATGAGAAGGCGCGGCATGCGAAGCTTGAAGCGATGATTAAGGCTCGCAATGCTGCTGATCGCGCAACATATGCTCGTTTGATGGGGCAGTAAATTTACATTGTAAAGATGCCGTAGACGCTTGACGGCATCTTTAAAGAAGGCATAATAGAGGCATCGAAGCAAAGGGGAACGAAATGGCAAAGGCTTACGGTGTCGAATACGTTAACGGTTTTAAGCAAGAATTCACGGCGCGTCAATGCAATCAAGCAAAGCATATTGTTAATCATGATGGCACCAAGTTTTTTCTTGAAGGTGTAGAAGTTGACGCTATCAAGTTTTTTGAAGCTGTGCATGCTGCATGCGAAGCTGGTTGGGAAAAGAAGGCTGAAACGCACAAAAGGGTTAAGGTTTTGCACGGTTCGTCTGTTGCTTGCTATGTCGAAAAGTGGGTTCGTAAATAAAGGAAATGTAATGAATACCATTAACACAAGCAATGAACGTGCAACCGGCGGAATGGTTGCAAGAAATCGGGCCTATTATCAAATGGATTATCGTTATGTAAACGCTGATGTGTTTACAGAAAAAGACATCGGCTGTCTTGACGCAACTTCTAATGTGCCGAACGGGCATACTGTTTTCTTTGAAACGGTAGAAGGCGTCAATAAGACTTGGCAAGCTGGAATGCGTTAAAACTATCACCAAAGAAGCGCCAATTAAAAAGATCAATCGGCGCTTCTTTAAAAATCACATACAATAGACTCATCGCAACGGAAATTGAAGGGGAAGAAAATGGGCGTCTATAACGCATTTTATAACGGCAAGTTTATTTTTTCTGGCAACGTTGACACGGAGCAACATATGTGGCGTGAGATTGAAAGCGTTTATCCGCGTTTCAAGAAAAGTAATTGGACAGTTAAGCTTATTCGAGCGAAGCAGTAAACATCGCAGCTACAGCGCATCTAACCCGTGCGCTGTGTCGGCAGTGTTTCTTTTAGCCTTTGGAAAGTAAAATGCAAAGGACGGCTGGCACAGTCGGAAGCTACTCGCAAGTGCTGTAGATAGATAAAGTCCTTTCTGTCGAACTATGGGCATTTTTGCATTGTTGCCAATAGGAGAAATTAAAATGAAACTTACTAAAGAAGAAATGATTTTGTGTGCTAATTTGCTTTTTGCAGATGCAAAAGATTATGAACAAATTAAAGAAGAAGAAAAAGGTGATGAGGCGGCAAGTTTTAATGAGTCAATTAAAACAAGAAAAGAGCTAGCTGAAAGATTTCTTGACGAAATTGCGAAAACAAAGGACTGACAAAATGCCAAGCTATGATATTGCTTATTCAGCTTTGGAAATTGAAAGGCTGAAGGAATTTTTTGGTAAAGACATTGCCGATCATTTGAGAATTGCAAAAGATACAGTAACATATTTAGAAAAAGAAAAAAGAAAAGTTGATTTGCAGATTAATGAGTATCGAGCATTAATTATAAATGTACAGCGTGTTGACCGCTACTATGCAAGCGGCGGCATTCATCCCTGCTACGATTAAAGGAGTAATCAAAATGCCAACAGCAAACCAACGCAATGTTAAGCACGCTGAAAATATCGCAACCAATAGCGCGCGATCGCTTTATGAAGTTGCCGATATTGTGCGAACACTGAAAGCAACTAAGGCCACGTCACAAGACGCGCTAAGGCAGTTTGCAGAAGAACTAGACAAGGCAGCATTGATTGTAGACACTGCTAGACATTTGATTCGGGACGAATAAATGAAGAAATGGTATGTATACGCCAACAATAAATATGTTGGCAGTGTGTTTGCTCGCACGTTAGGCAGTGCAAGACGTGCGGCAATTAATCAATTGGGTTTGGATGAAGACGCCGAGTTTTCGGTTAGTAGGAAATGAAATGGACAAAATGCTAGAACAAAATTTATTTCATTTAAATGGCGAAGCAGATAAAAGGCATGAAGCTGCTTTATTTTTGGAAAGAATGGCGGCATCAGAAACAAATGAACATATTAAAAGGCAAATGATGATTGGTGTAAATAATTTGATTGTTGAGGAAATTGGTTTCCGTCGACAAGCTTTTGAAATTCGTAATACTTTTGGAACATGAAAGTATTTGAATCAGCAAAGAAAGCTGCTGAATTACAATTGGCTTTTTATAATCGAATGATGGTAGAAAAGAAAGGTAATACAGCTATGAATAAGCTTCGTTTTGTGCCGATTAATAGGCCGGATATGAACACTTATGAAGTTTATAAAGAAGGAGCTAAATGTTGTGTTGATTTAATTGACTTAGAAGGTAAACGAAACAGTTTATATGCTAGTAATACAGTAAATTGTTTTGCTCAAGCAATGAATTATGTAAATGATTTGCTTGCAGCAGGTATCGAATATCGCTTTGAAACAGAAGACACAGAAAAATTGGAATGGGTTAAGCCTATTTTGTCGCCTGACGGTGGAGAAGAAAGTTTAGCCGACATGCGAACATTAAGGATTGCGCGCTACTTGGCGCAAGGCTGTACGAATGTCGATCAAATTGTGGCTAGCTGCATTGAAGATGAAAAGAAAAAACCTATCGGTTAGCCTGAAGCAATAGAAAAGAAGTTCTTTAAAGATTCGATTTAGGCTAGCATAATAGAGACTCCAAACAGCAAGGAGTCTCAAATGCAAGGCGTAAACGAAGGACGGATTGCTAAGGTGAATGGCATGCAGCGTAACGACAATCCGTATGAAGCAGGCACGCTGCAACATGACGAATGGGATTACGGTTTTTGCGACGATGAGGAAATGATGTTGGAAGCGGCTTAAACAAAAGCTATTAAGAAGCAAGCAACGATAGAAAAACATTGCTTGCTTCTTTAAAGAAATAGCTTAGAATAGAATCATCGTAACGAAGAAGGGGATGAAGATGGAAAAGCGAATTAACTGCACAACTGATATTGTAACTGGCGGCGAAAACGCAAGAATTCTTACAACTTGCAAGCTTGACCGTCGTTATTGCTGTGAAGTTGGCTTTTGCATTGATGATATGGGTTGTTTAGACGCTGCCGATAAGTTGCCGCAAGGTCGGTTGTTTTTTAATGGCAACCTAAATGAAACGCAACAAGGGTTCTTTTACCGCCGCTAATCGCTAGCCAATGCGTTTCATGCAGGAACGCATTAACGAGTGATTAGGAGGCATGATGCAAAAGCCGGCATTTTACAAGATGTCTTTACAAGAATTGTCAAAATGGGTTTATGATAATGATTGTTTGGGATTTGATATTTTTCCTGCAACAGATGGTTTAGACGATGACGAACAAATTGCAGCAAGGGAAGAATACGAATCAATGGCAGAAGAAATTTATGCAACAATGGGAAATTGAAGCCTTGCTAGAGTTTCTGGCAGGGTGCGAAGTAGAAGAAGTTTGTTTTTGTGAATTTTTGATGGAGTTTGATAAATGAAAATATTTGAAGCCAGCAAAGAATTTAAGATGGCTGCTAGCGATTGTTTCTTTTCAAGAAATAAATATAAACTTAGGTTTATTGACGCCAACGATCATTGGCTTATGTATATTATGGGTGGCGAGCTATGAGTTATCACGAAAGTCATGACGCATTTTTCTATGCAGAAAGGCAAGCATGGTTTAAACTTCACTTGCCGATGCATAGACTTACTTCTAAAGCACGTCAAGACCATTGGCTTATGTTTTGTAATGGGGGTGAATTGTGATTAATGCCGGAAGCAAAGCAGGTTTTGATTATGCCAAAGAAGAATACGAAAAAGGAAAATCAATTGAAACGCTAGAAGCAGAAGCAGACGGAGCATTTGATTTTACAGATTTTGATAGAGGAATTTTAGATTTCATTAGAAGTTTGGAAGTTGAGAAACTATAATGCACGCATCAATGAAAGAGGCTAAGATGCCCACAGTTGTAAAAACTATTGCCGATGTTATTGACAAGGCAAAAGAATTTGCGGCAAAAGAAAAGCCCGCAGCGCGCCGCAAAAATCTGTCACATGCCGAAGCAGCGGCGCGGTTTGAAGCAGGGCGCAAAGGCACCGTGCAAGAGCTTCTAGCGCGTGGAATGAAGATCAATGGCAGGCACGTTAGCGCCGTCGATTTGAGCGTACTAGCTAAGTTTGGCATCGGTGAATGCGTAGGCGACGGCGTAAAGCCAAAGACAGGCAGAACGCCGAAGGTCTACAGCTACGCACAAGAATACCAATTGAAAGTGACTATTGACTACATGGATTGATTGAAAAGATTCACTAGACGAAACAAATAAAGGAAAGCATAATGAAAGTTAAGTCGGTAGCATTAGAGTTTGAAGGCGTTAAGTTTGATGGAAGAAACCAAATTGAACTAGAGCATTTTTGCGATCCTAAATGGCTTCAGCGTGTTGCAATTGATGAAGATGGGGCAAGATATGAATTGCAATATCCTCGCTATAAAGGAGAAATGCTTCGCATTGGGGATTGGCTGCTTAAGTATTCAAATGGTTATATTTTTGTAGTCGAAAGCGAGCTATTTCATATTTTGTTTGATGAAGCCAAAGGATGACAAATGTATTTCATTCAAGACAGTAAAGGCAATTATTTCCAGGGATTCACAACAGTAATTAGTCCTGCTGCATCACAATGGAGTAGACCGGAAGAAGGTAAGTTTATTGCATACGTTTTTACAAATTTGAAAGACGTAAGCGAAAGCCTGCAAGCTATCAAAGATAGAACTTGCTTTATCAAACAATTTCAGGTTCTCGGAAAATAGGCCATTTCGGCCGAAGGCGTATAAAGTCCATTACGCCTATTTTTGGCAATTTGAAAGAAGATGATGAGATATAAGCAAAAACCGCCGGTGGTTGAGGCTGTGCAATTCACGGGATATAATCAGCAAGAGGTTAAAGAGTTTTGCGAGCATGTTTCCGATGACGGACAAGGTAACTTGACGTTGAACGGAACCGCTGTCAACACTTACGACTTTGTTGTGAAAGACAAAGAAGCGTTTGCAGTTTGGACGGCCGGTGATTTCGTCGGTACTTACGAACTGACCGAATAACGCCATGCTTGCCGCTGGCTGAAAGGTTGGCGGCAAGCCAAATAAAATGAAACAAACAATTTGCGTAGATAGGGAAACTTATGAAGCCATTCTAGCAAGTGGAGTAAGCTTGGAAGATTTTGATATTCACGTAGCAAACAAGCTAGAAATGGCAGAATTTGAAAGGGAAAACGAAATGAGAAGCTTTGCAAGTATGGCAGCAATGATCGGTAATATAAAAGCATTGATGGAATTTGCCATTCCTGATATGCCGCCTGTACCGTTTACAGGTTATAGCAATAAACCGCACAATCATCGTTATCGCGGCGGAAGCCGTATCGTGCCGCATAGCGAGCCTGAGAATAACGCACGGCGCAAGGCGATTAAAGCTGCTGGAGGCATTCGACAGTTTAAGAAGAAGGAAAAGGCCGGTCGAATGATGGCAAAGATTGCTAGAAATTTCGACGCGATTAACGGGCCGCTTTAACCATCCGCCTAGCGCATCCTGTGGGTAAAGTGTGCGCTAGCCAGTTGGTTAATAGATGGAGCAATTGCAATGCCTTTGAATATAGTGCAAGACGGTTTGACATATTGTATTGATCTTTCAGAAGCATTAGGACCAAATAAAATTGAAGGTCTTTTGCGTGAAGATACAGACGGATGGCTTTTGAATGGCGTAGGCTATAGCTGGTCTTATCGAATTGGCAAGCGTAAGCTTTGGGCAAATGCCTTGCGCGACGCTTTAATTCATATGGATTTTCTATTGCAAAATTTAATCGAACAAGAAAGATAAATTAAAAATTCCAATTGACAAGCTTGCAGATTCGATTAGAATAGCTTCACCGTAACGAATTTGAAGGAGTCAAGAAATGGAACAGCAAATTCAAACCGAAGTTGCCGCAGTTAACCCGGTTGCCGAGTTCTTTAAGAAGCCCGGCAGGGGCCGCCCGGCTGTGACCGTGGCGCAAAGGGTCTACCGGCAGCAGCGCAATGCGCTTGCCGTGCGCCTTGCTGCGCGTGCCGATCTTCGGGCGTACATTGGCAAGCATGGCATTGGCATGTTCGGGCGCATGGCGCAAGACAATAACGCAAAGCTTCGGGAGAATGCAGCGTTTGTTATTGGATTCATGGCTTAAAGGAGACGGCCCTACGGGGCCGGTTCATTATGAATAAACATAAAGTAAAAAGACGCGAAAGAAACATACAGTGGAGTCATGGCTTATGGACTGCTAAATATCATAAGCGTAAAAGACGAAACGGTTCTGTTTTAACAGGATGGGCTAGCCCACATTTTGCAATGGGCTATAACTCGGTAATTAATAAATGATTGATTTTGCCATTAATGAATTGAATATAGGATTCTTTAACTTGCTGCTTGATAGTATTGTTAAGTTCAAGCTTGCTGTAAATGATCCTGACGTAGAAGATTTTTGTGCAATGATTTGTGGAGGGGGTGAACTATGACTTATGAACAAATGAATTGGTGTTATATGTTAGGCATGAATAATGAATGGACACATTTTATGATTTTTGATAAAACAATGTATGCAGACAGCTTGTTAGATTTTTGCAATATGTATTGTATGGGCGGTGAACTATGATTTACCCATATGAACCAGTAGATTATCGCCATCCTATTTATTGCAATGGCAATACGCTAGGCTACTATTTTGTATCGCATAACAATGGAGTATATTTTACTGATGACTATGGCAATTCGCTGAATCTGCATTTCAATAGCATATACCTATGGGGCTACCCGTATGGGCAGAGTCCTAATCAATGGGATTCGCATTGATTTGCCAGCAGTGATAGCTTTTTTCAATTGGTAAGTTGTTGTTAGGATGCTAGAGTGTTTTTGTCCGTCGTCGCTTTTAAGCAAACGTAATGCTGGCGCGCAGTCTTATTTAGGGCGCGGCCGGTTGCTTGACGGACAAATAGGCGCCAATGCTTTAAAAAGGCTTTAGAGCATTAGGCTTTGTGTTAGCGCAGCAATGCACCAGCTAGCGTTTAGACGCTAGAACCTGAGAAGGAATCTAGAAAGGAGGTACGAACAATGAACGCTTTTAGCGTTTGGCTGAAACGATAAAAACCAACAACTGGCATGGAATGTAAGGATGAAGTCCTAAAGCGTTTAGAACCTTTAGCGACGTAGGTAAGCGGTCCTATAATGAAAATCGCAGGGCTAGGATAACCGACACATAGAAGCGTGGCCCGCGTGGAGTGTCGGTTATCAAATAAAGGCACATATGTTCATTATCAAAGACACTTCAAATCGCGTATTCAATGGCTTTAAATACGTTGGACGCGGTACGGTTCAAGCGCAATGGAGTCCGCCGCTTGATGAAAGCACAGAGGTAGTGCAAGGCTTTATTTTTCACAATAAGCAGGAATCAACAGAGATTGATTTAAAGAATTCGGGTGTTCAATTTGAATGGGTTGAACTTAAATGAAGTTAGATAATATTGCATTTGTTGTTTGCCTTGCAGTAGTTCTAGCTGTGACGCCTGAAGTTTTGCATATCACTAAAAGCGTTGCTGAAGCTATGTTTAAAGATTTCTGGTGTTTTAGGAGGTTTTGAGCCATAATGAACGGTGTTAAATTCATAAACGCTGCTTTGGGCGTCGCTCTTGTTTTCACAATCGTAAAGGTGATTCAGCTATGTCTGACTTGAAGAAGCCGCATATTGTTCCTTATAAGTTTTTCGGGGAACAATATTATGCATGTTTTTATCCTCTGACTGATAAAGAAACGGTAAGCTCTAGTGCTAATTCTGCAAAGCTTGCGTATATGCGTGCAAAGCAATATGCAGAAGAAACAGTTAGATTCAAAACAACGAATCTAGGTTTTGCGTTTAC
>Ga0070682_100001211_pt1 | contig 14715 bp, 13 predicted proteins | sample KBSC63LmetaG_FD_64668 | JGI IMG/M metagenome (GOLD analysis project Ga0070682, IMG submission 64668) | Corn rhizosphere microbial communities from Kellogg Biological Station, Michigan, USA - KBS C6-3L metaG | ecosystem: Host-associated > Plants > Roots > Rhizosphere | place: USA: Michigan... | reverse complement strand
CGCCGATCGCCTGCCGATCACGCGCCAGGCGATCGCCAAGCACCTGACGTTGCTCGCCGACGTCGGCCTCGTCACCGCCGAGCCGGGGGAGCGGCGGCGGGTGCGGTTCCGGTTGCGCTCGGCACCGATGCAGGTGGCCCAGCAGTTCCTGGCCGCGCTCGCCCGCGACTGGGACGGCCCCCTCGACGCGCTCACCGGCTACCTCGACCGGGCGGCGCAACGTGGGGAGCGGCGGTAGCGAGGGCGACCGACCGGTCTGCGCTACGCGGGCTTCAGCCGCACGCCGTCGTCGTCGACGTGCACCGTCACGCGGTCGAGCCCGTCCACCGTGAGCGCGGCGGCGGCGAGCTCGTCGGCGGGCGCCGTGCCCGTGACCGCGAGCACCTGGCAGCCCGCCGCCGTGGCCGAGGCGATGCCCGCCGGGGCGTCCTCCACCGCCAGGCAACGTTCGGGCGGCAGCCCCAGGCGTTGTGCGGCGAGGAGGTAGGGCGCGGGATCGGGCTTGCCGCGCGGCACGTCGTCGGCCGTCACGAGGGTGCGGGGGAGGGGGAAGCCCGCCGTGCGCAGGCGGGCCGTGGCGATCGGTGGGGTGCCCGAGGTGACGACGGCCCGGCGGTGCTCGGGCAGGCTCGCGAAGAGGTCCCGCGCGCCCGGAATCGCTTCGACGGCGGCGGCGTCGTCGACCTCGATCGACTCGATCCGCGCGAGACCCGCCGCGACGCGCTCCGGCCCGAGCAGCCGCTCGACGAGGGCCTGCGCGGGCTGGCCGTGGTTCTCCTGCAGCGCCTGGGCCGACACGTCGTACTCGACCGCCCACCGGCCCCACGACCGCGTGACCGACGCCGTGGAGTCCACGAGCACGCCGTCCAGGTCGAACAGCACGGCGTCGAACCGCTGCCCGAACAACGCGCTGCCCGGGTCGACCGCCGTCCGGTGGCCGAGCGCGCGCAGCGCGCGGGCGAGCAGCTGTCCGGGGGTGAGGGCGGCGTCGAGGGCGATGTGCGGCACCGCGGGCGACGCCACGCTTGCGGCCGCGCCGCCGAATCGGTGGGCGGCGGCGGTGGCTGATGCCTGCTCGGTCGCGTCGTCGGGGTAATGGGTGGTGGCGGTGGCCGCGATCGACGCCTGGTCGGTTGCGTCGTCGGGCCGGTGGGCGTCGCGCGGCGCCCCTCGCGTCGCACGGCGGCCGGCGAGCAACGCGGGATCGCCGTCGAGGTGCACCACGCGGATCTCGGCGGGGGCCACCGCCGCGACCAGCTGGTCCCACGCCGCGCCGCCCGCCAGCTCGGCGGTGAACGGCGCGACCAGCACGGCGCCGCCCGCCGTGGCGACGACGTCGCCCGCCACCGCGCGCAGCGCGGCGTACCGCCCCTCGCGGATCAGCTCGCCGTGCGGCGCGGCCAACCAATGCGTCGGCAGCACCTGGCCGACGAGCCGGTCGAGCAGCGGGTTGGTGACGGCGTCGAGATCGAGCAACGGCAGGCCCAGCGCCGTGGCGAGCGCCCGGCCGAGCGTCGACTTGCCGCTGCCCGCCACCCCCGTGACGACCACCACCGCGACATCTCCCACAGAGCGGCCCCCTTGACACGGCAATGTCATGCGCTGACCATAGCGCATGAAGACACCGGTGTCATGACACCGGAGTCATAGCGACGGGAGGGGTGATGACCGGCAGGCTCGTGGCGGGGATGGACCTCGGCAGCACCGGCATGAAGCTCCTCGTCTGCGCCGAGGACGGCGCGGAGCTGGTCGTCGAGGAAGTGCCGACACCGTGGCGCGCGGGCCCCGACGGCACCGCGGACCTGCTCCCCGACGAGCTGGTCGCCGCCGTCGAGCGGCTGCTCCGCGCCGCATCCCGGACGCTCGCGGTGCTGACCGACGCCCCCGTCGCGGCCCTCGCGATCGCCGGGATGGGCGAGACCGGTGTGCTCGTCGACGACGAGGGGAAGCCCGCCGCCCCCGCGTTCGCGTGGTTCGACCCCCGCGGCGCCGCGCAGGTGGCCGCCTTCCCGGCCGAGGTGCGGGCCGAGTTCGCCGGGCGCACGGGCCTCCCGCTCGGACCGCAGGCCTCCGTGGCCAAGCTCGCGTACCTCCGCGACCAGGGCCTGGAGCTCGACGGCCTGCGCTGGCTCAACCTGCCCGAGTTCGTCGTGACGGCGCTCGGCGGCCGCGCCGCCGCCGAGCTGTCCCTCGCCTCCCGCACCGGGTTGCTCGACCAGGACACCGGCGCACCCTGGCCCGCGATGCTCGCCGCGCTCGGGATCACGGCGGACCTCCTGCCACCCCTCGTCACCGCGGGCGCCGACCTCGGCCGGATCGCCGACGGGCTGCCGTTCGCGGGCGCCCGGCTCACCGTCGCGGGCCACGACCACCTCGTCGCGGCCGAGGCCGACGGCCCGATCCCCGCCGCGCGCTACCACGTCTCGATGGGCACGGCCGAAGTCCTGCTGCGGGTGATCGACGCGCCGCTCGGCTACGCGGCCCGGACCCGGCTGGCCGAACACCTGATCAACGAGGTGCGCCACGTCGTACCGGGCAAGCACGTGCTCGTCGCGGGCCTCAAGTCCGGCCTCCTGCTGCGCCGCACCCTGCAGGCGCTGGGCATCCGCGATCGCGACGGCCGCGACCGGCTCGACGCCGCCGTGATGGCGATCCCGCACGAGGGCACCCTCCCCGCGGGCGGGATCGGGGTCGCGGGCGCCCGCAACGACGACGGCGTGCTCGCGCTCACCGTCCGCACCGACGACGTCAGCCCCGCGGAGGTCTTCGCCGCCGTCCTCCGGCACACCAACGACGAGATCGCGCGGCTCGTCGACGCCATGGACGCCGAAGTGCCCGCCGCGACGTCCGCCACGCTGACGGGCGGCTGGGCCGCCATGGCCAGCGTGCGCCGGGCCCGTGCGGCGATCCTGCCCGCCGTGTCCGTCTCCACCCGGCGGCAGGAAACCGCGTTCGGCGCGGCCCGCGTGGCCGCGCGCCTGCTGCCCCCTGAACCCACCCAGTCCGGAGGAACCATGAACCCGCTCACCACGCGCGAACGCCGTGGCATGACCGCGATCTCGACGGCGGCCAGCCGCATGCTGATCGTCGCCGCCGACCAGCGCAACAGCATGAAGGCCGTGATGACCGACGAGCCGAGCGCGGTCAGCGACGCCGAGCTCGCGGCGGCCAAGTCCGACCTGGTCCGCCTCCTCGCGAGCTCGGCACCCGCGATCCTGCTCGACCCGGAGATCGCGCTGCCCGCCGTGGTGGACGACGGCACCCTCGCGCGCGGCACCGCGCTGGTCGTCGGCATGGACGCCTCCGGCTACGAGACGGTCGACGGCCTGCGCTACACCCGGCTCGTGCCGGGCGTCACCGCACGCCGGGTCCGGGAGCTCGGCGGCGACGTCGCGAAGATGCTCTTCTACGTCCGCCCCGACCGCCAGGACGCCGGCTCGCCACTCGCCGACCAGATCCGCGAGCTGGTGCGCGAATGCGCCGACGAGGGGATCTTGCTGATCGTCGAGCTGCTGACCTACCGGCTCGACGGCGAGTCCGAGGAGGCCTACCGCGCGGCGTTCCCCGGCCTCGTCGCGGACGGGGCGCGGCTCGCCGAGGCGTGCGGCGCCAAGACGTTGAAGCTGCAGTACCCCGGCTCGGCGGAGGGCTGTAGGGCCGTCACCGCCGCGGCGGCGGGCGTGCCGTGGGCGGTGCTCTCGGCGGGCGTGGACCACGCGACGTTCCTGGAGCAGGTGCGCACCGCCATGGCGAACGGCGCGAGCGGGGCCATGGCCGGGCGCTCGCTCTGGAAGGACAGCCTCTCCACCTCGGCCGCGACCCGGGAGGACTACCTCACCACGCGCGCGCTGCCGCGGCTGCGCGAGCTCGCCGCCGTGGTCGACGGGCGGCCGAGCTGATGTGATCGCGTCGAGTGGCACACCACGCAGGTCGAGACCCGCGTGGTGTGCCACTCGCGGCGATCACCGGCGCCCGGCGCGGCAGGACGCCCGCTCTACCAAGGTCACCGGCAGCACCGTGCGCCTGCGGTACCGCCGCCCCGGGTGCCCGAGCCGGTCGAACACGCGTTGCGCGGCGAGCGTGCCCAGCGCGTAGGGGTCCTGGTCGACCACGGTCATCGCCGGGTCGAGCATGTCGGCCATGGGGAAGTCGCCGAACCCGACGATGGCGAGGCCGTGCTCGCGCAAGGCGGGCACGAGCGCCATCGAGGAGCGCGCGTTGGACGACATGATCGCCGTCGGCGGCTCGGCGAGCTCGATGAGCTTGCGCAGCACCCCGGCGGCGCTGCCCCGGTCGACCGCGCCGTGCACCTCGTAGTCGGGGTTCTCCCCGATCCCGGCCTCGGCGAGGGCGGCCCGGTAGCCCAGCAGCCTGCTGTGGCTGGTCGGCAGGTCGGGGGTGTCGCTGACGAACGCGATGCGCCGGTGACCGTGCTCGACGAGGTGCCGCGTGGCCATGAGCGCGCCGCCGCGGTCGTCCTCGGTGAACGAGTCCGCCGCCACCCGCACCGGCCTGCGGTCGACGAACACGATCGGCAGCCGGTCCTTCCACGGTTCCAGGTAGGCGTGCTCGGCGGCCACCGGGGCGATGATGAGCCCGCTCAACGACTGGCTGAGCAGCCGACCGACGACGTCGGCCTCCTTCTGCATGTCCTCGCCGAGGCTGGTGACCACGGTGGACATGCCGTGCTGGGTCGCGAGCCTCCCCACCGACTTCGCGATGGCCGCGAAGAACGGGTCCACGATGTCGGGCACCGCGATGCCGACGACGGGGGAGCGGCCGGTGCGGAACGTCGTGGCGACGGCGTTGGGCACGTAGTTCAGCTGCCGGAGGGCCACCTCGACGCGCGCGCGGGTCTCCGGCGTGACGTGCGGGTCGTCGTTGAACACCCGGGACACCGTCTTGGCGCTGACGCCCGCGGCGGCGGCCACTTCGCGCATCGTCGTCATGGCGAACGACCCACCCTCTCCATCCGGCGCCGTAGCCTATTGGGCGGTGAAGCCGCCGTCGATCGGCAAGCACACGCCGCTGATCATGGACGCCCCGTCGCCGAGCAGGAACACGATCGGCGCCGCGATCTCGTCCTCGGTCGCCCAGCGCCCCAACGGCATCGCGCGGAGGAACGGCTCCTCGATCTCGGGCCTGCCCCAGTACCAGGCGGACATCGGGGTCATCACGACCGTCGGGTTCACGCTGTTGACGCGGATCCCGTACTGCCCGAGCTCGAGCGCGGAGACGCGGGTGATGTTGTCCAGCGCGGCCTTCGAGGACCCGTAGGAGATGTGCCCGCGCAACGCCACCAGCGACGCCTGGCTCGACACGTTCACGATCGACCCGCCCCGACCGAGCCGGATCATGGACGCCGAGGCGTACTTCGTGACGAGCAGAGCGCCGCGGGCGTTCACGCCGATGACGCGGTCGAACACCGCGATGTCGGTCTCCATGGGGGTGGCGATCTCGCCGCCGTCGCCGCCGCAGTTGACCACCCCGTAGACGTCGAGGCCCTCCAGCGCGCCGCGGACGTCGTCCTCTGAGGTGAGGTCGAACGCCAGCGTGCGGCAGCCCGTCTCCTCCGCCAGCGGCTGGAGCCCGTCCTCCACGCGGCCCGCGGCGATCACGTCGGCGCCCGCGCGCACGAGGTGCCGCACGGTGGCGCCGCCGATGCCGCCGCTCGCCCCGGTGACCAGAATGGTCCGGCCGTCGAAATCGCTGTCCACCGTCGGGATCGTAGGCGGTCCTGTCACCGGTGTCACGAAGTTTCGTATCAATGGTGACACGAGCGGTGGTCAAGGGTTGACACCGGTGACACAGCTGTTTACGGTCACGTCACCAAGCGACGGCTCGCCGGTGCACCACCCCTCCAACGAAGGAGCGCGACCGTGACCGTTACCCCCGCGACGCCGCTCCTCGGGGCGAGCGAACACCGCGCGCTGTGTCAGCGATGGTGAGCACGCTCGACGCCAACCCCCTCGTGATCGACGGGCTGACGGCGGTTCACCGAGAGCGGTCGGCCTTGGGCAAGAGCAAATCCGAGAGCCACGTACTCGAGTTCAGGCGGTGATGACAACAATGGCTCCCATTCTCGAGGCGCGTGGACTTTCCCGCAGCTTCGGCCACGTCCGGGCCTTGATCGACGCGGACTTCGACGTCGAAGCGGGTGAGGTCGTCGCATTGATCGGCGACAACGGCGCAGGCAAGTCGACGATGGTCAAGGCGATGACCGGCAACCTCGAGGTCGACAGCGGTGAACTGCTGTTCGAGGGTGAGCCGGTGACGATCAGCAGCCCCCAGCAGGCCTCTGGCATGGGCATGGAGGTCGTCTACCAGGACCTCGCGCTCGCGCCGCACCTCAACCCCGTGCAGAACATGTTCCTGGGCCGGGAGATCCCCCGCAAGGGCGTGCTCGGCTGGTTCGGGTTCATGGACGAGAAGGCGATGCGCGAGAAGGCCAGGGCGGGGTTCGCCGATCTCGGTGGCACCGTGCGCGCGCTCGGCGCCCAGGTCGGCATGATGTCGGGCGGGCAGCGGCAGCAGATCGCGATCGTCCGGTCCATCACGTGGGCCAACAAGATCATATTCCTGGACGAGCCCACCGCCGCGCTCGGCGTCGTCCAGACCAAGAACGTGCTGGACACCATCAAGCGGGTGCGCGACAAGGGGATCGCGGTCGTCCTGATCTCGCACTCGATGCCGCACGTGCTGGAGGTGGCCAACCGCATCCACGTGATGCGCCTGGGCACCCGCATCGCCACCATGCCCGCCGAGGGCACCACCGTCGAGGAGCTCGTCGGCGCTATGACCGGCGCCCTCGACTCCAAGGCTCCGGCCGAGAAGGAGGTTGCCCAGTGACCACCACGGAACCGGCCGTCGACCGGAGCGAGACGCCGGTCGTCGACCATCACGCGGGCGAGCCGTTGCTCAAGCGGTTGGGCAGCCTGCAGTCGGTGTGGATCCTCGGTGTGCTGGTGGTCATCGTGGTCTTCTTCACGATCACCGGTGGCAGCAAGTTCCTGTCCGCCAGCAACTTCTCGCTGATCTCGCAGAACATCGCCGTGTGGGCGGTGATCGGCGTGGGGATGACGTTCGTGATCATCACGTCCGGCATCGACCTCTCGGTCGGCTCCGTGCTCGTCTTCTCCTCCGTCGTCGCGGCGAAGGTGATGGAAGCGATCGGCGGCGACGGCTGGGGGACCGCCCTCATCGGTCTTCTCGTCGCGCTCGTCGTCGGCATGGCGTGGGGCACCCTGAACGGCTTCCTGGTCGCCAAGGCCAAGGTCCCGGCGCTGATCGTCACGCTCGGCGCGCTGTCTGTCGCCCTCGGCCTGGCCCAGGTCATCACCGGCGGTGTGGACATCCGCTCCGTGCCCGAGGCGCTCACCGACTTCAACACCTACATCAAGATCCTCGGCATCCCGGCACTCCCGTTCGTCGCGCTCGTCACGGTGATCATCGGCGGGATCGTCCTGCACAGAACCAAGTTCGGTCGCTACACCTACGCCATCGGCTCCAACGAGCTGGGCGCCCGCCGGGTCGGGATCAAGGTCGACCGGCACCTGATCATGATCTACGCGATCTCCGGGCTGATGGCCGGGTTCGGGGCGGTGCTGTCGCTGGCGCAGTTCGGCACCACGACCATCGCGGGCCAATCCTTGACCAACCTCAACGTCATCGCCGCGGTGGTGATCGGCGGAACCTCGATCTTCGGTGGCGAGGGCTCCATCTTCGGCACCGTGGTGGGCCTGTTCATCCCGGCCGTGCTGCAGGCCGGGTTCGTCATCATCGGCGTCGAGGCCTTCTGGCAGGGTGTCGCCGTCGGCACCGTGCTGGTCGCGGCGGTGTACGTGGACCAGTCCCGCCGAGCCGCAGCGCTGCGCGGATCGAAACACCGCAATCCCCTCGTCGCCCTGTTCACGACCAACAAGTAAGGCGGAAGGTTCCCCGATGAGACGCAGTCTTCTCCAAGCCACTGCAGGGTTGATCATCCTGGCGTTGCCGGTAGCGGCCTGTTCCAGTTCGAAGCCCGAGGAGGCGCCGTCCGGCGGCGGCTCCGGGTCGGCCGCGGCGAACGCTCCGGCCGCGACCGGGGTGAACGCCCCGACCAAGGCGAACAAGAACTACAACGTGCAGTTCATCCAGGGCGTGCAGGGCGACGAGTTCTACATCACGATGCAGTGCGGCGCCGAGGCCGAGGCCAAGAAGCTCGGGGTCACGGTCACCACCCAGGGCCCGCAGAAGTTCGACCCCACCCTGCAGAAGCCCATCCTCGACTCGGTGATGGCCGCGAAGCCGGACGCGGTGATGATCGCACCCACCGACGTCACCGCCATGCAGAATCCCCTGCAGCAGGCGTCCCAGTCGACGAAGGTCGTGCTGGTCGACACCACCACCGACAACCCGAGCTACGCCACCTCGGCGATCGCCTCGGACAACGAAGGCGGCGGCCGCGCGGCCTTCGACGCGATCAAGCAGCTCAACCCCAACGGCGGCAAGGTCATGGTCATGTCGACCGATCCCGGCGTCTCGACCGTCGACGCCCGCATCAAGGGCTTCGAGGACGCCGTCAAGGCCGACTCCAAGTTCACCTACCTGAACGTGCAGTACTCCCACAACGACCCGGCCACCGCGGCCAACCTGATGGGCTCGGCCCTGCAGAAGGACCCCGACATGGTCGGTGTCTTCGCCGCCAACCTCTTCAGCGCCGAGGGCACGGCCACCGGCGTGCGCCAGGCCAACAAGGGCGACCAGGTGAAGGTCGTCAGCTTCGACGCCGGGCCCAACCAGGTGAAGGCGCTCAAGGAGGGCACCGTCCAGGCCCTGGTCGCCCAGCAGCCCGAGCTCATCGGCCAGTACGGCGTCGACATGGCCGTCGCCGCGCTGGACGGCGGGACCGTCACGCCCAAGGTCCAGACCGGCTTCACGATCATCACCAAGGACAACGTCGACGGCGACGCAGCCGCCGCCATCTACAAGTCCAGCTGCTGACCGAGGTCGTCGTCCCGGTGCCCCGCCGACGCGCTCGGCGGGGCACCGAGCTGCGCCACGGCCTCGACCGTCCAGCGGTACTGCCAGTGCGGCGCGAGCAGGCGTTCCTGGCGGATGAGGGTCACCTCGGTGATGGGCACGGTCGTCGGCGGTTGCACGACGCCCGCGAGTGCGGTGGCGTACGGCGCGACGTCCGCGTCGACGCGGCTGTAGGCGATCGTGACGTGCGGCAGGAAGCCCCGCGCCTGCTCGGGGGCGGTGGGCACGCCGTCGTCGCCGAGCACGTCGCGCAGGCCCGCGCGCACGGTCTCGCGGAGGCGCGCGACGGGCGCGTCCGGGTCGCTCCGGATCGCCACGGCCTCGCCGTAGATCGTGGGACGGTCGAACTCGAGGTCGAACGGCGCGAGCGCCGACACCCGGGCGCGCACGGCGTCGACCACGGCCGACACGGTCGCCGCCGGGGTCTCGTCGGCCCAGCCGATCGCCTGGACGGTGAGGTGCAGCCACTCGGCGGGCACCGGGTCGACGCCGGGTAGGCCGTCGAAGGCGCGCTGGTAGGCGGCGACGTGCCGGGCGAGCGGGGTGCTGTGCGGGAAGACCAGGTGCCAGGTGAGCGCGATCCGCCCCGGCCGCCAGCCCGGCCGGGGCCACCAGTGGTCGCGGAGGGGAACGTGGTCGTGGGGGGCCGTCACCGCTGCAGTCTGGCGCCTCAGACGATGCGGCGGAGGCGGATCAGCTCGTTGAGCCGCGTCGTCTCCGGCGCGGGCGGCACGCGGAGCTCGGTGCGCAGCACGCTGACGCACTCGCGGTACTGGCGCAGTGCGAGGTGGTGCTGGTCGAGCCGGGCGTAGGCGTGCATGAGGTGCCGGTGCGCGGCCTCGTACATGGGTTGCGCCGCCAGCACCTTGCGGCTCACGCGGATGCAGGCGCGGGCCTCGCCCAGCGTGCGGTAGTGGCAGGCGAGCACCGCGAGGGCGTCGATGTAGCGGTCCTCGAGGGCCTGCCGCGGCGTGATCGTCCAGTCCTCGTAAAGGTCGTCCTCGAACAACGGGCCGCGGTAGAGCGCCTCGGCCGCCTCGAGCCTGCGCACCGAGGCCCGAAAATCACCTCCCCGCCGTCGACCGGCCGCGAGGTGCTCCTCGAACTCCGTGAGGTCCACCCAGAGGTCGAGCTCGGGGTTCAGCAGGTAACCGCCGTCGACGAAGAGCACGTGCGCGCTCCGCTCGTCCGCTCCGCGCAGGAACCGCCGCAGCCCGTGGACGGCGACGTTGAGGTTGTTGCGGGCGGCCTGCGGCGGCGAGTCGGGCCACAGCAGGTCCATCAGCACGTCGCGCGGCGTGCTCCGGCCGCGGTGCAGAACCAGGTACTTGAGCACCGAACGAGCTCGGCGGTTGACCGGGCTCCCGAGCGGTCGCCCGGCGGCGACGACGTGCAGCCTGCCGAGGCAGCGCACCACCAGCGTCGGTTCCCCCGCGATCGGCGGAGCGAGTCGGAGCACCGCGGTCCCCCCTCAGGACGGTATGTCAAGAGAGAGCGAGGGGTCGGGATCTGAATACATTGGACTGTCCTCCACCGGCCCGGTTGGTGCGTGCGGCGGATCGGGGGTGCGGATCTGGCGGAACGGCCGGTACTGCGTGCGTCGGAACGGGCTTCAGCGCGCCGCGGCGGTGAGCCCGCGCAGGTCGGCGACCACGGTGTCGACGATCGCGGCCATGTCCTCGCCGTCGCTCCCGTCCACCCAGCGCGAGAACGCCACCCGGAAGATCGTCAGGCCGCATTCGGCGCCGAGCTTCGCCGTGGCTTCCGGCGTGCCGCGCTTCCGCAAGGCGTCGGCCATCGCCGTCGTGAGACCCGCGAGCTTCAGCAGCTCGCGCTCCTGGAGGCCGGGGGTCGCGTCGATGATGGCCTGGCGCTGCTGGGAGAAGAGGCGGCGCTCGGCCGGGAAGAAGTCGGCCGCGACCGCGCGCACGGCCCCGGCGACCACGGCGAACGGCTCGGTGTCCGCCGGCGCGGCCACGATCTGGTCGACGAACATCCCCTCGAACACGTCCTGGCCGGTGAAGAGCACCTCGCGCTTGTCGGCGAAGTAGCGGAAGAAGGTCCGCTCGGTGAGGCCCGCCCGGCTCGCGATCTCGGCGACCGTGGTCGCGTCGAACCCGCGCTCGGCGAAGAGCGCCAAGGTCGTCGCCTGCAGGCGCTCGCGCGCACCGGGTTCCCAGCGGGGCATGGGTCCAGCGTAGCGATGACAGAAACTGACATCACGGTGTAGCGTGATGTCAGTCCATGAAATCAGGGAGGCTGCACATCATGCGCGTATTCGTCACCGGAGCGTCCGGGTGGATCGGGTCGGCGACCGTCGACGAGCTGCTCTCCGCAGGTCACAGCGTGCTCGGGCTCGCCCGTTCCGACGCGTCGGCCGCGGCGTTGGAGGAGCGGGGTGCCACCGTGCTGCGCGGCGACCTCGACGACCTGGACGCCCTCCGCAAGGGTGCCACCGACGCCGAGGGGGTGGTCCACCTGGCCAACAAGCACGACTGGGCCAACCCGGCGGCGTCGAACGCCGCCGAGCGCGGCGCGGTGGAGGCCATCGCCGAGACCCTCGTCGACACCGAGCGCCCCTTCGTGCTCGCTTCCGGGGTGGCCGGGCTGGCCAAGGGCCGCCCGAGCACCGAGGAGGACCCGTCGCCGTTCCACGGCCCCGACGCGCCGCGCGGGGGGAGCGAGAACCTCGCGCTCGAGTACGTCGGCCGGGGCGTGCGCGCGGTGAGCGCCCGCTTCGCGCCGACCGTGCACGGCGTGCGCGACCACGGGTTCATCGCCTACATCGTCGGCGTGGCCCGCGAGAAGGGCGTCTCGGCGTACGTCGGCGACGGCACCCACCGGTGGGCGGCCGTGCACCGGCCGGACGCCGCGCGGCTGGTCCGGATCGGGCTCGAGCAGGCGCCTGCGGGCACCCGCCTGCACGCCGTCGCCGAGGAGGGCGTGCCGACGAAGGTGATCGCCGAGGCCATCGGCCGGGGCCTGGGCCTGCCGGTGACCTCCGTCGGGCCAGAGGACGCCATCGGGCACTTCGGGTTCATCGGCGCGTTCTTCGCGATGGACCTCTCGGCGTCCAGCGAGCGCACCCGTGCGCGGTTCGGCTGGGAGCCGACCGGCCCCACCCTGGTCGAAGACATCGAAGCGGGCGCCTACTTCCCGTCGTAGCCTTCGCGGCATGGAGATCCCCGCGAAGCCGCCGACGGCCAAAGGTCCGGCGGAGTGGTTCACCGGCGACGTGTTCCTCGACGCCATCGTCCGCGGCGAGGAGCCGTCGCGGGTGCGGGTGAACGCGGTCCGCTTCACCCCCGGCGCCCACACCGCCTGGCATTCCCACGCCGTCGGCCAGACCCTCTACGTCACCGACGGCCGGGGTTTCGTGCAGGCGCGCGGGGGAGAGGTCACCGCGCTGCGGGCGGGCGACGTCGTGCACGCGCCCGCCGACGAGTGGCATTGGCACGGAGCGGCCCCCGAGCACTACATGACCCACCTGTCGATCACCGAGGCGCCCGCCGACGACCGCCCCGAGACCGTGTGGGGCGATCACGTGACGGAGGCCGAGTACCCGTCGTGACCTCGGACGGCTCAGCCACGTGTACCTACTTCTCCCGCCACGGGCGCTCGAACGGCAGCCGCCAGGCGTGCGGGGCGACGAGCTGGTGGATCGCGTTCGGGCCCCAGCTCCCAGGCGCGTACGGCTCGACCTGCGGCGGGGTATTCAGCAGCGGTGCCGATCTCTCCCACAGGCTCTCGATGCCGTCTGCCGTGGTGAACAGCGTGTGGTCGCCGCGCATCGTGTCGAGGATCAGCCGCTCGTACGCCTCCAGCACGTCGCCCGCGTCGTCGGTGTCGCCCGTCGAGAACTGCATGCTCAGCTGGGCGAACTTCATCCCGGGGCCGGGCCGCTTGCCGTAGAAGGACAGCGAGGCCTTGGATTCGTCGGCGAGGTCGAACGTCAGGTGGTCCGGCCCCGCCGAGCCGAGGCCGGAGTCCGACGGGAACATCGTGCGCGGCGCCTCCTTGAACCCGATCGAGATGATCCGCTGGCCCGTCGCCATCCGCTTGCCGGTGCGGAGGTAGAACGGCACCCCGGCCCAGCGCCAGTTGTCGAGCTCGCAGTGCAGTGCGATGAACGTCTCGGTGTCCGAGTCGCGCGCGACCCCCTCCTCCTGGCGGTAGCCCTCGTATTGGCCGCGCACCACGTACGAGGGCAGGACGGGCAGCAGCGACCGGAAGACCTTGTTCTTCTCCTCGCTGATCGCGTTCGGTTCGAGCGCCGTCGGCGGTTCCATGGCGACGAACGCCAGCATTTGGAACAGGTGGGTGACGACCATGTCCTTGTATGCGCCGGTCGCCTCGTAGAAGTTGGCCCTGCGGTCGAGCCCGAGGGTCTCGGGGATGTCGATCTGGACGTAGTCGATGAAGTTCCGGTTCCAGATCGGCTCGAAGAACCCGTTCGCGAAGCGCAGGGCGAGGATGTTCTGCGCCGACTCCTTGCCGAGGAAATGGTCAATTCGGAAGATCTGCGACTCGTCGAACGTCTGGTGCACCCGCTCGTTGAGCGCGACGGCGCTTTCCAGGTCGGTGCCGAACGGTTTCTCCATGACCACACGGGAGTGCTCGACGAGCTTCGCTTCCTGCAGCATTTCGATCACAGAGACCGCAGCGGCGGGCGGCACGCTGAGGTAGTGCAGCCGCATGCAACCCTCCCCGAGCTGCTCCTCCGCCTCGGCTACGGCGGCCGCCAGTTGCTCCGGGCCTGCCGAGCTCGGCACGTAGCGCAGGATCTGGGCGAACTCCACCCACTCCTCCGCCGTGAGCCGCTCACGGATCCGGCGTTCCAAGGTGACATCCTCGAGGTGGCCGTACTCCGCGGCCGCGGCCTTGGCGAACGCCTGGAAGTCCTCGTCGCTCATCTCCTCGAGCGACGAGGCAACGATCCTGATCGGCGGCGCGAGGCGCGAGGCTGCCAGGTGCGCGAGACCGGGCAGCAGCTTGCGGCGCGCGAGGTCGCCGGTAGCCCCGAAAAGCACGATCACATGGGGCGCGATGCTCGCGGCCTCCTTGCGATATGGGCCTGAGCCCGGTGTGGGAAAGGCCATGGCCTGCGCTCGGTAACTGTCCACGTCAATGCTTCCTCCTTCGTTGAGTAGCCGCGTCGGGGTATTGGTAACTCGTGCGCGGCGAGCGGCACAGGGGCGATCAGGCTCATCCGGTGGGAGCCCTGGAAAGCGCGGCCGCCCGTCAACCGACATGGTGGCCGCTCCCGGTGTATGTCCGACGTCTCGTGACCGCCGGTATCGTCGCCGCAATGCGGAGCGAGCGGGTTGTTGCCGAGGTCCGGCGCGTCTTCGGCGACCTGGGCGAGCTGACCGAACGGATGAGCCGAGCCGGCCTCGAATCGTTCTCGGGGTCGGGCGAAGGCGAGCCCACCGATCCGGTGACCGAGGCGGCGCGCCTGGAGCGCGAACGGGTGGTGGATGACGGCGTCCAAGGGCTCGCCAAGGTCGCCGAGGGGCGGGAAGCGGAACTCGACGACGCCGAGCTGCTCGGCCTCGAGGCGATCGTGCTGCTCGAGGGCCGCCCCGCGATCCTCATCCAGCAGGGCGACTTCCTCCCGCCGCCCCCCGACTGGGCTCGGCTGAGCAAGGCTCGCGTCGGCATCCGCGAGGTGATCGCTCGCTGCGGCCGGGTGGA
>Ga0070682_100001206_pt1 | contig 14741 bp, 12 predicted proteins | sample KBSC63LmetaG_FD_64668 | JGI IMG/M metagenome (GOLD analysis project Ga0070682, IMG submission 64668) | Corn rhizosphere microbial communities from Kellogg Biological Station, Michigan, USA - KBS C6-3L metaG | ecosystem: Host-associated > Plants > Roots > Rhizosphere | place: USA: Michigan... | reverse complement strand
GGGATACGTGAAATGGGTTTCAGTTCAGATCTTCACGCGTCTCGCCGAGGCGGAATCGCGTGTACACAACGAGCCGGTCGAGCACGTTCACTTTCATGAAGTCGGCGCACTCGATGCGATTGTCGACGTCGTCGGCGCTGCGATCTGTTTTGACTATTTGGATATCGGACGTTTCGTATGCTCGCCGTTGCACGTCGGGAGTGGTATGGTCCAGATGGCCCACGGCCGCTTTCCGATCCCGCCACCCGCAGTCGCAGAACTGCTGAAAGGCGTACCGTTCTACGCAACCGACATCAAAGGCGAACTGCTGACGCCGACGGGCGCCGCGATCCTCACATCGGTTTGCAGCGAGTATGGTCCAATTCCTGAAATGACGACCGAAAGCGTGGGCTACGGCGCCGGTACGCGCGAATACCAGGATTTTCCGAACGTCTTGCGCGTGTTGTTTGGAGAGACCAGGGAGCATCCAAACGACGATCTGCTGTGGATGCTGGAAACCAATCTCGACGACGCTTCACCACAGATCATCGGTCACGTCATGGATCGCGTCCTCGAGTTGGGCGCACTCGACTGTTTCTTCACCCCGGTGCAGATGAAGAAGAATCGCCCCGGAGTGCTTTTGTCAGTCCTTTGCAGACCCGATGAAAAGGAAGCGGTCATGAAGTTGTTGTTTATGGAAACGACAACGCTCGGTATTCGCAGTTATGAAGTCCAAAGGCGTGGGCTGCAACGAAGCGTGGTTCGGGTGGAAACGCAGTACGGAACAATCGATGTTAAAGTAGCGCTACTGGAAGGGCGCGTGGTAAACGAAATGCCGGAGTTCGAGCAGTGCCGGGCGGCTGCGGCCCGGGCGAACGTCCCTCTAAAAGTGGTGGAGGATGCGGCGCGAGTCGCACTGGCTAAAACTCGCCACGGATGAAGCGCGGGTAATAGGAGTTATGGCAACAAAGTTTTTAGATCAAAAGAACGAAGTCGATCTCGACCTGATCGCGCAGGGCGTGCGGATGATCATCGAGGGCATCGGCGAGGATCCTGAGCGCGCAGGTTTATTGGAAACTCCGCAACGCGTCGCCGAGATGTACGCTGAGTTGACCTCGGGCATGCGCGAAGATCCGGCGCAGCACGTCGTACCGCTGCCGGGCGACAAACACGACGAGATGGTGATCGTGAAAGACATCTCGATAGCATCGTTGTGCGAGCATCACCTGGCTCCGTTTGTCGGTCGCTGTCATATCGCGTACATCCCGAAGGGCGGCCGCATCCTCGGCATCTCGAAGCTCGCGCGCCTCGCCGAGACGTTTTCGCGGCGACTGCAACTCCAGGAACGTCTGACTACAGACATCGCAAACACTCTTTTCGAGGGGCTCAAGCCGCTCGGCGTGATGGTCGTGATCGAAGCGGAACACACTTGCATGACGCTGCGCGGCGTGAGGAAGGCCGACGCGAAGACGGTGACGTCAGCGGTGCTCGGCGGTTTCCGCTCCGATCCACGCACACGCGCTGAAGCGATGGCTCTGATCAAAGGAAAGGATTAACAAAGGTTCATGTATCGAATCATTGTCGCCGTTGTCATTACTGCGCTCACGTTTGGCGCCGTGCAATCACAAAACGGTAAATCGAGCTCTTCTGAAATCAAGGAAGCAACGCTCAAGGGACATATCAGGTTTCTGTCAGACGACCTGCTCGAAGGGCGTGGCACGGGCGCGCGTGGTGGCGAGCTGGCGGCGAAGTACATCGCGGCACAACTCGAAGCTCTCGGCGCGAAAGGCGCCGGTCCTAATGGAAGTTTCTTCCAACCCGTGTCGCTCGTCGGCGTGAAAGCAGATCCGAGCACAGTCCTGACGATCTCGGGTGCGAGTGGAAGCGAGACTTTCAAATTCGCCGACGACTTCGTCGCGTTCACAGGCGCGCAAACTGAATCGGTAGACGTCGACACGGATCTCGTCTTCGTCGGTTACGGCATCAACGCGCCCGAACAACGCTGGAACGATTACAAGGGCCCTGACACAGATTATCGCGGCAAGATTCTCGTGATGCTGGTGAACGATCCACCAGCGACACCCGCCGAACCAAATCTCTTTGGCGGCAAAGCTCTCACGTACTACGGCCGCTGGACCTACAAGTATGAAGAAGCTGCTCGTCGCGGAGCCGCCGGAGCAATCCTGCTGCACACAGATCAATCCGCCGGCTATCCCTGGGGCGTCGTGCGGACTTCGAATGGCTCCTGGCGATTCGACATCGCTCGAACGCAAGGCGACACCACTCCGTTTCTACAGTTTCGCTCGTGGGTAACTGACGACGCCGCACGTCGTTTGATGAAACTCGCCGGGCAGGATCTCGACGCGCTGCGAACCAGGGCGGCGACTCGAGACTTTCAACCAGTAAAGCTCGGCGTCAAAGGCAAGTTAAATCTGAAGAGCGAAGTGAAGCGGGTCGAGGACAAGAATGTCGTCGGCATTCTGGAAGGAAGCGATCCGCAGTTGCGCAGCGAGTATGTCGTGTATTCAGCACACTGGGACCACCTTGGCGTGGGCGCGCCAAACAAAGCGGGCGACACGATCTACAACGGCGCGCAGGACAATGCGACGGGCGTCGCCTGTGTTCTCGCGATTGCTGACGTCATCTCGCATATGTCGCCGCGTGCAAAGCGCTCGAGCTTGTTTTTATTCCCAACGGCTGAAGAGCAGGGACTGCTCGGCGCCGAGTGGTATGCGAAACATCCAGTCGTGCCGATCGACAAGACGGCGGCCAACGTGAACCTCGACTCGATGAACGTGCTTGGACCAACGCACGACTTCATCCCGCTGGGCGCGGAACGTTCGACACTCAAAGGCGTTGTCGATGCAGTCGCCAAAATGATGGGCTTGAGAGTCTCGCCCGACGCGCGTCCGGAGCAGGGCTCGTTCTATCGTTCCGATCATTTCCCGTTTGCGAAAGCCGGCGTGCCTTCGATCAGTTTGAAAGAAGGAAGCGATTACGTCGGGCATTCGAAGGAATGGGGCGAGGAGCAGTTCAAGGCTTACAACACGGCGCACTATCATCAGCCCTCCGACGAGATGCGCGACACGTGGGATTATAGCGGCATGATTCAGGAAGCGCAGATCGCGCTCGCGATCGGCCGCATGATCTCAAACGCGCCGGAGAAGCCTCGCTTCAATCCCGATGATGAGTTTGCGAAAAAGCATTAGAAAAGCTTCCTCGCAAAGACGCAAAGGCGCAAAGAGGATTTACCTGGCGCCTTTGCGCCTTTGCGAGGAAAGCACCCTTTACAGATGAACACTTTCTACGTCACAACGCCAATCTATTACGCCAACAGCCTGCCGCACCTGGGCCATCTCTACACGATGATCGTGGGCGACACCATCAACCGCGCGAAAAAACAGCAGGGAATCGAAACCTACTTCCTGACCGGCACCGACGAACACGGAATCAACATCGAGCGCGCCGCACAAAACGCGGGACGCACTCCGCAAGAGCAGGCAGATTACGTCGTCAGTTATTTCAAACAGATGACGAGCAAGTTTGCTCTCGACACCGAACACGGCGGTTACGACATCTTCATGCGTACCACCGAGCCTTTTCACTACGAAGGCGTGAGCGAGCTCTGGCGAAAGATCGCTAAGGCGAAAACTCCAAAGGGTAATGACGCGCTGTACAAGGGCCATTACGAAGGCTGGTTTTGTGCTCCGTGTGCGGAATACAAGACGGAGGACGAGTACGAGAAACCAAAGAACGAAGGCGACCCACCGACGTGCCTCATTCACGAAACGCCTCTCGATCGCGTATCGGAAGAAAGTTACTTCTTCCGCCTCTCTGACTACGACGAAGCGTTGTTGTCTGTGTTTGAGGGTCGCCCCGATTTCGTGAGGCCGGATTCGCGGAGAAACGAAGTAATGAGTTTTGTTCGTGGAGGCTTGCAGGATCTGTCGGTCAGTCGTTTGAAAACGTCGGTCAGTTGGGGCCTCCCGGTTCCCGATGATCCCGCGCACACGATGTACGTCTGGTTCGACGCGCTGACGAACTACATCACGGCAATCGGATATGGGAACAAGGAGCGCGAGCAAGCCGTTGGATTTGAAAAGTTCTGGCCTGCGTTGCACCTGGTCGGGAAAGACATTCTGCGGTTTCACGCGGTTTACTGGCCGGCGTTTCTGATTGCCGCGGGCATCGAACTTCCGCGCGCGATTGTGGCGCATGGAATGTGGGTCGATCCGTCCGGGCGCAAGATGTCCAAGACACTCGGCAATGTGATCGAGCTTGACGTCTTGCACAGGCACTTTCCCATCGACGTGGTCCGCTACTTCGTTTTGCGCGAAATGGTGTTTGGACAGGACGGGCGCTTCGGTTACGAGGCGCTGATCGATCGCGCCAACAGTGATCTCGCCAGTGGCTGGGGAAATCTTTCCAGCCGCACGTTGACCATGATCGGGCGTTACTGTGATTCGCGAATTCCTTCGGGCTTGATTCCTGAAGACAAGTTGTTGCTGGCGAAGCGTTCAGGTGTCGACACGGACGAGACGACCATCGCGGGATTCATCGAGCACGCCCGGGATCAGTTCTTACTGCATCTGGAAAACCTCGCATTTAGTCGTGCACTCGAAACGGCGTGGTCTGTGATCGCGCGCGTCGACAAGGCGATCTCCGACGCAAAGCCCTGGGATCTCGCGAAAGACGAAAACCAGAAGCAGACGCTCGGTGCCGTGTTGTATCGGGCCGCAGAATCGCTTCGCTGGTTGGCCGTGTTGCTGCATCCGTTTATGCCGTCTGCGAGCCAGGCAATGTGGACCCAGCTCGGACTGGATGGTTCGCCGGCACAGGTAAATCCAAAGGAGCTCAAGTGGGGCGAGCTCAAGGAAGGCGCACGGATTGGCGATGTGCAAGCTGTCTTTCCGCGCATCGATAAGGCCAAAACAATTGCAGAGATCAACACGGGACCGAGCGCGGGTGTTCACGCGACGGAGGCTGACGCCGTTCCTGCTGCTTCAGAAACAACGCAACCACCACCGCCGATGAAACACGCGACAGAAGCCGACGCAGTTGGCGTCACGAGCTTCATCGAGATTGACGACTTCGCGAAAGTCGATCTGCGGGTGGGCCAGGTCTTGTCTGCCGAGCGCATACCGAAGGCCGACAAGCTACTGCTGATGAAGATCGATCTCGCTGAAGAGCAGCCGCGACAGGTGCTGGCGGGGATCGCCCAGTACTACGAACCGGAAAAACTGGTGGGTCGCAAGGTTGTCGTGGTCGCGAATCTGAAGCCGAGGAAGTTGCGGGGTCTTGAGTCGCAGGGAATGGTGGTGGCCGCTTCGTATGGTGAAGAGGGACGGCCGGTGCTTGCGACTTTTACGGAAGACGTTCCGAACGGTGCGCGCTTAAAGTGAGCCACAAAAAGGCACAAAAGGGACACAAAGAATGTTCATTGACTCGCATGCGCACATCGACGGGCCGGAGTTTGATGCGGATCGCGAGGAGATCGTCGAGCGAGCGCGGTTAGCGGGAGTGTCGCTGATCTTGAATGTGGGGACGGGAGATCCGAATGCGGGTGTGTTGGAACGCGCGGTCGATGTCGGTAAGAAATACGAATCCGTTTACACGGCTATTGGAACACATCCTCACGATGCGCGCTTTTACGACGACGGAGCGGAAGAAAAGATCAAAGCATTGGTCCAGGACGAACGCGTTCTGGCCTGGGGTGAGATTGGACTCGACTTTCACTACGACAACTCGCCGCGCGATGTGCAGGTAGAGGTTTTTAAGCGACAGCTTCGAGCGGCGCGCGAGTGTGGTTTGCCGGTTGTGATTCACACGCGCGAAGCGGAGACAGAGACAATCGAGATCTTGAAGAGTGATTATGAAGGGGCTGAGCGTCGTGGAATTTTCCATTGTTTCAGCGGCAGCATGGAGTTGGCCCAACAGGCGCTCGAGTTGGGGTTCATGATCTCGTTTTCCGGGATTGTGACCTTCAAAAAGGCTGAGGAATTACGCGAGGTTGCGAAGCAGGTTCCGTTGAATCGTTTGTTGATCGAGACGGATTGTCCGTACCTCACTCCGATACCGTATCGTGGTAAGCGCAACGAGCCTGCGTACGTGGTCGAAGTGGCTCGGTGTCTCGCGGGAATTCACGGCGTCGAGATCGAAGAAATCGGGCGGATAACGAGCGAGAATTTCACGAGTTTCTTCAGGATATAAAGCGCTTTGTGAGCATGAGATAACTTTCACATGCTGGCGTTTGATGGTATTCTCAAGGCCAATGGCGCAGCAGAATTCCTTCGATATCGTCTCTCAGGTTGACTCCGCAGAGGTCGTAAACGCTCTCAACCAGACGCTCAAAGAGGTGCGCCAGCGGTTCGACTTCAAGGGAAGCTCCGCGAATGTCGTGCTCGAAAAACACGAGCTGGTCCTGAGCGCCGAAGACGAAACAAAACTCCGCAACATGAACGACATCCTCCAGCAGAAACTCGTGCGACGCGGAGTTCCACTGAAAGCTTTCACTTACGGCAAAGTTGAACCCGCTGCCGGAGGCACTGTCCGCCAACGCGCGCAGATTCAGGAAGGCATTCCGACAGAGAAGGCCAAAGAGGTCGTCAAGTTCATCAAGGACAGCAAAGCAAAGGTCCAGGCTTCCATTCAGGGTGACGTCGTCCGCGTGTCAGGCCGCGATCGCGATACGCTACAGGACATCATAGCCAGGCTGAAGGATAAAGACTTCGGCATTCACATGCAGTTTACGAACTATCGCTCAAACTAAATCGTAAAACGTGTCATGACCACGTCAGGCCACACCATCGCACTGGACGAAGAGGCAAGGACCACGGCGCGCCGGATCTTTAGTCTCATCTCGAACGAGCTGATGCAGGTGGAGCTCGAGTTCGAGCGCCAGGCGCGTTCGAACGTGCAGGTAATCAACTACCTCGGCGAATACCTGCGTCTCTCTGGCGGGAAGCGTGTGCGGCCCGCGCTGACTATTCTTTCAAACTATGCGGTTGGTGGTGATGGCGCTCGATTCAACTCGATTCGCATGGCCACCGTGATGGAGTTTTTGCACACGGCGACGCTGGTCCACGACGACATCATCGACGACGCAGACACTCGTCGCAAGCAACCCACGGTGAACGCGCTTTATGGAAACGAGACGGCCGTTCTCATGGGCGACTGGCTTTACATGTCTGCATTCGAGACCAGCCTTGCCGAACGATCGTTGCCCATCCTCGACATCCTGACGCGCGTCACGCGAAAGATGACCGAGGGAGAACTGTTGCAGTTGACGTTACTGGGCCATGCTGACCTGTCTGAAGCGCAATACTTCGACGTGCTCAAACGCAAAACTGCATATCTCTTCAGCGCGAGTTGTGAGATCGGTGCGATTCTCGGTGAGGCCGGCGAAGAACAACAGTCAGCCTTGCGCGACTACGGCCTGAATCTCGGAACGGCATTTCAACTGATCGATGACCTGCTTGATTTCACGTCGAGCGAGGACGCGCTCGGTAAAGCCGCCGGCGCCGATCTCTTAGGCGGCAAGGTAACGCTACCGCTGATTTATCTCCGGGAAGCGGAACCCAAAGCCCTCGAGATGCTCCAAACAGTCCTGCGCGAAGGGAAATACAGCGCCGTCACCCAACAGGAACTCCGCGACGCTCTCGACAGCACCGGCGCCCTGGACCGCGCCCGCGCTCGTGCCGACGAATACGCCGAAAACGCTTGCGCTGCCCTCGAAAATCTACCGGACTCCGACTATTGCGACTCTCTACGCTCGCTCCCGTCCTACATCCTCAACCGCGATAGGTAAAGAACCGCCCAAATTAATTTGTGTGCTTTTTTGTGCCTCTTTGTGGCAAAATCTGCCGCTGTGAGCGAGAACCTCCTCTCACGTCTGGAACAGAGCCTGCGCCAATCGCGCGCGGCCCGCATGCACCTGGCCGCGCGACTGCGCGAACTCGAAGCCGAAGCCGATAGCGTGCGCGCAGAACTGGCCGAGATGGATAACCTCGCCAGCCAAACCGAGGCCGCGATCTACCGTCTGCTGTCTTCAGTTTTGTCTTCAGGCAACGTGAACCTGGGTCTGCCGTCGGATGCCGAGCTCGAGGCCGCGATGCGCCAGTCGCAGCCACAAATGCGACCGCAGCAGATGCCCGTCGAACGACGACCGCAAATCCCCACGGTTCGCAACAACGTCGAAGCGCTCAGCGATCGTTTCATCGATCGAACTATTCCTCAGGCCGTCACGCTCCTGCTGCGTGAAGAAGGTGGACCACTTCACGTCAACGAGATCTACAACCGTCTGCTCGAAGGCGGGTTTAAGTTCACCGGTCAAAACCCGACGATCAGCGTCGCCGTATCGCTCAACCGCAACATGAGATTTCGCAAGGTAGCCCCCGGAACATTCGACCTCGTCATGCGCGACGCTTCCAAGGCTTCCTGATCGGATGCGCGCAATCGTTCTTTCCGCCGGCTACGGCACACGCCTCTGGCCTCTTACAGAAGACCGCACCAAGCCTGCAATACCCATCTTAGGAAAACCGCTCGTCGGTTATGTCGCGGAGTATCTTGCTGGTTATGGCATCGACGAGATCGTCGTCAACCTGCATCATCGCCCGGAGTCTGTACGACGAGCATTGGGCGATGGGAGTCAGTTCGGCGTGACGCTTCATTACGTCGAAGAGCCGGTGATCCTCGGAACGAGCGGTGCGCTCGACAACACGCGCGAGTTCTTCGAACGTGAGACGTTCGTCGCGGTCAACGGAAAGATCATCACCGATATCGATCTAGGCGCTGCTCTTGAAACTCATCGAAAGACAGAGGCGCTCGCGACGCTGGTTCTGCTTCCCAACACTCGCCGCGAGCGGTTCAGCCTGGTTGAAACTGAAGAAGGTCGAATTAAAGGCTTTGGTGGAATGCCCGTGGACACCGAAAAAGATCCACTGATGTTCACGGGAATACAGATCCTCGAGCCGCGAATCTTCGAATACATTCCTCGCGGAGTTTTCTCACACTCGACGACTGACGTCTATCCACAAGCGATCGCGAACGGCGAGATGATCGCCGCGCACGTCGCTTCAGGAAACTGGCGCGAGCTCTCGACGTTGAGAAGATATCTCGACATCAGCGTCGAACTGTTGCAGGAACGCGGAGAGGCGTACGTTGCCGGAGTTAACTCGACGATTCCAACAAGCGCTACGGTCACAGATTCGGTCCTTTGGGATGACGTTGCCGTTGGAGCGAGTACAAAAATACACAGAGCAGTACTCGCCGACGACGTGACGATTCCTGATGGCGAAGTTATCGAGAACGCAGTGGTCGTCCCACGTCAATTAATCGAAGGCAAAACGCGGCCGGAAAAAGCGCTTCAGGGTCATTTTCGCGGTGAAAACTTTGTCGTGCCCTTATGATACAATCCGCGCAATTGGCAAGTCGCCAATAAAATCAACCAAATGAGTGCACCAAAACCGGTGATTTCCAACGTATTTGAATCCTCAGCGTCGGATCGACTTGCCAGATTCATCACGCAGCAGGGAGTCGCGAGCAGGGAAGTCACCCCACTAACTCCCGATGCCTCGACGCGCAACTATTACCGCATCGGTTGGAAGAAACGTACTGCTGTCGCCGCTGTCTATCCCGAGCCGTTTGATCCGGAATTTCATCCGTATCTCGACGTAACGCGCCTGTTTTTGGAGTGCGATATTCCCGTGCCGGAGATTTACGCCGTCGACGGCAATGCGGGAATCATCGTCCAGGAGGATCTGGGCGATCGACAGTTGTTTCATATTTACGAAGAAGAATCCGAAGAGCTGTGTGACGAGTACAAGGAACAGGCAATTGCTCTGATCGCGAAGATTCAGAAAGCAACTGAACGCGCGTACGAGACGCATTCGATCGCGAGTCGCCTCGCGTTTGACGAAGCAAAACTCTCCTGGGAGCTCGACTTTTTCTTCGAACACTATTTCGGGAGTTTGCTGCATGAGAATTTGCGCCACGCGGAAGTTGCTGAGTTAAAGGCTGAGTTGAACGATATCGCAGCGGAGCTTGCAGCCGTGCCACGCGTGCTTTGTCACCGCGACTATCATGCTTCGAATCTGATGATCGACAGCAAGAAGCGTCTCCGAGTCGTGGACCATCAGGACGCTCGCATGGGACCCGCGAGTTATGATCTTGTTTCGTTCCTGCTCGATCGACAACCGTGTCCGCCTTCGCTTGCCGAACTGCGTGCTCATCGTTTGTTCTTTCTCGAAGAGCGTCGCCTGTTTGGATTAGGCGTAATTGATCCCGACGAATTCGCGCTCGAGTTTCGCTTGATGACTATTCAGCGTGGCTTGAAAGCTACTGGAACTTTTTCTTATCAGACAGCAGTGTGCGGAAGAGGATCGGTCTACGAACCCTTCATTCAGCCGACACTCCAGATCGTTTTGCAGGCTGCACGATGGCTCGACAGGTTTCCCACGCTGCGTCGCATGTTGACGGAACGAATCAAACTAACTACATAGACCCGCGGTTTTTCATGATTACCCAACCACTCGCAATCGCTTCAGAAAATCAAGTCTACATCAACCAACTTTCACAACACGAAGGCGCTGAGGTAGTCCTTAAAGGATGGCTTTACAACATGCGCTCGAGCGGCAAGCTCCTCTTTCCGCAACTGCGTGACGGCACCGGAATCGTGCAGTGCGTCGTTTTGAAGAATGCGATCTCACCTGAGTTGTGGGAAGCGCTGAAAGGACTCGGACAGGAGTCGGCGCTCGTCATCAAGGGAAAGGTTCGCGCCGACAGCCGTGCGCCCGGTGGTTATGAAATCGACGTCGTCGATGCGGAAGTACTTCAGCAGGTTCACGACTATCCAATCACGCCGAAGGAGCACGGCACAGAGTTTCTCATGGACCACAGGCATTTGTGGCTGCGGTCTCGGCGGCAAAACGCGGTGCTCAAAGTCAGGCATACCGTAGTCCGCGCTGTAAGGGATTTTCTCGACAACGACGGTTTCACGCTGTGTGACACGCCGATCTTCACTCCGGCTGCGTGTGAAGGAACGACGACGCTCTTCGAGGTCGATTATTTCGACGGTGAGAAGGCGTATCTGACGCAGTCAGGTCAGCTTTACAACGAAGCAACTGCCGCGGCGTTTGGGAAAGTTTATTGTTTTGGTCCGACTTTCCGCGCTGAAAAATCAAAAACACGACGGCATCTGACTGAGTTTTGGATGGTCGAGCCGGAGATGGCGTATGCAACGCTCGACGACGTGATGAATCTTGCTGAGCGTTTCCTTTCAAGCATCGCGGCGCGCGTGCTCGAAGAGCGAAGTGAAGAGTTGAAAGTGCTGGAGCGCGACACGTCAAAACTCGAAGGGATTGTGGCGCCGTTTCCGAGAGTCCACTATGACGATGCGGTAAAGATGCTTCAGGAAGGATTCGAAAAGGGCGAGCTCGAGTCGAAGTTTGAATGGGGCGGTGACTTCGGTGCGCCGGATGAGACGTACATCTCGAGCCAGTTTGAAAAACCTGTGATGGTCCATCACTATCCTGCGGCGGTCAAAGCGTTCTACATGGCAAGGGACCCCGAGCGCGCGGAACTCGCATTGGGAGTCGATGTGTTGGCTCCGGAGGGTTATGGCGAGGTTATCGGCGGTGGCGAACGCGCGACGTCGCTCGAGTTTCTGAAAGAGCAGATCGCTTTGCACCAGCTTCCTGAAGAGGCGTTCCAGTGGTATCTCGACTTGCGGCGGTACGGCAGCATCCCTCACGGAGGTTTTGGCATGGGTCTCGAGCGGTGCACGGCCTGGATGTGCGGCATCGAGCACATTAGAGAAGCGATCCCATTCCCGCGCATGCTCTACCGCATCAGACCTTAGCTTACAGGATTTACAGGATTTATCAGGATTAACATGTAAATCATGTCCCAATCCTGTAAATCCTGTCCAAGGAGTTTGTTTTATGACGTGTCCCAAGTGTGGTGCTCAATTACTCGAAGGGGCGACGTTCTGCGGTGCTTGCGGCAATCGCCTCGCGCCACCGGCGCAATCGGTGACAGACGCCGGTAGCATTCATATCGATCCCGACGCCCGTGGGCGTGGCAGAGGCTACGACTATGAAGTATTACATCAACCATCGTTCTCACTCGCCGTCCTTCGTCTACAACCTGAACAGTCGATCCAGGCAGAATCCGGCGCGATGGTATCGATGTCAGCTAATATAGAACTTCAATCGCAAATGAAAGGCGGCTTTCTCGGCGCGTTGAAGCGAGCCGCCGGCGGCGAATCAGCATTCATCTCCACATTCACAGCGCGTGGTGGTCCAGGTGAAGTGACACTCGCGCCCGGTGCTCCCGGCGACATCGCCGCGATCGAACTCACCGGCCAACCGTTCTTCGTTCAATCAAGCTCCTACTTAGCCGGCGACGCCAGTCTCAGTGTCGACACAAAATGGGGTGGCGCGAAGTCGTTCTTCTCAGGCGAGGGATTGTTCGTACTGATGGTCCAGGGACAAGGGCTCCTGCTCGTGTCTTCGTTTGGCGCGATTCATCGGAAGCGACTTCAAGCCGGCGAACGTTATGTTGTCGACACAGGACACCTCGTCGCATGGGAAGGCACGACGCAATACACGCTTCGCAAAGCAGCATCGGGACTCTTTCGCAGTATGATGAGTGGCGAAGGAATCGTCGCCGAGTTTAGCGGCCCGGGCGAAATACTGATTCAAACAAGAAATCTCGCGGCGCTCGCAGGTCTCCTGAAACCATTTTTTCCGAGCCAAAGCAGCGGCGGTGGTGGTGGTTTCGATTTCAGCAGTTGACCGTATGAGTACTGAATTAAAAAGGTCTGTCAGCATCCTGGGAGTTCCACTGGGTTTCGGCGCAAGCATGGCCGGGGTCGATATGGGTCCGGCAGCATTGCGTGTGGCACGGTTGAATCAGAGAATCGCGCGGCTCGGATATTCGGTTGAAGATCGCGGCGACTTGCGACTTCAACGCCCGCAGACGTTTCCAGAGGAAGGCGAGAAACTCAAGTACCTTCGCGAGATCACAGACGTCTGCGAACAACTCGCGCATGAGGTCGAAGACGTACTCGGTTCCGGAAAATTCCCGATCATAGTCGGCGGAGATCACTCGATCGCGATCGGATCGTTTGCGGGAGCGGCGGCGCACTACAGGAAACAAGACAAGACGCTCGGTTTGATCTGGTTCGACGCACATGCCGACATGAACACACCGGAAAGCACGCCTTCCGGCAACATTCACGGCATGCCGCTGTCAGCGCTCTTCGGACACGGCGCTCCCGAACTCGTTAACGTCGCGGGTTTTGCGCCGAAGCTCGACCCGCAGCTTTGCGCTCACGTTGGTGCACGCGACGTCGATCCCGGTGAAAGAGATCTGATCGCAAAGCTGGGTGTGCGTTTCTTCACGATGAGAGATATCGACGAGCGCGGGATGAACGCGTGCATGAACGACGCGATCGCAATTGCTTCACGTGGTACCGGAGGTTACGCCGTTACGTTTGATGTCGACGCGTTGGATCCGGGTGATGCGCCGGGTTCAGGCACACTCGTTCGTGGTGGACTAACGTATCGTGAAGCACATTTAGGGATGGAAAAGATCGCCGAAGCCGGCGGCATGCGTTCTCTGGAAATCGTCGAGATCAATACAGCACTCGACGTCAACAACAAGACGGCAGAGCTCGGCGTTGAATTGATACTCTCGGCGCTAGGCAAAACAATTCTCTAAAGGTCAGGAAACAAGAGTGCCAAAAAAAGTGCGGGTCGGAGTGATCTTCGGCGGACGATCGGGTGAACACGAAGTCTCGATCCGTTCGGCGCGAGCGATCGTTGAAGCTATCGATCGACGGAAGTTCGATGTAGTTCCGATCGCGATCACGAAAGAAGGGAAGTGGCTCGCTCCCGCGCACTCGGCTCAACTTCTTCCCGATGCAGTACACGAGTTGTTACCTTCGAGCACTCACACCGCGACTGCGGACGTGGCACTGCTTGGCGATCCTTCACGCAAGGGTTTGATCTCGCTCGATGCGAATGCCGGAGAAAAGCTCGACGTCGTGTTTCCGGCATTGCATGGACCGCTTGGCGAAGACGGTACTCTTCAAGGATTACTTGAGATGGCTGACGTGCCTTACGTCGGCTGCGGTGTGCTCGCGTCGGCGTGTGGGATGGACAAGGTGGCGATGAAGTCGCTGTTTGTTCAGGCGGGACTGCCGATCTGCAAGTACCTCTGGTTCCTGCGGTCTCAGTGGCGCAACAACCCAGCTAAAGTAATACGTAAGGTAATCTCGGATATCGGTCTGCCGTGTTTCGTGAAGCCGGCGAATCTTGGGTCGTCGGTGGGAGTCTCGCGTGCGACGGATCGCAAATCGTTGAATGAGGCGATCGATCTGGCCGCTGAATACGATCGGAAGATCATCGTCGAGGAAGAGGTTGTTGCGCGTGAGATCGAGTGTGCGGTGTTGGGGAACGACGAACCGAAGGCAAGCTTACCGGGCGAGTATGTGGTCTATGAAGAGTCAGCGCGATTTCTCGACTACACGGAGAAGTATTCAAACACGGGCCACGTGAATTTCGTGGTTCCGGCGCCGTTGTCGAAGGCGGTGACGACGCAGATCCAGCGAATGGCTATCAGGGCGTTTCAGTCAGTCGATGGAGCGGGGCTGGCGAGAGTCGACTTCTTCCTGCCGCAGAACGGTGCAGGGTTGATTGTTAATGAGTTGAATACGATGCCTGGGCTGACTGAGGTGTCGGGCTATCCGAAGATGTGGG
>Ga0070682_100001199_pt1 | contig 14761 bp, 17 predicted proteins | sample KBSC63LmetaG_FD_64668 | JGI IMG/M metagenome (GOLD analysis project Ga0070682, IMG submission 64668) | Corn rhizosphere microbial communities from Kellogg Biological Station, Michigan, USA - KBS C6-3L metaG | ecosystem: Host-associated > Plants > Roots > Rhizosphere | place: USA: Michigan... | reverse complement strand
CTGGACGATATCGTCGATACGCAAAACAGCAGAAAATGAATCGAACCGATACCGCGCTCGTTCTTTTTTCCGGCGGGCAGGATTCCACCGTCTGCCTCGCCTGGGCGCTCGACCGTTTCGCGCGCGTCGAAACAATCGGCTTCGATTACAGCCAGCGCCACAGCGTCGAGCTCGATCAGCGTCCGAAAATTCGCGCCAAGATCATCGCGATCAAGCCGGAATGGAAATCCCGCCTCGGGCACGATCACATGGTGCGGCTCGATGCACTCGCCGCGATTTCCGAGACGGCGCTTACACGCGAGGTTGCAATCGAAGTGGGCGAAACCGGATTGCCCACAACCTTCGTGCCGGCGCGTAACCTGATTTTCCTCGCTTTCGCGGGCGCGCTCGCCTACCGGCGCGGGATTTCGCATCTCGTCGCGGGCATGTGCGAGACGGATTACTCGGGCTATCCCGATTGCCGCGACGAGACCGTGCAGGCGATGGCGCGCGCGCTCAAGCTCGGCATGGATAAGGAACTGTTAATCGAAACGCCGCTCATGCGAATTGATAAGGCGCAAACGCTCGCCATGGCGCAGAAGATAGGCGGGGATGCGCTTATTCGTCTGGTGGTCGAGGACACCCATAGCTGTTATCTCGGGGACCGCTCTCACCGTCACGATTGGGGTTATGGCTGCGGGGAATGCCCCGCCTGTCAATTGCGCGCGCGGGGTTGGGAAACGTGGATCGCTTCGAGACAGAAATAGCGAATGACGGGCGGCGGCTCATCGAGGGGCTGGTGTTTCTGATCCTCTACTGCTTCACCATTCCCGCAGCAATTTATCTCACCTGGAATATCGGCATGGACTGCGGCGATAACGGCCCATGCAAATTGCCGGCGGCGCCAGGACTTTGGGCGACCTCGGGATCGTTCGTAATCGGCGCCGTTTTCGTGCTGCGCGACTACATTCAGCGCCGGATCGGAATCGCGATTTCGATTTGCGCGGTCATCATGGGCGCGGCGCTCGGCGGCTACTTGGTGTCGCCTTCGCTCGCCGTCGCTTCGACGGCCGCGTTTATGGTGTCGGGATTTATCGATTTGTTGATTTACACGGCGATCGCGAAAAAGCGTTTCGTGCGGGCCGTCGTCTTTTCGAGCATTGTCAGCGCCGTAATCGATTCCGGCATCTTTCTGTGGCTCGGCTTTGGCTCGCTCGAATTGTTTCCGGGACAGGTGCTAGCCAAGGTATGGGTCATTCTGCTCGCGATTCCGTTCACCATGTGGCTGCTGAAACGCGATCAGCGGATCGGGCTAGCACCCGCCTAGAACATCACTCGGCGATCAGGACTCCTTTCGCCGTCGATTCGTGGAATTCGCCGAAGAATTTGTAGCGGCCGGGCTTCAGCGGGGCGATGTTGATGGTCGCCGAAGATTTGCCGGCGATCACTTTTTCGGCTTTGAATTCCTTCGATTCGAATTCCTCCGAGGTCGGGTCATCGTTCACCACCTTGAGCATGATCCGCTTGTTCGCAGGCACCTTCAATTCGGCGGGCTCGAAGCGATGGTTGCGGATCGTGATCGTGGCGCTGTGAGATTCCTGCGCCTGTGCGGCGCCAGCGACACAGAGAAACGCAACGGCAAAAGCTGAGGCGAAGGCATGACGCATCATATTTTTCTTCCTTTGTGTTTAAGTAGCTCCCTTGCGAAGCAAGCGAGCAAACAAAGGCTGCCAAGCCAAGTCAATGATTGGCGCCAAGATCAGAATTGCTCTAATTAAAAGGTACGAAAGATCCGCCGATGAAAATGCAATATGTCGAAGCAAACGGCGCGCGCATCCCGCAGATCGGCTTCGGCACTTGGGAATTGCGTGACGGCGTCTGCGTGAAGATGGTTGCCGAGGCGCTGCGGCTCGGCTACCGGCACATCGACACTGCCGAGATGTATGGCAACGAGGAAGCGGTGGGCGAGGGCGTCCGCCGTTCGGGGGTCGCGCGCAGCGAGATTTTCGTCACCACCAAGGTCTGGCACACGCATTTAGAGCGCGCTTCGCTCCTTCAGGCTTTGAAGGAAAGCCTTTCGAAGCTGAAGCTCGACTACGCCGATCTTTATCTCATTCATTGGCCGAATCCGGCGGTGCCGCTTGCGGAAACCATCGGCGCGTTGAACGAGGCGAAAGAGTTGGGGCTCACGAAATATATTGGCGTTGCGAATTTCACGGCCGCGCTGGTGCGGCAGGCGGCGAAGCTTTCAACAGCGAAGCTCGTGAACAACCAGATCGAGATGCATCCTTATCTCGACCAGTCGAAAGTGGCCGCCGAGTGCGAACGGCAAGGGATGTCGGTCACGGCCTATAGCCCGATCGTGAAAGGCGCAGCGGCAAAGGACGAGACGCTGCAGAAGATCGGCGCCGCGCATAAAAAAAGCGCCGCGCAAGTTTCGCTGCGCTTCCTTGTGCAGCAGGGTATCGTCGTCATTCCGCGCACCAGCAAGCCGGAGCGGCTTTCCGAAAACGCGGCGATTTTCGACTTTGAACTTACGGACCCGGAAATGAAGGCAATCCACGGCCTCGCCGATCCGAACGGCCGACGGATCAAGCCGTCATGGTCGCCGGACTGGGACTAGCTGCGGTGCTGGCAGGAATAGAGCCGGATGAGCTCGCGCGGCTCCGTCGGAAAAAAGCGCCATCCCTTCGCGCTGCGCGTCGCGGTCTTGCAGGACAGCCAGAAATAATTGTCGTCGGGATCGACAACGAGCCGGTTCGGCTTGAAATTCGGCGCGACCAGCGCCGAGAGATACGGCGTCGTCGAGAACCATTCGAGCCGCTGCAGCGGTTTGGGCACGCGATCGGACGACACAAACCGCGGGTCGCCGAGTTCGGGGTCGGACGCGTTGCCGGTCGCGAGGTTTCGGACCGCCGCGGTGTAATTCGACCAGGCGGAAACGAATTTCGCCGTCTCCACCGTGTGAACCAAAAGCACAAGAAAGAACGCGCCGGCAATCAGCCGATAGACGGTTTGGTTCGAACGGGCGGCGAGAAGATAATTCTGGAACGGCAGCCGATAGGCGATGCGGTTCTCGTTTGTGAGCGCATAGAAGACCGCAAGGAAGGCAAAGCCGGGCGCCGCGGAGAGCACGATCGTGCGCAGGCAATAGCGCTGGTCGGCGTGCAGCGAATGATCGACGCTCAGCCAATAGATCGTCAGCAGCGTCGCGACGAGCGCCGCCGCATAGAGATGCGCTTTTGTCTTGCTGAGCTGGTAGGCGACTGCAAACGCGATCGCATAAAGCGCGAGCGTAGAGTAGAGAAGGCGCATCAGGCTGCCGGTCAGAATATCGAGGCTGAACACGTCGAGCGCGGCGCGTTCCAGGACCGGCGCGATGTAGCTGTCGGGGCGAATGTCGGCCTTCACCCAGAACCAGATCGCGAGCGCCAGCGTGAAGACCCCGAGGGTACGCAGGAAAATCGGGTCATCCGCGCCACGCAACAGAAGCGTCAGCAAGATCACCGCCGCGTAAATCAACGCACCCTCATGCGAGAGCATCATGGCGAGCATCAGCGGGAAGAGGATCACGATGCCGAGAATGTTCTTGCGCGCATAATGGCTGAGCGCGAGCGTCGGCCAGAACAGCGCATGCGCGATCCACATCTCGGTCGGGAAACCGAACACGAGCGGGCAGAGGCACGCCGTCGAGAAGCAGGCATAAGTGAAAATGATGCGGCCTTGCGAGCGGTCGGCCTTGTAGGTCGCAAGCAGGCCGAGCAGCTGCGCCGAGAAAAACAGGAAGCCATAGAAGAAGATGCCGCCATGCGGATCGCCGGTGAGGCGGACATAGATTTCGGCGGGCGCCATCGCGATCAAATAGACCGAGGCGCGGCCGGAGATGTTGTGCCAGTGGAACGCCCATACGTCGCGCACGGCGACGGCGTAGGAAAAGATCGAGCCGTCGGCATACATCTGCAGGCCGTAGGCGAGGCCGACGAGAATAAATAGAGATGCGCCGATGAGACCGGCCGCAATCGCGAAGGCCTTTAATCCTTCGGCGGTCGATCGTGCGGCAAGCGCAGGTGAACCCTGAGCCGGGCTGAGCCCTGTCAACGACATAGGAAAGAAGCCTCCCTCCGAGGCACGTCCTGAAGTCTTTTTATGCACTATTGCCACTAAGCGTAGCGGCCGGATGAAAAGAGTCCAGAGTGTAACGAATGCCGGGGCGGGCAGTTCCGGCGATATGCTTAAAGCCGCGCCAGACAGGCGGTTTTTAAGCCGCTCAGGCGCCGCCGGGGTCGATCACCCAGCGGGAGGCGGGACCAAACTGGCGCATCACCGTCACGATCAGCACGGCGAGCGTCGCGACGATCAGCACCCAGCCATTGATGAACCAGCCGAGATAGCCGAGCGCAAAAAAGAACGCGCGCTGGCCGCGATTGAAGTGCTGGCCGGCGAGCGTGATCATGCGCGCAAGCCGCTCGACCGCCGCTTTGGTGCCGCGCTTGTGCTGTTCGCGGTGGGACGGCGTCGCACCGAGGAGGATCGCCGCGTAATTGAACAGACGATACGACCAGGCGAATTTAAAGAAGGCGTAGATGAAGATGATCAACAGCCCGCCGATCTTCACTTCAAGCAAACCCGGCGAGGGCGGGTTGCCAAAGGGAAGCGCCGTATAGATGTGCGAGACATCCGGCGCCGAGCGCAGAAGCGCAAGCGAGCCGCCGATCGCGAGGAGCGAGGTCGAGGCAAAGAACGCCGTGCCATTCTGCAGCGAGGCCATGATCTGCCCGTCCATGATGCGGTTTTCGCGCGTGAGCATGTGATGCATCCATTGCTCGCGATAGCGATGCATGCGGGCGTTCAACCCGCGGCGGCCCGTAGGCGAAAGCTCGCTCATGACGCTGTAGCCCGCCCAGGCGAGCACGAACCAGAAAATCGCGATCCAATCGAGTGTCGAGAATCCGAGCATGCGCCGACCCGCCAGAATCGACGCGATGTTGCCATTGCCGTTTATGGAAGCCTAGGGGCGAACGCGCCGCCTGCGGCTAGGCGGCCTCGTTATGGAGATATGCGCTCACGATCATGCGCTGGAATTCGCGGCGATATTCGGCCGGCGGCACCGGCAGCCGCGCCACATTGATCGGCTCCTGCAAGAACGTGTCGAGCGTCTGGTCATCGACCAGCGGAAGCGTGGGACAGGTGGCGGGGCTTACCGTCTCCGCCGATTGTCCGGTTTGCGATTTCACCATGCGCGACTCCTCTACTGATTGCCTTTAAGGTTTCTTTTCGCTGGCAAGCTGGTTCGGCGCGCCGCGATCCGCGGCCGGGCCGGTAACGGGTTTTCCGATATAGCCGGAGATCAGGACGAGGCCGCTCTGCCGGTCGCGGAGCGCGAAGACGAAGGGCCGGTCGATCGCGAGCTTCTCTGGCTCTCCGCGCGGCATCGCTGATGTCACGGTGACGGCGGCGGTGGCCGCCGCGGCTTCGGTGCCTTCCTCATCGACCTTGAGATAGGTTTTCTGCACGACGCGGGAAATTTCCTGCGGCATGGCCGTGAGGCCCTCGAAGGCGGTCGCGGAATCCATGCCGTTCTTGAGGCCGATTTGTTTCAGCGGATCGAGCAGTTCTTCGCCGGCTTCGAGCGTGAAACGCGGGAGCGCAAGATCGACCTGCTTGGTCGCGAAGCCTGAGCCGTCGAGCCAGCCGGTTACATTCGCGAAGCCAGCGAGGAGAAGCGAGCGGGCGGTGTTTGTCACCAGCACCAGCATGTAGCGGCCGCCGCGATAGGGCATTTCGATGGCGGCGAAGTCGCCGTCGCGCCGGAAGCTGTAAGATCCGAAATTGCGCATCATCGGGACTTCCAAATCGCCCGACACCATATGGAAAGCTTGCGGGTTGGTCTGATCTTTCGCGAAGGGTTTCGGCCAGAGACCTTTGAAATAGAGCGCGTTCACCGCGATCAGGCCCGGCGGCAGCGGCTGTTCCTGCAAAATCGACGGAATCAGATTTTCGGTTTTCTTCGCGACCCATTCGTTGATGCGCTTGATGTTCGCGACATCGGAAAGAGGGGCAACCGAAACCTCGGCCCCCGTATCGCGCATTTCCTTGATTGCTTTCGGAAAGGGCGCGGCCGCGGGGTCGAACATCACGACATTGGCGAGGTTAAACGCCGCGCCGTCCGGCTTCTGATTTTGCGGGGCGCTCGTAATCGTCGCGCGCAACGCCTTGAGATCGGAAGCCGCGTCGTGGCCGAGCGCGGGCTTGAAGCCGAGCGTATCCCAGATCGCGCCGCGCATTTTCGTGTCGGCGCCGATATCAAGGAGCGCCATCACGCCCGCGACGCTCGCCGGGGAAATTACGATGTTCGGCGACTGGCGGCCGGGCTGCTTTTCGAGTTCGTTGGCAAGCCGCGCGGCGAGGCGCGTCTGCGCGCCGAGCACGCGCTCGGGCGAGAGCGGTTGCGCCGTGCAAGGCACATTCATTCCATGAAAGAGCGCGAGCACCACCGCCGCGATCAATGCCAGGCGCATTGCATTCCCCCGTTTCGGCGCGCGAGTCTCGATTTCGACCATGGCCCAATCTTGACCATGCGTGGGCAAAGATGCGACGGAAGAGCCGAAGAAACCGCTTAAAAAAGCACCAAAGAGACTACATGCCGCAAAAAATTACGCTGGGCCATCAAGCCATGGTCGACACCGCCAATCGCGAGATTGAAACGATTCCCACGGCGGAAGCCATCAAAATGCTAGGGCGCGAGGACGTTGTGTTCGTGGACATCCGTGACCCGCGCGAACTCGACCGCGAAGGCAAGATCCCGGGCGCCTTTCACGCTCCGCGGGGAATGCTGGAATTCTGGATCGACCAGGATTCGAAATATCACAAGCCGATCTTCAATCAGGACAAGAAGTATCTGTTCTTCTGCGCGGGCGCGCTGCGCTCGGCGCTCGCGGCGAAGACCGCGCAGGACATGGGGCTGAAGCCGGTCGCGCATATCGAAGGCGGCTTCGGCGCCTGGAAGAAGGCGGGCGGCCCGGTCGAAGGCGGCGGGAAGAAGTAGAGCCGGGGTCATTCCGGAAGCCGAGCAAAGCGAGGCTGTCCGGAATCCAGAATCGCCGGCGTTTCTGGATTCCGGGCTCGCGCTTCGCGCGCCCCGGAATGACCCTAGTTTCTAGCTCAAATGCGAGGCGATGATCGCTTCGCCCATGCGGCCGAGACGGGCAGCGGGGCCTTCCTGACCCATGCTTTGCGCGCAGACGCGCGCGCCTTCGATCAGCAAAAATAATTCATCGGCGAGCATTTCGGGCTTCGACGCGCCGGCCTGCTTGCAAAGCTTCACCAGCCGGTTGCGCTCGCCCTGTTTGTGCTGCTCGATCACGCAGCGGGCAGGGTGGTGTTTTTCGGGCAGCTCCACCGCGGCATTGGCAAGCGCGCACCCGCGCTCCTTCGGATTGTTGATGTGCTCGCCGATGCATTTCAGCCAGCCGACGAGCTGCTTCTTCGGATCGTTCGGATATTGCCGCGCGAGTCCAGCCCAGTTTGCATCCGCGCAGCCGGCGAGCGAGCGGAGATATTCGGCGACCAGTTCGTCCTTCGAGTCGAAGTGACGATAGAGCGTCATCTTGTTGGTGCCGGCGGCTTCCGCGATCGCCTCGACCCCGACCGCCCGGATGCCTTGCCGGTAGAACAGGTCGCTCGCCGCGGCGAGAATGCGCTCGCGCGGGGGCAGCTCGTCCTCACGGGTTTTTGCCTTGGTTTTTGCCGCCGACATCAGATGCCTCTTGACAGGGGTGTTACCGGTCAGTAACTAATATAGGAATGTTACCGATCGGTACCAGACCCCACGGGAAAAGTCACGGGCTTTTCAGGGGCCGCCGGTCAGCCACCCGGATGCAGGAGTTCCGCCATGAACGTCGCCGCCAGTATCAGCGTTCCCAAATTGCAGGCCAATGAAGCTTACGAGCACCTCTTTTCGCCCTATCGGCTGGGCAGCCTTGAGCTAAAAAACCGCATGGTGCTTGCCCCGATGACCCGGAGCCGGGCGCTTGCGGGCAATGTGCCCAATCCGCTCGCCGAGGCCTATTACGCCCAGCGCGCAGGTGCGGGCCTTATCGTCACCGAGGCGTCGCAAGTCGCGCCGCGCGGACAGGGCTATATCCGCACGCCCGGCATCCATTCCGGGGCGCAAATCGCGGGCTGGAAGAAGATCACGGAAGCCGTGCACAAGGCCGGCGGCAAAATCTTTCTGCAGCTTTGGCATGTGGGCCGCATCTCGCATCCCGATTTCCACGACGGTGAGCTGCCGGTGGCGCCTTCCGCGATCGACCCGGCAATCGAAGTTTATACGCAGCATGGCCCCAAGAAGACGGTCGCGCCCTATGCGCTTTCGCTCGCCGAAATTCCCGCTGTCGTTGCACAGTTTAAGAAGGGCGCCGAAAACGCGAAGGCGGCCGGCTTCGATGGTGTCGAGATCCACGGCGCAAACGGCTATCTGCTCGATCAGTTCACCCGCGACGGCACGAACAAGCGCACCGACGCCTATGGCGGCAGCGTGGAGAACCGCGCGCGCTTTCCGCTGGAAGTGACCGATGCCGTCGCCGACGTCTGGGGCAAGGAGCGGGTGGGCTACCGTATCTCGCCGAACGGCACGTTCAATTCGATGTCGGATTCGAACCCGGTGGCGACCTTCTCGTATCTCACAGAAGAGCTCAGCAAGCGGGGGATCGGTTATCTCCACGCGGTCGATCCGCTCGCCGACGGCGCCAGCCGGATTTCGCCGCTGCTGCGCGGGATTTTCAAAGGGACCTACATTGTCAACGGCGGCTTCGACGCTTCGAGTGCCGAAGATGCGCTTGCCCGCAAGGCGGCCGATCTCGTCGCCTTCGGCGTGCCGTTCCTCGCGAACCCGGATTTGCCCGTCCGCTATCGCAAGAAAGCGGCGCTGAATGTCCCGGATCAGAACACGTTCTATCAAGGAGAGGCGAAGGGATTTACGGATTATCCCGTGCTCGTGTGATCTACGTCACACTCTGCAACAGTTTCGTGAACGAAATGGCTTATGGCCCTGAAATGGCCGCGAAACTTGTCGGGTTTCTCCGTACGGGAACAAACAAAAGTCATGCTCGCCTGCGATAAAAATTACAGGCGGGCATGAAAACAAATTTAGATCGAAAGATATCGCTATGAGAAACTCAAAATGGAATTGCGAATTGAGCTTGCAGCAGCTTCTGTCCGATCCGCTGGTGAGCACGCTGATGGCGGCCGACCATGTGGACATGGACGAATTGCAGGTGACGCTGAGCGAAGCGGCGCGCAATTTGCCGCGCGCGAAAGCGGCCGTGCGGAAGGGAATCTTCGCTTTCGCTGAGTGCCGCTGCTAACGCTGTGCAAGTGTATTGTTCCGGTGAGGCGAAAAACTTTTCGTGAATTGACCCTTGCTCGAATCCTCCCGACAGATTGCCGCAGGTTAATCGGGAGGATTTCATGGACTTTTTGCGTCCTTATGCATCGCAGATCCTGAGCATTCTGCGGATTTTTGTCGGCTTGCTGCTGCTTCAGTATGGGCTTGCCAAAATCTTCGGATTTTTCGGCATTCCATATTTCGCCAACGTCCAGCCTTTCTCGCTGATTTGGTTCGCCGGCTTGATCGAGTTGATTGGCGCTGGGCTTCTCGTCGTCGGGCTGTTTACCCGCTTCGTGGCGTTCGTCCTGTCGGGCCTAATGGCCTTCGCTTATTTTATCGGTCACTTCCCGAAAGCGTTTCTGCCGATTCTGAACGACGGCGGGTTCGCCGTTGCATTGTGCTTCGCCTGCCTTTATCTCGCGGCGGCGGGCGGCGGCGCCTGGAGCCTCGACCGCTCGATGCGGAAAGCCGACTGATCTAAAGACCTTGCAGAACGCGCCCTCCCTCGGTCATTGTCGTCGGGGGAGGCCGCAATGTCTTTAACCCTCGTCATCGGCAACAAGAATTATTCGTCCTGGTCGATGCGGCCTTGGCTTGCGCTTGCCCACCACAAAGTGCCGTTCGAGGAAATCGTCATCAACATTTATGCCGACGACAAGAAAGCGCGCATCCTTGAACACTCGCCGGCCGGCAAGGTGCCGATCTTGAAGGACGGCAAGGCGACCATCTGGGATTCGCTTGCGATCCTCGAATATCTTGCCGACAAATTTCCCGATCTGCATCTATGGCCAAAGGATCCGGCCATGCGCGCGCATGCGCGCTCGGTCTCGGCGGAGATGCATTCGGGCTTCCAGGCGCTCCGCCAGGCGACGCCGATGAACCTGAAGCGGGTGCCGCGGCCGATCGAACTCAATGAAGATGTGAAGGCCGATGTCGCCCGCGTTGAGGCGATCTGGAACGATTGCCGCATGCGCTATGGCAAGCAGGGGCATTTTCTGTTCGGCGAGTTCTCCGCAGCCGACTGCATGTATGCGCCGGTCACGACCCGCTTCCGCAATTACGATGTGCCGGTGGATCTCGTCGCCAGCGCCTATGTCGATACCATCCATGCGCTGCCTGCTTTCGAGCGCTGGCGGGAGGCGGGGCTCAAGGAAGCCTGGACCGCGCATTACGATCACGTCTAAATCGAGCGAGAATCGCGCTCTTTCACAAATCCGATTGACTCTTTTCCGGTAGGCCGACTCGGCGAGCGCTCCGATTCGGCATCCCGACTCGACTCTTTCCGCGACTCACTGCAGCTTCCGCGCCGCAAAAGAATCCGTCCTTTGCCGCAATGAAGGACGTCTGCGCCCCCGATCCGCAATCGGGAAGCCTGCTGCTAGGCGGTGGGGGGTAGAGATGGCCCTCTCTACTCCTCACTTGGCGCCTCAATTTCAAAACGGTTGCGTTCGAAAGCCCGGCGCGGCACTTTCACCTTTAGCGCATAATCTTTTCCGAAAACCGCTTCCCACTTTTCGGGATTATGCGCTGGGAAAACACCGTGGCCATTCTCGAAAGCTCCACCGACGCACAATCGAAGGAATTCAGGGCGAATGCCGCGCAAATGCGCGCGCTCGTGGATGAGCTGAACAGGCGCCGTGCCGAAGCTGCTTTGGGCGGCAACGAGAAAGCGCGCGAGAAGCATGTGGCGCGCGGAAAACTGCTTCCGCGCGAACGGGTGGCACGGCTGATCGACCCCGGCTCGCCGTTTCTGGAATTGTCGCCGCTCGCCGCGAACGGCCTCTATGGCGAGCCGATCCATGGCGCCGGCATCATCACCGGTGTCGGCCGGATCGAGGGCCGCGAATGCCTGATCGTGTGCAACGACTCCACGATCAAGGGCGGCACTTATTTTCCGCTGACGGTGAAGAAGCATCTCCGCGCGCAGGAAGTCGCGGCGGAGAACCGGCTGCCTTGCGTCTATCTCGTGGACAGCGGCGGCGCGAACCTGCCGCATCAAACAGAAGTCTTTCCGGATCGCGAACATTTCGGCCGCATCTTCTTCAATCAGGCGAAGATGTCGGCGGCGGGGATCGCGCAGATTTCCGTGGTGATGGGAAGCTGCACAGCAGGCGGCGCTTACGTTCCGGCGATGTCGGACGAGACCGTGATCGTCAAAGGACAAGGCACGATCTTCCTCGGCGGGCCGCCGCTGGTGAAAGCCGCGACGGGCGAAGTCGTGAGCGCGGAGGATTTGGGCGGCGCGGACGTGCACGCGAAGAAATCGGGCGTCGTCGATCACTACGCGAATGACGACTCGCATGCGCTCACGATCGCGCGCTCGATCGTCGCCAATCTCAACCAGCCGAAGCGCGTCGACCTCGAATATGAAGACCCGGTCGAGCCGAAATACGCGACGGAAGAACTCGATGGCATTGTGCCGGCGGATCTGAAGAAGCAATATGACGCGCGCGAAATCATCGCGCGGCTCGTGGACGGCTCGGAATTCGATGAATTCAAGACGCTGTTCGGCGCGACGCTGGTAACGGGTTTTGCGCGGCTTTACGGCATTCCGGTCGCGATCCTTGCGAACAATGGCATTCTTTATTCCGAAAGTGCGCAGAAGGCGGCGCACTTCATTGAGCTTGCCTGTCAGCGTAAGACGCCGCTTTTGTTCTTACAGAACATCTCCGGCTTTATGGTTGGACAAGAATATGAAGCGGGTGGGATAGCGAAAGACGGCGCCAAGATGGTGACGGCGGTCGCTTGCGCGAATGTGCCGAAGCTCACGCTCATCGTCGGAGGCTCGTTCGGGGCGGGCAATTACGGCATGTGCGGCCGCGCCTATGGCCCGCGGTTTCTATTTTCCTGGCCGAATGCGCGCATTTCCGTGATGGGCGGCGAGCAGGCGGCGTCCGTGCTCGCGACGGTGCGGCGCGATAACCTCGAAGCCGAGAAGAAAGAATGGTCGAAAGCAGAGGAGGAGGCGTTCAAGAAGCCGCTGCGCGAACAGTTCGAACGCGAGGGCAATCCCTATTACGCCACGGCGCGGCTGTGGGACGACGGCATCATTGCGCCGTCGGAGACGCGGCGCGTGTTGGGGCTTGCTCTGTCGGCGTCCTTGAATGCGCCCATTCGCGAGACGAAATTCGGCATTTTCAGGATGTGAGTCGCGGGTGGGCGCATGAACGATTGGCTGGATAAATTTGGCGATGACCCGCGCGAGCCGAAGCGGCCGCGCGACCCGCGCTGGCTCGAGAAATTCCGCGACGATCCGAAGGCGCGCGATCCGCGTTCGCAACAGCCGCAACGCCCGCAACGCCCGCAAAGACCGCAGGAGCCGCGCGATCCGCGCATCCCGAAAATGCCGCCGCCCGCGCCCGGCGCGTGGCCGCAGGAAATTCTGATTTTCGCGGGGTTGATGGCGGCGTCGCTCGTGCTCGGCCTTACGGCGACCGCGGTGGCGTACCCGCGGCTCTCGCAAGCGGTGTCGGGTCTCGAAATCCTGCTGCCCGATATAGTGGTGATCGCACTTGTCGGCGGCTTCGTCTATCTCGTCGCGTGGCTGCGGCAGGCCTGGGCGGTGTGGATGCTCGGTGCATTCTGCTTGCTGCGTTTCTTATTGTATGTGCCGACGTTCTTTCACATCGATTCCATTTCCGTGCGGCTGATGACGGCCTGCTATTTCCTGCTGCAGGCGGCGGCGTTCTGGTTCGTGTTCACGCCCGCCGCCAAGCAGTGGCTCAAAGCGAAACGGCCATGACCATTTCCAAGAACACGCCCTGGGCGTGGATCGCGTTTCCGGCTCTCGCTATTTTATTCGTCTTCATCTCGCCTTTGCTCGGCGTCGGAAAATTGCCGCTGACGTCTCCCGTGTCGCTGTTCTCTTCGGCGGTAATGATCGTCATTATGATGGGCACGGTCTTCGCCGCCGTCTATCACGCTGAGCTGATCGCGGTCCGTGCCGGCGAGCCGTTCGGAACGCTGGTGCTGACGCTCGCGGTCACCGTGATCGAAGTCGCGCTGATCGCGTCTCTGCTTTTGATGCCGAATGCGAGTGCGACGCTTGCGCGCGATACCGTCTTCGCCGTTGTGATGATCGTCTGCAACGGGCTTGTCGGCCTTTGCGTATTATTGGGCGGTATCCGTTATCGCGAGCAGGAGTTCAAAACGGAAGGGACGGGCGTTTACCTCATCGTGCTCGCAACGCTCGCGGTGCTTGGCCTCGTGCTGCCGAATTACACGCTCACCACACCGGGCCCGTATTTTTCGACCGCGCAGCTCGTATTTGTGAGCATCATCATCGTCTTGTTGTATGGGGTGTTTCTGTTCATTCAGACGATGAAACACAGGGAATATTTTGTGTTGTTGAATCCGTCCGCGCCTCGCAAAAAAGCGTATCGGCCCAATGATCGCGCCGTACTGATTTCCTTCGGCCTGCTGATTGTTGCACTCGCGGGCGTCGTTCTGATCGCCAAGAAATTCGCGGTGTTGGTGGGGGCGGGGCTGGATCTCGCCGGCGCGCCGCAGGCGGTCGCCGGCGTCATCATCGCGATGGTGGTGCTCGCGCCCGAAAGCATTTCCGCGGTGCGCGCCGCGCAGCAAAATATGTTGCCGAAGAGTCTCAATCTCGCGCTCGGCTCGTCGCTTGCGACGATTGGCCTCACGATCCCGGCGGTTGCGATCGCCAGCATTTTTCTCGGAAAAGGCATGGCGCTGGGCCTCAGCGCGCGCGACACGCTCTTGCTGGCGCTCACGCTTTTCATCAGTCTTTTGACCTTCGGCACGGGCCGAACGAACAGCCTCTATGGCCTCGTGCATCTCGTCGTTTTCGCCGCCTTTCTGTTTCTCACATTCATTCCCTGAGGTGTCAGTTATGCGGATAAAGTCATTGCTTCCCGGCGCCGCGATCGCGCTTGCCTTCGGCGCGGGTCTCTTCGTCTCCAGTTTTGTCAGCGCGCAGGCGCCTTCGATTCCCGGGCTCGTGCTGCGCGAGGATTTGAATGGCCTCGACGGCCAGGAAGTCATCATGCAGCAGGTCACGCTGCCGCCAGGCGGCTCGATCCCGTGGCACCAGCATCCCGACGGCCACGAAATCACTTATGTGATCGAGGGGACGGCGAAGCTCGAAGTCGAAGGGAAGGGCGTGCGCGAATTGAAAGCGGGCGACGGTTTCCATCTGCAACCCGGCACCGTGCATCGTGCCTTCAACGACTCGAGTGCGCTCGCAAAGGTCGTGGTCGTGCGCCTGAACGCGAAAGGCAAGCCGATCGCCGTGCCGGTGCAGAAGTAGCGGCGAAATTTCGCGCTAGTTGGTGAGCCTGTTCCACTGCTCGCGGGCAACGGCGGAGGTGCGGCGCGCGAATGCATTGGCGACGTCCCAGTTCACCATCGGCCGGTCGGCGCCGGCCGCGG
>Ga0070682_100001198_pt1 | contig 14762 bp, 15 predicted proteins | sample KBSC63LmetaG_FD_64668 | JGI IMG/M metagenome (GOLD analysis project Ga0070682, IMG submission 64668) | Corn rhizosphere microbial communities from Kellogg Biological Station, Michigan, USA - KBS C6-3L metaG | ecosystem: Host-associated > Plants > Roots > Rhizosphere | place: USA: Michigan... | reverse complement strand
GCGACTCCGGTTTGGTTCATGCGTCAGGCCGGCCGCTACATGGCCGAGTACCGAAAGGTGCGTGAAAAGAACACGCTGCTCGACATCTGTCGCACGCCCGAGCTCGCGCTCGAGGTGACGTTGCAGCCGCTCCGTGCGTTCGAGGTCGACGCCGCGATCCTGTTCGCCGACATCCTGCTCCCGCTCGAGCCGATGGGCGCGCCCTTCGAGTTCGCCGCGGGCGAGGGTCCGGTGATTCACGAGCCCGTGCGCGATCGCTCCGGCGTCGAAAGGCTCCGGCTCTTCGAGCCCGAAGAGGGCCTGCCGCACGTGCTCGCCGCGATCCGGCTCCTCCGGCGCGAGCTCGAGGGCAAGACGCCGCTCATCGGTTTCGCCGGCGCGCCCTTCACCCTCGCGAGCTACCTCGTCGAAGGCGGGAAGAGCTCGCATTTCGCGCGCGTGAAGCGCTTCATGTGGGACGAGCCCGAGCTCTTCTCGACGCTCATGGGCAAGCTCTCCGAGGTCGTGCGCCGCTACCTGCACGCGCAGATCGCGGCGGGCGCGCAGGCGGTGCAGCTCTTCGATTCGTGGGTCGGCTGCCTCTCACCGCGCGACTACCGCGAATTCGTGCTCCCGCACGTGCGCCACATCCTCTCCTCCGTGGCGACGGCAGGCGTGCCCGTCATCCACTTCGGGACCGACACGGGCTCGCTCCTCGAGCTTCAGCGCGAAGCCGGCGGCACCGTGATCGGCGTCGACTGGCGGACCCCGCTCGACCAGGCTCGCTCGCGCCTCGGCGACGGCGTGGCGGTGCAGGGCAATCTCGACCCCATCCTCCTTTTCGCTCCGCGCGAGGTCCTGAAGCGCCGCGTCGACGAGGTCCTCGCCTCGGCCGGCCCGCGTCCCGGCCACGTGTTCAACCTCGGGCATGGCATTTTGCCCGAAACGAATCCGGACGCCGTGCGCTTCGTGGCCGAGCACGTGCACCGCGCGACGTCACGGTAGTTTCTGCTAGCATGCGCGCCCCTTCCGGCGTCGTCTAAGGGCAGGACAAGGGACTTTGAATCCCTGAATCGTGGTTCGAATCCATGCGCCGGAACCACCAGAGAGCGTGTCAGAGAAAACGCTAGCCGAGCGGTTCCTTCACCTCGAGGGTGAAGCGCTGCTCGCGGCGTATCCGAACACGGCTCCGCTCGAGGTCACGCTCGGCAACCGCACGCACCGGTTACCCGCGGAGCTGCTCCACGAGCCCGAGGCCGGCGGGCGTCTCGCGGCACAGACGCTCGCGTTCGTGATCGACGAGACGCCGTTCCACGTGAGCACGGCTCTCGACGGCTACGTGCGCCCGGTGCGCGAGCTCGCCGCTCGCGACGCGCGTTTGTTCGACGGTGAGGTCGTGCGCTTGGCATCGTTCTCGGCGCGCGGCGGGACTCTGATGCCCGCGTCGTATTTCGACGCGCTCGCCACGAATCTCGCGCTCGATCATCGACCGAGCGGCAAGCACGAGAGCTTGCGCGACCTCGCGCGGGACCAGGGCCGTTTGGGCGATTTCAGCGGGAGCCCGCTCGTGAATCACGTGGGCCTCGTGTGCATGTTCGAGACCTCGGACGGCATGTTGGTCGCCCAGCGCCGCAGCGCGCGCGTGGCGAACCGACCGCACGGCATCTCGGCTTCGGTGAGCGGTGCGCTCGATTGGTCGGATCTCCCGCGCCACGACTCCGGCGCCGTGCTTTCACTCGCGGACTTGGTCGCGGGAGCATTTCGCGAGGGGCTCGAAGAGCTCGGCGCCGCGCCCGAGGAGCTCCGCTATCTGGCGCTCCTTCGCGAGTACCTGCGCGGCGGCAAACCCGAGCTCTACTTCTACGCGCGGACACGGCTTTCGGCGACGGCGCTCGCCGAAGCTCAGCGCGTCGCCGAGAGTCACGACGAGAGCCTGGCGCTTGGGTTCTTCGCGTTCCAGAGCGATCGGGTTTCGAGCAGCGCGCCGTCGCAAGTCGAGTTTCGAGAAAGGACCGAGCAGATCCTGGACGCCACGAACGCGGAGGCGAATTTCACGTTCATCGCCGGGACACTGCTCGCGGCGAGCCACGTGCTCGGACAAGCTCGTTAGTCGTGTCGGGAACGCGGCGCCGTGAGCACCGCGGGGCTCACCGTCCGCGGCTCGAAGGCTCCGCCGTTTGGCGGTATAGGTTGCTCGATTGATTTTCGGGTGAAGCGATGCCTGGCATTGAAGTGATCGAGGCCGATCTCGGACGGGGTGACCACCAGCAAGCGGTCGTGGAGCTCTTGGATGCGTACTCCCGGGACCCGATGGGGAACGGAAGCCCGCTGCCCGTCGACGTGAAACGCGACTTGATTCGCGGTTTGCGCGAGCACCCGACGACCCTCGTGTTTCTTGCGTACGACGACAGCGCTCCCGTGGGCGTCGCCGTTTGCTTTCGTGGGTTTTCGACCTTTGCCGCTCGGCCGCTCATCAACATCCACGATTTGGCCGTGGTGCCGGCGCAGCGCGGGCAGGGCGTCGGTCGCCGGCTTCTCGATGCAGTCGCCGACAAGGGGCGCGCGCTCGGCTGCTGCAAGCTGACGCTCGAGGTGCTCGAGCACAACGAACGCGCCCGCAGCGTCTACGAAGCGGCGGGTTTCCGGCAAGCGGTGTACCGGCCGGAGGCGGGAGGGGCGCTCTTCATGGCGAAGCCGCTCCACGGGTCGTAGCGCCGCGTTCTCTCGGATGAACTACGTCGTCGTTTTCGACGCCGCCGCGCGCGGCTACAGCACGTGGCCCTTCGCGGCCGCCGGGCTGCCGTTCGTCGTCATCGGCATCGTGCTCGTGAAGTACCGGGAAGCGCTGGCGTGGAGGCTCACCGGGCGGGCGCCTCCCCCGGTCGCCGCGGTGTTCGGCTACTTCTTCCTGGGCTTCTCGCTGCTGTGGACGATCGTCGCATTCACGGCGACGGCTCGCGAATCGATGCGGGTTCGCGACGCTCTCCGGCACGGGCGCGCCGACGTCGTCGAAGGGCGCGTCGAAGGCTTCCAGCCGATGCCCTATGCGGGCCACGCGAACGAGCACTTCACGGTGTGCGGCGTGCCGTTCGCCTACTCCGACTACGTCGTCACCGAGGGCTTCAACCGAACGAGCAGCCACGGCGGGCCCGTGCGCGAAGGGTTATGGGTGCGGATCACCTACGTGGGCGGCGTCATTGCGCGGCTCGAGCTAGCGAAGAACGATCCGGGCGACCGTGCGGAGTGCCGTCGGTCGGGCGCCGGCGGATAGCACGATGGCCGACGTCTTCCTCTACGCGCCGCAGGACTTTCATAACCTCTGCCTGCTCGTCCGCACGCTCGAGGCGTTCGGGCATCAGCGATGCTTCGTTTTCGATCCGAATCGCTTGATCCGCGAGCGCTATGGGAAGGTGCGAACGCGGGAGAGCCGGCGCGTGTCCGCGGGCGCCTTCGAAAAGGTGAGCTTCGTGCGCGTCGAGCGGCCGAGCGAGCTCCTTGCGGAGCACGAAGGGCGCGTCGTCGTCACCGTCGCCGTACCGGATGCGGAGCCGCTCACGAAGCACGCCTTCGAGCCCACCGATCTGCTCGTTTTCGGCTCGGAAAGCGCGGGCTTGCCTCGCGAAGTGGTCGAGCGCGGCGATGTTCGGCTCACGATTCCGCTGCTCGGCGCCACACGCAGCCTGAACCTCGCGGTGAGCGTCGGGATCGTGCTCTTCGAGGTCGAGCGGCAGCGAGCGAGCGCTCAGAGTCGATAGGGCGCTACGTAGTGCGTCACGACGCCGTCGAGTGCGCTTTCGGCCGCGGCGAGGTCGCTCGATTCGGTAGCGGTGGCTTGTCCCGAGTCCACTCGCGACGCGCCCGCCGTCAACGCGTAATCCGCAGTCGCGTCGTAGCGCTCGACGGTGTTCCCTTGGTCGTCGACGGTGGTCGAGAAGTCGACCTTCAAGGTGACGGCGAGCACGGCGTCCACCGTTACGGCAGGGTCGAGCGTGACCGTCGCGAAACCGGATGATTTCGCAAGCTCGCTCGCGAGGTAGCTCGCGGCGTCGCTGCCGGTGCTCGACGACGTGACCGTCACGCGCACGCTCGCGTACGTCTGGAAATCGACGGCACCCTCCTCGGAGTAGGTGAGGGGCGCGCACGAGCAGGCGAAAAGGAGCGCGCCGAACGCGAGCCGCTTCACGGAACTCCCCATTCGACCCCGGTTGCGAACAGCACCGGGAGGCCGCGGCTGCCGTCGCGCTTCTCGCCCAAGGAAAGCCCGTCCGTCGCGACCGGGTAGACGCGTGCCGAGCCGAACAGACCGAGGCGTGGCGTGACCCAAACGTGTCCGATCGCCTTCACGGCGAGCGCGACCTCCGCAATCCCTTTGCCGACACCGTAGAGAAGATGCAGATCCGCGCCGGCACCGACTCCGAGGTCGACCCTGCGGCTCCGGTACGGAACGAACACGAAGTGTGCGGCGAGCGGCGAGCCGAGCACGACGCGGTCGTCCCCGGGCGGCGGATCGAGAAGGAAAATGAGCCCGAGCTCCATGTCGACCCAGAACCAGCGATTGGGGTCGTAGCGAAGAGTCACCTCGGGGATGAACTTGCCCGCGACCCACAGCGCTTGGGCACCGAGCGCGTGCCGGCACCCGGGGCAGGACTTGGGCGTCGCCTCGGGGGCCGCATCGCCGGTCGCTTCGGACGGGGCGTCCGTCGCCGGCGCCGCCGACTCCGGTGCGGCATCTTCATTCAGGACCGGCAGATCCTCTGCTGCCTGCGCCTCGCGCGGCGTGAGCCAAAGGCACCCAGCGAGCAGGCCGAGCCGTAACAGCTTTCCGCTCGAAACTCTCGCCACGTGCCAATCATCATCAGGCGCCGTGAGGTGTAAAGGCTCGGGTATGCTCCGAGCGTGGCACTAGCGAAAAAAGCGCGTCCGCTGCGAAGGCCGAGCAAGGCAAAGCAGCCGCCGCGTAAGACGCGCAAGCCGGCGCTGCTTGCGGGCGGTAATCCTCAGATTGCGAAGGCTGACGGCAATGCCCCGGTCCAGGCCTTCATTGCGGCGATACCCGGTTGGAAGAAGGACGTGGGGCGACGCCTCGACACGCTCGTCACGCGCGCCGTTCCCCGTGTGCGGAAGGCCGTGAAGTGGAACTCGCCCTTCTATGGGATCGAGGGTCAGGGATGGTTTCTCAACTTTCACTGCTTTGCGAAATACGTGAAGGTCGCTTTCTTCGCGGGCGCGTCGCTGCGCCCGGTTCCGCCGGGGACCTCCAAGAACGCGAAGGTGCGCTACCTCGACATTCACGAGCACGACGAGCTCGACGAGAAGCGCCTCGTGGCGTGGATTCGGCAAGCGGCTGCGATTCCCGGCTGGGACGGTAGCTCGCGGCTCTGAGGCGAGCCCCTCACTTCAAGAGGTACGCGACGGTCGTCTCGAGCTTCGACTCGTCGTCTATCCAATCGCCGTACACTTCCCACGAAAGGTCGGCGATCACGCGGTTCTGCGCCTTGCACCACGCGTGGATTGCGTCGTGAGTCGTCACGAGCGTGGCGTAGCTACCCGTGTGCAGCGCAACGGCGGCTTGGCCCGCCGGCGTTTCGGTGGCGAAGACCTCCCCCACCGGCTCGAAAGCGCGCGTCACCTCGACTCCGAAGTCGACGGTCATCGGTGCGCTTCTACCCGCGCCATGATGGTAGAGAAACACGTTGTGGCCGTCAGTGCGGAGGCCCGGTTGCGAGCGCAGGAACTTCCAAACCTCGTCGAGTGCCGGTTTGAAGGCGCGCGCGATGTCCCGGATGGCGACTTGCCTTCGAACGGCGGCGAGCTTTCGAGGCGTGACGACTTCGAGCCTCACTTCTCCGGTAGGCATGACGACCGTGCTAGCACCGACGGGGAACGGGCGACGGAGGCATGTTGTCACTCTTCGGGAGCTCGTTGGTCGTGAGTCGAACCTGGGCCCCGCTCTACGCCGCCGGCGGGGCCGCGGCCGTCGCGCTTCTGCTCGGGACGGTCGGCGACATTGCCCTCACTACCCGGCTGGGGGCCTGCCACGGTACCGACCTCGGCTGCCGGTTGGTTCGAGCAGCTTCGCGCGAGCCCGCTTCTCGGCCTGCGTAACCTCGATCTCTTGAACGCTCTTTTGGCGATCGTGGGCCTGCCGATGTACGTGGCGCTGTACGTCGCAGAGCGACGCGACAAAGAAAGGCTCGCGACGCTCGGTCTGGTCGTCGTAACGCTCGGTGCCGCCCTGTTCGTTGTGGGAAATGCGGCGCTCCCGATGCTCGACCTCAGCAAGCGGTACACCGTCGCCACGGACGGCGCCGAGCGGCTTGCGCTGGAGCACGCCGCTCGAGCGTTGCTCGCACGGGGGGCACACGGCAGCCCGGGCGCTCTACTCGGTTTCGTGATGTCCGGTGCCGGAACGCTGCTCATGGCCTGCGCGATGTCGATGGGCGGGGCTTCGGGACGCCGCACGGCGTGGCCCGGCATCGCTGGCGCTTCGCTTCTGCTGCTCTATGTCTTCGGGACGACGTTCGGCCTGCTGCCACGCGCGGTGCTCATGACGTTGGCCTCGCTCGGCGGCGTGCTGATGCTGGTCTGGTACGTCGTGGTTGCCCGACGGCTGTTCGCCCTCGCGCGCGTGTCGTGAGCCCGCTGGCCCCCTCGCATGAGGGGAGTTAGGCTGGCGCCATGCGGAGTGACGCATGATCGAAGAAGAGGTTCGGGAGCTCGAGATCCTTTTGGCGCAGCCCGAAACGCTGCGCTCGCCGAGCGAGTTCGAGCGCCTGGTGTCCGACGATTTCGTCGAGTTCGGCAATTCGGGTCGCGTGTATCGGAAGGCAGACGTGCGCGCGATGATTGCGGCGCATCCGCCGCAGACACCCGTGCCGATCGCCGACTTGCGGGTGGTCGCGCTGTCGCCGGATGCGGCGCTCGCGATGTACAGCACTCCGCAGTCGCATCGCAGCTCCGTGTGGCGCCGCGAAGCGTCGGGCTTGCGCATCGTCTTTCATCAAGGGACCGGGATCCCGCCGAGCACGGCCGAGAACCGTCCGCCGCCGGGTCGTCAGGAAGCGATCGGTATCGTCGTCGAGTACTTCCGCGCGATCGAAGCGAAGGACGTGGAGCGCGTACGCGCGTGCCTGCACCCCGACCTGGCGCAGACCGAGTACCCGAATCAGCTCGTCAAGGCGGGCGCTTCACGCACGCTCGAGGTTCTGCTCGAGGGACTCGCTCGCGGTTCGAAGGTGCTCACGGACGAGCGCTACGAAATCGAAGACTCGCTCGTGGACGGCGACCGCGTCGCGTGCCGCGTCCACTGGCGTGGCACCCTCGCCGTCGAGGTGCTCGGCAAGAAGCCCGGCGACGTGCTCGAAGCGCGCTTCGGCGTGTTTCTCCGGCTCAAAGACGGCAAAGTGCTCGAGCAGCACAACTTCGATTGCTTCTACGTCTGAGCGCGGCTTCTCTCGGGGCGCCGCTCGATTGAATGCGCGACGCTCTCGGTTTCCGCACCGTCGTTCTGACGCTGCTCGCGCTCTTCGCGTTCGCGTCGAACTCGCTCCTCACGCGGCTCGCGCTCGGCTCGCACGCCATCGACGCGGCGAGCTTCACGCTGCTTCGCCTCGCGTCCGGCGCGCTCGTGCTCGCCTTGCTGGTGCGTGTTCAGACGGGAAGTTTCGGCGGAGTGCGCGGGCGCTCACTCCTGGGCCCGCTTGCGCTCTTCGGGTATGCAGCGCCGTTCTCGTTTGCGTACCTGCGCATCGGTGCGGCGGTGGGGGCGCTCGTGTTGTTCGGTGTCGTGCAGCTCACGATGGTGGGCTACGGCATCCTGCGCGGTGAGCGGCCGAGCCCCGTGAGCTGGGCGGGCCTGCTGCTCGCGTCGGCGGGCCTCGCCGTCTTGACCGTCCCGTCGGCGACGCGCCCCGATCCGTGGGGCCTCGCGCTGATGGTCACGGCCGGCGTCGCCTGGGCGGCCTACTCGCTCGCCGGGCGCAACAGCCCCGATCCCGTCGCCGCCAACGCGTGGAGCTTCCTCGCGAGCAGCCTGCTCGGTGTCCTGCTCGCGCTCGCGATGCGTCCCGAAACGCCGCCGAGCGGCCGTGGTGTCGGCCTCGCGCTCGTCTCCGGGGGCGTCACCTCCGGTCTCGGGTACGCGATTTGGTATCGCGCGCTCCCGCGCCTGTCGGTGACGCAAGCCGCCGTTGCCCAGTTGAGCGTCCCCGTGCTCGCCGGGCTCGGTGCCGCCCTGCTCCTCGGCGAGCGGCTGTCCGGGCGGCTCGTCGTCGCCGGGCTTCTGGTGCTCGGCGGCGTCGCGCTCGTGCTGTCCGCGCGGCACCGCGCCGGGCGTTAGCCGGCAGACGCGGACGTTAGAGCTTCGTCGCGGGCGGCGGTGAGATGCGGTTCGCGCGGTAGGAGCCGTTGCTCGCGCTTGGCCATTCGAAGCCCCACACGACTTCGCCTGCGCGGGTGACCTCGAAGATGCGGGTTTTGGCGGATGAGCTTTTCACGCCGGCGCAGATGAGCACGTTGCCGTTTTCGAGGCGGTTGGCGTCGCCCCAGATCGGGGTTGCCCAGTCGTTCTTGTACCAAGCGTCGACGTCGAAGCTGCCGGGGAATTCCCAGGTGAGCTTGGCCTCCTTCTTCGCTTGGTCGAGCTGATATTCGACCACCTTCGTGTGGTAGGTGCCGTTGCCCTCGCCGCCCGTGTGACTCGACCAGCCCTCGTTGTCGTAGAAGAGGACGCTGCCGTCCGTGTGCACCTCGGGATCGTGCGAATCGTTGAAGCGCACGGAGTTGTCGGGCAGGTACGTGACGTCGCCCGAGTGCGAGTCGTCGATCGCCGCGCCCATCTGCCAGAGGAGGTCGCCCGTCGCGTGGTTCACGCCGAAGAGACCCTGGAAGCGGCAGTTGAAGTAGAGGATGCCCTTCTCCGCGTCTTCGGACACGGAGTTCAGGTGGCACCAATCCGCGGCGGTCGTCTTCGGCGTGAGGAAATCGTAGAGATCCCACTGCCAGACGACCTTGTTGGTCGCATCGAGCTCCTCCATCCGTGCGCTCGAGTTCGATTCGCGCACGATGACGTAGTGCCCGTTCGCGAGCTTGCTCGTGTGATGCGAGGCGGCGGGGCTCCCGCCCGTGGGGCCCGACCAGACGATCTCCCCCTCGAGCGTGACCTCTTCTGCGGGCTCCGACGAGGCGTTCCCGACGAGGACGTTGCCGTTCGGCAGAAACACCGTCGAGGTCATGCCGAACTGGTCGCCGCCCGTACCGTGCACGTAGTACCAGACGGGGATCGCCTCTTCGTCGAGGATGAGCACGATGCCCGGTTGGCTGCCGCTCCCGACGAAGTAGTTCGTCAGCGTCCAACCCGGTTGCATCTTCTCGACCTCACTCGCGACGAGCGTTCCCTTGGCGGGAGCGTTCGCCGGTAGCTTTCCGGTCGTGAACGTCCCTTCGGCGCTGCCGGTGGCTGCTGCGCTCGTCGAGACGGCCTTGAGCTTGTACGCGGTCTCCGGGTGCATGCCGACGACGTGCACCTTGTGCGCGGTCGCTTGCTTCGTGTCGACGACGTGGAGTGTGTAGCCGTCGATGCCGAATTGAACCTCCGAGCTTGCTGCCTCGCTGCTCGTCCAGCTCACGTACGCGGAGAGCGACATCTTCGAGTTGGCTTCGATCGTAAGGTTCGAAACGGTGAGCGAGCCGAGCGGCGCACCACCGCCCGTGCTGCCGCTCGCGCCGGCTGCGCCGCTCGCGCCCGCTCCGGCAGCCGGCATGCCCGCGCCGCCCGCGGTCGTGCTCCCACTCGCGCCCGCACGCGCGCCCGCCATGCCGCCGCCTTGCGCCGTGTTGCCCGCGGCCCCGCCGTCACTCGTGGCGCCGGCTCCGGTGCCTGCGCTCGCGCCCCCGCTGCCCGCGCTCGGCGTGCCCCCCGTGCCAGGCATGCCCGCGCCGCTCGGCGCGCCGCCGCTCGCTCCCGAGCCACCCGCGCCCGCGCTCGGCGTGACGCCGTTGGTCTTGCGGTTGCCTTCGGTCTCGCCACCGCTGCACGCCACGAGGGCGAGCAGTGCGGTGGCGAAGGGCAGAGCGATGCCCGGGGAGCGAAGGAAGCGCATCGTCCCTCCTTATCCCCGGAAAGGAGACGCTGTTCTTCCCGGTAGGGTCTTCCTCGCTTGGACGCCGTGCATGCAAGCGGCACGGCGCGCGTTCGCGCGCTAAGCCGACTGCACGCAGAAGAACGCGACCGGGCACTCGATGATGGCGACGTACGGTCGCGTCGCGGCGTTGAGCGTCACGACCGCCGAACCGGCGGGATGCCCGTTGAACGAGTGACGCAGCGCGCCGATCGCGACACCGGTGTTGGGCGTAAACCCAGCCAAGTCGGCGAGCCCCTCGAACGTCCATTCGCCGTCCGGATCGGCGAAGAAGTCGGCGGGGATCTGGTCGAGGGAAACGGCGTAGCGCGCGGTGCGAAAGCCCGCGGCGTCGGTGCTGTAGAACGGCATGAGGGGGCGCGTGGAGATCATCATGGCGACTCAGCCACGATTATCGAACCACTGAACAAAAGTACAGTTATTTCTGTTTAATATAGTGAATACGAACACTTGCAGACGCGATCACAGGGGCTCGATCTGGTCGCAGGGGAGATCGATCTGAACCGGGTCGCCGCCGGTGAACGCGTCGCACGCGGCGCCGCGAAGAGCGAGCTCGTGCGACGAGGGTCCGATCTCCCAGCCGTTGGCGTCGCCGTAGACGAGCTCGGTGTCGCCGACCTTCACGACGCCGGTCGAGGCGTCGCCGGTGACCGCGACGTTCATGTGGAACGTGCAGGAGGTGACCGCGCTCAGCATGTCCCGGACGGCGCCGGCGATGAGCGTGGTTGCCGCGCTCTCGGTCGTGTCGATGGCGACATAGTGCCCGACGTCGGGTGAGCTCGGCGTGTAGCTCGCCTTGAGCATTTCGTCCGGATAGTTACACGGCAGAATGCGGGCCACGCAGCTGGCAGAGCTGGGATCGTCGCAGAGGGGCGGCGGTTGGATCGGAGCGCCCACGCCGGCATTGGCCATGTCCTGAAGGTGATTGAGCCCGCAGCGTTGGTAGCTCGCGTCGCAGCCGCTATTCGGATTCGCGACGATGTCGCCCACGCCGAGAACCATCAGCCCGATCCCGTTGTCGTAGGCATCTTGAGCCGCCTTGATCGCCAGATCCTGCCCGCATTGCGGGTCAACCGTCGCGCAGGTGTTCGGGTTGCCGTCGGTCACGAGCAAGATGTACTTGTTGCTCGGCACGTCGGGCGTGTCGTCGAGCAGCGCTGCGGTCGTGCGCGTGATCGCGTGGTTCGTGGGCGTTTCCCACTTTTGCTTCATGTCCCAACCGAGCGTCGCGATGGCGCCGTACACGTCCTCGATCGCGGCGTAGTTGTCGAGCGCGGGCGCGACCGTTTCCATCTCCGCACACGCCACGTCCGTCTCGCTCTCCGCCTGGAATCCTTTGTAGCTCGCGAAGCCGAAGCGGACGCTGTTCTGCATGCCCTTGACCACGCCGTCCGTGGGGCTCATGAGCGCGTCGTGCAAGATCGGGTACACGGGCATGGTGGTCTCGAACATGCTCGACGACGTATCGACGAGCAGGATGACGGTCGGCGTTTCGAGCTCGATCTGAATGTCGATCGCGTCGCAGCTCGGTCCGATCACCGTGCCGCCCGTTCCGCCGTTGCCGCCCGTGTCGTCGCCGCCGGCTGCGCCGCTCGCGCCGCCCGTGCCGGGATTGGCGCTGCCGCCGGTCGTGCTACCGCCGCCGGTCGCGCTACCGCCGGTGCCGTTGCCGCCCGTCGCGCTGCCGCCGCCGGTGCCGTTGCCGCCCGTCGCGCTACCGCCGCCGGTGCCGTTGCCGCCGGTGCCGTTGCCAGCACCCGGGTTGGTGCCCCCGGTCGCGGGCTGCTGGGTGGTGCCGCCCTTGCCGGTGGTGCCGCCCTTGCCCGGGGACGAGCCTCCGCGCGCGCCTGCCTCACCGCTCGAGCCCGCGTCGTCGTCGTCATCGTCGCCGTTCGACTTCGAATCACAACCGGCGACGAGCTGACCGAACACGACGAGCCCCACCGATAAGCCGAAGAAGCCAGTACCAAGTCTATTCCTCACCATAGTGCCGGAGATTAGGCGAGAACCGGGCGAGCCCGCAACGGAACGCTCGCGAGCCGCCGCTCTCTGCAGAACGACGATGTAGGTGTTCGGCTAACGCTTGGAATCGACGATGCGCAGGGCCTTGGCGTTGAGCTCCGTCGAGGCACCGCGCTTGATGAGCGCCAGGTCGCCGCGGACGTCGAGCGCGCCGTAGGTGCCGGTGCGGAGCGCCTCTCGCAGCGCCGTGTCGCCGCCCCAGCGCAGGCTACGCGAGCTGAAGATCGCGTACTCCTTGTCACCGAGCCCGCCCTTTACCGTCATGATCGCGTTGCGCCGCGAGAGGTGGGGTCCCTCGTATTCGCCCGCGCTCACGGACGCCGTGGGTGGGATCTTCGCGGCGAGCGCGGCGAAGTTCTTGGCGCGTTCCGCGTCGGCACGCGTCCAGTCGAACGACACCTCGTGGAAGCTCGTGCGGAAGGAGTCGCCGAAGAAGGCGCCGAACTGCACCGTGCCGACGGCGGCACCGAGCAGCAACGCTGCGATCGCCGGCGTTCGCCACGCGGCCTTGCGCACCGCGAGCGCGATGACCGTGGCGACGAACAGATACGGCACGAAATGCATCGAGTAGTGGAATTGAAACTGCGTGATCGCCGAGCGGCTCGTCGACAAGCCCACCACGATCAGGCCCGGTAAAAACAGCGGCCAGGTGCGCGCCTGCCGCACCGGCAAGAACCCGAGCGGCACGAGCAAGTGGAGCGCGAGGAGCAGCTTGTTGTCGGTGAGCGTGCGGCTCAACGTGTAGAGCGGATTGGAGACGAGCGTCCGAATCACCGACTCGAAGCCGCCCGAGCCGGCCGGGATCAGCTCCGCGTAGTAGTCGGAGAAGACCTGGTTCCCGAAGCGCTGCATCCACACGAGCTTCACGAGGCCGAACCACGCGACGCCGAGCACGGCGAGCGCCGCACCGAGCCTGCGCGAGCGTCCGATCAGGAGCAGGCCGAGGCCCACGGCGCCGATGCCGAGCGCAACGTCCTCGCGGCACGTCATGGCGAGAACGACGCTCGGCCAGAACCCGAGCCAGGCACGCCGCGCGTAGAAGTACACGGCCCACAGCACGAAGAACGTGCTCAACGGCAAGAAGTGAAAGTCGTAAAACACGGCGCCGTGCACCGACGGGTACGCGAGGTACACGGCGGCGAGGGCGAGCGCCTGCCACGCGCTCTTCAGCCAGCGCCGCGCGAGCAGGTAGAGGGGGAGCGCCGCGCCCACGATGAAGAACGCTTGGAGGACGAGCAGCGTTTCCGATTGGGGAACGAGCCGATAGATCGGGACGAGGAGGTAAAGGAGGAACTCGGCGTGCTCGGCGAAATACGGGCGCTCGAAGGCGATGCCGTGCTGGCCGCCGAGCGTCGTGAAAAACAGATTCTCGAACAAGCCGAAGTCGTAGTTCGAGGTCAGGAACTTTTGATGCACGCGGATGCTGCCGAAGCAGGCGAAGGCGAGCATCGCCGCGATGAACGCGAGCGCGAGACCGTCGGCGAAAAATGGCCGGAGATACCGCGCGAGCTTCGTCGCGACGCCGCTCGCGCGGTCGACGCGGCGGAGCGTGTATTCCGTGCCGATCACGAGCGCGGAGGTCGCGAGCATCAGGAACATCTCGTGCTCGGGGAAGACGCCGCGGGAGAGCAACGGCGGTAGCATCCACAGGAACAGCAGCGGCGTGGCGTTTCGCACGCTGCGTTCGAGCTCCGCCGCCCACGCGGGTCGGCGCGCGATGAGGAGCGGAATCGCCGCGTAGACGAGCAGCGCCGCGAGCCCCGGCGCCAAGAACAGCGCATGGCGCGTCGAGGCAGCGCCGCGGTTTTGCGAGACGTAGCGCACGGTGTGCGCCCCGAGCGAGCCGAGGCCCACGAGCTCGACCAGCGCGAACGCCTCGAGTGACGCCAGGAGCTGCGTCCCACCTAACCGCTGTCGATCCACCATCGCGTGCTTAGCCTAGGAGCGCAGGCGCTTCCAGGCTGAGTGCACGGCGTCGCACGCAACCCAAAGCGTGCGGCCCGGGCGTTTTGTGGTCTAGCCAACACGGCTTCTCTGCTGCGATAATGTTCGGATGACTTTGGTGCGGCGGCGCGGATGGGTGATCCTCGGTGCGGTGATGGCGATGCTGTTCGTCGGGTGCTCCTCGAAGCCGAACAGTGACGACGACGACGACGACGGCGGCAGCAGCGGCGAGAGCGGCAGCAGCGCCAAGGGCGGCAGCAGCGGCACGCTCGGAGGCGGGGCCAAGGGCGGTAGCGGCGGCACCAGCGGCACCAGCGGCACCAGCGGCACCAGCGGCAACGGCGGCAGCGGCGGCGGCACCAGCGGCAACGGCGGCAGCAGCGGCACCAGCGGTGGCGGTTCGTCGCTGAGCTCGAAGTGCTCCACGATGTGCAACAAGTTCGAGAGCGCGGCCTGTCCGAACTACGACAACGCGGGGTGCCTCAGCACCTGCGCCGATGTCACGGCCATGGACCGGGACACGACCGAGTGCAGCGCGGACTGGATTGCGTACTTCGACTGCGTGAACGCGCTCGCGGACGTATGCGCCGCCGGAGACGAGACGGCGCCCGCGTGCGAGAGCCAGCTCCTCGTCGGCTTCTACTGCATGCTCAACTACTGCGAGTCCCACACGACCGC
>Ga0070682_100001193_pt1 | contig 14821 bp, 15 predicted proteins | sample KBSC63LmetaG_FD_64668 | JGI IMG/M metagenome (GOLD analysis project Ga0070682, IMG submission 64668) | Corn rhizosphere microbial communities from Kellogg Biological Station, Michigan, USA - KBS C6-3L metaG | ecosystem: Host-associated > Plants > Roots > Rhizosphere | place: USA: Michigan... | reverse complement strand
GAGCCGCAAGAAGCGCCCGTCGTGCGCGCGGCGCCGGTGAGCACGGAGGCGCCGAAGCCCGCCACCCCGCATCCTGCGAGCACCTCGCACGCGTCGGTGCGCACGGCGAAGCCCGAGCCGGTTGCCGTCGCCGTCGCGCCGCGAGCGGCGGACACGACGCCCGTGACGAAGCCGGTGGCGAAGCCCGCGGCGAGGACGGCGACTCCCGCACGTCAGGGCGGACGTAAGCAGCCGTCGCGGACCGAGCTCAAAAACCCCTTCGCTCGATAGCGCGCATCAACCGCAAGGCGGGGGTTCAAATCCTCCCCTCAAGGACACTCGTACGCGTAGTCGTCTCTCTCTTCGATCGCGGTCGCTTCCGAGTAGAGGAGCCTTCCGTTCGGATCGTACGTGTACTCGGCGAGGCCGACTTGGAGGAATTTCAGCGTGTCGACTTCTTCGGGGAGAGCGAAGAATTGATTGGGGGTGTCGAGCGGAGCGCCCAAAACGTACGCCGCGTCTTCCGTGGCAATCGAGTTGGCGACGGGGTCGTAGCGGTAGTCATACTGAGAGCGCTCTCCCGAGTAGACGACGAAGGTTTCCGTGTGCCAGGGGGTTTGGCTGAGAACGTAGCTCCTCGTCAGGTCGGGCTGGCCGGTGATGATCCCCAGGCGGTAGCCGTCGGTCTCGCTCGAGGAGAGCAATCCGTCTTGACCGTAGGTGTACGTCCTACGTGAGGTCACGAGGCCCGTCTCGGGGTTGAGGGTCTGTCGTTCGCTGAGGAAACCCGAGGGCCCCCAGACGAAGGCGACGCGCTGCGTGAAAACGGTGCCCTCGTCGTAGATGTCGATGAAGCGGAGCCGGCCGTCGGCGTCGTACCGGTAGTGGTGCTCCTCCACCTCGTCGTCACCGAGCGTGTTGACGCGCGTCATCGCGCAGGGCTTGCCCTCGGGCGCGTCGAACCCCGGGTCGGCCAGCACGTCTTCCGCCCTCGCGTCGGGCCAGCAGCTCACGTAGATCGGACCTTCGACGAGCCCCCCGCACTGGCAGTCGCTCGTCCAGACGTTGAGCCTGTAGCTCGTGGCGGCGCAAGCTGCCGCGAGGTCGCGGTTGAGATCGGTCGCCGTGAAGTAAGTGGGGCCAGCGTAGCCGTTGGCGTAGGGAGGGGTCTTCGGCTCGAGCGAGCCGTGGATCGTCACGAGAGGCTCGCCCCCGGGTCCGAAGAGCTCGAGCTCGTCGGCTGAGAAACTGAGGGGGCCGTCCAAGCCGGAGGCCCTGACCACGACGAACATGTTGGGCGGCTCGTCAGGGTGGCTGCCGTCGATCGTGAGCGTCGAGTCCGAACGGCCCCAGAGCGACGGGGGTCCGGCTTTCGGGTCGTCCGACGGCGGATCGCTGCAAGCGATGGAGCTCGCAAGGAGCCACGAAGCGGCGAGGCCGAGCCGCGCCCCGCGCATCCACTTTTTCCCGCCGACCACGACCGAAGTGTATCAGAAGAGGCGAGGGTCTGCGACTTCGCCAGGGCTTTGCTCAGCAGTTTGATTCGCTCGGAGCCAGTACCAATGGGAGCGCGCGAGCCGGCGGCGACTCGGCGCTTGTCGATGAAGGCGGAAGGCTTCGCCGAAGACCTTTTCGATGGCGCCGGGCGATAGCGGGATCCCGCTGGGGGGCGTGTCGAGGGCCCAGAGGAGATGGGTCGCTCCGGGTTTGAGCAGACGGTGCACCTCGGCGGCGTAACGGGTTTGCTGAACGGCATCGAGGCAGTGAAAGCAGCCCACATCGAACGAGGCGTCGAAGCGGCCCTCGAGCTCGTGGAGGTTGCTCACGTCTCCCACGCGGAACTCGGGCTTACGCTCGTCGCGAGCCACCCTTGCTCGCGCCTTGTCGATGGCGACCGGGGAAAAGTCCACGGCGACCACGCGATGCCCCGCACGAACCACCGCGCGAGAGAACCGGCCGACGCCACATCCGAGCTCGAGCACGCGAAGAGGCGTGGTCGTTCCAGCGAGCTCTACGAGCTCGGGAGGAACGCGGACGTCGCCCCAGACCGTGAAAAGCGCACGGTAGGCCCGATCGAAGTCGGAGCTGCTGGCGGGCGGCGAGGCGAAGGTTCGTGCTTGCTGCCGGTTCATAGGATACTATATAGTGTGCTATGCAACGTCGTCAAGCGGTCCCCTGGGCTTCGGGCCCGGCCCCCACGTTTTGGATCAACCACGCTTCGCGCTTGATCATGCGTCGCTTCGAGGAGCGTTTGCGCCCGTTGGGATTCGGGATGGCCTACTTGCCGGTGGCCATTGCCTTGGAGCAGCACGGTCCACTAAAGCAGAAGGATTTGCTCGCCCACGCACGCGTCGAACAGCCGACGATGACGGCGCTTCTCGGCCGGATGGAGCGCGATCGCCTCATCGCGCGCAAGAGCGATCCAACGGACGCTCGCGCACGCCTCGTCACCCTCACGCCGCACGCCAAGTCGGTTCTTGCCCAGGTGAAGAAGGCGATGGCAACGGTCGTCGAAGAGGCGATGGCGGGCGTGCGCGAGGCGGACCGCAAGGTTCTCGTGGAGGCCCTTCAGCTCGTCGTGCAGAACCTCGGGGACGAGGGGGGCGTTTAGGAAGCGGCCAACGCAATCTCCGCGCCAGCGACGCGGCGCGTGCGCCGAAACCAGTACACACGATAGGGGCTCGCGCCCGTGAAGGCGCGCGCCTGGGCGTGCGCCAGCGTGAATCGTTGGTCGTGAATCGAGCCGGTCGCCTCGGTCTTGCCGTAGTGGAAGGAAGCGCGCCCCACGGCGGAGTCGACGCGCCCCTCGAGCACGTCGAGCACGGTTCGCATGCTGCTGAGCAGCGCGAACACGCCCACGAGCGCAGCGACCAGCACGCCGAGCGCGCCACCGAGTGTCGGGTGCCGGAGCCAGCTTGCTCCCGCAAGCCAGGTGGCGGTTCCAATCGCGGGCAGCAGCACGAAAGCCCACGCCTGGGAGACGACGAGCCGAAAGCGTTGGGCCGCCGTGGAACGACCGTCGCGATTCGCCGCGCGGTCGTCTTCTCCATTGCGGAACGCGGCGAGGAGCGCCGTGTTCGCCGGGCTCGTGTCGACTCGGACCGGATCATCCCCGATGCGCGCGGCGTTCAGGACGAGACCGGACGCGGGCAAGAGCTCGAACCAGTAGCTCCCGGCCGCGAGTTGATCGAAGTTCCGCCACAAGCCGGGCACGGCGCTCATGTCGGTGAAAAACGGTGAGAACAGCGGCCGTCCGCGCGCGAACGCGACGTAGGAGTGCTTTCCCCAGCGCACTTCACCGAGCTCGCGCGCGATGCGAAACCCGTTCGCCTTGTCCTGGAGTAGCCGTCGGTAGGACGACAGCGTGTGGCCCGTCTGATTGCGCAGAGAAAGGCCCGCGAACAGACCGAAGATGAGAGCGCAATCGAGCAGGGCCACGCCGACCTTCTCGAGCCAAGACCCCGGATAATTGAAGAGCACGGTAGCGAGCACGGCTGCCGACGCGAGGCTGGGTATCCCGAACGCCATTCCACCGAGCCACCATGCGGCGCGCACGAGCGGCAACCGCGCGCCTTCGATGCGGACGAGCTCCTCGGGGCTAGCTGGGCGTGAATGCGCCGGCTCCGGTGCCATGGGATCGCGAGCGTATCACTCCGTCAAGGGCGGTACGTCGGCGACGCTCAGGCTGAGCTCTCGCCAGGCTTCGTCGTTCGCGGCAAGCTCCTGCAGCTCATGCTTTGCCATCGACACGGCATCGGTGCCGAGCAGCAGACGCACGGGCGCGTCGTCGCGGCCAGCGAGGTTTCGGAGCGCGTGGGCGACACGACGCGGATCCGTCGCCTCGTGCCCCGAGACGTTGCGTACCAGCTCGGCGAATGGTCCGATCGTCGGCTGGTACGGCGCGCTGGGCTCTGGGATCGTCATCGACGAGCCAGCCCAGTCGGTTCGCATCCCGCCCGGCTCGAGAACGGTGACCTTCACGCCGAACGGAGCCATCTCTTGGGCGAGACCGCGCGAGAATCCGACGATGGCCCATTTCGCCGCCTGGTAGGCGGTGAGGCCCGGGGCGGAGACGCGCGTGCTGAGCGAGGAGACCTGCAAGATGTGACCGCGGCCTTGCTCGCGCAGCACGGGCACGGCCGCCTTCGAGACGTTCACGACGCCGTAGAAGTTGGTCTCGAACTGCTTGCGGAACGAATCGAGCGTCGTGTCCTCGAACGACCCAAGGTCGCTGTAGCCGGCGTTGTTGACGACGACGTCGATGCGACCGAACGCCTTCTTGGCCTGAGCGACGACGCGCGCGGCCGCGTCGAAGTCGTTCACGTCGAGGGGCAGGAGCAGCACCGCCTCGCCGTACTTGTCGCGGACGTCCCGCAGACGCTCGGGATTGCGCGCCGTCGCGACGACGCGATCGCCTGCTTCGAGCGCGGTTTCGACGAGCGCGCGTCCGAGACCGCGCGAGCTTCCCGTGACGACCCAAACCTTGGACATCGAGGCTCCTTCCTCACCGCCACTCATTTCGACACCCGGTAGCGGAGGTGCGTGACACCGGGAGCGTCGAGCACGCGCGTCAGCTCGAGCTCCACGCGGTCTGCGCCGAACAGCCGCCGCCCGGCGCCGAGCACGACCGGGATCAGTTGGATCTGAAGCTCGTCGAGCAGCCCCTCGCGCAGCAGCGACTGCGCGAGGTCGGCGCCGTGCACCATCACGTCCCGGTCGCCGGCAGCCGCCTTGGCCGCGCGCATCGCGGTCGCGGCGTCGGGCACGTAGTGGACCCACGAGCTCTGTGGCTCGGGCGGAGTGCCGCGCGTGGGCACGAAGATCGGCACGCCGTGGTGGTCACCGCCCCAGTGGTCGGCGTAGTCGAACGTCTTCCGGCCTACGACGACCGCACGCGTCGCCATCAGCTCGGCGAACACCTGCCCGCTCAGCCCCGGCGGGTCGAAGCGCGGCAAGCTCGGGACCGGAGGGCCGAGCCACTCGTGCAGCCGGAGGCCTCCGTTTCCGAGCCCGTTGCCCGGGCCGTCGTCCGGGCCGGTGATGAACCCGTCGAGCGACATCGACATGTACAGGACTGACTTGGCCATCGGGTCTCTCTCCTCCTGGTTGGGGATCGATCAGGCGACGAGCGAGCCTCGGCCGGCTCGACACGCCTCGATTCTTTTGTAGTTCCAGTGGCCTTGGAACGCTCAGGGCTGGGCTGCGAGCCGCGGAACATGCTCGACAAGGTGCGCGCAAAATCTCGCGAGCTTGGCCGCGAGCGGCTTTGCGGGCGCATGGACCAAGTAAGCCGTACCGCCGGCGGCGCGATACTCCGGCAGGACGCGCACGATGCGGCCGGCCGCCAGCTCACCACTGGCGAGAAACCACGGCAAGGGGCCGATGCCGACGCCGGTTGCGATCGCCTCACGCAGGAAGAAGAAGTCGTTGCCGGCAGCCCGTCCTGTGACGGGTACCTTCACGATGCCCTTCGGCCCTTCGAGCACGAGGGAGTTGCCGGCCGGATAGAAGACGACGCTATCGTGCTTTGCCAGCTCTCCCGGGTGTTTCGGTAGGTCACGGCGCGCCGCGTAGGGCATTCCCGCGTAGAGCGCGAGGTTCATGGGCGTCAGCTTTCGCGCGATGAGCGTGGAGGGAGGCAAACGCCCGAGCGTGAGGCGGATCGCGAGATCGAAGCCTTCGCGGGTCAGATCGACGACACGCAGCGTGTGCTCGACTTCGATGCGGACGCGCGGATACCGCGCGAGAAAGGCGGGCAGGAGCGGAGCGATGAGGTGTGTCCCCACGTCGGCGGGTGAGGTCACACGCAAGAGTCCGTAGGCCTCGGCCGCTTCACGACCGAGGGCTGCGGTGGCATCACGCAGCGCCGCAACGTGCGGCGCCGATAGGCTCGCGAGCGCACGGCCTTGTTCCGTCAGCGCGGGTCCACGCGCCATGCGGCGGACCAGGGTGACGCCGAGGTCCTCCTCGATGCGGGCGATGGCGCGTCCCACGGTGGATTTCGGAACGCCGAGTCGGCTGGCTGCCGCGCTGAGCGAGCCCGATTCCGCAACGGTGACGAGCACGCCGAGCTCGTCGAAGCGTGTTCGTTGAAGCTGCTCCGAGAGGCGTGGCATGGTGGGTTGCATTATAGCAACTATGGTTAGAAAATTGTGCACCTAGGCAACCAGGCCCGAAGTCGGCACTCTTTCCCCATGCAGCCCACGACCGCACCCGCGCGACATTTCCCAGCCATGGCTGGCAGGCGGTACCAGCTCCGAGCGCTGACGCTCGCTTTCAAGAGCGAGGGGGCGGACGACGGGGCGTACAGCCTGTTCGAGCTGCTCGAGCCGCCGGGCAAGAGCGTCGATCTCCATCGCCACCCCGCGTTTCAGGAGACGTTCGTCGTGCTCGAGGGTCGTTTCGATTTCGTATCGGACGGCGAGCGGTACTCGCTAGGGCCGGGGGAGACGCTGGTCGTTCCCCGGGGCGCGGCGCACGGATTCACCTGCACGTCACCGGAGGCCGGTCGGTTGCTGACGATCAGCACTCCCGCCCGTCTCTTCGAGGCTTTCGTCGCGGACATCAGTGCCGCGAACCTCGAGCCCTCGGCCGACATCGGTGCGGTCTTCGCGCGCCACGGCATCGAGCTCCTCTGAGCGAGGCGCCCCTAGCGCGGACGCCCGACCTGGTTGCCAGCGCGGCGTCGTGTGGGCGATAAGTGACGTGTGAGCATTTCCGAGCACGTGGGCGCGGATGAGGAGCTCGACGACGCCGAAGCCAAGCACGACCTCGCTCGACACGCGAAGCGCAGCAGCGAGCGCGAGGCGCTCATCAAGGAGCTCGCGCGGGCGACGGGTCTCGGCGGCAAGCCGCGGCGGACCGGCTCGCCCACGGAGAAGGCGCGCCTCAACGTGACGCGAACGATCCGCCACGCCATCAGCCATCTCTCGACGGCGCTTCCCGAGCTCGCGGCGCACCTGGACGAGTCGCTCGCGACCGGCGTTTCGTGCTGCTACGAGCCGCGCACCAACATCGCCTGGCACACCTGACGAAGGCTCGTTCGTTCCCAACGAACCGCCGACGGAAGCCGAACGAACGCCTCTCGCGTGGGGGCAACGTTCACAGGAAGGTCCAAGTCATGGCCACGCAAGAAAACCAAGTAAATACCGCTACATCCGTCCAGTCCGAGCAGCGCACGAGCAACGTGGACTTCGTGAAAGCGGTGTACGCCGCGTTCGGCGCCGGGGACGTGCCGAAGGTGCTGGGCTCGATGCATCCGCAGATCCAGTGGACCGTGTCGGCCGGCTACAAGTACGGCGGCGTCTACCGCAGCCCGCAGAGCGTCCTCGAGAACGTCTTCGCGAAGATCCCGGTCGATTACGAGTCGTTCTCGATCGACGTGGGCCAGCTGCTCGACGCAGGGAACGTGGTCGTGATGCAGGGACACTACGTCGCGAAGGGCAGGGCGACGGGCAAGAGCGTGCGCGCCGCGGTCGCCCACGTCCTCGAGATCGCGGACGGGAAGCTCGTCCGTTTCGACCAGTACGTCGACAGCGCCACGATCAACGCGATCATCGAGGCGTAGCTCGGCGGTCGCCCCACGGCGCGCTCCCGCCATTGGCCGGGTTCAGGACGTGTGGGCGATCTCGGGCGCCGACTGGTAGAACTTGTTGCGCGCAGGGTCGTTGAAGCTCTCGTAATCGATCTCGAACGGAGTGACTTCGCCCCTGCCGTCCTTGAAGCGCAAGGTGGCGGCCATCGGTTTCACCGAGCGGTAGCTGCTGTCGACGGGCAAGTCGTCGTTCGTTTTGCCGCCCGAGGAGAAGACGGTGAAGAGCGAGAAGGCATCCTCCGCGTACGTCTGGCGGAAACCTTCATCGACCTTTTCGTGCCCGCGGAAGATGGTGTGGCAGCCGATGCGTTGCAGGAAGGCCTGGCACTGGAGCTTGCCGAAGGGAAATCGTGCCGATTGGTCCTGCAGGCTCGCCGGGATCACGTCGGCGGCGCTCGGGTCGCTCCACATCATCTGGAAGCGAATGTCCCACTCGTTCAGGCTCGAGAGGTCGCGGTACAGGCTCTTCAGCGTGCTGTCCTTGGGAATGCCGGCGTGCACGAACAGGAATTTCTCGAACAGGAGGCTCGTGGGCATCGCTTCGAACAAACGAATGTAGTGCTGGAAGACCGCGTCGGAGAGATGCGGCTTGAGCGTGCTCATGGCCTCCGAGGGGCGGACCGCGCCGTACACCTTGCCCTCGTGCTCCACGTAGTATTCGTGGTTGCCGCGCAGCACGTAGACGTGATCGGGGTACTTGGCGAACAGCTGGAGCGCGGAGCGCAGCACCCCCTGATAGCTGAACATGCCGCGGTCGATGTAATCGCCGAGGAGCACGAGCTTGGGGCACACCGCCGTCTCCGGGTTCCGCTCGTAGGCGGCGATCTTGCCGAGCAGATCGGTCTGCGTGAGAACGGCCTTCAAGCAGCTGTAGCAGCCGTGCAGATCCCCCACGATCGTGAGCTCGTATTCCTTGCCGGCTTCCGGCGTCAGAACGTTCACGTGGCCGTCGAGGAACTCGCTGCCCGGGGGAAATTGGCTGACCTGGCGCTTGCCCTGCAGCCGGCCTTTGCCGTGCGCGCGTTTCTGGTCCCAGAGGGCGACCACCCGCTCCATCAGGCCACGGTCGCTCTCGACCTGGCGGACGAGCGCGGCGGGGTTCGCGGAGTAGTGCTGCTCGAACTGGCTGAAGAAGGGGTGGTCGTCGGAGCGTGTCGGGATCACGCGACTCCGGGCGACGGCAAACGGGCGTTCGGTCTCGTCCTCGATGAGCTCGATGCCGAGCTGCTCGTTCAAGAGGTCGGCGAGCTCGCTGCGAAACTTCGCCTCCGCGGGGTGCACCTGGCCGTCGGCGTGGATGAGCTCGTCCACCGTGGCCATCAGCTGCTCCTGGCTCGCTTCGTCGAAACCCTTGAAGATCTCGAAGCAGCGCAGCTTGAGCTTCGCGTGCACGAACGTGTCCTGCGCCTCGCCTTCGGCCACGGCCTCGGTGAAGAGATCCATGACCTGACGATCGATGGTTTCGAAGACCTCCAGGAAGTGGGTCGTGAACTTCGCCGTCAGCTCGGCAGCGAGCGACGCATCGAGCCCGGCGCCCGCGACGCGGTGAACCACGAGCTTGCGCACGTAGCCGCGCACGTACTCCTTTTCGGCGGCGTCGAAGTCACCATCGATGTACCCGAACGTCGTCAGGTAGAAGATGACCGCCCGCATCTGCCGCTCCGCCTCCGGACCACTCGAGCTGAAGGTCAGCATGGGTCGAGGATACACGCCTGGTGCGCCGCGTCCCAGCGTGCGGACGCGCTCAGAACTTGCCGCTGTAGCCCGCGACGATGCCGTGCGGCTTGAGCCCGGCGTGCCGTTCGTCGCCGGCCTGATCGCTGAGATCCAGATACAGCATCACGCCACCGACGGCGGAGGCCGCGGTGCCGACGCCGGCGAAGAATGCCGTCGCGGGCGCGATGCCCGAGCTCTTGCGGTCGGAAGCCACCTCGACGGCGATCGCCGTGCCGAGCGCAGCGGTGCCCGTGGCGAGCGTGGCCCACGTGAGCACACTCATCTTCTGCGTGAGCGGCCAAGGCTTGTCGTGCTTCGCGACGGGCGCGGGGGCAGGGGGCGGCGTCGGGGCCGCACGGGCCAGCTCGAGCGTCACTTCCTGCGCCTTGAGCGGGTCGAGCTCCATGACCGTCTCGCGATCCGCAAAACCGGCCTTCTGGACCACGATGCGGTGCCGTCCGGGCCAGGTTTCACCCGTCCACGGAGTGAGGCCCACGGGCTTGTCGTCGATCAGGACGAGCGCGTCGGAAGGATCCGAAGTCACGCTGAGCTGCTGAATGCCACGCTCGGCGAGGGCCGTCTCGAGCTCGTGGACGCGCGTCGTGATCGCGTCTTTGTCGGCGGCGTCGGGAGCGCGGCGCAGGTACTCGCGGTAGCTCCGGAGCGCGCCGGGACGGCTCCCGAGGTTGTCGTAGGCCTTCGCGATGTTGAACGAGAGCTGCGCGTTCGGGTACAGCCGGTCGACGGCGAGGAACACCTCGATGGCCTCGTAGTAGCGACCCGCGGCGTACGCGCTCGCCCCTTTCTCGAACAGCGATTTCGCGTGCGCGACGCGACTCGGGTCCTCGCCGTCTTGCGTCGCGGAAAGCTCAGGGCTCGCGAGGGGCGCCGGCTGGGGCGCGGGAGGGGGAGTCTTCCCTACACCCGGCTTCGCCGGCTCTGCGGCGCTCGGCACGGCGACCGTCACGAGGCAGCCGAGCAAGGTGGCGGAGAATAGGCGCGCGCGGAGCATGTCTCAGAGTAGGAACGGCTCGGCCCGGCGTCCCCTTAAGCACGGCCCCAGCTTCTTCCGCCTCCGCGTGCCCGCGGCGTTCCGGTGTCACGACAATCGGGCGTCGTGCGGAGCCAGACGGCTTCGCGTCGGTGTGCGCAGGCTTGCGAGCTCCGGAGGCACCGCAAGCGCGCGTTCCTCGAACGCCCCGGCGCTCGACTCGATCACCTGCCGTGCATCGCCAGCGAAGCCGAGGTTGACCAGCGCTTGCGCGAGCTCGCGCGCGATCGTCGTCACGGACTCTGCCGAACGCGGCAGCCGGCTCTGCTCGAGGTGGAGCGCCGTGCGGAGCGGGGCGAGGGCATGGCGTGCATAGCCCTCCCGCAGGTACGCCGCTGCGGCGCGCCGGTAGTGGGACACGGCGAGCTCGTGCTTGCCGAGGCGCCGCGCGAGCTCCGCCGTGTCGAGCTCCACACGCGAGCGCCCGGGGACGGCCTCGCACGAGCGCAGGAACAGCTCCAGTGCTCGGTGGTGCTCACCCCGCGCATGAAAACGACGACCCTCTTTGGCCCAACCTTCCGCTTCCTCGAGACTCACTCGCGCCATGTGGGTGACGTGGTGCAGATCTCGTACCGAGGCAGCCCGCGTTGGGACGAGGCCGTAAGTCCGCGGAGCCTGGTGCGCGTGTCTCGCGTGGAGACGAAGGAATTGCCTCCGATGTCTCGGTTTGGGGCGGGCCCCGCTCGCGGGACTACGCCGCGCGGCTCGCTGCGCCGGCGGCAAGCAGCGCGTTCACGCAAGGCGCCACGACCTGGTCGAGCGTGTCGCGGCGGAGCGCGCGGCGGAGCGAGGGCGTTGCGACGCCCAGCGCCAGGCTGCGATCGTCTTCCGGTATCGCCCGCTCGGGCCGGGTGGCGTCGCCCGTGAGCTCTCCCTCGAGCACGGTGCGCACCACGCGCCCGACGAGCGCGCGGTCGCGAGAGAGCGCCCAGCCGACGAAGCGGTACGCGAGGGCGGCGTGCCGCGCCTCGTCGCGGGCGATCAGCGCGAAGACCCCGCGGAGCACCGGATCCGCGGCGCTGCGAGCGAGCTCCTGCGCCTCGGCGGCCGCCAGGGTTTCGCCGATGCAACCCTCGAGGAGCACGTTTCGAAGCACGCTCTCGAGGGTGGGGAGCTCGAGCGCGCCGTCGAGCGCGAGCGGCGACGGACCGAGCGTTCGTCCGGCGTAGGCGCTCGCGAGGGCGAACGCGAGCTCGGCGTGTCGCGTCTCGTCGGCCATGGCGAGCGAGGCGTCGAGCACGAGGTCCGACGGCGCACCGAGCGCGCAAAGCTCGAGCGCAAAGCGCGCAAACGCCGCGACGGAGGCGTGCTCCATCAGCGCGATCTCCGAAAAATGCGCCGCGAGCGCGCTCCGCTCGTCGGCGGTCAGCTCGGCCAGGCGCGCCGGCACGACGTCGGCCGCGACCCAACCGCCGCGCTCCTCGCACTCGGCGCGTCGCGCCTGACCCTCCACGAGGAAAGGGCGCCCGCAACCGCCGAGGCCCATGACGCACTCGCGGTGGTCGTTCACGAGCACGCAGTTGCACTCGTCGCCGGCGCAGCGATCGGCCTTCGTCTGGCAAGCCGCGCCCGACAGCGAGTAGCCGCACGCTGGCTTGGGCGGGCCCTCGTAGGTGGCGCAGAGCGACGCGCCCCCGCAGTCGGCATCCGTCGTGCAATCGGACGGAATGCAGCGCCCGCCCTGGGGGTCGCAATAGCAGATCTCACCCCCAGCGCAGTCGGCGTCCGTCGTGCAGCCGGCCACGCAACTGTATTCCTGAAAGCTCACGTGCAGGCACCAGGCGTTGGAGACGCCGGGGCACGGTCCGCAGCTCTCACCGTCTGCGGGTGAGGGGACATGCGGCGCGCACTGCCCCTCGCTCGCGCGATGCAGGACGCCGTTGTCACACTGGATCCAGCCGGTGTCGCCGACGGGCGCGGGGTTCTCGCAGGCGCCGAGAGGTGCCGTCGCGGTGGAGCCGCCTGCGCCCTCGTGCTTCACGCTCGTGCCGCCGCAGCTCACGGCCGGTGCGAGACCGAGCGCTCCGAGCATCAGGTGCAACAGGGGATCGAGGCGGGTCCGTCGTCGCATGGGCGCTCCAGGCTGCAAAGCGCGAGCCAGCTTTGCGTGGCACGGGTTGGCACAAGCCGCTACGGCTCGCTACGGCTCGAAATAGCGCCCGACCTGCTCGCGGTATTCCTCGGGGATGTCCGCGCCTTCGACGGCGCCCACCTCGCCCGGGCCGACCTTGCCGAGCGTGCCCGTGCCGAGCTGATTCGCCGTCTCGCCCGCGCGTGCGGGTGCGCGCCCCTGCGCGGCGCCGTGCATGGGCGCGCCCGGGAGGATCTGCGCACCGGCCTTCGAGCGCAGCTCCTTCACGTCGAGCGGCTGCGTCTTGCCGTCGTGGTTGCCTTGTCCCTTGTCGTGGCCGCCGCCGGGGCCGCCCTGTCCGCTCTGCTGCGGCTGGGCGAGCTCCTGCTGCGGGCCGCTCGCGCCGCCGGGCTTGCCCTGGCCGCCGCCGTTGCTCGGGGCGGGCATGGCGCCGAGCCCGCGCTCCGCCTCGGCGCCGCCGCGATCCGCATCGCCCAGCCCCTGCTCGCGCCGCGCGTCATCGCTCGGATCGCGCCGCGCGAGCTCGCGCAGCTGCTCTTCGAGCTCCTGCTCGGCGCCCTTCTGGCCGAGCCGCCGCGCGAGGTCTTCGAGATCTTGCTTGCCGGGCGACTCGCCGCCGCCGCCGTTCTCTTTGAGCTGCTGCTTGAGGTTCTCCGCCAGCTGGCGGCGCTCTTCGTCGCTGAGCTTTTTGAGGGCGCGATCGAGCGCTTCGGCGAGCTTCCGCTGCGCCTCGGGGTTCGGTGAGCGTTCGGCGTCGCCGAGGGCGCGCTTGCCGTCGTCGTCGAGGTTGTTGCCGAGGCCGCGCGCGAGGTCTTTCAACGCATCGAGCTTCGATTCGGCGCGCTCGAGCGCTTTCTGCTGGCGCTCGAGCGTTTCGGCGAGGGCCTTCGAGCCCTTCTCACGCGCCGCTTTGGCCGCTTCGTCGAGCGCGTGCTTGGCCGTCTCGCGGTCCTGCTTTTCGGCGAGCGTCGCGAGGCGCTGCATTTCGGCGTCGAACGCCGTGAGATCGCCCTCGCTGAGCGCTCGCGCCGCCTTCGAGGTGAGCTCGTTCTTCGAGAGCTCGTTCACGGCGGCGTCGAGCCCGGCACGGTTCTCCGTGTCGCCGAGCTTGAGCTTTTCGGCGGCGATGTCGTCGCGGAGCTTCGCGATGCGGGCGAGCGCCTCGCGCTTCTCGAGCCCGCGCGCGAGATCCTCGCGCAGCTTCTTGGCCTCGGCCGCCAGACGCTTGAGCCGCTCGGTCTGTTCGGGGTTCGCCCCGCCGAGCTCGGCGAGCGCCTGGATCCGCTCGAGCCCTTTCAGCTCGTGGAGCTTCACCTGCTCGGCACCCGGAGGAGTCGGAGGCGGAGCGGGCGGCGGCGGGAGGGGGATCACCGAGAGCCACACGGCGGCGGCGCTGCCGAGCGGGAGCAGGCTGTGCCAGCGCGAGAGCACCCGTGGCGCGAGTCCGCGCGGCGGCGCCGAAACGAGCGCCTCTGCCGCCTGGTCGCGCACCTTTTCGAGCATCGGTGACGAGCCGCCTTCGACCGCCGTCGCGATCGCTTCGCCGGTGCCGAGCTTCGCGTCGAGGTAGAGCGCCACGTCGGCGTTGGACCAGCGGCGGCGCCGCGCCGTGACGGCACCGGCGACTGCACCGACCAACACGGCGCCACCGAACACGACTCCGCGCGCCGCCCCGAGCCGCTGGTAGTAACAGAGCAGCGTGAGCGCGACGCCCGCCATTGCGCCGAGCGCAGCACCGAGTGCCGCCTGCCGCACCCAGAGCGCCGCGCGCACGCGCCCTGCACGCCGCGAGAAGTCGCGTTCGAAGCCACCGCTTTCGCTCGGGAGCGCTGCAGGCACCATCCAAATTCTAGCGCCGCTCTGCGCAGAGCACCACCGCACGCCGCGTTGCCCCGAGGATCTCGCGCCGCGCGGCTTTGTCCGGTGCTAGGCTCGAATCCCTCGCTGTGGCGCCCTCGAAAAAGATCACGGTTCCAGCGCTCCGGGCGCGCAAGGCCACGGGACCGAAGCTCGCCGTCGTGACGGCCTACGACGCCACGTTCGCGCGCCTCTTCGATCAGGCCGGCGTCGACGTGCTCTTGGTGGGCGATTCGCTCGGCATGGTCGTGCAGGGCCAGCCGACAACTCTCGGCGTCACGCTCGACGAGATCATCTATCACGGCCGCGCCGTGGTCCGTGGCACCGAGCGCGCGCACGTGGTCGGCGACATGCCCTTCATGAGCTACCAGGCTCGCTGGGACGAAGCCGTGGCCAACGCGGGACGCCTCGTCGCTGAAGGCGGAGCGGGCAGCGTGAAGCTCGAGGGCGGCGAGGAGTTCGCGGAGACGGTCTCACGAATCGTCCGCGCGTCGATCCCGGTGATGGGCCATCTGGGCCTGACGCCGCAGTC